>LNFM01002833.1_pt1 | contig 35621 bp, 35 predicted proteins | sample 596031 | NCBI WGS metagenome assembly LNFM01 (sample SAMN04254537, study PRJNA301005) | activated carbon metagenome | isolation source: dual media filters at the Ann Arbor, Michigan drinking water treatment plant | place: USA: Ann Arbor
TTCCGCCTTTAGCAAAAACGATTGTACTAGCTTGCGGAACTGGAAATTTGGAAAAAGAAAAAATTCCCGCAGATATAGTTACGAAAGTTGAGGCCGCCCAGCAAGAACTTGAGAAAGAAACTAATCGCCTGGCTGAAGAATTTAACAAAATAGGGCCTCTTTAATATTCTGTTCACATTACTCTTGGTTCCAAGGCGATAAATTCATAAACGGCTCAGCCTTAATTGGCGGTGCCGTTTCGTTTTGAGGTATCATTTTAAAGAGTGACCATTCAAAGGCAATCTTTTTGGTCAAAGCTAGGGACAGTGCCAAGGTCTGGCTCTACATTACTTATTTAAGTCGATGAAGATATAATTATCTAATGAAGTCACAGCAAGACATCGCAAATAATAAAAGAGCAAAGCACATGGCAAAAAAACTATTGCCAAGTCTCAAAGTTCAAAAGCAATACATCCAGGATGCTAAGAACTATTGTGATGCTTTAAAAAGTTCATACGTAGGTAGGCCAGGCATTCCGGTAAAAAGAATTGAACTCATTTATTCTGACTTATTTCAAAGAGAATATTTGGTCGGTTTTGTAGATCCTCGCTGGTTGTCTAGCGTAGCCTCTGGATGTGACGCCTTTGCAACTCTTAGTTTAGAAATTGGAGATCTTAAATCTCCTCCGATTGTGCTAGTGCCATCTAAAAAAAATCTCAAGAAAAATTCAAATTTACATTCTATTGTTGAGCATGAATTTGTTCACATAAACCAAGCTCTTAAGGGACATTTTCCGTCAAGTTTTGAGAAGTCAAAAGTTGATCTGAATGAGCAATTTGTTGATTATGTTTATGCAGAATATGAAGCCAATTTTTTACAATTAGAACGCTGGCCTAAACTTGGGCCGCCGAAAAGTTATGAGTTAGAACTTAAAGAATGGTGTTTTTTACGCGGCTATACTCAAGCTCTTGAGAGACTATTGCTAGTGGCCATAATGGAAAAATTTTCTGATAAAAACCTTTTTTCGACCCTCAATAAAATTCCAAAGTCTTTAGAAAAATTTCTGTTGAAATTTGATTTGGAAACAGAAAATACGCACAGATTTATTAAAAAGCTCAAAATATTTTCATTTCAAGCCTTGCAGATGATCGTGCGAGCGGATGATTTGACAACAAGCCAACATCTTAAGTACGAAAAAATATTAAAATGGATTGGGTCAGATTTCAAACCGCTGCCCAGGTAATATGTGGGCAGCGGTTTTGTTAAATTGCATCTAACTAACTAGTCATAAGTTTCATAGTAGGGGCCTTGAACTTCAGATACTTTCGATTTTGCTTCCTGTTCAAGAGTCTGCTCGATTTTTTGAATAGTTTCTGGTAACAAATCCATTTTCTTTAGCTCTTCAAGGGATTGATTATTTGAATCAGCTTTAATTGATTCCTGAAACTCCAGCATCTTTTGTTTATCTAATGTCTCTTTTTCTTTCTTAAAAGCTACCACTTCCGCGTGTACGCTGCCGTGACTACACTTTGCGATGCGTGCGATTTCACGGTAAGATAATTTGGCTTCAATCAGGGACCTGATCAAAACTGAATTTCTTTTTTTAACCCTTCCGATTCTTTTTCCCTTAGCTCTAGCATTTGCCATTCCTGCGCGAACTCTTTCAATGATCATTTCGCGCTCGAGCTGGGCCAGGGCTCCTAAAATTGTGTAAAGAGCAACGCCTAATGGTGAATTTGTGTCGATGGATTCAGTTGTCGAAATAAATCGAGTATTTTTTTCTTTGAAAATTTTTAAACCCTTTAGCAGGTGACTCGTGGATCTTGCAAATCGAGAAAATGAAAAGACGATCACTTGTTCAACTTCATTATTTTCAACCATTTTCATAAGACGATTTAAAGCTGGCCGGTCTTCTTTTGCTCCTGAAATTCCTTCGTCTGCGAAAATTTCATATTGATCTATTTGGTTTCGATTGCACCAATCTTTCAGTGCACGAATCTGTGATTCTAAGCCAGTTTGCTGAGAGTCAGTGCTGACTCTGACGTACAATGCGTTAATGCGACCCATATCGATAGACTCCTCTTTTTGTAAAATGAGGCTTAAAAAAATGGGGAGTCTGATGATTTATTTAAAGTTTCTTTTTTTGAAATTTTTCTCTTTTGGGAGGGTGTTGCCTCCAAAGAAGCGAAGTATAAGTCGAATAAGAAATTTGATCATGGGCGTGGGCATGAACAGCAGCCTGAGCCATTCTGTAGGTGAGGCGGCCAAACGAGTCGGCGAGCCCCAGCGTGAAAATAACCCCTAAAATCCAAGTGAGAAATCTAATTGGGCTGCTCATACAACCTCCGTTCTAAAGGATTCATGGACCTCATGCAGGCTGAAATTCTTCTGCTCCTGCATGAATTTCTGAACATCACGTTTAATCTCGGATTCGACGGTCATTTTTTCAAAATCCGACAAATTCAACTGAGATATCCCGACCTTACGAATAGTTCGAATACTTACCTGAACGGCGGACCGACCCAGGCTGATTTCTTGGCAAATTTCGCTCAAAGTCATTTTCTTGATCCAACGTAGTCTTGCCAGGTCCGCTAAATCAAATTTGACTTTATTCCATCGCACCAGTATCGTTTTAATTGCATCTGGCAGTTCAACTACTTGTACGTCACCTGCACCAAACAAAAGCCCGCGCTTGCGGGCTTTTGTTTGTCTGTCTGTGTCGCTTTCGGCCTCCGGCCTTCGCTGTTCTGCCGAAGGCAGACCTTCGGTCTGACTTCGCCGGGTAGGCTCAAAAAGATTCTCTTTGCTCGCGCGGGCGCCCCTTTCGGGCTCAGGCGCTCAACATTTCTAAGTCTTAGAAATTTCAATCAATTGAATCAAATTCGCTTCGACATTTTCGAACCACTATTTTCGGCGATCATCAATTTGCGTAGGTTTCTGCGGTTGACATAATCCTACAGTTCGCACTTAAATATACGGCGTATATTAAAGGAGCTAATTATGGTTACCGGACACGTCTTTATCGCAACAAGTTTAGATGGCTTTATCTCAACTGCCGATGGTGGGATTGAATGGCTGATTCGTCGGGATGACCCCAATGAAGATCATGGATATAATGACTTTATCAAAGATATTGACGGACTAATTATGGGACGAGGCACCTATGAGAAAGCTATATCTTTTGAATCATGGCAATACACGATTCCTGTATTAGTGATGTCGAGAACATTAAAATCAAAAGATATTCCCATCAGCCTGAAAGATAAAATTCAAATCGTTGATTATTCCCCAATAGATTTAATGAGGAGTTTGGATGCCAAAGGGTGGCGTAAGGTTTATGTCGACGGAGGACAAGTCATACAATCTTTTTTGCGAGATAACTTAATTGCCGATATGGTCATTACCACCGCTCCAGTGCTCCTGGGGGCGGGAAGAAGTCTTTTTGGTGCCCTGAGCAGCGAGACTTCGCTGACCCACATTAAAACCACAACATTTCCTTCCGGGCTCGTTCAATCGAAATATCGGGTTGGCGGAAAATGATTCGCGGACGACCAGTGGGAGGATCATTGTTAGATCGTGATGAGATTCTTTCGACAGCTTTAAAACTGCTTGAAGAGTCCGGTCCAGGCGCCGTGTCGTTGCGAGCACTCGCTAACAAGCTGGGTGTTACTCCAATGGCTCTATACGGGCATTTTTCTGATAAGGAAGATTTAGTCCGAGGTATGTCCGATGCAATATACGTCCGTGTTTTGGCTGCATTTAGAAAAAAAAATGGGAAACCTCGGGATCTTCTAGAAAGCCTGCTGGTTTCTTATTACGAGGCCGTTGTGCAGCTGCCGCAATTAACAATGCTGATTTTTACGACTTCTTCGGAGTTCTCAAGAGAAGTTCAATTACTTAACAATCAACTTTCAGATTTACTGGCCAAGTCTAAGCTGACCTTGTCCCAAAGAAGGTTGTGGCTAGAAATTTTAGTGGATTTGACACATGGAAGTGCTTTGGCAACATCTTCCATTCCAAATCTAAACAAGGACTTCTTGAGCAAGCAGAAGCGGCGGTTCCGGAGACAGCTAGGCGAGATGTTTAGGCATATTTTTTAAACTATTCAAAATAGCTGATGCCGGCAGTTCGAAACTCCTCTAATTGGGTGCACCAAAACAAAACCGCCCGCTTTGGGCGGTTTTGTTTGTCTGTCTGTGTCGCTTTCGGCCTCTGGCCTTCGCTGCTTTTTCCGCCGGGTCGGCGCAAAAAGATTCCTGCTGCTCGCGCATGCACCCTTTCGGGCGCAGGCGTTGTTATCTGGCTATCGACCGTTCGGCGCTTATTGGGGCTGGGTGGCTGGGCCTTCGGCCTTCGCGGTCCATGAGGGAGGGGAAGCCAATCAAAGACGGGTCGATGGCGTTGACGGTGTTTTTGAAAAGGCGCTGTTGATATTCGACCGACGGCGATTCCGGCAACCGCCTTTGAAGCGACGTGATCGACGAGTCGACCTGTAAGCCGACAATTTTCCACCGGCCATCTACATTCTTTGCTTGCAACTGATATCCTTGCGAAAGACGTAAAGCCACGCTCGCTTTGGCTTGAAAGTCGAGGTCGCTGCCTTTGCCGCGGATCTTAATTAGTGCAGGAAGATCGTTTGGCAGCGTCATTTGCTCGATTTCACGGGCGGTCTCATCAATGAGTAGAGCCGTCTCGCTGAGTGTCCGCTGCAATTCTCTTAAGTCCGATAAGGGGGAACCTTCTATCATAGATGAGAAGACTTCGAAACGTTGCTCGTGATCGATTTTGTTCCTCTGCATCTCCATTTCAAGTGCGACTTTCAGTGCGTCTCGGTGATGAACGTTATAGCCAGTACGCCCCAGGCCTGTCGGAAAAAATAAAATTGTCGGGGCGCGATCATAAAAAGTGACGGCGACAGCCTTTGCACCAAGGACATCAGGCCTATCTGGATCAAAAATATGAGTGAAGATATGGGAGATATTTTCCTTTGTGACTTCTGTATAGAGGGGAAAGGTCTGGCCCTTTTTTCCTTCAACCCTACTGTTTAGCCGACCAGCTTGAAAAAGTTCGTCACATGTCGAGCCGAGCGAAAGGCGTGAACCTAAAAGGATCCAGACGACAATATACGCAAGAGGCAGGGGGCGCAGAGAAGGCATGGCGCGAAGTATACCACAGCCAACGATTTCAAGTTGGGAGCACGGAAATTATACTGTTTGGTCAAATGTTTGGGCTGGTCGGGCAGTGGCTGGATTCCCTCTTGGCCTTCGCGGTGGGTAAAATTGGGTTACTTTATTACTTGATTGGGGTGGCTTGGGATTTTGGTTTTTGGCTGTGGTAGATGAGCTTTATGAGAAACTTATTTATTTTGGTTTTTTGCGGCGGGGTCTTCGCTGGCGGGGGCTTCGGAAAATTTGGGGTCGGGGCGGAGTTGTTCGGGGCGGCCTACGGAAGTTCTTGAGTCGCCATTGCCACAGAGTTGTTCGAGGAGTCCGGAGAGTTTGACGATGTGCACTCAGGGTGGCTCTGCGGGGACAGTGTTTCCAGACTTTGACCCAAAAGGTGCGAACGAGTGTTTTGACGTTGTTTATCCGGAGGCTCAGCACGGTCAGCGATTTCGGTACAGTTACGACTATTTTTGCTCAAGCCACGCTTTACCGTCGGACCGGCGCCACGTGAAACTGATCTGCCTCGATGGAGCGTGGTACTTTGAAAGTCCCTGCCTCGTTCGAAGCTGCCAGAATCCCTTGGCCGCTTACCACGAAGTCTGGTCGCTTTTGTATCCTACGAATGGACTCTACGACTACTAAGTGTCTTGACGGTCTCGCGTGAGATTGGGACCGTAAAGATGGAATGAGTAGTTTCGTTGCGATGGCACTTTTGTGCCTTTTTCTTTTTTTGTTTTTATATCTTCTTCCTAAGAAGTGGCGTGCCCAATCGGCCAAGCTTGCCGAACACTTTGGCGGATCGACGTTTTGGTTCACGGGAACGTTCCAATTTAAATTTCAAAAGAGGACGTACTTCGTTTCGCGAGTTTCGCGCGGTGGTGGAATTGGTTTTGAGACCGGTGGCTCTTATCCAGTTCTATGGAGTTACGTAAGGCCGTTTCCTAAAATGATCATTGGCCACGCGAAAGCAAGCGACTTCACAAGAGGTTCATTTTTGGTTCTACCGCCAAACGAAGTTTTCCAATGTGGAAGCGCGAACTATCTTTGCGGATCGACTGACGCTGAAAAAAATGACGAAGTGAAGTCACTGGCCCTTCAAGACGAGGTCCGGGAGGCTTTCACGGCACTATTTCAAAAACCGTTTCAGCATCTTACGATTTCCTCAGACTTTCACTGGGTCGGTTTTTTTCTCAAACGAACCCACGTGCTTCGCTATGTTTGTTTACCAGAGATCGTCTACTTAGCACCATCGCACCTTGAGTCGCGGTTGAAACATCTCGAATTGATTTTAGACAAATTGGGAATTGAGTCCTAAGTCGACGTGGCTTTCAAGCCTATGATCGATATCAGAAGTAGGGCTAAAAAGAACAATCGAAGAGGCGCCGCAGATTCGCCGAACAGAACCATTCCTAGGACTGCTGTACCGAAGGCACCAATGCCGACCCAGGCGCTGTAGGCGGTTCCGATGGGAAGGACTTGGCTAGCGCGGGCCAATAAATACATGCTTGCTGCCAGTGTCACAAGGGTCAAAGCACTGGGAATGAGTTTTGTAAAACCGGCCGTGTACTTGAGTCCAATCGCCCATACGATTTCGAGGAGTCCTGCGATCGTCAGTAGAACCCAAGCCCAAGTTGTCGACATGTTGATCTCCTTTGGTGGTCGTTTACAGTTAAAAACAATCCTGACCAAAGTCGCGAAATTTTCCGCAGAAAACACCTAAATTATTAGCGAACTATTAATCGAGATGTTTGAGCGTCTTGAACTGCAAAGGCACTACTCGCTATTACGTTAATTTCCGGCGAGTCTAAAGTAATGATTCAAAGACGTCGTAGTCGTACATCTCTTGCGGCGGGTTTTGGCCTCGCACTGTTGTTGGTCATTTCCGTGTTTTCTTATCTATCCACAGAGCGCTACGTCGAATCGAGTCGCTGGCGCGAGCATAGCGAAGAAGTTGTTAGGCTGACCCATTCGATTCAAGTTTCGGTGGAAAGGTCAGAGACGGCCCAGCGCGGATTTCTAATGACGGATCAGTCAGGCTTTCTAAAAATCTACAAAGATTCTGTCGATTCCGTAAAAGATGATCTTGAGAAGTTGTTAAAAACTGTCTCAGACAATGAGACGCAGCTTCTCAATGCGGTCGAACTGAAAAAAGTCGTTCTTACTCGATTCGATGAGCTTCAGAAAAATATCAACGCCAGCTTGAGCGGGAGAAAGTCTTCCGCCATTGACTCGATAAAAATGCATCAGGGAAAGAATATGAAGATCGTCCGAGATCAATTCAAAAGCTTTCTGGAGGCCGAGCATCGCCTGCTTAGGGAGCGAGCCGCCGTTGCGGAAAGTGACTTCTGGTTTGCGCGCCTTATGGCGCTGGTTGGAATATTGGTCGCATTCTTTTTACTGCTGATGGTGACGTTGTTTCTGCGGACTGAGAGTAAGCATCGGCGGCGTGCCGAGGAAAGAGCGCTTGAAGCCTCGGCCCTTAAAACTCAGTTTCTTGCGAACATGAGCCATGAAATTCGAACGCCGATCAACGGTGTCATTGGTATGACGAAAATACTTTCGGGAACTAAGCTTGATCGCGAGCAGAGTGATGCCGTATCTACGATCCGGGATTCTTCAAATTCACTTTTGGCACTGATCAATCAGATTCTCGACATTTCAAAGATCGAATCGGGGCAGCTTCAATTGGAGGAAGTGCATTTCGAGCTTCGGTCTCTTGTCGAGAGTACGAAGTCGATTGTTGCTTACAGCGCGAATATGAAAGGCATCGAAATTTCACTCACGATCGCTCCTGATGTGCCCGATTTGTTCCTTGGTGATCCGCTAAGAATTCGTCAGATTCTTTTAAATCTTCTCAACAACGCGATCAAATTTTCATTCAACGGAAAAATAGAACTTCGAATTAAAAAACTTGGAGATCTTAAATCCTCTCTTCGGCTCGGATTTGAAATTATTGACGAGGGCATTGGTATTGATCGCCCGACGATCGAACGACTTTTTAAGTCGTTCGCTCAAGGGGATGTTTCGACGACACGCCAGTTCGGTGGAACGGGACTGGGGCTTAGCATCAGTAAGCAGCTTGTCGAGGCTATGGGCGGAGTGATCGGTGTCGAGAGTGAAGTTGGAGAAGGTTCTCGTTTCTTTTTCGAAATAGAAGTTCGACGCGGTAAGTACGATCTCAAAGCTCAAGTAGAATCAAGCGTTACTGTCGATCCAAGTCTCACCGGTCATATTCTGGTGGCTGAGGATAATTTGACCAATCAAAAAGTGGCCGCCGCGATGCTTTCAAAGATGGGATTCACGTTCGAATTCGCAAATGACGGTGGAAAAGCCATAGAGCTTCTTGAAAATAGGTCGTTTGATTTGATTCTAATGGACGGTCAAATGCCAGTCCTGGACGGCTACGAAGTGACTCGTCGCATTCGTCGCGGTGTTGTGGGTGAGAGCTGTCGGAAGATTCCAATTATTGCAGTCACGGCCAACGCGATCAAAGGTGACGTCGAGCGGTGTTTGGAATCAGGAATGGACGACTACGTTGCAAAGCCGATTTCTTACGAAAATCTTTTGGCGAAGATTTCTCATTGGCTAGCGACCAAGAACCGCTCCTTGGACTCTGATATTCTGAATCGGCTAAAGGTTCTGGCATCAGACGATAGTAAGTCGCTCATAAAAGACGTCATCGATATGTTTACTTCTTCCTCGCCGAAAGCTTTTTCAGACTTGCGAAATTCTCTTAAGAAAAAAGATTTTGAGGAGTTTAATCGAAGTGCTCATCACTATAAATCGACGTGTATGAATGTCGGCGCCACCCGTATGCGAAACATTATGCACAGACTTGAGAAGACGACCGAGGTGGACGACGTTGATGCGACCGAAAAACTAATCGCGGCGCTAGAAAGCGAGTACGAAGTCGTTATTCAAGAATTGGAGCGGTACAATGCTGCGTAGCGAGTGCAAAGTTCTTGTCGTGGACGACAATGCGGTGGACCGACTGATCGTGACGGCGATGCTTCGCAAATTGAAATTCGGAACTGTCCACGAAGCCGAAGACGGCGCCATTGCTGAGAACAAAATTTTAACGGGTCTTGAAATGGGAGTTCGCTATGACCTCATTATACTTGATTGGACGATGCCTCGGTCCAGTGGAGCGAAGTTACTTCAATGGCTCTCGTGGAATCCACGCCTGGCTGCGATTAAAACAATTGTTATGACGGCGACATCCAATCGCCAGGTTGTTCAAGAGGCCATCTCAGCGGGGACCAACGACTTCATAGTAAAGCCGGTGGACCTGGGCATGCTTGAGAAAAAAATCACCGAGCTTCTGGATTAAAGTTTAAGCATTGAAGCTTAAAACATCCGTCTGGCCGTACACAAGGCGTCGCCAGCGAGCTTTAAACATAAAAAGGGAATGCACGGCCCGAAGCGTCCATCGCCCAGAAAACATCTCTGCCAAAACAGCCGAAGGATACTCGAGCGTCAGATCGGCTTTGAGGCCGTAATACATTTCGCTCTGATCTATTAAATGAGCTCCATCGAAATGAAATACTAAACTTTTTTCCTCGGCCTTGTTGAGAAGCTTCACTTCAATGGTCATTGGCTTTTTCCAGGACGAGGATTGCTTTCGAATCATGTCTAGAAAAAATCGCCTCGAAGTTTCGTAGGTTTGTGCGAAATTCGGCTCATTGCAATTGGACTCAAGCCAGCTTGGTTTAAGATCGATTTCAGATATATTGATGGATCGAAAGTTCCCAGGATCGCCAATTTTTTTATCTGTAAGTCCCGAAAGAACATCTCCGGCATTTAAGATAACGGGTTTTGTTTCACCAAGATCGAGGCCGAAGATTTCGTCGGCCTCGTAAAACGTATCGTTGTGGTGGACCAAGTCTCGATTTAGAAAGCGATAGTCTGATGCGTAGGGGTGAACCCACTTTGGCTTCAGGAACCTCACGCAGCGGACGAGATGGTCCCAAACCTGATCTTGTTTCCCACGAGTCGTCTCGAATATGCTGAGCGGGTTCGTCATCGTCTCTAATTCCGAGTAGTCTGTGCACCAAGTTCTGGGATTGATGGCGGCGTAACCAATGAAGGCGCCTTCGATAGCGCCGAACATATGGGAAATTAGCGTGTAGACAGCATCGAAGTGAATGCAGTCGTTGGCCACATAGAAATTTCTGCCCTCCGCGCGCAGGACAATGGAAGAATCAAAAGTAAAGCCCTCAGGTGCTTTTGGAAAAACCGTGAGGTGAAAGGGTCCAATGGAAAAGTCCTTAGTCCACGGCTCCATCTCAATGATGTTTTCAAACCCCAGAGCCTTGATCGCGTCTCTTAAGACCGGTTTCGTGTAACGTGCGATTAAAATCGGAACATTTTTTGGAATCAGACGAAGAGAAGTTTTGTCGAAGTGATCGTCGTGAATATGAGAAATATGAACGCCAACAAGTGAGGCAATTTCTTCCGCTGTCGGTGGAACCATTTTGATGCCTGAATGAAATGTCCCATAATTGAGAGGACTCCCAAACCAGGGATCAAACAAAAGAGATTTCCCCTGGCACTTCGCCAGAAAGCAGGCATGGCCGACCTTTCTGAATGAGACTGAGTCCAACGATTGTTCGAGCATCTGTGTTGAAATGATATTCGTCTGGGGAGGTTTTTCAACCTCTCTTGTTCGGGGCTGATGCTTCGTGGTACCCCGGAGCACCCATTGGCCCAGGGATCACCACTCGAAGGACATCCATGTTAAATTCTCATTTCGTAAAGCGGTACGTTTCATGCGCTCTGGTTTCGCTGGCAGCGAGCTCATTTTTAGCGAGCGTGACCGACGCCAGCCAGGTAGGCCGATGTGAGGATTTATTTGAATCAGGCGGCGCCACAAAACCGGTTTTGCGCCTCACCGAGTCGACGCCCATCGAAGTGGCTGCGAACGAAATTATCCGACGCGCTGAAGCCAGCATCGACAACCCGGCATTGGGTCTCAGTTTTCGCGGTTTTGTAGCGAGCGGTCCTAAGCCGACGCCGGCCCTTGAAAAGCTTCTCGCTCGGCGAGGTCTTTTCTGGTGGGGCGTTCGCTTTATACCAGTTGCTTCCGTCGAAGCCGCGAAAGCGCGCTCTCTCTTAGAAACCGATCACTTTATGCAGGCCAATTTCGTCGTTGTAAAAGGACTTTCCGAAGCCGATCTTCAACGCTTGATCGAGACTGGCGGTCCCAAAGCGTACCGAGAGATTCTTGAAAAGGGTGAGCCAATCTACGTCGAAAACGTTTATGAAATGGATACCAAGACAGGATTGGTTCTTATGAATCCTGAGACGAAGCAGCCCGTTAATCTCATCGACCAAAAAGTTCGCAGCATTGATCGCGACGTCATTGAAATGGCGACCGACGCCAATGAAATGGATTGGATCCTCACTGTGAAGAAGACGGGACCCTATCTTGTGCAAAGCGGTTGGGTTCTTCCGCATGGCCGAGGCGTGATTGAGTATTCAAACGTATTTAATTCTCCCGATGCCCAAGGCCGCACGGTTATTTCGACCAGCTACAAAAATCTTCTCTACTCGGCCCGTAAGCTTGCACGAGACGGCTACACTTTCACATTTAACAAAGACTTTGAAGGGGCCTTGAATCTTACCCGTGACCAAGAACGTCGCGACGAGACAGACGGGACGTGGAGCAGCGAAAATTCGCGCTACAAAGATCCTGACGTTTACAATGGAGCGCTGGCGAATCATAAGGCCGGAAAAGGTGTGAGTGTTGAGATTTGGAATAAAGAAGGTGATCTCATCGGTGGAGTCCTGGCGTTCCGCGAAGGCCCTGTGTTTAAGATCGACAGTGTCTTTTATGATAACAAGCGATTTGGCAATGGCTCGATCGATCTAGCGAAAATCGCAGGCGTAATGCTTGTTCAGCGATTGGCAGAGGCAGGCATTCCTCTACTGGATATGGAAATGTTATCGAACTACTCGAAAAGCCTTCGCGGACACGTTATTCCAACACGAGCCTTTTTTGAGAAAATCGACGCTCTTAATCCAAAGGCCCAAGTTGATTTGACGACGCCCTGGATACCGCCGACGGCGGAAGCCTTTGGGGCGAATGTAGCAAAGTAATAATTGTCGATAGACTTGTTAAAATTAACCACATTTAAGCCCACTTTGATGGGCTCACTGCTCGTTTTCACACTGTTTTATGGGTCTTCTCTCGTTTTATTGGGGCTCGCAGCGAAAACGATTTTTGGCATTTTAATTGTAGTCCTGAGCTCTCGGTCAACACCATATCGCGCGTGAGAATCGGGAGTTCTATGAGTCTTCGACTTGGAAATTTTCTTTCGGCTGGGTCTTTTGGGTTTGGGATCTGCGCCGTCACTTTGGCGCTCCTGCCAGCGGCACATTCCTTTGAGCAGTGTCGAAACCTCTTCGTTAGCAATAAAAGTTCGTTTTTCGGTGACTTGCAAACTGTAGCCGCTGGCGAAACACTTCCCTATAGATTCGATGTTGTAACGGACACGAAATCTCTCAGTACCGTGCTTCCTGGCGTTAAGGGTGAAGCCCGCGTTATTTCGACGGTCGTTGCTGAAGCTGGCCACTCTTTGCAAAATTTGAGTCGTCTCTCCGACTCGGAAGTGCTGGTAGAGTATGTTTCAGAACCGAACTACTATACTTCTAAACCAACAACTGGATCTCACAGTCTTAAGGTCCTAAGTACCAGTGCAGATGGAACGATGTCTCTGGTTCAGAGCTTCGACAACACCGCGAAGTTCAAAACCAAGCTTCGTCGGGTTGTCGATGAAGATACTTTTGTTGCCGCTCGCTACTACAACGAATTGAATCGCGCGAGCGACGCAGTTTTGTACCGTCGAAGTGCCAATGGCCGTTTTGAAATCGCTGGCCAATTGAACAATGTTGAGTTCGGATCGGTCTATCCATCGACAGTCGATCCACGAGAAATTTTTGTTGCCGTTCGAAGAAGTCATGTCAGTAAAGAAGACGCCCTTTTCCGGTTCATTCCTGGAAAGATGGCACCAGAGCTTGTTTTACGAGGTGAGTATTCGGAGCTCAGGCCTGGGCAGGAGTGGACTCTAAAGCCCAACCGAATCTACCGTCTTGCTGGAGATATTTTTGGACGCGGAATAACGGCCTCTTCGTCTGAGCACTTGCGTGAAATTGAAGTTTTCTCGCCGCGCAAAAATGGGCAAATGAAATCGGTCGGCCTCATCCCATCCACGAAGCGCGATCTTCGAGGTTACGTTCGCACATCAAAAGAAGTCGATCAGAACACGTTTGCTGTTTTGGACGATCATTCCTTTATTGATGGAGACAACGGGCTCCCTAATCCGACAGGTCCCTTTCAGCGTGAAATGGATCTTACGATCGCACGTGTGGTTGATGGTCAGTTGTCGCGACAGGATCTAAAAATTAATGAGCGGATTCCAATCCGGGATCCTAAGGCGGTCGCATTAAAGCTTGAAGTATTAGATTCGAAACAGCTTCTTCTTGTTGGTCGCGGTTACGTACAGGTAGTTCGGGCACCAGTCTCGAAATTTGCTTTTGCCGAAGTGGTTCGGTTTCCAGAATTTAGGGAAGCTCCGCTCAAACTTGAGTGGATTGAAGTTGTTCCGGTTTCTGAGTCTCGATTTATCATTCAAGATATGTACGCTATTAAGCGGAATGCAGACCATGAGTTGAGCCAGTTTCATATTTTTGATAAAGTCGATGGGGTTTTCAAGCACACGGGAAGTCGGCTCCTCGATGGTCGAAGGATTGGTTCTGCGACGGTGCTTCCTGACGGTCGTCTCTGGGTGGACGTCCGAAAGGCTTCGTCTGCTTCGACGCCGAACCTGCAGATTATCGACTTGAACGCGGGTCAGTAAAAAGCAGCAAATGGGTCTGCGTCGGCATTGTCCGACGCCCTTACGACCAGCTTTTTAAATTCTTCTTTTGAAATCGATGCGGTCGTTACAGACGGCGCATCAAAAAGTGCGGCGAAGGCTTTGTCCGCATCGCTATTTGTTGGTCGTCGCTTCGAGGTTTTCTGGCTCGACGTGGCGGAAGACTCTTGCCCGGGTTTTGCGGCCAGGATTTCGGTGCGCCCGCCACGATCGTACGAAGCAACGAGATACTTAAAACCGCTTCTAGCCTCTTCCTTCGTTATCTTTCCGTTCCCATCGACATCTAGAATCTCGAACAGTCGCTCCGCGCGCTCCTCAGGATTTACTTCGCTCATGCCAGAGGCCGATCCAGACGCCGAGCCTGATGTTGATTGGGGGCGACTGGCGCCTGTGTGCGCACAGCCGAAGCCCGACACAAATAGTAGCGAGGCGCTGATGGCGGCCGAAAAGAAGCGATAAGTGCTTTGGTTCATCGAAATCTCCTCGTTGAGCACGATAGTGATGATGTTCCATGACTTGGGGTGTTTCGTCTAGAGGGTATCGCTTTCCTTGTGATTTTCAAACTCATCGTTGTTCACTCGAAAGATCGACAGCCGATGTTCGCCTGAAGGAAGACTGTAGGTCCGTGTTCGCGTCTTTGGATCGTAGATGTAGTGGGTAAAAAGAATCGAAGTTTCCCTTAAGCCCAGCCGCTTTGAGGAAGTGAAGCGACGGTAATTTTCGGTGACTTCAATTGAAATGGCGCCGCGTTTGTCGATGGCTGTGATGGTTCCAAACGACTCTTGTTCGCGAGGTAAAAACCAGCCGCGCATAATGAATCCGACTCGGTCTCCGATTCGAAGCTCGAGGCCGTCCCGGTCGACATTTTTGACCATGAGGTCAGTAACTTTCGGTCGCTGTGGCGTCACAACTCATTGACCTCCCTACTGTCTTTTCGGTTTTGCCGCACTTAGACTTCAGTCGAGTAGAGCAAAGTCTCTCTTTGAGACAGCACGCGAAGCATGGGCAAACTGGGCCAAGATGGCTGAGAAGCAAAACGTAAAGCGTATCAATTTAGCTCTTCAAGGTGGGGGCTCGCACGGAGCCTTCACTTGGGGCGTTCTTGACCGACTTCTTTCTGACGACCGCATTGAGCTTGATGGAATTTCAGGAACATCGGCCGGAGCGGTTAACGCTCTTGTCATGGCTTCAGGGCTCGCAAAGAACGGCCGCGCGGGAGCTCGCAAGGCGCTTGAGGAGTTCTGGATGGCCGTGGGCGAGCAGCACCTAACGCATCCTATTCGGCGAAATCCGTTGGATATTATGTTTGGCCGATTCGGTTTTGACCTTTCGTGGTCCTATCATTTGTTCGCCTCTTTTACGCACCTTGTGTCTCCGTACCAATGGAACCCGCTCAATTTGAATCCCTTGCGAGAGCTCATCGGGAAACACATCGATTTCGAATCGGTCAGATCTTTGGATCGCCTCAAAATTTTTGTTTCGGCGACGTCCGTCGAAACGGGGCACATTAGAGTTTTTCGCCGCGAGGAATTGACCGAGTCCGCACTCATGGCAAGCACGGCTCTACCTCTCATGTTTCACGCCGTCGAAGTGGATTCTCAGCACTATTGGGATGGTGGATTTGTGGGGAATCCCGCACTTTATCCGCTCTTTTACGAGTGCCAGTCGCAGGATATCGTTATCGTTCAAATCAATCCGCTCAAGCGCGAAGCCGTTCCAAAATCTGTTTTTGAAATCCAAGACCGAATGTCAGAAATTTCATTTAACGCAAGCCTCGCTAGCGAACTTCGCGCCGTTCATTTCGTAAATCGTCTCATTCAAAAAGGGGCCCTTGATAGCGAGCGCTACCACCAAGTTCTCATCCACATGATTGAGAGTGAAGACGAGATGAGAAAACTTGGATCTGCGACAAAGCTTTTAATTGAGCCGCAGTTTCTGCGGCATCTTTTTGATCTCGGCTCAAAAGCGGCCGATGCTTGGTTAGAGAAAAACCTGGATTCTGTGGGTCGCGAATCCTCCGTCGATATTCGCGCCCGATTTCTTGAAAATTCTAAAAATTAGCGTCGCCCTGGAAATTAGCGACGGTAAAGATCGTCGTTGAACCCGCCCGATGAATGGTCACCCTGATAAGATCTCCAACCCTTGGATTCCGACACGGAAGCGTTCGTGGTAATCATGTAGGGTGGAGCAATCATATCGCTCATGCCGCCGCGACCAATGCCAGCCGGGTGGCTGTAATTGAGGAGTGTGCCCTCATCGATGACAAACGATCCTTGGAAGCCGCCTCCAACGCGGTAGATATCGCCCGACGCCGCGTCAGGATATTGATCCACTTCCAACGTGCCTTGATCGATCCAATCAGATTGTGGTGTCCCTTGACGAAGAACGGTCTCGCGGTCCGCAAGCTGGTGGTTGTTGATTCCTTGATGGCCATTTTTAGTGAGGATGTAGCTCCACTTGGCAGGAACCTTGTTGTAGGAGAGCCGACTTTCATCGCGGTAAACTTCTTTGGCGTAAACTTTAATCAGCGGCGTTCCAACGGCGATGAGCTGCCTTATGTAAGCGATCGATTCGTTGTCGACACGGGTACAGCCGTGACTTCGAATGTCTTTGAAGATGCTTACGAGGCCGCCCAAAAACGTGTCTTTAAATGTAATGAAACTTTTTTTGTCTGAACCCCAACCGGCTGTTCCGTGCGTCCACTGACCGGAAGCATTCGGTGAAACTTTCGCTGTGTACCAGCCAAATGCACCGCGCATGTCGCCGCGTCCTCCAGGCATGAATTCGCTATTAAACCATCCTCGGCTGTCGCCAGGTCCTGGAACTGGCGGATAGCCCGGTTTAAACCAAGCAGGGTAAGGAGCTGTCTCGTAGAATTTTGTCCACGATGAAACCTGAAAATATCCAGCGTTTGTGCGAGTCCCGTCCTTTGCTTCGCCGTTAACAACATCGGCTTCCATGACCATTCTGTTCACGCAGCCTTCGCCAGCTGCGCAGCGCTGGTAGACACGAAGTTTTTCAGTGGCGATGTTGGTAACAATGAAAAGCCGCTGAGTCTGAACCGGTCGTTGACCCGAGGCCTTTGGAGCGACCGAGGCAGCAATCAGTCCGCTGGTCGCTGATGGATCAACAGTTAATTTCGTTTGGCTCAAAAACCTTTTGGCGATGTACAAAACTTGTGAACCCGTGAGGCCCGACGGCGACGAAATCACGCGGATACCGATGAAAGCGTCCGCTCCGACTTCGGAAGCGTCGGCGATTTCAACGACGTCGTTGATAGAGAGGCGACCTGCGACATTGTCGGCCGTTTCAGGTGCCGTTCGAACTCGTACAGAGTCGGCTGTGACATAGCCACGATTGCCGAGCTTTACGATGAGGGGCGTTGCGCCCTGGCTAACGACGTAAGGCGACGTCGCTATTTGTTCTTCGGTGAGGAGAGACCCAGTTTGTGGTGCGGCGACATCTTCTTGTGTTGCTTCATTCGGCGAGCAACCCGCCGCCAGAAAGAGAGTTGTTGCGAGGACAAAGAACCGGTTCGAAACACATTTCATTTTGGACCCCTCCATTGAAACATTTCAGAACAAATAGAATTTTTAATCCGTCCAGAGCCTGCCCGTAGTGCCTTGAAGTCCGCCACCTAAGTTTTCGAAAACACGAAGTTTTGGCAAATTTAGGAGAGAGTCGGTGGGAGTCCTGCGAAACCCTTTCACAGCATCGGAAATTTCGACACAGTCTCTCAGCGCGCCGTTTCGAGCGGAAGAATCGTCATTTCCTTGATCTTGTTTTGCTGAACAAAGCGACCAATCTCTTTGATAAAAATGTCGGAAGAAACAGCAATACATCCTTGCGTCCAATTGACGGAATCATTCAAAAAACCCGCGCAGCGAAAAGGGCGAGACGGGCCGTGAATACCGATATCGGATCCTGTGTATCCCTGCTGTTTCTGTGATTTGAGAGGGTAACCGACGGGGATAAAGACTTTAAAAAGATCAGATCCACGCGGAGTACCGAGCGGGTAAGTTCCGAGGGGAGTCTTCTTATCGCCCAGCACTCGCTTACCAACGCCGTTTCGTCCCATCGAAAAATCGTAGTCAGCGACCGAAACGCCTTCTTTGCACAAAAACAGAATTTGCACGTCGGTGTCTGCGATCAAAGCAGCGGCGCGATTACCCAACGTCGAGCACGGATCAACCGCGGGAAGTTTTTTGGTCACGCGAAGTTTTGGAGGAGGCATGTAGAAGGAATCACAAGCGTCACTGATTGATTCCTGGATAGCAGGTGTTCCAGTGGCGGTCGTAGGGCTTTCTACTTTTTTTCCATCGACACCGTAAGCGGCACTCTCGATTGCTTTTTGCACACGGCTCATTGATTTTTCAGAAACACCTTCGACGCGGATAAATGGTGACTTCGTGGTCGATGCGTTAGTCGCTGATCCTGGCGTGACTGCCATCGCCGCGACGGGCACCACAATGGAAACTGCCGTCGACATTAAACTCGAAACTAAAATCGGAACAATAGCTGAAACCGCCACTTTTCATTCTCCCGTCGCTGATCGAATTCTCAGCAGGAGCCTACATGGGTCCTTAGAACGAAGCGCCTGGGCGCCCCGAGAATGAAAAAAAACGACATTGAATTGGACGAATTATTCGGTTGATAGCCAAAATTCCACGCAATTTCGGCCAGAGTTACCGGGTCAGCGCGCGATTCGCACCGAGTCGACTAGCGGTCGATTTCAAATTCGACGCGGCGGTTCGCTTGTCGCCCTTGGTAATTTGAATTGCTTTCGATGGGGCGTGTTTCCCCTAAGCCCACAGCTGAAATTTTAGTCGCCGATTGACCGAATTTAGTGACCAAGCGCCGGCGAATCGCGTTGGCGCGTTTCAGTGACAAAGACTGATTGTAACTTTCAGGTCCAACCGAATCCGTGTGCCCTTCGATCATCAGACGTTGGTAGCCACGAGAAAGTGCGTCCGAGAGTTCTTCAAGAACTTCGTCGTAGTTTCCGACCATCTGGTCGGAATCAAATGCAAAGAGAATGGACTGCGTTCGAAATCGTTCTTGCAGAGATGTTTTAGAAAGTATCGGAACGACCTCAAGGTAGCGCACTGTTTTGCCGGGCGGAGTCGATTTTTCTGACGATGAAAAGATCGGTCCGAAAGCGTAATTTAGGCCAGCGTAAAGTCGCCAGTCGGGTGAGGCGACGCCTTGAAGAATTTCAGTTCCGCCGCCGGCGTGAAGTGCAAGGTTGGTCGTCACGTCGTACTTCGCTCCAATTAACCACTCGAAACTCGACAGACTGCGCTCACCAAAGCTATTGGATTTTTCGGCCGGGAGCGCTCCGAAAACTTCTGAGATAATTTTGGTATTGTAGTCGGGGAAATGATAGCTCGCCGCGAGAGAAGCGATAAACTGATTACCAAGTGGGTCCGCAAGTGAGCCCGGAATTTTTTCGCCTTTGGAGCGCAGGCGGTAGCCGATGTTTGCGCCCAGCGCGAACCTTTCAACCGTCGTATCGGCGGCGAATTCAAGATTGATCGTTGGGCCAGAGTTTCTTCCCGAGTAGGGATTGTTCCCAATCAGATTGAAATTGGTGGAAAGAATAGTGGCAAGACCACCGTCCTCATCTCCGAAAAATCGATACTTTGTATTGAGTCGAACTTCGGTGAGGCCTGTTGCTGCAAATTCACCGCGCGAACCTGAGCTGTCGTCCACTTGCTGACGCACAACCTGCGGAAGACTAAAACCAAAGTCCCAATCTTTGGTAAGGCCAATGCCGGCATTTAAATCCAGTGAGGTCAGGCTGTCTGTGAAGTTGAGGCGATTTGTTCCGTTACTTTCAAAGTAGGGAAGCGAATTGACGGCGTGGTTTACAAAAAGTCCCAGATTCACAATTCCGGGTTTAAGAGTTTCGGACGAGTGCACAGTGACGAAATCAAGTCCACTCGTCGTTGGGTTGAAATTTTGGGCGTCTGCGCCAACGACATTGGCATGAACTTTAAATAACGGACTGATTGCGAGAGCTATCAAGATCAAACTACGAGGCAGAAATGTGATCGCACCTCGGAACAGATTTAGTCGCAATTTTTGTCGCAACCCATTGCGGTATGTATGTCTCGTCATGCCTAATGAGAGCATGATGAGAGTCTAGAAAGCAAAAGTTAACACGAAAGTTATGAGGAGATAGAAGCGATGGAAATACCGAGACTTAAAAAATCGATCTTGGTCAAGACGGGATACATTGTCGCAGCGAATGTTGTCTTGTCGATGCTGTTTTCGGTGGTGGTCCATGCTGCGGCCGACGGCGAAAAAGCACTCTGGTTTGGTGCGGCGGGGGGTCTATTGGTTCCCAATAAGAGTTCGACAACAGCGCGCGATTTTTACGGCGTCACAGCGGGCGCAAAAATCGGAACAGAGTTCGGGCTTGGCGCCTATTACTTTACGTCGAAAAAAGAAGAAGGTGGAACGTTGGGCCGGTTTGATCTTGGCTTCTACGGTGTGGAGGGAACTTATCATTTCGAAGGGGAAGCTAAAGGGGCTTACTTCGGAGCTCGCTTAGGCATCACCAAAATTGATTTTGGGATCGCACCAAATCAGGTGGCCGCATCACCGTTTCACGTCGGTATTGTCGGAGGATACAACCACTGGCTCACGGACTTTATTTCAGTGGGCGGAGATATCGGATTTTATTCGGTCTCTAAAGGCGAAGCGACGTCTCTGACGGGTGTGACGGTTTCAAGTGACAGCTTTTCGGCCTTGAGCTTTTTGGCCACTGTAAAATTCTGGCTGTGAAGTGCGGCGTCGCGAAAGACGAACGCAGTGTAGAGTCCTGAGAAAGCGATAAGAGCTAAGAAGCTTGGGACGTAACTTTTTAATGTCGACAGTATCGAAGCTTGAACCATGTTCAATCAGTTGACGGTGAACTGCGCTCACCGTCAACCTCGACTCGACCATCGCTTAAAAGTCTGCCTAGAAGTCTGCCTAAAAGTCCGTTATCGCCTCGACCTGCGGAGTGATCGTTCGCCCGTAGGAGTCGGATATCGACACAGCTTGGATCTTATAAAGTGTGTTCGGTAGCTGGCCCGTCGTTCTGACGAGATGTGATGTTCTAAGCATATTATCGGAGGCCGTTGCGACCGCCGAACCTGCGGTATTTGTTACGACAACGGAGCTTGTGGCCGGGATATCCGTCGTCCACGAAACTACGAAGCCATCATTGAATCGTTCGAGAACTTGGAAATTCGTAACAACGGGTGCAACGCCATCTTTACATGGGTTGAACAGCGCTTGGTTCGAGAGTGCGTAGTTGTCTTTGGTTAATGGGGCCCAGCCGCGCGCCAAGAGATCTTGATAAGCTTTTTTCGGAGCCGATCCACTGTTTGGATTAAACCAAGTGTCGTTTCCAGTGACGCCGCAAGCGGGATCTTTTCCGTTAATATTGCCGACGCGATCCGCCTTATATTCTCGCATCAAAACAATGAGCGAAATGTGATAGCGAGGTCCTTGATAATACTCTAATGACATCGGGATTTCTGTTTCCGAATTCATAGCGACCGGAGTAGCGCCGCAGCCGAGGCGTGTCGGGTGGTCGCCGTCGTTGTTTACATTCGTGCGGTAAACACCGTCGCTATCTCTGAATTTCATGACAGCGCCATCGTCAGAAAGAATCGCGAACTCGTACATCGCGGCCGGTTGAGTTGGAGCGAGCTTTAAAATCGAGCTAAATTTTAAAGCAAAGTACTCGATCAGCGTGGAGTTATCATCAGCCTTCACGGTGTCGCCTGTTTCGCTAGCAAACCCGAGATTAAACATACGAGTTGGCACGTTGAGACTCGAGAAGAATAGTTTGCGATCAGATTTCTTTCCGTTCGCAATCATTCCAGCGACTGTGTTTTGTTTCGGAGTGCCGGCTTCAAGCCACCAAAGTTCCGATATCAAACCTTGATTAGAGCGCGGGTCCGGGGTGTCGCCCCAGGGGTCGCAGACGGTTTTGGTGACTGGGTAGAGGTTGACGTCAAAAGAAGACTTAGAGAGTCCGTTTGAAGTAATTTCGGGCGCGATTTCGCTGGCGCCTTTTGGCGCCGGAGTGCAGCCCGCGAAAAGAGCGACGCTTAATCCAAGCCCCAGAAATGTGTTCACAGCTACTACGTACCGCATATAGACCTCCAAATGTCTCTACTCATACTAAGGTCGGGCTCGGGCTTTGGGGATCGACATAAGATAGTCACTTTTGGTCGAATGTGGCGAGATCATCACAGTTTTGAGGACAATCCATTGAACGTCGAAAAGTCAGACGAAATTCCTGAAATTCGCTCGGTAAATTTAAGAAAACTTTCTGATTATGAGACTGTGACGTCGAAAATTCTCAGTTTGGTCGCCAAGGACACGCAGTTTTTATGTCGTCCCGCTTTGGATCAGATTCTCTTAGAGAATGAGCGGCTCATTGTCGTTTTTAACCATGCTTCGCCCATCTCTTGGATTCCGGCGCCTTGTCTTTTGACGGCCCACTGTGTGGCGCGAGGGGGCGGTGGGCGGCGCCCCATCGCTGTCATGGATCGGTTTTTTTATTCGCTTCCTATCTTTCGTGACCTTGCAAAATTCGTTACTCAAAGTGACCGACCGCTTAATTTTGAACAGCTGGTGGAGCATTTTGAGACACTAAAGACAGCCGATCTTGTTGTGTTTCCGGAGGGCTCAAATTGCTTTTTTGGAGAACCCACCGAGATGCAGCCGTTTCGCTCGGACAGATTCGTCGAAATCGCAATCCGAACAAAGACACCGATGCTTCTTTGTGTTCATCGCGGGTCCGAGGAGTGGGGCATCTCTTTTCCAGTCGACCCGCGCTGGACCGAGCGAATTCCACTGCCGGCAGTTTTTAAAAATTTCTTTCGCGATCGTTTAAATACGTCGGGTCGCCTGACAGTTCCTCTGTGGCCATCACCCATGCCGGTTTTTAAAATGCGCTGTGAGATTCATCGACCCAAGCTTGAAACGCTGGCCGAGGACCGAGCCGAGCGCCGCGAACAGCTTCGTCAGGAAGCTGAAGAGGTGCATAAGAAAATGCGGTCGATGTTACTTGAAATCGATTCTTGATAGATTTTTAATTGCTTCAAGGCTTAGGCGATACTCCTTCGATCGATCGATACCGCGGGGGTCCGCCCAAGCCGCGTCACTTGCGATCAGTCGGTCACCACGGTCCAAGTGGAAAGTTTCGGCCTCGCCACCCAGGCGCGACGGAAACCAACTGATGAACTCGCGATTTTCTCCGCGACATATCATCTGGCGAACCTTCGTTTTTTCTTCCATTCTGTCGCCAATGACCCGCACTTCAGTTTGGCCCTGGTCAGGTTTTGAAAATGAGGGACGAGGTTCCTTTCGCGCCAGTAGATAGGAAACCGTCACTGTTTTATTCTTCATCGGGAGTTCGCTCTCAAGACTTTGCCACCATGAGGGAGTCTCGGGGACTAGGCGGTCGTGGCACCAATCGCGATCGGAATCCTTAAGTAAGGGGCATGCGCCCGCATGGGTGCAAGGGGCCCAGATGTGAAAACCAAGATCTTTGAGAGGCTCTCTTAGAGCCTGTAGCTTTCGGCCATCTTGCGATGTCGAGGGTTCAAGTATCGCGAGCGCCTGAACATCCGGACGCTTTTTTAACACCTGCTCAAGGGTTCTTAGCGAGTGGGCTTCGGTCAAAACGTAAGACAAAATTAGAAGCGTTGGCGATTTGGAATCTGCTGCCGATAAAAGTTCAAGCGACTGCTGCGAAGTTTTGACGTCGGAAGGCGCGAGTCCCGAGGCCTCGACCAGGGCTTTCGCCATCTGCGTCACTTCAAACGAGCGATCAATAAGTTCGAGCGACGCGAATTTTTGAACTTGAAGAAATCCCAAACTGGCGGCCGCCGAGCCGCAACCGAGATCGATCATGTGACTGAGGCCTTTGAAAAAACCTAAATTCCCGCCTTGAGTGGCCACGCGTCTCGCGCGCGATTGGTTTAAGGGGTGATAGTAACTGAGCAAGGCTTCGCGGGCCCAGGGTTCATTCCAAGGAGATATCGCCTCGGGCTCCGATACATAATGGTTCGATAGCCTTTGAACAGATTTCGCCCAACGCCGGGGATCGACCGGGCCACCCAGAAGACTTAAAAGGCTCTTTTCAATGCGGTCGTCGTAAGGGTTCATTCGTTTTTGTCCCGTTTTCGCGAAATTTCCGCAGGGAATCGACCAGCGGCTTCTTCACTTCTAACACAATTCAAAGTTAAAGTTAGGCATGGCAAAAAAAACCACAAAAAAAATCGTTAAAAAAGCAAAAGCAAAAAAAGCGTCTCCCGTAAAAGCCGTACGGAAAAAAGTGGCGCGCGGTAAGCCCGCCGTGAAACGTACCTCCGCACAAAAGGCAAAGGCACCTGCGGGCGAAGTGATGTCGATGGTAGGATCATCCGCACCGTCAATCATCGTATCAGCCACCGGCGGACAAAATATTTCGCTCTCGGATTTTTCAGGGCGGAAGGTCGTTCTTTATTTTTATCCCAAGGACAATACGCCGGGTTGCACGCTTGAGGGTGCAGATTTTCAGAGGCTTCAGTCGGCGTTTTTATCGTCAGGGGCTGTTGTTATCGGGGTTTCAAAAGACAGTGTTAAAAGCCATGAGAATTTTAAAAAGAAATTCGGTTTCGGTTTTGATTTGCTGGCGGATGAAAATGAGAAATTGTGCCAGGCCTTTGGCGTTATTCAGATGAAGAGTCTTTACGGTCGCCAGTATTTGGGAATCGACCGTTCGACTTTCGTGATCGATGCGACAGGGAAAGTCATTCGCGAGTGGCGAAAAGTGAAAGTTAAGGGTCACGCGGAGGAAGTTCTCGATTATGTGAGAACTCTTTAAGTGGTCGTTTATGATTTGAGTCCAACTCTGAGCCCGCGAACAGGCGTTTTTCCGGGCGACGTGGCGTTTCGGCGCGATGTTTCGATGAGTTTTTCTAAAGGACATCATCTCGCGCTCAGTAGCGTGACGACGACGCTCCATATAGGTTCACACGCCGATGCTGTTTCGCACTACTCCGCCGAGGGTGGTGGGATCGATCAAATTCAACTGTCTCGCTACATCGGCCCTGCCGTTGTCGTTCGAGCGAATATTGAGCGCGGTCACCGTGTGTCGTTCCGCGATTTGTCTTCGTTTGGACGAGAGTGGATTGAAAAGGCTGAAGCTTCGCGGGAAGCTCAGGCAACGCAAAATGCAGGTAGGGGTGTTGCCAAATTTTTGCTTTGGACGGGAACTTTTCCTGACCCCAACAGTTGGAATTCTGATTTTGCTAGTTATGATCCCGAGCTCATTTCTCGGCTTCATGCCGTGGGAATTGTTTTGATTGGAATCGATACGCCATCGATCGATCCAGAAACATCAAAAGAGCTTGAGTCGCATCATACGATCGAGAAATTCAACATGTCTGTTCTCGAAGGACTTTGTCTCAATGGTGTCCCAGAAGGCGTTTTCTGGATGATCGCTCCTCCATTAAAAATCGAAGGCGCTGATGCGGGGCCTGTTCGCGCACTTCTTTTTGATTCGCCGGAAACGTTCCCCGAAATTGCCCATTTGACATCCGTCGCCTGCGAAGAAAAACCGTGACCACGGCAATGAAGAAAACCCTTCGGGCTGTCAATGAGCATCATTGGCTTCTTGTCTTTCCGATTCCGTTAAAAAAAGAACCACTCTCTGTTTGGCAGCTTCTTTATCCAAGGTCCGTCATGCGGTGGGAGTGGGACGAATCGGGGGATGGCCGCGTCGTGCAACTTTGGCACATGAGGCGGCAATTGGCAGAGGGTCGCCAAGTCGTTTATTCAAAGTGGTTTCGCGGGCGTGCGACGCTTTTCTCATTGGAGGCGTTTAAAAAACTCTGGGTTCACTTTGCTCCCGAGCGCGCGCGTCTTGTCGGCGAGGCGCGAGAGATTCTTGATTTGTTGGAACTTGAATCACCACTTTCCACAAAACAAATTCGTCGCGGCACTGACCTCACAGGTAAGCTCAATGAAAAGCGCTATGTGGCCGCAATGAAAGAGCTCTGGCGCACGTTTGCGATTGTCGGTGTGGGCGAAATTGATGACGGTGCATTTCCAAGTCTCGCTCACGCTGCATCTCATGTTGTTTTTGAAGACCTTTGCCGGCAGGCCGAGCGTGAAGATGATCTGGCGTCTGCGAACCTTTGGCTTCAAAAAAATATTTTATCGACGCCGTTTCAGCGTCAGCTGAAGTACTGAAACCCGAGCTTTTTACTAATAGATGTCGGAAGTTTTGGAAGACTTGATCTTGGAATCAAGAAAGTGGCCAGATTGAAGAAGTCGCCGAAGATACGATGACTTTCGGTGGCCGCTTTTAGATAAGAGTGCCCGCTGGATCCGCCTGTTCCGATTTTGGTTCCAAGCATTCTGTGAGCCATCATTGCGTGGCGATAGCGCCACGTTGTCATCAGTTCATCAATATCTTGAAGTCTTGTGAGAAGCTGAAACGGAAGATTGAATGCCGGTTGGTCGCGATAGAGCGAAATGAATAAGGCGGCTTGAATCGATTTGTGCTGAAGGCGGAATGTGCCTTTGTCTTGAAGTTCTTTGTAGCGATCTTCATTAAAGAGCGATTCAAAAACGGATTTTGTTTCTTCGATCTGTTTCAGGTTCTTTTCGCGGTCTTCATCGCTTTTTGCAAATCGCAGAACCGAATCACGGTCGTCATCTAACATAATACGTACGGCTTCACCGTAGTGCTTTTTAAAATCAAATTCTGGGGTCGCAAGAAATGGTGTGCGAGCGAGCCACGCATCCACGGCATCAAAAAGCGAAACCTCGGTTTCACTTTTTGTCATCACAGTGGCTTCGGTTGGTTTAACGCTGGCGGTGTAGGGTTGTGAATTGTACTTTAATCGCGACGATGCCTTCAGACCCAGTTTGTTCTCAATAAGTCTCCATTGAACCGATTGAAAGCCACTGGCGGGGTAGAGCATATTTCTAAAGTCGAGGAAATCGAGCGGCGTCATCGTTTCTAAAACTGAAACTTGATCGACGAGGAGCCTTTGAATTTCGACAATTCGAGAGAGCCTGCCAACGGCCGTTCCCATGTCTTCTTCGCGAACCAAATCAGTTTTAAAGAGCCCAAGAATTGAATCCAGTTCATGGAGAATCTGGCGAAACCATAGTTCGTAGGTTTGATGAACGATAATGAAAAGCATTTCCTCGTGAGCTTCCGCTCCAAATTCTCGACTTCGAGAATTTTGTAAGCTCAAAAGTTTCTCCGTCCCAAGATACTCGGAGTAAGAAATGGGCGGGAAGTTTTTTGGCTGCGATTCCGTTTTTGAATTTTTCATTCTTGTCTCCATCCAAAGGCTTTTATCAAAAACCAAGGCCGCGCTTTTTTAGTTCTTCTTTGACGGCGTCGATAACTTCGTTCTTTTTCTTACCAAAGACCTTCGTGGCCTCTTTCTGGGCTTCTTTCTGAACTTTTTCTGCTTCAAAGCGCACGGTCTTTCCGACCATTTCGCTGATAATGTCTTGCGCCATTGATAGAGAGGGCTCGGTCATAAGGCCTGTTAGGTGAATTGGGATAACAAGTCTACCTGAAGCATCGGAGTTGGCCTGTCTAAAACTTCCGCCAATGGGTGAATCAGCAAGAAAAGCGCGGCCTTTGAGATCAACGGAAAGATCTGGTTTTATCCAGCCCTGAAGGGAAACTTCATTTTTTTCCGGACTCTTCAAAATTAAGTTTCGTAGGTTCAGCACGGATTTAGCAAAAATGTAAGAGGTCGACATTTCAAGGCGCGCACCGCCAGTTTTAACCTTGGATTTAATGTTCATCAGCTTTGCTACTTCCGGATGTTCAGCAATTTTCTGATTCACCATTTGATCGATGGATGCCGTCGAGAAGAAGCCGTTTTTTACACCCATGGAGCCTGACACGGAAACCGAATTCATTAGGTCGGCCGTCAGCGTTCCTTCCCTGGTGGCAATTTTGTCCACTCTAAAGCGGCCAGTGGATTTCCCGCCGACGGCCTTTTTCCACTTCGGGTCAAAGTATTCGCCCAGAAGTGATAGATCAATATCGCGGTAATTTCCTTGCGCGACCAAGGTCATTAGCCCGACGTCACTTGAAAAATTGTCGATATTTAAGGATCCACCAAAAAGCGTCGCAATGGACGCTTTTCCGCTGAGGCGTCCTCCGGCAAGTGTAGCAACGGATTTGAATCCTTTGGCTTCGGTGGTCGCAAGCGCAACGCTCGCAAACTGAACATCGGACTTTAGATTCGCACGCTGAAAAATCGGCCACGTTAGAAATGAAGCCGCCCGTTTTTCAGCGGCGCCAGAAGACGAGCCAGAAGGATTGGCTTTCGCGGAAGGCGCGCCGGCAGCGCCAATTAAAATGGCCCGAGGTCCGATAAGTCCCACTGTTCCTTGAACGACCAGAGGAGAAATCTCCATCGGACTTTTCTCGGGCGCTAGGAAGAGAGTCCCTTTCACACCAAGGTTTGATGTCAGCGTCCCGGAGGGAACCTGAGCTCGCATCGAGCGAAGTCCAGGAAGTGATTCGTAAAGCTGCGAGAGTGCCCAGCGAGACGTGATTCGTGCATCGAGGCCGTAGCTCGCTTGGCCCTGAAGTGGGTTCGGCGGTGAACTCGTTGGTGAATTCGTCGGATCGGTCAAATCACGCAGTACGCCGTTGGCAGAAAAAGTCGATTCACCCATCTTCATGTCGAGACGATCAATCTGGATTTGTGTCGTTCGCGAAGACGGCGGATTTGTCTCTAGACCGCGCATTGCGAATTCGACAGTCGCTGCATCGGATCTTTTCTTCGAAAAGAGATCAGGCTTATCGACGGATAGATCGGTGAGATCGAAAAAGCCCTTAGCCCGTCGCAAATTCCAGCGGAAGGGAGTGACTTTCGAACCGATAAGTTCGACCGAGCCCGCGGCCGAAAAGTTACCTCTTAAAATCCCCTCGATACGTGCCGACGTCGAAGTCTTAAGAGGAAGCTCGATGCCGCCGACGTCCAAAACTTCGATGTTGAATTTCGACATCGACTTCATTTTTTCCGGCTGACTTAAGGGAAGCTCGGCGGATGCCTTGAGCGCAAAAGATCCTTTGGCGGCCACCACGGATGGTAGCGCAGGCCCTGCGTTTGCCGGCTGACCAAGAAGTGGCAACAGAGATGGCCAACCCGTGAGACTTGGAAGTGTCGCAGTGACCTCAATTGTCGAAGTTCGGTTAGGGCTTAGAGAAACTTTTCCCGAGGCTCTTGTGAGGAAATTGGCCAGTCGGAATTCAGCACGTGTGACATCGATTGTCTCGCCGGCGGCGTTAAGTTCTGTCTTTAAAGCCATCATCAGTTCGGCTGGTTTTTTTAATGCGCCATCCATAGAAACTTCCGCACCAGTGAAATCCGCCTCCAGACGTGCTGTTTGCAATTTCAAATTCGTTATGGTGCTCGTTGCCATATCGAAAAGAATATCAAAGGGCGCTTCGATCTCCACAAGCACGGGACCGGTGATTGAGACTGGCTGATCCTTCGTCTTTGCTAATCTGAAGGGAAAAACGCCTTGCCGAACTCGAAAAAGACCTCGACTTGATATAACTCCGCCCAGGACGCCACTGGTGACAATATCAAGATCAGCCGAACCTTTGAGTCTTCCTGAGAGGCCCAGCGCTTCGCTTTCGGCAGCATCAAGAGGAAGAACTCCAAGATCCGGCGTTGAACCCATCATTTTGAGACTAAAACTTTGCTCGGGCCACTTGAGCGTTCCGCTACTCTTAAGACTCATCCCCAATGTCGAGACGGTGAGAGAAGTGATTTGAACGGAAAACTCGGAGGCCCTCTTTAGCTGCGGTTCCGCTTCGAGGACCCAGTCGGTTCGAATCGGCAGAAAATTTTTTGCACCTAGGCCGATAGCCATTGAAAGTTGACCCGAACTTTTAATTAAAAGGGATTGTCCGTTTTGAGAGCTTTGAATCGAGCTTCGCGTAAGGCCTGTAAGATTCTTAATCCTCACTGGCGTTTCAACCGAACCAAAGAGTATTTGTGCGTCCCGAAATTCTGCTTCAAGTTCGATGGGAAAGGGAAGTGCCGCTGGTGATTTTGCCGAAGAATCCAGAATAGAATTCGGCTTTGTTTCGAGCTTCGAGCCCACATCGTTTTTGGCGCTGGTTTGAAACTGAAGTCCGCTCAACTGAATTTTCAGCGGGAGCGCCTCACGTGAAAACGTCAGCTGATAGAGACCTAACAAATTCTTCGGAGTTGAGATTAGAACACGTTCGGCTCGAAGTAGTGGTGCGTTCGGTGAGCTCTTGAAAACGAGGCCCTTTAATTCGACTGAAATTTGACCCACTGGACGCGTCAATAATGAATCCACCGCCAGGGCTTCAAAGCCGAAGGCTTCGGGACCGAGGTCGCGGACATATTCAAGGATCAGTCGGTCGCGGTAAACGTAGACCGCGCCGACAAATCCCGCGGTCATTAACACGAACAAAAAAAAGAAAAAGCCCAATGTGGCAAAAAAACTGGACGACTTTTTTTTGCGCACAACTTCTTTTTGAATCATTGAGTCAGTCCACTTTCGGCTGCGGTCAGTGTCCGCTGGATATCGCTCGACGTCGTCGACCATGTGGTCATGAGGCGTGCTTCGCGAGTGGCTTCATCCCAAATATAAAAAAAGGCGAACTGACGGAGCCGCTTTTCTAAACTCCGCTCAAAAATGGCGAAGACGGCATTGGACTGGGTGGGTTGAGTGAGGGATATCCCAAGGTTTTTCCGTTCCTCGAGGCCCTTTCGAAGTTCAAGGGCGCGCTGACACGACGTCGTCGCAATGTCACGCCAGAGATCTGTTCCTAAGAACTCGATGAACTGAGCCGCGATGTAACGCGTTTTGCTGGGAAGCTGCAAAAACTGCTTTCTAGTGAAAGCGAAATCGCGACTTTTTGCACGAGCACGTTCCGACAAAAAAAGTACGGCTTCGCCGAAAAGAAGTCCGTTCTTTGTGCCGCCGAAGGAAAGTGAGTCAGCGCCATCGGAAAACTTTCGAAGCAGGTTTTCGTCGGCAGGATTCGAAGTTCGTGCCGCAACATTCACGAATCTAGCGCCGTCGATGTGAAGCCAAAGATCATTTTTCTTACAAAACGCTACAATCTCTTGAAATTCTTTTTCCGAATACATCGTGCCGAGTTCTGTGGGCTGAGTGATCGAAACGACTTTGACCTGAGAAAAATGCTGATCACCTCGTCGAATAAGGACGGGAGCAATAAGTTCGGGCGTGAGCTTTCCTTGAACAGAGCGAACCGGGATCAGTTTTATTCCAAGAAGCTTTTCCGGCGCGCCACATTCGTCGACATTGATGTGGGCTACGTCCGTGCAGACGACGGAATGATGGCTCGAAACAAATGGTTGAATCGCAAGAACATTGGCAGCCGTGCCATTGAAACAAAAATGAACTTCGGTCTGTTCGCCAAAATGAGATCGAAAAATCCGAATGGCCTCACTGGTTACAGGGTCGGAACCATAGCTTGGGGCCATTCCGAAATTTATTTTCTCCATGGCACTGAAGATGCGCGGATGGACAGCCGAATGATTGTCGCTTCCAAGTCCGAACGGAAACTTAGACTGGATTGAGTTAAAAAAATCGGCGCGAGTTTCGGGCATGGCTAGGATTGAAACACAAAACGGTGCGCAATCAAAGCGCCCAAACGAGATGTGCGGTCGTCCACATCTAGCCGCGGCGAGACTTCGTAGATGCCGACGCCACGCACATCGAATCGCTCAAGACACCACGAGTAAACGTCAAAAAACTCATCGGGCATGAATCCTGTCGGCCAGCTTTGACTTGCTCCTGGAGCCACTGACGACGAAAAGGCATCGATGTCGATCGACAAAAAGACAGACCGTCGCCCAAGAGCGCGGTCCCCAAGGAGCTGAAGTAAAGCTTGAGTGAGGGAGAGTCCTGAAGTTCGTCGCTCTTCTTCAAACGAAACTTGACCGCCCTTACTTAGTAACCAGTCGAGGTGCGATCGTGCATTGCACTGACCTTGCAGTCCAAGCTCAATAAAATCAATGTCGGGGAATTCTTCAAGCAATCTAAAGAAAGGTGTGCCGCTGGTGATTCCGTTATCTAGCGGCCGCACATCCAGGTGGGCGTCGAAATTAATAACAAGGGGTTTTAACTGATTGTCGATCGCCCATTGAGAAAATGCAGCCGCGTCTGGAAATCCGTAGTCGTGGCCACCACCAAACGACAGTGTTCGAAGTCCCTTTGCATGAGCACTGGCCGCAATCCCTCGAGCCGCTTCGTGGCGCTTTTCGAGCGGAATTTTCGTCGACGCGTTGAGATTGCCGAAATCGTAGATCATCGGATGTTGATGAAGTTTGGAGAAAGCCGGAGGAGTCATTTTGTAAAGCGATGTACGAATCCGGTCTGGTCCTTCGCTCGCGCCAACGCGCCCGCCATTGTTTTTGATTCCTTCGTCGTCCGGATAACCGACAAGAGTCACAGGTCGATCGGTGGCGTCGATAGCGGCAATGGCTTTTTTGACAGTCTCCATCGATTGAAACGAAGACGTGATTCTTGCCAAATCCCCAAGTCTGGGATCTTGCGTGTCGTTTTTCGAAAAGAGAAATTTTGAGTCCGTTGCCATGAGAAGTGGTTCAGCCATAGTCATCAAAGTGTGACACAGAGCTAACCACTCGTGTAGCTTGAATTCCATGACATCACCGACGCGCCAGGATTGGTTTGAGTTCTTAAGCGACCTTCACCTGGTCGACGGCGCGGAGGAAACTTCGCTTGTCGGCGCCAGATCCCCGTTAAGATCAAGATCTCAAGATTCGATTGTTGGCCTTTCAGTCGAGTTTCCGATCGACTGGTGGATTCATATTGGTGGCCCTCTGCGTAAGGAGCTTGAGAGCGATCTTTTATTGCGGCTCGCGAGCGCAAGTGAGCTTTGTTTTTCAGTAAGGATGAAGCCGGATCCAGTTCTTACATTTGAAATCGAGGCTTGGATTGTTGGTGTGCTGCGCCCCATTCTTTTGGAACGAGAAAGTAAATCGCCGCTGAGGCTTTCGTTCCAGTCGGGCTTAAAAGAAAAAAAAGCATGGAGCCGCGCGATTTCGATATTTTCTGAGATACCGTGGAAGCCCTTACCTGAAACTGCGGCCGACCGGGCAGAATATTGGTTGGACCCAATGGGTCTTGATCAAGTTTCGGCGGGGCCAGGAATTTTTGAGAATTTTATTGATGAGATGGTGGCGGCGACGGTGGATCCGTGCGAGCCCCCTTGGATTTTTTGGAGTCGGTTTCCTGCCTGGTGGACTCATTGGGATCGCCGACAGCCGTCTCGTCCGAAAGCTCTGACCGACGCGCCTGGAGAAAAAGAGAAAGTGATGTTTCTCATTGATTCACGCCTGACATTTTTAAGATGCGCTTTAAGTCCCCAGGACGAATCCGCAGAAGAGCAAAGTTTAGACTCAAACGAAGTGATGCTGAACCCAACGTTTGAAACGGTTCTTCGGCCCTCCTTCGGGAACAAAGAGAGCTCACCGGTTTTGGCGTTTTGCAGGCGGAGAGATGTCGTCGTTTCGTTGGCATTGACGTCACTTGAAGCTTTTATTGTAGATGCTGTTCGCGAATCTTTTCGTCTTCAGAATGAGAATTTGATCGGCCTCATTCAATCTGAAAGTCGCATTGAAGTGGAATTTATAAGAAAAGCCATTTCGCGGTTGGTAGATTCAGGCCTACTTTTACGGCGTTAGTTTCTGGAGCGTTGATTTTGCTAAGGCCCCAAGCTTTGGATCTTCGACCAAGAGGCGAATGGTTTCGGTGAGTTCAAAAAGTTTCAAGTTTCCTATGACGATAAGGGCATTTCGTTTCAGTCCAAAACCTCGTGACCTGGACATTGGAGTATTTTTAAAGCGACGGTCGAGGTCGCGATTGGACGCCACCAGAAGATTTCCTAATTCTTCGATAAGGTCAGATCGTATTTGGTCTCCAGATACATTGGGCCTTGCTTCCTTCTGCATCTTTTCTCGCCCGAAGACTTTTTCATTCCAGGGGCAGACTGTTTGACAAATGTCGCATCCAAAAAACCAATCACCAAATTTCCCGGCCAGATTTTCAGGAGGCACGGTCTTCGCTTCGATCGTCCAGTAGGAGATGCATTTTCTTGCATCGAGCGATCGGGGAGCAACCAACGCTCCCGTCGGACAGCTATCGATGCACCTTGTGCAGGTGCCGCAGAAGTCGGGGCTTATGAGGCTTCCGTGAATCGGGTCTTCGTCCGAAGCGACTTCGAGCGACGTTAAAATTTCGGCGATAAAAAAGAGACTTCCAACTTTTCGGTCAATGACGCAGGTATTTTTTCCGACCCAGCCGAGGCCGGCGCGGACCGCAAGGTCTCGTTCGAGGATCGGAGCGGTATCGATGGCCATTCGAAATGTTTCGCCCGGGTAGCGGCGTTCAAGTTCTTGCACAACCGGCGAAAGCCGCTCTCGAAGCACCGTGTGGTAGTCGCTTTGATTGGCAGTGAACCGAGTGTAGAGAGCGGTTCTAAGTTTTGAAGTTTCACGACCTTCGATGTCGTGTTTTGGTGTTACATAATTTATTGAGAACACAATCGCAGAGCGCGCCATGGGAAGCCAACGAGTGGGGTCGGCTTTTAAGTCGCGGTGGCGTTTTAGGTAATCCATTTCTCCGTGAAAATCAGAAGCCAACCATTGATCGTAAAAATTCATCGAAATGGGGTTTTGAAGAGATGCAATACCGAATTTCGCGTCCGAAAGCTCGGGCGTAAGGCCCAAGACCCACTCCTCCAGATCCGATACTTTAAGAGCTGCTTTCCCGGTGGACACGTTGATTCGAACCGCCTTAACCTTGAGCGAAGTGACACCATCCGTTCTACCGAAAGAAATTCCAGCGACCGAGTCTTTTCTGAAGGCTTTGAAAAAGCATCCGCATTGGGCTCGGATCGAGCATGTCTGTGGACGTTTATCGAAGGCCGGATTTGATGCCGTGTTGGCCGGCGGCTCGGTTAGAGACGGGCTTTTGGGTGTCTCTCCAAAAGATTTTGATGTCGCGACGGATGCGACGCCCGACGAAGTTGAACTTTTGTTTGAGAAAACAGTCTCGGTCGGAAAAGTCTTCGGAGTTATTGTCGTTCCGTTTGAAGACGGGGGAACGATTGAAGTCGCTACTTTTCGAAAGGATGGGGCCTATAGCGATGGCCGGCGGCCTGAAACCGTTGAATTTTCAGATCGTGAGGAGGACGCAAAGAGGCGAGACTTCACCGTGAACGCGCTCTTTTTTGACCCCGTAAAAAAAATCATTTTCGATTATGTCGGAGGACTTGATGACTTAAGGGATAAAACCCTTCGCGTTGTCGGTGATCCTGAAAAGCGATTTCAAGAAGATCGACTTCGCCTTCTTCGCGCGGTTCGATTTTCGGGGCAGCTCGATTTTGAAATTTCCAATGATACCGAAGTGGCTCTTCGCCGGTCCGCAAAATTTTTGAAAGAGGTCAGTCGCGAACGAATTCGCGATGAAGTCGATAAACTGCTGATGTCAAAGTGGTCGGCGAGGGGATTTTCGAATTTGGAGC
>LNFM01002834.1_pt1 | contig 35620 bp, 32 predicted proteins | sample 596031 | NCBI WGS metagenome assembly LNFM01 (sample SAMN04254537, study PRJNA301005) | activated carbon metagenome | isolation source: dual media filters at the Ann Arbor, Michigan drinking water treatment plant | place: USA: Ann Arbor
ACAAGGCCGACAAGATCATCACCGACAACCGGGTGCTGTTCCACCGCGTGGCCAACACCCTGAACTACCTGGACATCAAGACCGTGGTGGTGAGCTGCGGCACCTGCTACGACCAGCTCCAGGGCTACCAGTTCGAGGACATCTTCCCCGGCTGCCGCATCGTCGACATCCACGAGTTCCTGCTCGAAAAAGGCATCACGCTGCCGCCGCACGCGGGCGGCTATCTGTACCACGACCCCTGCCACAGCCCCATGAAGCAGCAGGAGCCGATGAAGACGGTGAAGGCGTTGATCGGCCCGGCCGTGCGCAAGAGCGAGCGCTGCTGCGGCGAGAGCGGCACCCTGGGCGTGACGCGGCCCGACATCTCGACGCAGGTGCGCTTCCGCAAAGAGGAAGAGCTGCGCCGCGACGAAGCGGTGCTGCGCCAGCAACTGGGCCCGGCCGCCCCGGCCAACCTGAAGATCCTGACCAGCTGCCCAAGCTGCCTGCAAGGCCTCAAGCGCTACGAGGACGACCTGGGCAGCGGCCTGCTCGAGGCCGACTACATCGTCGTGGAAATGGCGCGGATATTGCTTGGGGAAGACTGGCTGCCCGAGTACGTGGCCCGGGCCAACGCCGGCGGGATCGAGCGCGTGCTGGTCTGAGCGGGCGCGCGCGCCCCGGGGGCGTGCCATGCAGAAATTTCGCCGAGCCCCATGAATGAGGGGAATGGGCAGCATTTCATAAACGTATAAGGTGGGCGCTTGCCATAATTCGTTACAGGGTTGGCCCAGACGGTCGGCACTCAGGGAAACCACGATGAAGTTCAGCCGTGTTGCAGCGATTTCGGCACTTGTGTTCAGCACCGCGGCGTCTGCGGTACCGATCACCGTGGTCGGGTCGGGTTTCGACCTTCAGTACGACAGCGCCCTGGTCGGCTTGTTCGGCTCGCCGGTGCTGGTGGGCAACCAGTTGAGCTGGTTTCCTTCTGGTTCGCCTGGCTTCACGGCGCAGTCTCAGGCTGGTTTTGGCGTCACCAGATCGACCTTTGCTCTGCGCATCAGCGCCCAGCCGGGTTTCGAGTTCACCGGCTTCAGTCTGGCCGAATCCGGCAGCTACTCCTACTTTGGCAGCGGCGCCCTGGTGTCGGTGAGCGGGCAGCTGACGGTGACGCCACTGCCCGGCAGCGCGCTCAGCGATCCGGTCACCGCGAGCACGGTATTCGCGCCCAACGCGCTTTTCGACTTTGGCTTGCGCAACTGGTCTGCCGAAGCCGGCGCGGTGGTGGTGCCGGCAGGCACTGCTGACGTGAATGTCACCGTGCAGAACATCCTTGCCGCCTTCGTGCCCCCAGGCGGGCTGGGCTACTCCTCGATCGAGAAGACCAGCGCCGTGCTGAGCATCGGCGTCATGGCTGCCGTGCCCGAGCCCGAGACCTACGCCATGTTGCTGTCGGGCCTGGGCCTGGTGGGTTTCCTGGCCCTGCGTCGCCGCCAGCGCGACTGAGCCCGCGGCCGCCGCCGCGGGTGGGCACGGCGATACACTGTGGTACGTCCACCTAGATTGCCCTCGCCAATGGCTGGTTCCGACCGCAACTCCCCGCAGCCCACGGCGTTGACCGTGCACCAGGCCTCCAAAGTGCTCGAGGTGGCCTTCGATGACGGCGCAGCGTTCCGCATTCCCTTCGAACTGATGCGCGTGTACTCGCCGTCAGCCGAGGTCCAGGGCCACGGCCCCGGGCAAGAGGTGCTGCAGACCGGCAAACGCGAGGTCGGCATCGAGGACATCATCGCCGTGGGCCACTACGCCGTGCAGCCGCGCTTCAGCGATGGCCACGACAGCGGCATCTTCAGCTGGGACTACCTCTACCACCTGGGCAGCCGCCAGGCCGAGTTGTGGGCGCAGTACGAAGCGCGCCTGCTGGCCGCCGGTGCCGACCGCGACGCGCCGATGATCGTGGCCCAGGGCTCTTCCTGCAAACACTGACATGGCCGACACCCACTTCGGCTACCAGACCGTCGACGAGGCCGAGAAGGCCAGCCGCGTGCGCGGCGTCTTCGATTCGGTGGCGACGCGCTACGACCTGATGAACGACGTGCTGTCGTTCGGCCTGCACCGCCTGTGGAAGGCCTACACGGTGGCGGTGGCGGCGGTGCAGCCGGGCATGCAGGTGCTGGACATCGCCGGTGGCACCGGCGACCTGGCGCGTGCCTTTGCCCAACGTGCCGGCAGCAGCGGGCGCGTGGTGCTCACCGACATCAACGAGGCCATGCTGCGCGCCGGCCGCGACCGCCTGCTCGACGCCGGCGTGCTGCTGCCCACGGCGGCCTGCGACGCCGAACACCTGCCCTTTGCCGACGCCAGCTTCGACCTGGCCAGCGTGGCTTTCGGCCTGCGCAACATGACGCGCAAGGAAGCGGCGCTGCAAGAGATGGCGCGCGTGCTGCGCCCGGGCGGCCGGTTGCTGGTGCTGGAGTTTTCGCGCCCCACACCGCTGTTGCAAAAGCCTTATGACTGGTATTCGTTCACCCTGATGCCGCTGCTGGGCAAGTTCATTGCCAAGGACGCCGACAGCTACCGCTACCTGGCCGAAAGCATCCGCATGCACCCGGATCAGGAAGCCCTGAAGGCGATGATGAAGGCAGCCGGCTTCGGCCATGTCGACGTGCACAGGCTGGCCGGCGGCATCGTGGCGCTGCACGTCGGCATCAAGTGCTGAGCCCCTCCCACCCTGGCACAGGGGGTCGGGCCGACACGGCACGGCCGGCGGCCGCCGCTAAACTCGCGCAGGGGCTTGAACCGGCTTCCAGCCGTGCGCAACTGCCAGGGTCGACTTGGCCCGCTGCGGCCGCGTTGCGCCATCGCTTCCCCTAACTCCCTGCCGATTTCCGAGGATGCTGCCGATGAAGTTCCCCCTGCCCGAAGCCCGTTCGCGAGCCCGACTGCTGCTTCCGCTGGCTGCCCTGTCCCTGGCGCTGACGCTGTCGGCTTGCGGTGAGAAGAAGGACCAGATCGTCAGCCAGACGGCGGCCAAGGTGAACAAGGACGAGATCACCGTCCACCAGATCAACTTCGTGCTGCAGCAGCAGCGCAACCTGCGCCCCGAGCAGACCGACGGTGCCAGCCGGCAGATCCTCGAGCGCCTGGTCGACCAGCAGTTGGCTGTGCAGAAGGCCGAGGAGCTGAAGCTTGACCGCGACCAGCGCGTGCTGCAGCAGCTCGACGCGTCGCGGCGCGAGGTGCTGGCGCGGGCCTATGTCGAGCGCGTCGGCGATGCCGCGGCCAAGCCCACGCCCGAAGAGGTCAAGAAGTACTACGACGAGAAGCCGGCGCTGTTTGCCGAGCGCCGCATCTACAGCATTCAAGAGATCGCCATCGAGGCCACACCCGAGCAGCAGCAGGAGCTGCGCACGCAACTGGCGGCGGCCAAGAACATCAACGAGTTCGTCGAGTTCCTGAAGGCCAAGGAGTACCGCTTCAGCGGCAACCAGGCGGTGCGCGCGGCCGAGCAACTGCCCATGAACAGCCTGGAAGCCTTCTCGCGCATGAAGGACGGCCAGGCCGGCATCGTGCCTTCGGCCGGCGGCGTGCAGGTGGTGGTGCTGGCCGGTTCGCGCAGCCAGCCCGTGAACGAGGAGCAGGCGCGCCCGGCGATCGAGCAGTACCTGCTGAATGAGCGCAAGCGCAAGCTGGTCGAGGAAGACCTGAAGTCGCTGCGCAGCGCCGGCAAGATCGAATACGTCGGCAAGTTCGCCGAGTCCGCTGCCTCGGCCGCCGCTGCCCGGGTCGAGGCACCTGCGACCGGGGCATCCGCGGCCGATGCCGACGCCATCAGCAAGGGGCTGGGGCTCAAGAAATGAGCGTCCGGGCCTTGCTCGCCTGGTGCGGGTCGGTCCTGGCCGCAGGGCTGCTGGGCGGCGCCGCGCTCGCCCAGGGCGCGGGTACCGCAGCGCCAGCGGAATACCGCCTGGGAGCAGGTGACCTGGTGCGCATCACCGTCTACCAGAATCCCGACCTGGCACTGGAAGGCCGCATCAGCGAGGGCGGTGTCATCAGCTACCCGCTGCTGGGCGTGGTGCGCCTGGGTGGCCTGACGGTGGGCGCTGCCGAGAAGACCATCGCCGACGGCCTGCGCCTGGGCAACTTCGTCAAGCAGCCGCAGGTGAGCGTGCTGCCGCTGCAGATCCGCAGCAACCAGGCCGCGGTGCTGGGACAGGCCAACCGGCCGGGGCGCTTTCCCATCGAGGTGGCCGACATGCGCCTGACCGACCTGCTGGCGCTGGCCGGCGGCGTGGCCCCGGGCGGCAGCGAGACCATCGTCGTCAGCGGGGTGCGTGACGGCCGGCCCTTCCGGCAAGAGATCGAGCTGCCCGCGGTGTTTGCCTCGGCCAGCCGCGAACTCGACATCCCCATCCAGCACGGTGACGTGGTCTGGATAGACCGCGCGCCGCTGGCCTATATCTATGGCGAGGTGCAGCGTCCCGGGCCGCTGCGCATCGAGCGCGGCATGACGTTGATGCAGGCGCTGGCCACCGGCGGTGGCATCACGCAGCGCGGCACGCTCAAGGACATCAAGCTGCACCGTCGCGGCAGCGACGGCAAGACCGAGGTGCTGCAGCCGAGCATGGACGATCGCCTGAAGGAGGGTGACGTGGTGTTCGTGAAGGAAAGCCTGTTCTAGGCGGCACCGGCGCAGCCCTGCGCTGCCGCGCCGGTGACGGCGCCGACGACATTGGGAGTGAGCGATGACATTCAGGGTGTTGCTGCAGGTCTTGCGTTCGCGCTGGCTGTCTTTCGCCGTGGCCTTCGTGGTGGTGATGGCCGTGGTGGGCGTGCAGACCTGGCGCGCTCCCAAGGTCTACACCGCCGAGGCCTCGCTCGTGGTCGATCCCAAGTTCGATCCCATCGCCGGCACCGTGCTAGCGGGCATGGCCTCGCCCAGCTACCTGATGACGCAGGTCGACATCATCCAGAGCACGCGCGTGGCGGCCCGGGTGGTGACGGCGCTCAAGCTCACCGAGATCGGCGAACTGCGCCAGAACTGGCTGGCCCAGACCGGTGGCAGCGGCGACTTCGCCGGCTGGCTGGCCGACCTGCTGCGCGGCAGCCTGGAAGTGCGGCCTTCGCGCGGCTCCAACGTCATCAACCTCATCTACAGCGGCTCGGACCCGCGCTTCGTCGAGACCGTGGCCAACGCCTTCGTCAGGGCCTATCTCGAGACCACCCTGGAGCTGCGCACGGCGCCGGCGCGTGACTACTCGGTGTTCTTCGACACCAACGCCAAGGCCTTGCGCGACAAGCTCGAGGCGGCGCAAGCCAAGCTCTCGGCCTTCCAGCAGAGCACCGGGCTGGTGGTCAGCGACGAACGCCTGGACGTGGAGACGCAGCGCCTGAACGAGCTCAATGCGCAGCTGGTCCTGGTGCAGTCGGCCGCCGCCGACACCCAGAGCCGCGACGTCCAGGCCCAGGTGCAGGGCGACCGCATGCTCGACGTGATGAGCAACCCCATGGTGGCCGGGCTGCGCGCCGAGATCGCGCGCCAGGAAACGCAGCTCGAACAGCTCGGCAGCCGGCTGGGCGAAAGCCACCCGGTGGTGCGCGAGCTCAAGCTGGGCATCGCCGACAACCGCACCCGGCTGGCCTCGGAGGTGAAGCGCGCCCAATCCAGCGTGGGCATCAGCCACCAGGTCAACCAGTCGCGCGTGAGCCAGGCGCGCGCCGCGCTCGAGGAGCAGCGCGCCAAGGTGCTGAAGCTGCGCCGCGTGCGCGACGAGGCCTCGGTGCTGGCGCGCGACGTCGAGAACGCGCAGCGCGCCTATGAGGGCGTGCTGGCGCGGCTCAACCTCACCAACCTGGAGAGCCAGGCCAACCAGACCAGCGTGGTCGCGCTGGAACGCGCCACGGCGCCCAACCACCCCTCGTCGCCGCGCGTCGGCCTGAACCTGGTGCTGGGTGGCCTGGTGGCCGCGCTCCTCGGCTTCGCCGTGGTCGGCGCGCGCGAGGCGCGCGACCGGCGCGTGCGCGGTGCGGCCGAGCTCGAGGCGCTGCTCAACCTGCCGCTGGTGGGCGAGGTCCCTTCCTTCAACCAGAAGTACCGCTTCCGTCTCAAGCGGGGCGGGTCCGGGGCCGCGCTGCTGGGCCCGGGCCGGCGCAAGCCGGCGGCCACCTGACGCATTCATCCACCCGCACCGCCGCAAAAGGGCGCCCGCATGACTCAGATGAACACCGGCCCCCACGCAGCCAGCCTGCTGCAGCCCGTGAGCGAGGCCACGCTGGCCGGTGACGACGGGCGGGTCCAGGATCCGATGCTGGGCGAGATCCTGCGCCGCACCAAGGGCGTCTCGGCCGAGAACATCCAGCGCGCGCTCGACTACCAGCGCGAGCACGGCGTGCGCTTCGGCGAAGCCGTGGTGCGCCTGGGCCTGGCCAGCTCCGACGAGGTCATCTGGGCGCTGTCGCGGCAGTTCCACTACGACTACGCCACCGGCGGCAACACCGAGCTCAACGCCGAGCTGGTGCTGGCCCACCGGCCCTTCGACGACGAGGTCGAGGTCTTCCGCGACCTGCGCACGCAGCTGCTGCTGGGCGGCTTCGGCTCGGCCGACGACCGCTCGGCGCTGGCCGTGGTCAGTGCCAACCGCGACGACGGCAAGACCTTCATCGCCGCCAACCTGGCCGTGGCCTTCGGCCAGCTGCCGGGGCGCACGGTCATCGTCGACGCCGACCTGCGCACGCCGCGCCTGCACCACATCTTCGAATGCCCGGGCTCCGCCGGCCTGACTACGGTGCTCAGCGGGCGCACCGACGAGAGCGTGGTCTGCCCGGTCAAGGAATTCCCCAACCTGTTCCTGCTGCCGGCCGGGCCGACGCCGCCCAATCCTTCGGAACTTTTCCTCAAGCCGGCATTCAGCCTGCTGCTGGGCGAGCTGACAGGCAAGTTCGACTACGTCATCGTCGACACCCCGGCCGCCGAGCATGGCTCCGACGCCCGGCTGATCGCTTCGCGCTGCGGTGCCGCCCTGGCCGTCTCGCGCAAGAACCACAGCAAGCTGCGTGAGCTTCAACGGCTGGTCATGCAGATGGGCAAGAGTCAGGTCAATGTCGCAGGCGTGGTGATGAATGACTTCTGATCCGCGGGTTCCGGTTCGCCGGGCCCTGTTTGCCGTACTGGTGCTGATGTATGTGCCAGTGCTGTACTCGCTGCTCAACAACGGGTTGTGGAGCACGTCCGAGCACGGCCACGGGCCCATCGTGCTCACGGTATGCCTGTGGCTCATCTACAAGCGCTGGGGTGACGCACGGGCGAGCCTGGTGTACGCGCCGGCGCCGGCGCTGGCCTGGCCGCTGCTGCTGCTGGGGGCGTCGCTCTACGTGATCGGGCGCACGCTGGACGTGCCCTATGCCGATGTCGGCTCGGTGATCCCCATGATCATCGGCCTGCTGCTGCTGACCGACGGCCGTTCGGCGATCAAGGCGCTCGCCTTCCCGCTGTTCTTCATGCTCTTCATGGTGCCGCTGCCCGGCTTCATCGTCGAGCCGGTGGGGCAGGCGATGAAGCTGATCGTCTCCACCGCCACCGAGGTCATCCTGCACGCCGCCGGCTATCCGATCTCGCGCTCGGGCGTGATCCTGCAGATCGGCCAGTACCAGCTGCTGGTGGCCGACGCCTGTGCCGGCATGCGCACGCTGTTCATGCTCGAGGCGCTGGGAATCCTGTACCTCAACCTGGTGCGACACAACTCCTGGTTCCGCAACCTCACGCTGGCGGTGCTGATCGTGCCGATCTCGTTTGCGGCCAACGTGATTCGCGTGGTCTTCCTCTCGCTCATCACCTACCACTTCGGCGATGAGGCCGGCCAGGGCTTCCTGCATGGCTTTGCCGGCATGGTGCTGTTCATCAGCGCGCTGGCGCTCACGATCTTCGTCGACACGCTGCTGCGCACGGCCGGTCAACACATGGGCAAACCCGCATGAACGCTATCAACCCGGCGGCCGTGCCGCAGCCCGCTGCGGGCGGCCCGGTGCGCATGCACCTGCTGGCGGCGGCGCTGCTGATGCTGGCCTGCCTGGCGCTGGCCGCACTGATGAAGCCCAACGACTTCTGGGCCGACAAGGTCGGCGCGCCCGATCTGGAGGGGGCGGTGCCCAAGCGCTTCGGCGATTGGGAAGAGAACCCCTATGGTGCGCAGGCGGTGGTCAATCCGCAGCAGGAAGAAGCGATCCGTGCGATCTACAACAGCACGGTGGCGCGCGCCTACATCCACAAGCCCACGGGGCGCCAGATGATGCTGTCGCTGGCCTACGGCAAGGACCAGTCGCGCGACACGCAGCTGCACCCGCCCGAGGCCTGCTACGGCGGCAACGGCTTTCGCATCATGCGTCTCGAGCCCGTGGAACTGCCCGTCCAGGGCCTGCAGATCCCGGCCATGCGCATGGATGCGGTGATGGGGCTGCGCCACGAATACGTGACCTACTGGATCCGCGTCGGCGACCGCCTGGCGCGCGGTTCGCTGCAGCGCAACCTGGTGCGCATGCGGTTTGCCGCGCAGGGTTACATCGCCGACGGCCTGCTGTTCCGCGTTTCCGAGGTCACGCGCGACCGGCGCGAAGAGTCCTACCGGCTGCAGGACGAGTTCATGCGCGCGCTGCTGGCCGAGGTGGCGCGCGCGGGCGCGATGGATCAGTTCGTCGGCCGGCAACTGCCTTGAAGATCGGCGCCATGGCCGCCGCGGGACCCGATCGCCCCGATCACGCCTGCGCGGCGCCCGGTCGGAGCCCCCTGCGGCCCCGCGGCGGCCGTTGCCGCCGGGCTTAGCCCCGGGTGCCCGGTGAGCCCGCTGATGGGCCGCGTGGTCGCGGCGCTGGGTGCGGGCGCCTTTGGCCAGGCGGTCACCGTGGGCATACAGCTGCTGTCGCTGCCGGCCTTTCTGGCCGTCTGGAGCCCGCAGGAGTACGGCGTCTGGCTGATGCTCTCGGCGCTCAGCGCCTACCTGGCCATGGCCGATGTCGGCCTGGTCACCGCGGTGGGCAACCAGATGACGATGGACACCGGGCGCGGGCAGGTGGAACAGGCCAACCGCCTGTTCCAGAGCGCGTTCGCCTTCATGGCAACGGTGTGCGCCGGCCTGGCCGTGCTGGCGCTGCTGCTGGTGGCGCTGGTGCCGGTGCAGGGCCTGGACGTCGGCGACCGCCGCCTGGCGCTGGCGGCGCTGGCGCTGGGCACCGTGCTCACGCTCTTCGGCGGCCTGGCCGACGCACTGTTCCGCGCCACCGGCCGCTACGCGCAAGGCATCCTGCTGGGCAACCTGGTGCGCCTGGCCGAGTGGCTGGGCTGGATGGCCGGGTTGGCGTTCGTGGGCACGCTGGCCGCGGTGGCCGTCGGCGGCCTGCTGGTGCGGCTGGTGGGCACGCTGGTGCTGGTGGCCGCGTCGGCGCGCGGCAACCACGGCATCGTCTGGAGCGCCGCACAGGCGCGCCTGGCGCAGATGCGCGGCCTGGTCGTGCCGGCGCTGTCGTTCATGGCCTTTCCGCTGGCCAACGCGCTCAACTTCCAGGGCATGACGCTTCTGGTGGGGCACCTGTTCGGCCCTGCCGCGCTGGCCTTGTTCAACACCTACCGCACGCTGGCACGCGTGGCCATGCAGCTGACGGCGGTGTTCAGCCACTCGGTGTGGCCCGAACTGTCGCGGCTTTACGGACAGGGCGGTGCGGCGGCGGTGCGTCGCCTGTACGGGCGCAGTGCGGTGCTGTGCGCGGCGCTGGCGCTGGTCACCAGCGGGCTGCTGTACCTGGCCGCGCCCTGGCTGCTGCAGGCCTGGACCCACGGCGCCATCCCGCTGCAGGCCGGGCTCATGGCCTTGATGCTGCTGTACGCCGCCGTGGCCGGGCTGTCGCACGTGCCCAAGGTGGTGCTGCTGGCCACCAACCAGCACGCCGGGCTGGCGCGCTGGGTGGTGGGCCTGTCGCTGCTGTCGCTGGCGCTGGCCGCGACGCTGGGCGATCGCTGGGGCCTGGCGGGCACCGGCGCGGCCATCCTGGCGGCCGAGCTGGCACTGGCCTGGCTGAGCTTTGCGCTCGCGCGCCGCGCACTCTGCCAGCGCCCTGCATCGGCGGCATCCTGAGCGCGCCATGAAGGTGGTCATCTCCGTCATCGGCCGCTTCCACAGCTTCGAGCTGGCGCGCGAACTGCATCGCCGCCAGGCGCTGCAGGCCATCTTCAGTGGCTACCCGCGCTTCAAGCTGTCCGGCGAAGGCCTGCCGGCCGACAGGATCAGAACCTTTCCCTACGTGCAGGCGCCGTTCATGGCGCTGGCGCACAAGCCGTGGCTGCCCGGCGCCCTGGTGCGCGGCTGGGAACGCCTGGCCGTGCTGAGCCTGGACCGCCACGTGGCGGCGCACCTGCCCGAATGCGATGTCTTCGTCGGCCTGTCCAGCTGCGGGCTGGCCACGGGCCGCGTGGCGCGCCGGCGCGGCGCGCGCTACGTGTGCGACCGCGGCTCCACCCACATCCGCACGCAGGACCGGCTGCTGCGCGAGGAGTACGAGCGCTGGGGCTTGCCCTTCGCCGGCCTGCCGGCGCGCGTGATCGAGCGCGAGGAATCCGAGTACGCCGAGGCCGACCTGATCACCGTGCCTTCGAGCTTCACGCTGGACAGCTTCGTGCGCCAGGGGGTGGACGCGCGCCGCCTGCGCCGGCTGCCGTATGGCGTCAACCTGGCGCGTTTCGGCCCTGCCGGCGAGCCAGCGCCCCAGGCCTTCGACGTGCTCTTCGTCGGTGGCATGAGCCTGCGCAAGGGCGTGCCCTACCTGCTGCAGGCCTACGCGCGGCTGCAGCACCCGCGCAAGTCGCTGAGCTTTGCCGGCGCGGTGTCGCCCACGCTGGTGCGGCACCTGAAGGCGCGCGGCCTGTGGCCCGAAGAAGCCCGGCTGCTGGGCCACGTGCCGCAGCCGCGGCTGCGCGAGCTGATGAGCCGCAGCCACGTGCTGGTGCTGCCCAGCGTCGAGGAAGGCCTGGCGCTGGTGCAGGCGCAGGCCATGGCTTGCGGATGCGTGGTGCTGGCCAGCCGCCACACCGGTGCCGAAGACCTGTTCGACGACGGGCAGGAGGGCTTCATCGTTCCCGTGCGCGATGCCGACGCGCTGGCGCAGCGGCTGCAGCAACTGGCCGACGATCCGGCGCTGCGCCGGCAGATGAGCCAGCGTGCGCTGGCGCGCGTGCAGCGTGCCGGCGGCTGGCATGATTACGGCGAGAACGCGATGGCCATCTACAAGGAGCTGCTGGCGTGACGGGCCTGGACATCCTGTACCTGGGGGCCGCGGCGGGCACCTCGCTCGACCGCGCGCAGGCCTACCGGCGACTGGGCCACCGCGTCGAGCACCTCGATCCGCGCGCGCTGCTGCCGCGCTCCCACTGGGTCGATCGCGCCATCTGGCGCCTGGGTGGTGCCGTGCTCACGCCCTGGCTGAAGCAGGCTCTGGCCGCGCGCCTGGCCGGGCGCCGCTTCGACCTGTGCCACGTCGACAACGGCGAATGCATCACGCCCACCGTGATCGCTCTGCTGCGGCGCCATTGCGCCACGGTGATCAACTACAACATCGACGACCCGTTCAGCCGGCGCGACCGGCGGCGCTTCGCGGCCTATCGCAGTGCCGTGCCGCACTACGATCTGCTGGTGGTCTGCCGCGCGCTCAACGTGCCCGAGGCGCGCGCGCTGGGTGCGCGCCGCGTGCTGTGCGTGCACCGCAGCGCCGACGAGATCAGCCATGCCCCGCGCGCCCTGGGCGACGCAGACCACCGGCAGTGGGACTGCGAGGTGCTGTTCCTGGGCACCTGGATGCCCGAGCGCGGGCCCCTGCTGGCGCGGCTGCTCGAGCTGGGCGTGCCGCTGTCGATCCGCGGCTCGGACTGGCAGCGCGCGCCCGAATGGCCGCGCCTGGCGCGGGCCTACCGCGGCCCCGGCATCTTCGGCGACGACTACGCGCGCGCGATCCAGTGCGCGCGCATCAACCTGGGGCTGCTGTCCAAGGGCAACCGCGACCTGCACACCACGCGCTCGCTCGAGATCCCGGCGCTCGGCGGCCTGCTGTGCGCCGAGCGCACCGACGAGCACCAGGCCATGTACGTCGAAGGCGCCGAGGCCGTGTTCTGGTCATCGCCGCAGGAATGCGCCGATCGATGTGCCGCGCTGCTGGCCGACGAGCCGCGCCGGCAAGCCATCGCGCGCGCCGGGCAGCGCCGCATCCGGGCCAACGGCCATTTCAACGAGCCCACGCTGCGCACCGTGATGGCCGAGGCCATGGCCCTGCGCGCCGACACGCTTGCCGTCTGAAAGCGACCCCCGCATGGCCCAGCCCGCGAGAGCCTTCAACCACTACCAGCCGCCACCGGCGCCGCCGCCGCGCTCGCGCGCCAGTGCCGCCTTTCTGGGGCTGCACATCATCGGCTGGGTGGCCGCGCTGGTGCAATTGATCATCGACCGCAGCTACGACAACCTGATCGGCATCGTCCTGGTGCTGGCGTCGTCGACGCTGACGCTGCTGTACCTGCAGCGCTCGCGCGCGCTGACCGAGGTGCCGCTGTCGTCCATGGCCGTGCTCGGACTGTGCATGACCACGCAATGGGGCGCGCTGGTGGGGCAGTCGATGCTGGGCGATTCGCTCACCACCAACCTGCGCGTGCCGCTGCAGACCTTCGGCTACCTGCTCGGGTTCCAGTGCGTGGCGGTGGCGGCGCACTGGGTGTCGCGCCGTCTTGCGCTGTTGATGGCGGTGCGCCGCGCGGGCGCCGAGATGCTGCTGCGGCCGCTGGGCATCTTTGCCACGCCCTCGGTGCACGCGGTGTGGGCCATCGGCTGCCTGGGGCTGCTGGCCATCCTGGGCGGGCGCGCCCTGTCGGGCACGCTGCTGGGCAAGATGGCCGACGGGGTGGCGGTGTTCGCCTGGGCGCCGTTCGCGATCCCGATGCTGCACGCGCGCCTTGGCGAGGCCTACTGCCGGATGCGCCTGCAGCTGCCCTTCATCATCGGCTTCGGCGGCCTGGCCGCCCTGCTTGCGCTGGCCTTCAACGGCCGCTCGCTGATGCTGGTGGGCGTGGTCACCGCGGCACTGCTGGTGCTGCTGCTGATCCTGTCCGACGACCGCCCCTTCCACTGGCGGCAGTTGCGCTCGCTGGCGCTGGCGGCGCTGCTGGCCGTGCTGATCTTCCAGCCGCTGGGCTATTTCCTGCTGGCCATGCAGGCCGCGCGCGCCGAGCGCGACAAGCTCACGCGCATCGAGATGATCGAGCACACCTTCCGCGTGGCCCGCGACCCGGTGGCCGTGCAGCGCGAGGGCGAGCGCGTGCTGTCGGCTTCGGACACCGCCAGCTACGACGAGGTCTACTTCAGCAGCCTGATGCTGGGCCGCCTGGTGGAAACCAAGTTCCACGACAACGGCTTCTTCATGGTGGACGGCGTAAGCCCGCTCGAGTCGCGCCTGGTGGCCGATGACGCGGTCGAGCGCATGTGGTCGATACTGCCGTTCCCGGTGCTGCGCTGGTTCGAGATGGAGCGCGCCAAGTACGTGACGCTGTACTCCGCGGGCGACCTGCTGTCCTACCTGCGCCTGGGCGTCGAACTGGGCACCTTCCGCACAGGCTCGATGTTCGCGCAGCTGATCGCCATCTTCGGCGTCTGGACGCCGCTGCTGTACTTCGTGCTCTGCATCCCGATGTTCATCGTCTGGGACGTGCTGTGCCGGCCCGTGCGGAGGGGCGTGCCGGCGGTGATCTCGCTGGTGGGCATGCTGTTGATCTACCGCGTCTTCGCCTACGGGGTGGTGTCCGAGTCGATCGGCAACCTGATGGGGGTGCTGCTGCGCTTCCAGCTCCAGACCCTGCTGCTGTATGCACTGGTGCTGGCCGCCACGCGGCTGATCTGGAAGCCCTTCGACGGGCGCGCCGACGATGGCGGCCCGGCCGCGCGGGCGGGCCCGGCGGCGGGAGCGGCCACGTGAACCTGGTGCTGTTCACGCACCCGGATTTCCTGGCTTCGCAGAGCATGCCGCGCTTCGCGCGCAGCCTGGCACAGGCCTGCGCCGCGCGCGGCCACCGCGTGACGCTGCGCGCGCCCCGGGCGCGGGTGCGACGGCTGTTTGCCGGCGGGGCGCTGGCCAAGTGGGCTGGCTACGTCGACCAGTACCTGCTCTTCCCCCGGGAGATCAGGGCCGCGGCCGCCAGCGACCCGGCGCACACGCTGTACGTGTTCTGCGACCAGGCGCTGGGCCCCTGGGTGCCCTGCATCGCGCAGCGGCCGCATGTCGTGCATTGCCACGACATGCTGGCGCTGCGCTCGGCGCTCGGCCTGGTGCCCGAGAACCCCACCGGCCTGACCGGCCGCGTCTACCAGCGCTTCATCCGTCACGGCTTCAGGCGTGCGCGCCACTTCATCTCGGTCTCGGACCGCTCGCGCGACGACCTGCACCGCTACGGGCAGGTGCGACCCGTCACGTCCGAAGTCGTCCACAACGGCCTCAGCCATCCTTTCCACCCGCTGCCGCCGGACGAAGCGCTGCGCACGCTGGCCGCGGCCGGCCTGAAGCCGCCGCCCCAGGGCATGCTGCTGCACGTGAGCGGGGCCCAGTGGTACAAGAACGTGCCCGGCCTGTTGCGCCTGTATGCGCACTACGCGCGCAGCGCCACGCCCGCGCTGCCGCTGTGGCTGGTGGGCGTGCGCAGGCGGGCGGCGTTCGAGCCGCTGCTGGCCGAGGTTCCGGCCCAGGGCCAGGTGCTGTTCGTGCAGAGCCTGGACAGCGCCGTGCTGCAGGCGGCCTATTCGGCGGCGCGCGTCTTCCTGTTTCCCAGTCTGGCCGAAGGCTTCGGTTGGCCGATCATCGAAGCCCAGGCCTGCGGCTGCCCGGTGATCACCACCGACGACGCGCCCATGAACGAGATCGGCGGCCCTGCGGCGCGCTACCTGCCGCTGCTGCGCAGCAGCGACGATGCGCAGGCCTGGGCGGCGCAGGGGGCCGGCGTGCTGCAGGGCCTGCTGGCGCTGCCTGCGGCCGAGCGCGAGCAGCTGGCCACGGCCGGCGTGGCCTGGGCCAGGCGCTTCGAGCTGGGCGCGGCGGTGGATCGCTACCTGCAGCTCTATGAACGCGTGCTGGCCTGGGAGCTGGCACAAGGAACCAGCGCCGCAGCCCGGGCGCCGACATGAGGATTCTTCACATCATCCCCACCGTCGACCCGCAGGGCGGCGGGCCCATGGAAGGTGTGCGCCAACGCGGCCTGCGCTTGCAGGAGATGGGCCACCGCGTCGAACTCGTCACGCTGGACGACCCGGCCGCACCGTCCGTGGCCGCCTACGGACTGCCGGTGCATGCGCTCGGGCCTACGCCGGGGCGCTACGGCTACAACGCGCGCCTCGTGCCCTGGCTGCTGGCGCAGGCCGGCGGCTACGACGCCTTCGTCGTCAACGGTCTGTGGCAGTACCACAGCTTTGCCGCCTGGCGTGCGCTGACGCGTCTGCAGCGTCCTTACCACGTGTTCACGCACGGCATGCTCGACCCCTGGTTCAAGCGCGCCTACCCGCTCAAGCACCTGAAGAAGTGGCTCTACTGGCCCTGGGCCGACTACCGCGTGCTGCGCGACGCCGCCGCCGTGCTGTTCACCAGCCAGGAAGAACGCAGCCTGGCGCGCCAGAGCTTCTGGCTCTACCGCGCGCGTGAGCGCGTGGTGGCCTACGGCACCGCCGCGCCGCCGCAGGACGCCGAACGCCTGCGCGCCGCATTCCTGGCCGCGCACCCGGCGCTGCGCGGCCGCCGCCTGGTGCTGTTCCTGGGCCGCGTGCACGAGAAGAAAGGCTGCGAGCTGCTGCTGCGCGCCTTTGCCCAGGTGGCCGCCGCCGAGCCCGCGCTGCACCTGGTGATGGCCGGCCCCGACGCCGATGGCCTGGCTGCGCGCCTGCAGGCGCTGGCGGCGGCGGCAGGCCTGGCCGACCGCGTGAGCTGGCCCGGCATGCTGCAAGGCGATATGAAGTGGGGAGCCTTCCACGCCAGCGAGGTGTTCGCGCTGCCTTCGCATCAAGAGAACTTCGGCATCGCCGTGGCCGAGGCCCTGGGCTGCGGGCTGCCGGTGCTGGTGTCCGACAAGGTCAACATCTGGCGCGAGATCCAGGCCGACGGCGCTGGCATCGTCGGCCCCGACACGCTGGCAGGCACGCACCAGTCGCTGCAGGTCTGGCTGGCGCTGACCCCGGCGCAGCGGCAGCAGTTCAGCGGCCGCGCGATGGCTTCGTTCCGGCGCCGGTTCAGCGTGGACGCGATGGCGCTCACGCTGCTGGAAGTGCTGCAGGGCACGCCGCCGCAGGAGCCTGCGCTGACGATGGGGGCGACCCCATGAACAAGGCCAGCAACTCCACCGGGCGCATCACCTCGACCGCGGCCTGGGGCTGGGAGAACCTGCAGTTCCTGCGCATGCGCCTGGCCGGTCTGCGCCGCAAGGAGGCCGAACTGTCGGCGCTGTTGGCCGAGATCGACGCCTACCGCGCGCTGTACCAGGGCCTGTGCGGGCGCCGCTTCGAGGACGCGCGCATCTTCGAGATCGGCTACGGCGCGCGCCCGCTGCGGCTGCTGGCGCTGATCGCGATGGGGCTGGACGCGCGCGGCATCGATCTGGACGCGCCCATGCTCGAGCGCTCGACCGCCGACCTGCTGCGCATCCTGCGGGCCAACGGCTGGCTGCGCTTCGTGAAGAGCAGCGTGCGCGCGCTGGTCTTCGATGCCCACGAACGCGCCGCGCTGGCGCGCGTGCTGGCGCGCCGCGGTGCGCGGCTGCGCATCGAGCCCGAGCGCTTTCTGGTCGGCGACATCGCCAGCGCCGCGCTGGCGCCGGCTTCGGTGGACTTCTTCTATTCCGAAGACGTGTTCGAACACATCCCGCGCGACGCGCTGGACGCCGTGTGCGCCGGCATCGCGCGCGCGCTGGCACCGGGCGGCGTGGCCGCGCTCACCCCGGCCGTGTACAGCGGCATCGCCGGCGGGCATCTGGTGGAGTGGTACCCGTACACGCTGGCCGACGCGCGGCCGCGCCGCTCGGCGCCCTGGGAGCATCTGCGCCAGCGCCGCTTCGTGGCCGACTGCCACCTCAATGAACTGCGCGTGCACGAGTTCCAGGCCTTGTTCGAGCGCCACTTCCGCGTCGAGGCGGTGCACAACCTGCAGCCGGGGCTGGGGCGGCAGCACCTCACGCCGGCCATCCGGGCCGAACTGTCGGCCTACGCCGAAGCCGAACTGCTGTCGCACCGCTGGCAGTTCGTGCTGCGTCCCAAGGGTTGATGGGCATGAGCACCCCGCGCCCCCCCACCGAAGAGCGTGCGCCGCCCGACCTGCTGGCGCGGCAGCAGGGCTTCGTCGGCCCCACCTTCACGCTGGGCAACCGGCTGCGCCGCGCGCTGTGGATGCTGGTCTGGCTGCTGCTGGCGCGCTGGACGCCGCCGCCGCTGCACCGCTGGCGCGTGCTGCTGCTGCGCCTGTTCGGTGCCGATGTTGCCTGGCGCGCCTACGTCTATTCCGACGTGCGCATCTGGGCACCGTGGAACCTGCACATGGCCGACTACGCCACGCTGGCGCGGCGCGTCACCTGCTACAACATCGCGCCCATCAGCCTGGCGCGCAAGGCCGTGGTCTCGCAGGGCGCGCACCTGTGCACCGGCACGCACGACTACCGCGACCCAGCGTTCGCGCTCACCGCCCGCCCCATCGCCATCGGTGCACGCGCTTGGGTGTGCGCCGATGCCATCGTTGGCCCCGGCGTGACGCTGGCCGAAGGGGCCATCCTGGGCCTGGGTGCCGTGGCAATGCAGGATCTCGAACCCTGGACGATCTACGCTGGCAACCCGGCCGTGCGCGTGAAGGCGCGCGCGCGGGTGGCCGACTGAGCGCGCGCCATGGGCAACGATTTCGACACCTGCGTGATCGGCGCCGGGCCCGCCGGCATCGCCTCGGCGCTGAGCCTGGCGCGCCAGGGACTGCGGGTGTTGCTCGTGGACAGCGGGGGGCCGCGCTTCGATCGCGCGGCGCAGGCGCTGTCGGATGCGGTGATCGAGACACCCGGGTCGCACGCCCCCATGGCCGACGCGGTGCAGCGCCAACTGGGCGGCACCTCGGTCATCTGGGGCGGGCGCTGCGTGCCCCTGGACGACATCGACTTCGAACGCCGCGCCTGCGTGGCCCATTCGGGCTGGCCGCTGCAGGCCGCCGACCTGCAGCCCTACATGGCCGAGGCCACCGCCTTCCTGGGCGCGGGTGATGCCGCTTTCGACGTGGCCGACTGCCGCCACCTGGAGACTGCCGCGCGGCCTCTGGCGCCCGGCTTGGCGGGCGCCCCGCAGGTCCTGGCCACGCAGCTCGAGCGCTGGAGCATGCTGCCCGACCTCTGGGTGGCGCACGGCGAGCGCGTGCGCCGCGAACCGGGCATCAAGCTGCGCAGCGGTTGGACCTGCGTGGGCCTGGCGCATGGACGCCACGGCGCGGCCGTACGCTCGGCCCTGCTGGCGCGGCGCGAGGGCTCCCGCATCGCCACCCACGAAGTGCGCGCGCGCAGCTTCGTGCTGGCCTGCGGCGGGGTCGAATCCACGCGTCTGGTGCTGCACTCGATGGCCAGCGATGGCGGCCTGCGCCTGAGCCAGCCCGAACTGGTGGGCTGCTTTTACATGGGCCATCCCTCGGGCAAGATCGCCGACATCGCCTTCGCCGGGCCGCCGCACGAGACGATCCACGGCTTCGAACGCGACGGTGCGGTGTACGTGCGCCGCCGCCTCACGCTGGCGCCGCAGCGGCTGCGCCAGGCCTGTTTGCTCAACATCGCGTTCTGGCTCGACAACCCGCCGCTGCACGATGCCAGCCACGGCAGCGGCGTGCTCTCTGCCGCCTACCTGGCGCTCAGCGCGCCCGGCTTGGGCGCGCTGCTGGCGCCGGCGGCCATCCGCAAGCGGCTGCAGGGCGATCAACCGGTGCGGCGTGCGCCGCATTGGCGCAACTGCCTGGCCAGCCCGCTGCAGACGCTGGGCTTCTGCGCCAGCTTCGTGCCCGCGCGCTACTTGCGCAGGCCGCGCCTGCCAGGCTTCTTTACCGCCAGCGCGTCCAACCGCTATGCGCTGCATTACCACGCAGAGCAGGCGCCGCGGCGCGACAGCCAGGTCACGCTGGACGCGGCCTGCGATGACCTGGGCATGCCGCGCGCGCGCATTGCGTTGCGCTGGTCCGATCAGGACATCGATTCGGTGCTGGCGGCGCACGCCGAACTGGCCCTGGCCCTGGCGCGCAGCGGCGCTGCCACCCTGCACTGGCGCCAACCCGAGGGCCTGCGTCGCCAGGCCGTGGTGGCGCAGGCGCAGGACGGCTTTCACCAGCTCGGCACGTTGCGCATGGCGGCCACGCCGGCCGAGGGCGTGTGCGACGGCCTGGGCCGCCTGTACGGCACCAGCAACCTGTATGCGGCCACGAGCGCCACCTTTCCCACCTCGGGCCAGGCCAACCCGACGCTCAGCCTGGTGGCCCTGGTGCTGCGCCAGGCCGACGAGGTGGCGCGCGTGGGCAGGCCGGCGTGAACGGCGGCCCGACGCTGTCGCCGCTGGGCTTTGGCTGCGCGCCGATGATGGGGCGCGTGGGTCGGCGCGACAGCCTGCGCGCGCTGGCGCTGGCCTTCGAACTGGGCGTCACGCATTTCGACGTGGCGCGCTCCTACGGCTTTGGCCGCGCCGAGGCGCTGCTGGGCGAGTTCATCGCCGGTCGCCGTGGCCAGGTGAGCATTGCCACCAAGTTCGGCATCGTGCCGCCGGTACTGGGGCTCAAGGCGCGCATGGCCATGCCGCTGGCGCGCGCCTTGGCGCGCCATGCCCCTGCGCTGCAGGCGCGCTTGCGCCGCGAATCGGCGCGCCTGCTGGCGGCACAGCGCTTCGACGCCGCCTACGCACGCCAGGCATTGCATGAGTCGCTGGCGCAGCTGCGCACCGACCATGTCGACGTGCTGCTGCTGCACGAACCGCCGCCCTTGCCGCAGCCGCTGCTCGAAGACATCGCCGACGCGCTCGACACCCTGGTGCGCGAGGGCAAGGCCCGGCGCTGGGGCATCGCCTACGCCGAGCCGGCCGACCACACGCACTTTGCCCGCTGCGGCCACGCCGTGTTGCAGGCCGAGGCCCACCTGGGCACCGCGGCCGCCTGGGCCGGGCTGCGCGCCGATGCGCGGCCGCGCATCGCGATGCGCCCCTTTGCCGGTGGTCCGCGCACGGCCGCGGGGGCAGCGTTGCTGCAGCGCCTGCAAGGCCTGGTGGCGCAGCAGGCCAGCGCCGCCGAGGCCGCGCGCTGGGCCGCGTTGGCGCCGCTGGGTGTTGCGCGCGCGCTGGCCGGAGCCGGAGGCAGTGTGGTGTGCGCGATGTATTCCGAGCCCAGCATCCGCGCCAACGTCGCCGCCATGCGCACCCTGACCGCTATGCCGGCCGATGAGCGCCGCTTCTTCGACCACCTGCTCGACGCCGCCTGCGCCGCGCCGGCCACCGCACCCGCTTTCACCGGCGCCGCGCCATGATCTCGATCCTGATCCTGACCAAGAACGAACAGCAAGACCTGCCCGGCTGCCTGGCCAGCGTGGCCTGGTCGGACGACATCCACGTCTACGACTCGCTGAGCACCGACGACACGGTGGCCCTCGCGCAGCGCGCAGGCGCGCACATCACGCAGCGCCCGTTCGACAACTGGGCCGCGCACCAGAATTGGGGGCTGCGCAACATCCGCTTCAGGCATCCCTGGGTCTTCTACATCGATGCCGACGAACGCATGACGCCCGAACTGGTGCGCGCCGTGCAGGCCGCGGCGGCAGCACCGGGCGAACAAGTGGCCTTTCGCGTGCAGCGGCGCGATTTCTTCATGGACACCTGGCTCGCGCATGTGCAGACATCGCCCTTCTACCTGCGCCTGTTCCGCCCGGAGAAGATGCGCTACGAGCGCCTGGTGAACCCGGTGTCGATCGCCGACGGGCCGGTGGGCGACGTGGGCGGCTACCTGGACCATCACCCCTTCAGCAAGGGCATCGCGCAGTGGATCGAGCGCCACAACGCCTACAGCAGCCTGGAGGCGCGGCAGATCATCGACAACCGGCGCGGCCAGGCCCGCTTCTCGCTGCGCAAGGCCTTCACCGCGGCCGACTTCCACGAGCGCCGCTTTCACCAGAAGGAGCTCTTCTATCGCCTGCCGCTGCGGCCCTTGCTCAAGTTTCTGCTGCTGTACCTGGGCAAGCGCGGTTTCCTGGACGGCCGCGCCGGGCTCACCTACGCGGTGCTGCAGTCGATCTACGAGTACATGATCGTGCTCAAGGTGCGCGAACTCGAGCGTGCATCTTGAAGGCACACGGCGCGTGAAGATCCTGCTGTACAGCGCCAATTTCGCGCCCGAGCCCACCGGCGTGGGCAAGTACTCGGGCGAGATGGCGGCCTGGCTGGCCGCGCACGGGCACCAGGTGCGCGTGGTGTGCGCGCCGCCCTACTACCCGGCCTGGCGCGTGGCGCCAGCCGACGCCCGACCGCCCTGGCGGCGCGAGCAATGGCAAGGGGTGGACGTGTGGCGCGCGCCGCTGTGGGTGCCGCGGCGGCCGGGTGGGCTGACGCGCGTGCTGCACCTGCTGAGTTTTGCCGTCGCCTCGCTGCCGCCGCTGCTGGCGCAGCTGTTCTGGCGCCCGGCCGTTGTGTTGACGGTGGCGCCGTTTCTCGTGTGCGCGCCGGCGGGCTGGTTGGTGGCGCGGCTTTGCGGCGCCGCTGCCTGGCTGCACGTGCAGGACTTCGAGGTCGATGTCGCCTTCCGCATGGGCCTGCTCGGCGCGCCACGGGGCCAGGGGCGGGTGCGCGCCGGGGTGATGCTGGCCGAACGCGGGCTGCTGCGCCGCTTTGACCGCGTGTCGTCGATCTCGCGCCGCATGGTCGAGCGTCTGGTGCACAAGGGCGTGGACGCGGCGCGCGTGCGGCTGCTGCCCAACGGCGTGGACGTGCAGGTGCTGCGGCCGCTGCAGCGCCCCAGCGCCTACCGCGCCGAACTGGGCATCGCGCCCGAGGCCGTGGTGGCGCTGTTCTCGGGCACGCTGGGCGCCAAGCAGGACCTGCTGCTGATCCCGCGCGCGGCGCAGTTGCTGGCACAGCACCCGGCGGTGGTGTTCGTGGTCTGCGGCGAAGGCGTGATGAAGGACGAACTGGCGGCGGCCTGCACCGGGCTGGCCAACGTGCACCTGCTGCCCCTGCAGCCGGCCGAGCGACTGGCCGAACTGTTGGGCCTGGCCGACATCCACCTGCTGACGCAAAGCGCCCAGGCCGAGGATCTCGTGCTGCCGTCAAAGTTGTCGGGCATGCTGGCCAGCGGTCGGCCGGTGGTGGCCACGGTGCGCCCGGGCACCGAGATCGCCGAGTTGCTGGCCGACTGCGGAGTGCTGGTGCCCCCCGACGACGCGGCCGCGCTGGCCGCAGCGGTGCTGGGTCTGGCTTCGGACGCCCCGCGGCGCAGGCGCCTGGGGGCCCGGGCCCGCAGCGTGGCCGAGCAGACGCTGGGTGCCCAGGCGGTGCTGCAGCAACTGCAGGCCGAGCTGGAAGCCCTGCGCCCGCAGATCGACGCCCCGGTGTGCCGATGAACCATTGCCTGCCTTGGTCTGGAAACCACGCATGAACCAGAAGTTGAGCTACCTCGCCTCGAGCATCCGCAAGACGCTCGCCGGCCAGGGTTTTGCCTGCCCCTCCTGCGGCAGCCCGCGCTCTTGCCTGGTCAAGCGCAAGTACCTGGTCACCGCGCTGCGCCGCTGCGACGCGTGCCATCTGCAGTTCCGCACGCCCACCACGGGCGTGGACGAGAACCGCAGCTTCTACCAGGAAAAGTACACGCAGGGCTTCACCACCGACTGCCCAGCCGACGACACGCTGCAGTCCTACCTGCGCGTGGGCTTCAAGGGCACGGTGCGCGACTACGGCAAGTACGTCGAGGTGATTCGCAGCGCCGCCGGCCCGGCGCGGCTGCGCCTGTTCGAGTTCGGCTGCTCCTGGGGCTACGGCAGCTGGCAGTTCCAGCAAGCCGGCTTCGATGTCGAGGCCTTCGAGATCTCCAGCCCGCGTGCCGAGTACGCGCGCCAGCGGCTGGGCGTACGCGTGCATGCCGATCTGGCCGGCGTGGGCGACGGCTTCGACGTCTTCTTCTCGTCGCACGTGCTCGAGCACGTGCCCTCGGTGGCGCAGGCCATCGCGTTCGGGCTGCGCATCCTGCGCCCGGGCGGGCTGTTCGTGGCCATCACGCCCAACGGCTCGCAGGGCTTTCGCGATGCGGCGCCGCGCCAGTGGGACCGCATGTGGGGCCAGGTGCACCCCAACTTCATCGACGACCGCTATTGGCAGCGGCAGTTGCCGGGGCGTTCGAAGCTGCTGCTGTCCAACCCTTACGACCTGGGTCTCGTCGCCCGCTGGGCCCAAGGTGGCACGCCCGAAGCGGCGGGCGGGGCGCTGCGCGGCGACGAACTGCTGGTCCTGTCGAAGCGCGGTCCGGCAACCCCGGACGTTGCCTGCGGCGTCGGCCCGGCCGACCGCGCTGAGCGGGCCGTGCCATGAGGCGGCTCATGGGTTCGAGCGTACCCAGGCTCCTCAGGAACCTCGGCCTCCTGGCCCTTGCGCTGCTGGTGGCGGCCGAGGTCGGTGTGCGCATGGCAGGCCTCGTGGACTTTCCCCTCTACGACGCCGATGCCGTGATCGGCTACGTGCCCAAGGCCAGCCAGCGCGGCAGCTTCATGAATCAGCACGACTGGGTCATCAATGCGCAGCACATGGGGGCCGATGCGTTCGTGCCCGGCCCCGCGGGCAACCTGCTGCTGGTGGGGGACAGCATCGTCTGGGGCGGCAATCCTTACGCGCAGGCCGACCGCCTGGGCCCGCGACTGCAGGCGCTCGTCAAGGCCAGGGTGTGGCCGATCTCGGCCGGCAGCTGGGGCCTGCAGAACGAATTGACCTGGCTGAACGCGAATGAAGCGGTCGTGGCGCAGGTGGACACGATCGTGCTCGTGCTGAACAAGCACGATCTCAAGGCGCCTTCGGCCTGGAACTGCAGCCTCACGCATCCCCGCGAACCCCCTGTGTTCGCGCTCTGGTTCCTGGCGCGCAAGCACCTGATGCGCGGGCAATGCGAAGGCACGCCTGAGGCGCTGAAGGTGCCGGTGCGCGATCCCGTGGCGATGCTGAGAAGCTTCGGACAAAGTCATCTGGACAAGCGCTTGCTGGTGGTGCTTTATCCGGACACCGAAGACGCCGCCAGCGATACGGTGCTGCATGATCAGCTCGAGGCGATGACCCCGGTGCTTGCGGCGGCCGGTGTGCGCGAGATCGTTTCGGTGGGGCGCGACCCGCGCTGGCGCGGCAAGCCCCAGCTCTACCGCGACGGTGCCCATCCGACTCCCGAGGGCAATGGCGTGCTCGCCGGGATCATCGCCAGCAGCCTGAACCAGCGGGCGCCGTGAGGGCGCCGCACCGCCGCGGAGCAAGGACTTGGAAGCATGGAAGCAGCGGTTGTACGCCGCCTACGTATCGACCGGCCAGGCCGCAGGCCAGGGCCGGGCTCCTGAGCGCTTCGACGCGCGCCGCTACCCGCACCTGAGCACGCTGCTGCGGCGCGCGCTGCCGGCGCAGCCCGACCTGCGCATCCTCGATCTGGCCTGCGGCCACGGGCCGCTGCTGCTGTGCGCGCGCGCGCTGGGCTACACCCGGCTGGCGGGCGTGGACGTCTCGGCCGAGCAGGTGGCGCTGGCGCAGCGGCTGGGGCTGGACGGGGTGGTCTGCCAGGACCTGCGCGAGTACCTGCGCGCGCACCCCGGCGGCTTCGACGTCGTGTTCGCGATGGACGTGCTCGAACACCTGCAGATGCCCGAACTGCTGGACTGCATGGACCTGGTAGCCGCGGCGCTGGCGCCGGGCGGCCGCCTGGTGGTGCACGTGCCCAATGCCGAGGGTCTGTTCGGCATGCGCGTGCGCTTCGGCGACCTGACGCACGAGACCGCGTTCACCGAGGTCTCGATGCGCCAGCTGCTGCGCGCCACCGGCTTCGTGGACATCCGCTGCCACGAAGAGGCGCCGCACGTGCACGGCTTCACCAGCGCCGTGCGCCACCTGCTGTGGCGCACGCTGACGCTGCCAGCGCGCCTGCTGCTGGCGGCCGAGACCGGGCGCTTCGGCCACCTGCTGTCGCAGAACATGCTGGTGCTGGCCCGCAAGGCCGCACCGGCCGAGGCAAGCTGATATGGACAAGTCCCTGCTGGTGCGCCTGCTGGGGTTCAGGGCCACGCTGATCCACGGTGACACGCTGGTGCTCGACCGCTGGCGCTGGCTGCGGCGGCGCCTGCCCGAGACGCGCAACGGCGAGACGCTGCTGGACGTGGGCTGCGGCACCGGCGCCTTCACGCTGGGCGCAGCGCGGCGCGGCTACGCGGCGCTGGGGCTGAGCTGGGATGAACGCAACCAGCGCACGGCGGCCGAACGTGCCGCGATCTGCAAGCTGTCGCAGGCCAGCTTCGAGGTGCTGGACGTGCGCCGGCTCGACGAGCGGCACGACCTGGCCGGGCGCTTCGACGTCGCGATCAACTGCGAGAACATCGAGCACATCCTCGACGACCGCAAGCTGATGCGCGACATCGCAGCTTGCCTCAGGCCTGGCGGCCGCTTGCTGCTGACCACGCCCTACCTGCACTACAGACCCATGATGCCGCAGGACCGCGGGCCCTTCTCCACCGTCGAGGACGGCGGCCACGTGCGCCGCGGCTACACGCCGGCGATGCTCGAAGAGCTGTGCCAGCAGGCCGGCCTGCGGCTGGAGCAGGTGTCCTACTGCAGCGGCTGGCTCAGCCAGCGCATCAGCACGCTGCTGCGCGCGCTGGTGCAGGTGCATCCGCTCCTGGCCTGGGCCGTGGTGCTGCCGCTGCGGCCGCTGCCGTCCTTGCTGGACGGCTGGCTCACGCCGCTGCTGCGCTGGCCCTTCTTCAGCATCTGCATCGAGGCCTACAAGCCGCGCTTCGACGCGCCCACGGCCCTTGCGCAGGGGGCCGACCATGGGCGCTGAGAGCCGCCCTGCCGTGGCGTTGCGGTGTCAGGTGGCCGACGCGTCGCTGCACGCCTACATGCAGCAGCACCCCTTCCTCACCGGCCCCAGCGAAGACAGCAACCGGCGCGCCCTGGCGGCGCTGCGCGCGGGCATCCGCGTCGTCGAGCATGCCGCCCCCGGCACGATCGAGCGCCGCCCCCACCAGGCGCTGATGCTCACGCCGCAAGAGAACGCCGCCGCGCGCGCGCTGCTGCAGGCCACCGGCATGGGCGAGGCCGAACTGCGGCACGCCGAGCTCGACTACAGCTGGCGCGCAGCGCCCCTGCCGCACGACTGCGCCGACATCCTGTGCCTGGGCAGCGGCACCGGTGAGGAGCTGGCCTTCCTGCGCGCCCGGGCGCCGGCGGCACGCATCGTGGTGTGGGACTACGTGGCCAAGCTGCGGCCGGGGCTGGCGCAGGCGGTGCAGGCGCAGTTCGTCCAGTGCGACCTGGTGGCCGAACTGCGGGCGCGCACGCAGCCCTTCGACGCCGTGTTCTCCAACCACACGCTCGAGCATCTGTACGACCCCGACACCGTGCTGAAACTGCTGTGGCAGCAGTTGCGGCCGGGCGGCCTGCTGCTGGCCGGGCTGCCGCTGGATGGCGACGCCTCGGTGCCCTTCCACGACGCGGTGCAGCGGATGGGTCGCGACGCGGCACGGCTGCACGACATCGACCTGGGCATCTTCGACGCCGGCCATCCGTGGAAGACCAATGCCGCCGACCTGTGCGACGCCCTGGCGCGCAGCGGCTTCGTGGACGTGCACATCGCGCAGCGCAGCGACGCGCCCTATCGCAGCGCCGGCCCGGCCGCGACGCCGTCCCGGCTGCCGCTGCCGGTGCTGCAGGCGGCGCATGCGCTGACGTTCGCGCCCGCGCGCGCAGTGCTGCGGCGGCTGTTCCGTCATGGCACGCCGCTGGCTCTGCGGCGCGCACTGGTGGCGCTGGAGCGGCGGCTGGCCTTCGGCGCCGGTCGGCTGAAGAACGGCTTTGCGCCCGACGTGCGCGTGTGTGCCCGGCGCGGCGCGTGATGCCCATGCGATCGCAAATTCCTGCGCGGACAACGCGCCCCCGGCCTGGCCTGCGGGCCGGCACACCCGTTGTTCGAGGAGCCGCATGAGCACCCTGGGCCTGTTGCGCTTCATCACCGGGCATCCGGTCAGCCGCGGCCGGCCGCTGGCCGCGCTGGGCCGCTTCGTGCGCTGGCAATTGGCCAGCCGGCTGCTGGGCGGGCAGGCCGTGCACGACTGGGTGGAAGGGGCGCGCTTCCTGGTGCGCCGCGGCGAGACCGGCCTGACCGGCAACATCTACGTCGGGCTGCACGAGTTCGACGACATGGCCTTCGTGCTGCACTTCCTGCGCGCGCAGGATCTGTTCGTCGACGTGGGTGCCAACGTCGGCTCGTACACCTTGCTGGCCTGCGCCGCGCGCCAGGCCACCGGCATCGCCGTCGAGCCGGTACCGGATACCTACCGTCGCCTGATGGACAACATCCGGCTCAACGGCATCGAGCCGCGCGTGCAGGCGCTGAACTGCGGCGTGGGCGCCGAAGAGGGCGTGCTGGCCTTCAGCAGCACCGAAGACACCATGAACCACGCGCTGGCCCCCGGCGAGCCTACGGCCGGCGCGGTGCAGGTGCCGGTCGCGACGCTGGACGGCCTGCTGCAAGGGCGGCGGCCTGCGCTCATCAAGATCGATGTCGAGGGCTTCGAGACCCCGGTGCTGCAGGGCGCGCGCGCCACGCTGGCGGCACCTTCGCTGCAGGCCGTGATCATGGAGCTCAACGGCAGCGGCCGTCGCTACGGCTTCGATGAATCGGCGCTGCTGCGCACCCTGCTCGACGCCGGCTTCGGCAGCTATCGCTACGACGCGTCGACGCGGCGGCTGCAGGACCTGCGGGGCAGGAACCCGGCCTCGGGCAACACGCTGTTCGTGCGCGACCTCGAGCGCGTGGCCGAGCGGCTGGCGCAGGCGCCGCCGTTCAGCGTGCTGGGCCGCCGCTACTGAAGCCGGCGGCGATCAGCCGGGCGGCGCCTGCTTGATCAGCCTGAACAACATGTCGGCGGTGTAGACACCGCCCTTGGCCGAGCCGGTCTCGATGATCAGGCGCAGCGCGGTGGCGGCGCGTATGCCCTGCCACAGCAGGTAGCGCACGGTGCTCGCCAGCCCGTGTGGCTGCGGGCCCCACTCGCGGAAGCCGCAGTCGGCGTAGCCGCACAGCCGCATCAACTGGCGCACGCTGCTGGGGGCAAAGGCGATCTGGTGCGTGATGTCCCAGTAGCGGGTCATGCCGGAAAAGCTCGAGATCGCGTTGGGCACCATCGCCACCAGCGTGCCCTGGTCCGCCAGGCAGCGGTGGGCCTGTTCGAGCAGGCGCACCAGATCGTCCTTGCCCAGGTGTTCGAGCAGGTTGAGCGCGAAGATGCGGTCCACGCTGGCCGCCGGCTGCGCGGCCAGGTAGTCGATGACGTCGGCATGGACGAACTGCGCATCCACGTGGCGCTGCGCATGCGCGATCTCGGCACTGCTGAGGTTGACGCCCACCACCGAGCGCGCGCCCGACTGGCGCGCCAGCCAGCACAGCTCTCCGGTGCCCGAGCCGAGGTCGAGCACGCGCTGGCCGGCCACGTCGAGCCAGGGCCCCAGCCCGCGCCGCAGCCCCTGCGTGCCCGCGGCAAAGTCGGCCACCGCGGTGCCGGCGGCGTTGCCCGAGGTGGTCTCGAAATAGGCCTGCACGACGCGGTCGTGTGCGCTGCGGCCCGCGGGCTGGGCCTGGGGCGGAGTGGGCGGGGTCTGCGGGCTGTCGGTCATGGCGGGGCTGGGGCGGCAGACCGGGGGGGCGTCGGCGCTGCTCAGGCGCCGCGCGCGGGCAGGGCGGCCAGCGCGCTGGCGATGGCGGCAGCGGCGGCCTCGGTGGAGTAGCCGCGCAGGGCAGTCGCCGCCCAGTCGAAGTCGCGCGGCAGGCGCGCCAGTTCTCCGATCGCGCGCGCCAGCGCGGCGTCGTCGCCCACCGGGATGACGCGCACGCGCGGCCATTCGCCGAAGTCGCGCTGGCAGCCGACCTTGTCCGACACGATGGCGGCGCAGCCGGCCTGCAGCGCTTCGTTGACCACCAGGCCCCAGGTCTCGCCCGCCTGCTGCGATGGCAGCACCAGGATGTCGCTGGCCAGGTAGTGGTCGGGCAGGCCGGTCTGGTTGACGAAACCGGCCATCACGGTCCGGATGCCGCTGGCGGCCTGCAGTTCGCCGGCCCGCGCGCGCAGTTCGGCTTCGAGCTCGCCCGCCCCCACCACCAGCAGCGCCAGCGGGGGGCTGCCGCTGCCGCCCAGGCGCGCCAGCGCGCGCACGATGAGCAACGGGTCCTTCTTGGGGATCAGCTTGCCGAAGAAGGCCACCACCACGGTCTCGGGCGCCAGGCCCAGGCGTGCGCGCAGCGCGGCACGGCGCGCCGCCTTCTCGGCCGTGCCCACACCGGCCAGGGGGTCGGGCGTGCAGTAGTGCGCCGCGGCCAGGCGCTGGGGCGGCAGGCCATGGCGCAGCAGGTGTTCGCGGCTCAGGCGCCCGATGTAGAAGGCCTTGTCCACGCGGGCGTACAGCAGCCGGTAGACCAGACTGCGTGCCATGGCCTTGAGGCGGCCGCGTGGCAGCGCCTCGTCCTGGGTTTCCATGCGCAGCCACACCGGTATGCCGCGGCGCAGCGCCGCCCAGTAGGCGGCCCAGCAGAAGGCATAGGCCATCGAGCTGAGCAGCACTGCCGCCGGCCGTTCCTGGCCCACCAGCGCGTCGATGCCGCGCGCGGTCATGCCCGACCAGTGGTCCAGCCGGCGCGCGGTCTCGTTGCCGAGCACGCGCAAGGGGTAGCCGGCCAGCAGCGGCGTGTCCCAGGCGATGCTGGCGCCGAAGCCTGCGTCCTGGTAGCCGCGCACCGAGAAGTCGCTGGCGTAGATGACCTCGAAGCGCTCGGGCGCCAGCTTCTGCAGGGCCTGGAAGACCGGCGCGCGGTACTGGATTGGATGTGTCTCGAAGACCAGCAGGCGGTCGCTCATGATGGGGTGCGCTGGCCAGAAGCGCACGGCGCGGGTCGCTGCGTCATGCTAGCGGCTGAGCAGTTGGTCGAAGTAGGCGATGGTGCGCGCCAGGCCCTGCTCGAGCGGCACCTGCGGCTGCCAACCTCCCAGTTCCTGGCGCGCGAGCGTGATGTCGGGCTGGCGCTGCTTGGGGTCGTCCGAAGGCAGGGGCCTGAACACCAGCTTGCTGCGAGCGCCGGTCAGCGCGATCACGCGTTCGGCCAGTTCCAGCATCGAGAACTCGTGCGGGTCGCCGATGTTCACCGGCCCGGTGAAGTCGTCGCGCGTGTCCATCATGCGCACCATGCCGTCCAGCAGGTCCTCGAAATAGCAGAAGCTGCGCGTCTGCTGGCCGTCGCCGTAGATGGTGATGTCCTCGCCGCGCAGCGCCTGGACGATGAAGTTGGAGACCACGCGCCCGTCGTTGGGGTGCATGCGCGGCCCGTAGGTGTTGAAGATGCGCACGACCTTGATGCGCAGCTTGTGCTGGCGGTGGTAGTCGAAGAACAGCGTCTCGGCGCAGCGCTTGCCTTCGTCGTAGCAACTGCGCAGGCCGATGGGGTTGACCTTGCCCCAGTAGCTTTCGGGCTGCGGGTGCACCTCGGGGTCGCCGTAGACCTCGCTGGTGCTGGCCTGCAGGATCTTGCCGCGCAGCCGCTTGGCCAGGCCCAGCATGTTGATGGCGCCGTGCACGCTGGTCTTGGTGGTCTGCACCGGGTCGTGCTGGTAGTGGATGGGCGATGCCGGGCACGCCAGGTTGTAGATCTCGTCGACCTCCACGTACAGCGGGAAGGTCACGTCGTGGCGCATCAGCTCGAAGTTCTTGGTGTCCAGCAGGTGCTCGACGTTGCGGCGCGAACCGGTGAAGAAGTTGTCCACGCACAGCACGTCGTGGCCGGCGGCGACCAGTCGGTCGCACAGATGGCTGCCCAGAAAGCCGGCACCGCCGGTCACGAGCACGCGCTTGGAGGCTTGGACTGTTTGCATACCAGGGGGTCGATCAGGGCTTCCGGGCTGGAGGGGCAGCGCCCGCGGGCGCGCGCCGGCCAGGGACGGCCCCCAGCTTCGCACTGCACCGCAACGATTCGCGTTAGCTTATATCAGCCGCGCGCGAAGCTCAGCGCACCCAGGTGGCGACGGCTGCCTCGCTGCCCGAGGCGGTGGCCGAGTTGATCCACAGCGCGCCCGAATCGGACAGCTGGTTGCCCATCAGCATGGTGCCGGCGGCGCCGCTGCCCAGGCGGAACGCGGTGGCACAACGGCTGCAGCGGTTGTCCTGCAGCACGGTGCCCAGCAGGCGCGGCAGGCTGGAGGGCGCGCTGCCGGGGGCCTCGACGTTCATCTGCACCATGTAGCCCTCGCGTTCGGCAGGGCCCAGGTGGTTGGCGGGTGCGATGTTGGGGCTGTTGGCGCTGAGCTGGTTGCGCCGCACCTCCACGCCCACGTGCGACATCCCGAAGGCCTGGCCGTCGCCATTGGCGAAGTGCACGCTCACGTAGGCGGGTGTGCGCTGCGCTGCGCTGGCGATGCGGTTGCCCAGCACGCGCACGTTCAGCACCGGGGTGAACCAGCCGTCGGCCAGGCGCTGGAAGGCGCGCACCAGGATGCCGCCGTTCTCTTGCAGACTGTTGCCGGCGATCTCGACCTCGCGCAGCGCCGTCGACCACAGCACGATGCCGCGCGGGTTGTCGCTCATCGTGTTGCCGCGGATCAGCGCCTGCTCGAGCCCCCAGGTGGCGGTGGCGTAGCGGCTGCTCGCGTCGGGCAGCGAATCCCAGGCCCGGTCGATCGTGAACTGGCCGGCGTTGAACTGCGTCACGCGGCGCGACTGCCCGGCACCCTTGCCGGCGACGATGGTGATGCCGTAGTTCTCGGGCAGCACGCCTTGCTCGGGCACGTTGGGGTTGAGGCGGGCCCGCGGGTCGAACAGGCCCTGCGGGGTGGCGGTGGCCACCTGGCCCAGGCCCTCGGTGCGGCGCGCACCGCCGCCTTCGGTCAGGATCGTCTCGCCGTCGTTCTTGCGCGGGTCCACCGGGCCGCCGACGACGCGGAAGCTGTTGTCCAGCAGCGCGATGCGGTGGGCGAAGTTCAGCGTCAGCACGTGCACCACGCCGGGGTCGCCCTGGTGGCTGGCGTCGCGCGTGAAGCTGTTGCCCTGCACGAAGGCGTCGCTGACCCGGTCGAGGTTGGTGCCGATGTTGTTGCGAAACGCGACGCGGTTGCCGGTGAACACCAGGCCGCTGTTGCCCGACAGGTGTGCGGCCCCGGTGGCACCCAGACTGCCGGTCTGAAGGAACTCGCTGTCACGCACCACCACGTTGCGGTGGCCGTAGATCCAGGCCATCGCCGAATGACCCTGGTTGATGCGCACGCCCTGAACCGCAACCCGGCTACTGTGCTTGAGGTTGAGGCTGCTGCCGGCGCTGCTGCCGGTGTTGCTGAGCGTGAGGTGGCGCAGCGCGATCAGGTCGGCGTCGTAGGCGAACACCGCCGAGTCGCCGCTGTGGCGCAGTTCGGTCAGGTCCTTGCCCGCCCCCTGCAGCACGGTGCCCGAGTGCAGTTGCACGCCGCGGTCGAGCAGGCACACGCCCGCCGGCAGCCTGACCACGCCGCCGCCGTTGCGGTGCGCGAATTCGAGCGCCCCGCGGATGGCGGCGCTGTCCTCGCCGAGCCCGTCGCAGACCACGCGCCTGGCCAGCCTGGCGTCGGAGGCGGCGTCGATGCCGCGTGCGGCGATGGCCGCAAAGCCCGCGCCCCAGCCCACGCCCAGACCCAGCGGATCGCCGGTCTGCCCGGTGACGACGCGGATGGGGCGTTCCAGCAGGGCGGGGCCGCTGCCGTTGCCGTTGTCCACCAGGATGCGCGCCGCAGCGTTGGCGGCCAGGCCCAGGGGTGCGGTGACGCTGAGCAGGTGTTCGTCGCTGGCAGCCAGGTCGACGGCCGCCGGCAGCCCATCCACCGTGACCACCGGCGTCGATGCCGGCAGCAGGAGGTTGCGCCCGAGCACGCGGAAGGCACCGCCAGGGACGATCTGCGTCGCGTCCAGATGGTGCGGCGTGGCGGCGTTGAGCAGCACGCGCGCGCTGGTGTTGGCGCCGTTGAAGATGCGCAGCGCCAGCGCGCCAGTGGCGTTGGCCGGAATCTGCACCGCAAGCCAGCCGCTGCCGACCCGGTTGAGCACCGGCAGCGGCGTGGCCGGCGTGCTGCCCAGCGCCTCGAGCCAGACCAGCGGCGCGCTGCCGAAGTCCTCGCCCTGCACGCTGACGATGTCGCCGGGGCGCGCGCTGCCCGAGGCGTTGAAGACCAGTGGCACCGGGGCGCCGGGGTCGGTGGCGGTGGGCGGCGTGAAGGCGGGCGCGCCGGCCTCAGGAGTGGCGGGCGCCGGGGTGGGCGCGCGGGTGCTGCCCTCGGCTGGCGTTGCTGCAGCGACGGGCGCTGCAACCGGCGCTGAAACGGGCGCGACGGCCGTGGCGCGCACGATGCCGGGCGCCTCGGCCGCCCCCTGCGCGTCCGAAGCCACGTCCGAGCCCCCGCCGCAGGCGATCAACACGGCGCTGGCGATCAGGCTGGCAAGCATGGGGCGGAAGGGTGAGACAAGGGCAGGCACTCGAGGCTCCAGCGTTTGCACTGGAGATCGGTGCCCGCGGCCGGGGCATCAGGTGGCGGCAGGTATGGGCTGTAAGGGGATGCTGCAGGATAGCGCCGCCCGTCGCCGCCTAGTCGCCCTGGCGTGAAAACTCCTCGTAGGCCACGCGCAGGCCATCGGTCAAGGGTGTGCGCGCCTGCCAGCCGGCAGCATTGATCAGCCCCACGTCCATCAGCTTGCGCGGCGTGCCGTCGGGCTTGCTGCTGTCGTAGACGATGTCGCCGCGGTAGCCCACCACCCCGGCCACGGTGGTGGCGAGTTCGGCGATGGTGATGTCGCTGCCCACGCCGATGTTCACCAGTGGCGGCTCGAAGCGGCCGCTGACGCTTTCGTCGCTGCCCAGCAGCGCGGTGTAGCGCTCATCGGGCAGCTTCATCAGGAAGACGCAGGCGTCGGCCATGTCGTCGCTGTACAGGAACTCGCGCCGCGGCGTGCCCGTGCCCCACACCAGCACCTGGGCGTCGCCGCGCGCCTTGGCCTCGTGGAACTTGCGGATCAGCGCCGGGATCACGTGGCTGTGCGTAGGGTGGTAGTTGTCGCCCGGGCCGTACAGGTTGGTGGGCATGGCCGCCAGGTAGCGCGTGCCGTACTGGCGGTTGTAGCTCCAGCACATCTCGATGCCGGCGATCTTGGCCAGCGCATAGGGCCGGTTGGTCGGCTCCAGCGGGCCGGTGAGCAGGTCGCGCTCGCGCATGGGCTGCGGCGCCAGGCGCGGGTAGATGCAGCTCGAGCCCAGGAACAGCAGCCGCTGCACGCCGGCCAGCCAGGCGGCGTGGATGACGTTGGTCTGGATCGCCAGGTTGTCGCGGATGAACTCGGCCGGCCGGGTGTGGTTGGCGATGATCCCGCCGACCTTGGCCGCCGCCAGAAACACGAACTGCGGGCGCTCGGCCTCGAAGAAGGCGCGCGTGGCGCGCTCGTCGCTCAGGTCCAGTTCGGCGTGCGTGCGCGTGATGAGCTGCGTGTGGCCGTCGGCCTGCAGCCGGCGCACGATGGCGCTGCCCACCAGGCCGCGGTGGCCGGCGACAAAGATGCGGCTGTCACGGTCCATGGCGCCTACTCGTGGTGGTCGTAGGCCTGGAAGCCGGCCAGCTTGACCAGGCTGTCGCGGCGTGCGCTGTTGTAGTCGCTCTCGACCATCTCGGTCACCAGTTGCTCGAAGCTGGTGGTGGGTACCCAGCCCAGCTTGGCCTTGGCCTTGGCCGGGTCGCCCAGCAGCGTCTCGACTTCGGTCGGGCGGAAGTAGGCCGGATCCACGCGCACGATCACGTCGCCCGGCTTGCACTTGGCGCGCTGCTGGCCCTGCGTGCGCTCCACGGCAGTGACCACGCCGACCTCGGCCACGCCTTCGCCCTGGAAAGCCACGGCGATGCCCAGCACCGCGGCCGAGCGCTGCACGAACTCGCGCACGCTGTGCTGTTCACCGGTGGCGATGACGAAGTCCTCGGCCTGGTCCTGCTGCAGCATCAGCCACTGCATCAGCACGTAGTCGCGCGCATGGCCCCAGTCGCGCAGGGCGCCCAGGTTGCCCAGGTGCACGCAGTCCTGCAGGCCCAGCGCGATGCGCGCCACGGCGCGCGTGATCTTGCGCGTGACGAAGGTCTCGCCGCGCACCGGGCTCTCGTGGTTGAAGAGGATGCCGTTGCAGGCGTACATGCCGTAGGCCTCGCGGTAGTTCACCGTGATCCAGTAGGCGTAGAGCTTGGCCACCGCATAGGGGCTGCGCGGGTAGAAGGGCGTGGTCTCCTTCTGCGGGATCTCCTGCACCAGGCCGTAGAGCTCGCTGGTGCTGGCCTGGTAGAAGCGCG
>LNFM01003229.1_pt1 | contig 35581 bp, 37 predicted proteins | sample 596031 | NCBI WGS metagenome assembly LNFM01 (sample SAMN04254537, study PRJNA301005) | activated carbon metagenome | isolation source: dual media filters at the Ann Arbor, Michigan drinking water treatment plant | place: USA: Ann Arbor
TTGAGGAAGAAGAAACCATGGAACAAGCTGTCGTCTCAGGCATTGCGTTCAACCGCGACGAAGCCAAGATCTCCGTGCTCGGCGTGCCCGACACCCCCGGCATCGCCTACCAGATCCTGGGCGCGGTGGCGGACGCCAACATCGAAGTCGACGTGATCATCCAGAACCTGAGCAAGGACGGCAAGACCGACTTCAGCTTCACGGTGCACCGCAACGATTTCCAGAAAACCATGGACCTGCTCAAGGCCAAGGTCGTGCCCACGCTGGGCGCCGCCGAGGTGGTGGGTGATGCGCGCATCTGCAAGGTCAGCATCGTTGGCATCGGCATGCGCAGCCACGTGGGCGTGGCCAGCCGCATGTTCAAGTGCCTGAGCCTTGAGGGCATCAACATCCAGATGATTTCGACCTCGGAGATCAAGACCTCGGTGGTGATCGACGAGAAGTACATGGAACTCGCCGTGCGTTCGCTGCACCGCGAATTCGACCTCGACCAGACTGCCGACACCATCACCGGCTGAAGGCCCTGCCTCAGAGGAGAAGGCATGGTGGGATGAGGCATAATACGCAGCTTCCGGAGCGATGACCGAGTGGCCGAAGGTGCTCCCCTGCTAAGGGAGTATGGGGTGTAGAGCCTCATCGTAAATAGACAGCTTGCAAGGGCTGGCATTTCAAAAGCCCGACTTGAACAGTTGGGCTTTTTCTTGGGTTTTTCGTTTTCAATGTCCCCGTTTTGTCCCCGAGCCCGCACGGGCCTGCTATGGAACCGGAAGGTCCTGTCGTTGGAGCTGGTGCGGGCTGAAAATCCGCCGAAATTCTGTCGAGCGTGAAGGATTCAGTCCAGTCGGTTTCGAATGCCTACCTGGGCAGCGGGGCGCGGTCCAGCGGCGCTGCCATGAATCGCACGCTCTGTGGCCGCTTGTAGCGCGCCAGCCGCTGTTCCACGAAGCCGATCAGCTCGGCCTCAGCGACCACTGCGCCGGGCCTGAGTACGCAGGCCGCGTGCACGGCCTCGCCCCAGCGGTCGTCGGGCTGGCCGAACACGAAGGCCTCGGTCACCGCGGGGTGTTCGAGCAGCACCTGCTCCACCTCGGCGGGATACACGTTTTCACCGCCGGTCTTGATGAGTTGCTTGTGCGTCGCGCGGCCCGCGAACCAGAGCCAGCCATCTTCGTCGAGGCGGCCCAGGTCGCCGGTGCGGTGCCAGGCGTCGGCTGGCTTGAACGGGCGTTGTTGCACCGCGTCCCAGTAGCCCAGGGACACGGTGGGGCCGCGCACTGCGATCTCGCCTTCCTCACCCGTGGCCACTGGCTGCCCGGCGGCGTTCTGCACACGAATTTCCGATGGAGCGACGGCCTTGCCCGCCGCTCCAGGCCGTTCGCGGTGCAAGCCCAGGCACACCATGCTCGACACTTCGGCCTGGCCATAGGCGGACCAGAAGCTGGCCGATGGACACAGGGTGGCCAGGCGCTCGAGCGTGGCTGGCGGCTCCAGCCCCATGCAGATGCGCAGGCTGGCGAGCGAGGCGTCACTGGCCTGCGCCGCGTCGAGCATCGCGCCCAGCATGGGCGCAAAAGTGGCGCAGACGGTGATGCGGTGCTGGTCCACCGCGACCACAGCAGCGGCAGGATCGAATCGCGGCAGCAGCACGCAGGCACCGCCTGCCGCCAGCAGCGCAAGCGACAGGCCGATGCCGGCCGCGTGGAACAGCGGCAGCACGCCGAGCCAGCGGTCGTCCACGCCGAGCGACCACACGCGACCGATCTGTTGGGCCGATGCGGTGAGCTGCGACTGTGCGAGCACCGCGCCGCGCGCGTGACCTTCCACGGCCGCGGTGTAGAGCATGAAGACGCCGAGTTCGGGTGCATCGCGCCGCGCGACCAGAGCCGTGTTGGGCGGGCCGGCCAACGCCAGAGAAGGCCACGTCGCGGCCTCCAGCACCGCCTGCGGCACACCGGGCATGCCGTCGGGCCACGCGGCCTGCCACAGAGTGACACATCCCGCATCGACCACCGCGAGCACGGGCACGGCGTCGCGCGACTGTTGGGCCATTTCGGCCGGTGCGAGCCGCAGGTTGAGCGGCACCAGCATGGCTCCTAGCCACGCGCACGCGCCCAGCAGCACCAGCACCTCGGTGCGGTTGCCCGCGAGCAGCAGCACGCGGTCGCCTCGCTGCACGCCCATCGCGGCCAGCGCGGCCGCCTGGCATTGCACCGCCTCGTACAGCATGGTGTGGGTGTGCGTATTGCCATCGATGACCACCGCAGCACGGTCGGGGTGCGCCTCGGCGTTGTGCGCGAGCAGGTCGATCAGTGTGGGGAAGGCGGGGGGCATGGGGTCATCCTTGAAAACGTGAAGGCCCGGCGGGCGTGAGCCCGTGGCTGAGCCGCCGCGCGGCGTCGTGTTCGGCGGCGAGATCGTCCACCAGGGTGGCGACGGTTTGCACGGCGTGCACGCCGGCCACCGAATGGCCGGCACTGAAGAGTTCGGTCCAGCGCTGCGGGCGGTGGGCTTCGCGCGTGCCATAGAGTTCGGCGGCGTCGGCCTTCAAGGCGGTGGCGTCCAGCGCATCGGGGTCGAGGCCAGCGGCGACGAGGGATGCGTGCAGCCAGTTGACCGGCAAGCCGGTGAACGCGTTGGACGACACGATGTCGTCCCAGCCCGCATCCACCAGCATGCGCCGGTGCGCGTCGCTCGCCAGGCTTTCGGGCGTGGCGATGAAACGCGTGCCCATGTAGCCGAGGTCGGCGCCGAGCGCCCGGGCGGCCCACAGCGCATGGCCGTCGGACAGGCCACCGGCCACCACCAGCGGGCCGTCGAACAGCGCACGCAGCGAGCGCACGCCGGCGAAGGGGCTGACCCAGCCGCTCTGCCCACCCGCGCCCGCGCACAGCAGCACCAGGCCGTCCACGCCGGCAGCCAGCGCCTTCTCGGCGTGTGCGAGCGTGGCCACGTCGGCGAAGACGCGGCAGCCCGCGTCGTGCAACGGCCCCACCAGCGCGGCCGGGGAGCCGACGCTGGTGATGACCAGTTCCACCTTCTCGCGGATCACGCAGGCCAGGTCGTCCGCGAGCGTGGCGCTGCGCACGATGAGGTTGACGGCGAAGGGCGCGGCGCTCGCGGTGTCGCCGATGGCCTGGCGGATGGTGCCGATCCACACCGACAGCTCACCGTGCTGGCGGCAGTTGGCGGCGGGGAAGGCGCCGATCACACCCGCGCGGCACGCAGCCGCCACCAAAGCCGGCCCGCTCACGTGCAGCATGGGTGCGGCGATCAGTGGCAGGCGAAGGCGGTGCTGCCAGTCAGGGGGCAGGGCCATGGGGCGGCGGGCTCAGCCGCCCGTGAAATGCGGCTGGCGCTTGGCCAGGAAGGCCGCAGTGCCTTCGCGCGCGTCGGCGGTGCGGGCACACGCCTTGAGCAATTGCTGTTCGAGCGAGAGGTAGGCCTGCAGCGAGAGCGAAGGGCCTTCGAGCGAGAGCCGCTTCATGGCGGCCAGCGACGCCGGCGCCGAGCCGCACAGCCGATCCACCAGGGCCTGCGCCGCAGCATCCAGCTCGGTGGCGGGAAACACCTGGTCCACCGCGCCGGCCGCCAGGCAGCGCTGCGCATCGACCGCGTCGCTGAGCATCAGCCACTGCTGTGCGCGCACCGCGCCCACGCGCCGCGCAAGGAAGTAAGAGGCGCCCACGTCGGGCGAGAGACCGATGGCTGCGTACCCGGTGCGCAGTTTCATGGTGTCACTGGCGAGCACGAAGTCGCCGCACAGGGCCAGGCCCACGCCGGCACCCCCCACCGGGCCGTTCACCACCGTGACGATGGGGCAGGTGGCCTGCGCGAGCTTGAGATACACAGGCAGCAACTGGTCCAGGATCTCGTCCACCAGGTCGTCGAGCCGGTCACCGGCCTTGACGAATTCGCGGATGTCACCACCGGCGCAGAAGAGGGGGCCACGCGCCCCGATCACGATCACGCGCGGCTGGCCGGTGAGCACCTCGTCGATGGCGCGCACCAGCGCCGGCGCGGCCTCGCGGCCCAGCGCGTTGTGGTGCTCGGGCCGGTTGAGCACGATGCGGCCCACGCCCTGCGCATCCACGTGCCATTCGATGCCGTTCATGTTGTTCATGCCATCAGCCCAGCCAGCGCTTGCGCCGGCGATAGTGTTTGACTTCGCGGTAGTTGCGCCGCTCGCCGCTGGCCTGCCGGCCCAGGTAGAACTCCTGGATGTCTTCGTTGGCACGCAGTTCGGCGGCGGTGCCTTCGAGGACCACGCGGCCGTTCTCCAGGATGTAGCCGTGGTCGGCGATCTCCAGCGCGGCCTGGGCGTGCTGCTCCACGATCAGCAGCGACACGCCTTCGGTGCGCAGTTTCCCGAGCAGGCCGAAAATCTCACTCACCATCATGGGTGCCAGGCCCAGCGAGGGCTCGTCGATCATCAGCAGCCGGGGCCGGGCCATCATGGCGCGCCCGATCAGCAGGAGTTGCTGTTCTCCACCCGAGAGGTACCCTGCCGTGCGGGTGCGCAACTCGGCCAGGCGAGGGATCAGGCCGTACACCCGCTCCAGGCCCAGCTTCACGTCGGCCATGCGCGTGAGCCGGTGCCCGCCCACCACGAGGTTCTGTTCGGCCGTCATGTGGCGCAGCACCTTGCGGCCTTCCACCACGTGAACCACGCCATCGGCCACCATCTGCTCGGCGGAGACGCCGGTGACGTCTTTCCCCAGCATGCGCACCTGACCCGACGACACGCGGCCTTCCTCCACGTCGAGCATGCCCGAGATGGTCTTGAGGGTGGTGCTCTTGCCGGCCCCGTTGGGGCCGAGCAGCACCGTGCAGCCCCCTGTGGTCACTTCCAGCGCGATGCCTTTCAGCGAAAGGATCACGTCGGCGTAGAGCACCTCGACGTTGTTGAGAGCGATCAGCGGTTCTGACACGGCTGATCTCTCACCACTTCGCCAGCTTGGGCACCGGCACGCCTTTGGCCACTGTGGTCAGCTTGCCGCCCACCACCTGGCCGATGTTGACGCGCGGGTCCTTGGTCGGAAACGGGGCTTCGATCGAGAAGTCGATGTCGCCACCGGTGAAACCGTAGAAGTCCTTGGCTGGAAAGTTCGTGTCGATCAGCGTGTTGTAGAGCATCTCGCCGGTGAGCTTGTCGCCGCCGTTCTTCTTCGCAGCGGCCTCCACGACGCGCACCATCACCAGCGCCTGGTTGATGCCGATGGTGGTGAGCGAGTGCCAGGGGCCTTTCAAGCCGTGCCTGGCGACGAGCATGTCGTAGAAGCGTTTGGCTTCGGTGTCTTCCTCGGTGGCGATCACGCTGCCGTGCACCTCGTAGTCGCCCTCCATGGCGGAAATGCTGCCCACCAGCTTCTGCAGCATCGCGGGCGAGTTCTGCAAGCTGTACGCGATCGGCACGTTCTTGCCCAGCGCCTGCATGGCGCGCTTGACGGCCACAGCCTGCTGGATGTTGGTGGGCACCAGCACCACTTCGGCACCCGCGTTGAGCACGCGGCGCAGTTGCAGCGTCACATCGGTCGGCTGCGGCTCGACGTAGACCATCTCGACCAGGCTCACGATCGTGGGATTGGCCTTCGCGTAGGCTGCGACCCCCTTGCCCATGTCGGCAAACGTGGGCGATGCCTCGGTGGTGAACATCGCGATCTTCACTGGACGCGTGCCACCGGCCTTGTTCTTGTGGAACCACTCGATGAAGCCGGTCAACTCATGCACGAACGTGGGCCGTGTGGCCATCACCCACTGGTTGGGACGCCAGCCGAAGCCGTTGGCCGCAGAGCCCAGAATCATGGGGACCTTGTCGGTGGGCAGGCGCTGTTGCAGTGCGGCGGTGTCTGGTCCGCCGAGGGAGAGACCAATCACGGGCTTGGCGGCCAGCACGCCGGGCCACAGGCTGGCGGTTTGTGCCGTGTCGTAGCGCGTGTCGTAGGTCTTGAGATCGAGCCTGACGCCGAGCTTGGCGCCGTGCTCGGCATTCCACCAGTTCACCACGCCCTCGCGCCCGGCGCCCAGCATCGGCATGATCGCCGCAAAGGGGCCCGAGTAGTCCGACAGGGCGGGGACCTCGTACACCGTTTGCGCGGTGGCCGGTGCCGCGAACGAAGCGGCAAGGCCCGTCACGATGGCGGCGCGGGCCGTCCAGATCTTCAAAGTCTTCATGATGTCTCCTAGGTTGAAATATGTGCCGCCCGCTGGCGGTCAGTACGGGAACGGCCAGAGTCGATAGGTCTTCTTCGTGATCTGCACGCGGTGCATCACGCCCTTGGGCTCGAAGAGAAGGAAGAGAATGATCACGGTGCCCAGCAGCACGTTCATGGCGGCGAACACGAAGTCCTGACCCACAGCAGGAACCCACTGGACAAAGCTTGGCCCCAGGCTGGTGACACCCTCGCGTGCGAGCTGGATCATCACCGTGCCGATCAGCGCCCCGACGATGGAGCCAAGACCGCCGACGATCATCATGGCGATCATCCAGATGGCGTTGAAGAGGGTGAACTGCTCGACCGAAACATGCCGCAGTGCGACGACCCAGAGACCTCCGGCGACGCCGGCGTAGAACGCGCTCACGAGGAAGGCGCGGGCTTTGGTGGCAGCCACGGGAATGCCCATAATCCCTGCGGCCACGTCGTCGTCGCGCACCGCCTCGAAGCTGCGGCCGTGGCGCGAGCGCACGATGCCGAAGGCGCCGATGGTCATGACCACCAGCACCAGCAGCGAGAACCAGTAGATCGCGCGGTCGTTGTTCAGCGAGAGACCGAACACCGACACCGATTCGACGTGCAGGCCACCGGCGCCACCCAGCCACGACGAGGGCAGATTGAGCACCAGGAAGTGGAACAGCGCCTGCGCGGCGATGGTGGTGAGCGCCAGGTAGAAGCCCTTGATGCGCGCGGCCGTGAGACCGAACATCACCCCGAAGAGGGCCGCACCGGCACCGCCGATGAGCAGGGCCGCGATCGCGTTCCAGCCGGCCACCATGGCCAGCGCCGCACCGTACGCACCCACGCCCATGAAGGCCGATTGCCCCAGGTTGATCTGGCCCGCGTAACCGGTGCAGATCTGCAGGCCGATCACGGCCACGGCGGTGATGAAGGTGGCGTAACCAATGCTGACCCAGCGCTCCGAGGCCCACCAGGGCAGCGTGGCCAGTGCGAGCAGCAGCAGCAGCAGGCAGACCCATTGCGCACGCGTGCGCAGCAGGGAGCGGTCGCCAGCGTGGCTGGTGAAGAAGATACCGGACGGGTCCATCACACACGCTCCACATGGCGCCAGCCGAACAGGCCGGTGGGACGCACCAGCAGGATCAGCAGCATGAAAACAAAGGGCACGATGGACGAGGCCGAGCCGCCGATCGCGGGATCGACGTAGGCCGCCACCAGGGCTTGCACGATGCCGACGATGGCACCGGCCAGGATCAGGCCGCCGATCGATTCGAGGCCTGCGAGCAAGGCCACCGGCAACGCGGCGAGTGCGATGTCGGCGGTCTGCACCGTGAGCGAGCGGCCGCTGAGCAGCACGATGGCGCCGGCGGTGGCAATGACCGAACCCATCATCCAGGCCAGCGTGACCGCGCGCTTGACCGAGATGCCGAGCGAGATCGCCGTGGTGGGTTCTTCCGCCACCGCGGTGAGCGTCAGCCCGGCGCGGGTGCGGTTGAAGAACCACGACAGGCCCAGCGTGGCAAACAGCGTGAGCACCGCGCCGATCACCAGCGACGAGGGGAAGATCATGTCGCCCACGATCAGCGGCGCCGGTGGCAGCAGCACGGGGAACTGGCGGTCCGCCGCGCCCCACACCACCAGCACGATGCCGCGGATCAGGATCACCAGGCCGATGGTCACCATCACCATGGAGAACACCGACTCGCCGACCAGCCGCTCGAAGAACAGGCGCTCGATGAGCCAGCCGTAGATCAGGGCGCAGACGAAAGCCAGCGGGATGGCCAGCCAGGGCGAGAGATTCGCGCCAAGCGTGAGGGTCCACACGGCGTAGGCGCCCAGCATCATGAGCTCGCCTTGCGCGAAGTTGAACACCTTGCTGGCGCGGTAGATGACCATGAAGCCCAGCGCCAGCAGGGCGTAGATCTGGCCTTGCAGGAAGCCGTTCAGCAGGTAGTTGAAGAAGTCGATCATGGGTTCTGGTCTCCGTTCCGCGCGCAAGAGGGCACGCGTCCCGTGGTCACGTCTGCGCGCAGCAGGCCGGCGCGGCCGTCCTGGTAGCGCACCGGAATTTCGATCGCCGTGCTCGGCTGGTCGGCGTACATGGCTTCGATGAGAACGCCGTAGCGCTGCTCGATGAAGTCGCGCTTGAGCTTGCGGGTGCGGGTGAGCTCGCCTTCGTCGGCATCGAGTTCCTTGGGCAGGTTCACGAAATGCCGCAGGCGCGCCTGCTCGGGCAGGGCCTGGTTGACGCTGGCGATTTCCTTCGCCACCTGCGCCAGCACCTCGGGGCGCTGCGACAGGTCGGTGAAGGTGGTGAACGACACGCCGTTGCGCTCGGCCCAGCGGCCGAACACGTCGCCGTCGATGTTGACCAGCGCGGTGACGTGTTCGCGCGTCGGGTCGCCCACCACCATCACCTCGCGGATGTAGGGCGAGAAGCGCAACCGCACCTCGATGAACTGTTTGGAGAACAGGTGCCCGCCCTGCAGGCGGCTCATGTGCTCCACGCGGTCGTAGTAGATGAGCTCGTTGCCACTGGGCCCCTGGCCCACCGCGTCGCCGGTCTGGAACCAGCCCTCGTGCATCTTCTCCGCGCTCTTCTCGGGCTTGCCCCAGTAGCCGGAGAAGCCCGCGCCGCCGCGCACTTCGAGCCCGCCGACTTCCGTCAGGCGCCATTCCATCGGGATGCCCCAGGCGCTGGGCATGGTCACCGCCTCGCCGATGGTTTCGGCGTTGACGCGCGCACCTTGGTGCACCGTGATCAGGCCGAACTCGCTGCAGCCATAGATGTTGCGCAGCATCACGCCCATGGCCGCGAACAGGCGAAAGATGTCGGGCGCCACGGCCGCGCCACCGGTGAAGGCGATGTGGGCGCGCTTGAGTCCCAGTTGCTCGCGCAGCGGGCGCAGCACCAGGGCATCGGCCACCGGCAGCAGGGCGCGCACCCACCAGGCGCGGGCGCGCGTGTCGAGCTGGTCGGCGCGGGCCAGGCGGCCGATGCGCACGCCCCAGTCCACCACCTTCTGCCGCCAGGGCGGGGCATCCAGCATGCGGGCGTGCACGCGCGCGGCCAGGCTTTCCCACTGGCGCGGACCGAAGAAGACCATCTCGCAGGCCAGCTCGCGGATCGCTTCCTGGATCTGGTCCGGGCGCTCGGCAAAGTTCACGCGCAGAGGCCGCATCAGGCCCATCGTCACGCCCACCCACTGTTCGGTGGCCCACGACAGCGGGATGTAGGACAGGTACTCGCATCCCTCGGGCACCCGCATCGTCTGGCCGATCAGCTCTGCGTTGTGCATCAACGAAGCGTGCGTGGTGATCACGCCCTTGGGAGCGCCCGTGGTGCCCGAGGTGTAGGACAGCACGGCGATGTCGCTGCTCTGGCCCAGCGCCACCTCGTGTTCGAACCACTGGTCGTCCGCTGGTCCGACGGGGTGGGCCGAGGCCTTGAGCGCGTCCCAGCCCAGCAGGCCGGCGTGCTGGTACGACCAGAGACCGCCCGACTCCCACCAGACCACGGTGCGCAGGGCGTCGTGCCGGGCCATCAACGGCAGCACCTTGTCGACCTGCTCCTGGTCTTCCGCGAACACGCAGACCGCCTGCGCGTCTTCAACCACGTAGTTCACTTCGGTCTCGGCCGCGTCGGGGTAGAGCGCGACGACCTTGGCGCCGACGGCCATCGCGGCCCATTCGGCCCAGTAGAGTTCGGGGCGGTTCTCGCTCAGCAGCACCACGGTCTGGCCGCGCTGCACGCCGCGTGCGCGCAGGCCGATGGCGAGTGCGCGCACTTCATCGCGCACGTCGGCCCAACTGAACTCCTTCCACACGCCGTCGCGCTTGTGCCGTTGCGCCACCTCGTTCGGGCGGTTGACCGCGTTGTGCAGCAGCCATTGCGGCAGGGTCTGTGGTTTCTTGGTGGACATCGCGCTCATGCGATTCGGCGCCGGGCCGCCCCAAGCCGGATCAGCCCCCTCGGGGGGCAGCGACTCGCGCAGCGATGGAGCGTGGGGGCTCATGCGTTTCCTCCGAGATAGGCCGAGATCACGTTTTCGTCCTGCTGCACCGCGGTGGGCGAGGCGTCGGCGATCTTGCGGCCGAAGTTCAGCACGATCACGCGGTCGGCGATGTCCATCACCACGCCCATGTCGTGTTCCACCAGCACCACCGGGATCTGACGCGATTCGCGGATGTCCAGGATGAAGCGCGCGAGGTCTTCCTTCTCTTCGCTGTTCATGCCCGCCATCGGTTCGTCCAGCAGCAGCATGCGCGGCTCCATCGCCAGCGCGCGGCCCAGGTCGACCCGCTTTCGCATGCCGTAGCCCAGCGTGCCCACGGGGTGGTGGCGCAGGTGTTCGAGTTCGAGGAAGTTCAGGATCTCTTCGGCCACGGTGCGGTGCGCCACCTCTTCGCGGTGGGTGAAGGGGTAGTAGAAGAAGGCCTGCGTCAGCGTGCTCTTCATGTGCATGAAGCGGCCGGCCAGGATGTTGTCGAGCACGCTCATGTGCGGCAGCAGGTGCGTGCCCTGGAAGGTGCGGGCCAGGCCGGCCTTGGCCACGCGGTGCACTGGCCAGCCGCCGAGGTCCTGGCCTTCGAAACGCACCGAGCCCTGGCTCGGGCGGTAGAAGCCTGACAGCACATTGAGCAGCGAACTCTTGCCCGCGCCGTTGGGGCCGATAAGGGCCACGAGTTCCTGATGGCCAATGTCCACCGAGATATCGGACAGGGCGGTGACACCACCGAACTTCAGTGTCAGGTCGCGCGCTTCCAGCATGGCGGACTTCATCAGGCCACCACCTTTCGCGCGATCAGGTCTTTCATGATCTCGTTGGCGCCACCGTAGATGCGCTGCACGCGCGAGTCGGCGTACATCCGGGCGATGGGGTATTCGGCCATGTAGCCGTAGCCGCCGAACAGCTGCAGGCATTCGTCCGTCACCTTGCACTGCTGCTCCGAGCACCACCACTTGGCCATGTAGGCGGCCTCGTTGTCCAGCGTGCCGTCGAGCAGGCGCTGGATGCAGTCGTTCACGAAGCTGCGCACCACGTGCGCCAGCGTGGCGCATTCGGCCAGCTTGAAGCGCGTGTTCTGGAAATCGGCCAGCGCCTGGCCGAAGGCCTTGCGGTTCTTTGTGTAGTCCACCGTGAGCTCGACCGCGCGCTCGATCACCGCCGCCGCCGGCACGGCCAGCAGCAGGCGCTCGAATGTGAGCTGGCTCATGAGCTGCGCGAAGCCCTGGCCCTCCACGCCGCCCAGCAACTGCGACACCGGCACACGCACGCCGTCGAACGACAGCTCGGCCGTATCGGACGCGTGCTGTCCGATTTTTTCCAGCCGCCGACCCACGCTGAATCCCGGCAGGTCCCCGGTTTCCAGAACCAGCAGCGAGACGCCCTTGGCACCGGCCTCGCCGGTGCGCACCACCAGCACCATCAGGTTGGCGGTGAAACCGTTGGTGATGAAGGTCTTGGAGCCGTCGACCACGTAGTGATCGCCGTCCAGGCGAGCTCGTGTGCGGATGGCTTTGAGGTCCGACCCGCAGCCGGGCTCGGTCATGGCGATGCCGGCGAGCATCTCGCCGCTGGTGAGCTTGGGCAGCCAGCGCTCTTTCTGCTCCTCGGTGCCGTAGTCCAGGATGTAGTGCGCCGCGATGGAATGCACAGCCGTGTTGGCCGGCACCTCCGCCTTGGCGAGTTCGTCCTGCACCACCAGCTGGTAGGCCAGCGTGGCGCCCGGGCCGCCGTAGGCCTCGGGCATCTCGGGCAACAGGAAACCCAGATCGCCCAGGGCGCGCCAGGTCTCGCGGGGAATGAAGCCCTGGCGGCGCCAGGTGTCGAGCTGCGGTACCAGCTTGTCTGCCACGCAGCGGCGGACCTGCTCGCGGAAGCTCTCGATCTCTGCATCCATCCAGGGATGCTGCAACAGGCGGGGCAACATGCTCATCACATGCCTGTCAGACCGCCGGAGCAGATCAGCGTTTGCCCGCTGACGTAGTCCGACTCGGGGATGCAGAACAGGTAGACCGAGCCCGCCGCTTCTTCGGGCGTGCCGCCACGGCCCAGCGGAATGGTCTGCTCCATCATCGACAGCAGGCCCGGGTTCACGCCGACCTTGATGTCGCGGCCGTCGATGTTGGTCGTGCCGCCATCGGCGGTGCTGCCGGTCAGGCGCGTCTTGATCAGGCCGAAGGCCACGCAGTTCACGGTCACGTTCATGCGGCCCCATTCCTTGGCCAGCGCCTGCGTGAGACCCATGATGCCGGCCTTGGCCGCCGAGTAGTTGCTCTGCCCGACGTTGCCGAACACACCGGCCATCGAAGAGATGTTCACCACCTTGCGCAAGTTGCGCACGCCGCTGTCCAGCTCGGACTTGGAGAGCGCGCGAATGACGGGCTGCGCCGCGCGCAGGATGCGGAAGGGCGCGGTGAGGTGGCAGTCCATGATGGCGTACCACTGCTCGTCGGTCATCTTCTGGATCACGTTGTCCCAGGTGTAGCCGGCGTTGTTGACAATGATGTCGATGCCCTTGAAGTTCTCCACCGCCGCGCCGATGAAGCGCTCGGAGAAATCGGGCGCGGTCACGCTGCCCACACAAGCCACGGCCTCGCCGCCCATGGCCTTGATGGCCTCCACGGTTTCCTGCGCCGGATCGGCGTCGAGGTCGTTGATCACCAGGCGCGCGCCGTCGGCCGCGAGTTTCATGGCGATGCTGCGGCCGATGCCGCGTCCGGAGCCCGTGATCAGGGCAACCTTGCCGTCGAGTTTCTTGCTCATGTCTTGTGTGTTCTCTTTGTTGTGTTCGATGGGTTCAGACCAGCGCCACGATGGCTTCGCCGACGATCTTGTTCTGGCCGTACTGGTTGGCCGACGTCACGGCCACGCGGGCGCAGGCCTCGCCGTCGAGCTCCAGCAGCTCGACCACTTCACCGCTGCAGGTCATGGCGTTGCCCAGATGGGTGATGCCGGCGAAGCGCGCGTCGTATTGGCGGATGCGCGATTGAGGCGCCCACTGCGTGAGCAGGCGGCCCAGCCAGGCCATGCCCAACATGCCTTGCGCGAACACGTCGGGCATGCCCGAGCGGCGCGCGAAATCGGTGTCGATGTGGATCGGGTTGTGGTCGCCCGAGGCGCCGCCGAACAGCGCGAGCGTGGTGCGGTCCACGGGGGGGAGTTGCAGGGTGGGCAGGCGGTCGCCTACCTTGATGGAAGCGGTCATGGGTTGATGTCTCAATGGCGAACGACGAGCACGGTGCGCAGCTCGGCGACGAGCTCGCTGCGCTGGTTGGTCACCGTCGAGTCCTTGACGGCGAATTCCAGCTGGCCACCCTTCTTGTCGTAGATGTCGGTGATGGTCGATTGGACGGTGACCGTGTCGCCCGCGCACACCGGTTTGAGGTAGCGGAACGACTGCTCGCCGTGCAGCAGCTTGGCCAGCGGGATGTCCAGGTCGGTGAGCAACTGGTCGTTGGCACCGCTGTCGAGCTCGGCCGCGAACAGGAAGGTGGGCGGCGCCGGCACGTCGGCGTAGCCGGCGGCTTTGGCGGCGGCCGGGTCCAGGTAGACCGGGTCTCTCTCGCCGATGGCCTTGGCGAAGAACTGCAGGCGCGTGCGGTCCACCGTGAGCACCGAAGGCTTGAGCTGGTAGCCGATGAACTTCCTGTCGATCATGCGGCCACCTTTTCGTACATGGTCACCACGCAGGCCCCACCCAGGCCGAGGTTGTGCTGCAGCGCGATGCGTGCGCCTTCCACCTGCCGCTTGTCCGCCTGGCCGCGCAGTTGCTGCACGAGCTCGGTGCACTGCGCCAGGCCCGTGGCGCCGAGCGGGTGGCCTTTGGAGAGCAGGCCGCCCGAGGGGTTGGTGACGACCTGGCCGCCGTAGGTGTTGTCGCCGTCTTCCACGAATTTCTGCGCGCCGCCGCGCTCGCACAGGCCCAGCGCCTCGTAGCTCAGGAGCTCGTTGTGCGCGAAGCAGTCGTGCAGTTCGACGACCTGAACGTCCCGTGGGCCCAGGCCGGCTTCGGCGTACACCTGCTCGGCGCAGGCCTTGGCCATGCTGTAGCCCACGACCTCGCGCATGTCCTTGGCGCCGAAGGTCTGCGGGCCGTCGGTCGTCATCGCCTGGGCGCGGATGCGCACGGCGGTGTTCAGGCCATGCTTCTTCGCGAAGGCTTCGGAGCACACGATGGCCGCGGCCGAGCCGCAGGTGGGCGGGCAGGCCATCAGGCGCGTCATCACGCCGGGCCACATCACCGGCGTGTTCATCACTTCTTCTTCCGTCACCACGGTGCGGAACAGCGCCAGCGGGTTGTTCGACGCGTGGCGGCTGGCCTTGGCGCGGATCTTGGCGAAGGTGTTCATCGGCGTGCCGAACTCCTCCATGTGCGCCAGGCCCGCGCCACCGAAGTAGCGCAGCGCCAGCGGAATCTCGCCATGGCCCACCAGCTCCTGCGTGGCTTCGTCGAATCGCTGGAACGGGCTGGCCCGGTCGGCGAACACCGCGCCCAGCGCGCCCGGCTTCATCTCTTCGAAGCCGAGCGCGAGCACGCACTCCGCCGCGCCACTCATCACCGCCTGCCGCGCGAGGAACAGCGCGGAAGAGCCGGTGGAGCAGTTGTTGTTCACGTTGACGACGGGGATGCCTGTCATGCCCACCTCGTACAGCGCGCGCTGGCCGGCGGTGGAGTCGCCGTAGACGTAGCCCACATAGGCCTGCTGCACCTGGGCGTAGTCCAGGCCGGCGTCGCGCAGCGCGGCGTTGACGGCCTTGGCGGCCATTTGCGGATACGGCTCGCTGGCCCCGGGTTTGGTGAACGGCACCATGCCGACCCCGACGACATACACGTCTTGCTTCATGAACGTTCCTTTGTGCAGCGGGCCGAGAGCCCCGAAAAATTTGTGCTGAAGACGGAGCGGATGCTAGGCTCGGGCCCACTTCCTAGCGATAGCCGAAAACCTTGAGACCATGGCAAAAGACCTCAAACGCGGAAAACCTCGGGTAAACACGGGGGCCGCCATTGGCCCTGTTTTTGTCTTCGGAATGCTTTCGGGGCTGCAGGGCAAAGGCATCGACATAGATGGCCATCTACGTCAAGTCGGGGTGGACCCGAAGGCCTTGCGAACACCCGGCCACGCGGGGGTCACGCCGATGCAGTACGTCGCGCTGTTCTACGCGCTGATGCACGACTCGAAGGACGAATGCCTCGGGCTTTTCTCGCGCCCGTTCAAGCCCGGCAGCTTCGCGCTGACCGCGCGCGAGGGGCTGTCCGCGCCCGATCTGCGCGGTGCGATCAAGCGCATGTCCGCGGCCTTGAATCTGCTGCAGGACGATGTGTTCTTTTCCCTGCAGGTCAGCGGCGACGAGGCCGGGCTGCACATGCAGTCGATCGATCCCTCGGGCCACGCGGCGGTGTTCGCGCAGGAGACCATGGTGCGTGTGCTCTGGCGGCTGGCGGCCTGGCTGCTGAATGCGCCGCTGCCGATCCGGCACTTCGATTTCACCTACCCCGAGCCCGACACCCAGGAGGGCTACAACATGGTGTTTCCCGCGCCGCGCCGCTACGGCCAGGCCGCGTTCGGCTTCTGGTTCGCTGCCGAGGAACTTCACACACCGGTGAGCCGGGACGAGCCCGCCCTGCGTGTGTTCCTCACCGACGCTTACACCCAGGTGATCTCCCCGCCGCGCAACTTCGGCGCCGTGGGCCACAAGGTGCGCAACTGTCTGATGCGCAGCTACCCGCAGTGGCCTTCACTGGAGGAGGTGGCCGAGAAGCTGCACACCTCGCCGTCCTCACTGCAGCGGCACCTGGCGGAGGAGCACACCTCGCTGCAATGGCTCAAGGACGACCTGCGGTGCGACCTCGCGATCTCGCGCCTGTCGACTTCGCGGGTGTCATTGGTCCAGTTGGCGAGTGAGCTCGGCTTTAGCGACAGCCCTACGTTTCAGCGGGCTTTCAAGAAGTGGACCGGGAAGCATTGCGGGGCTTATCGGAGGCGGTAGGGCTATGGGCCTCGGCCATCACGACGGTGAACGGTGAAACCCAACATCAGGACGTTGAACCGGCCTGGAACAGCGTGAACCACGCTTCCCGGCGCCGGATGCGCCAGCCCTCGGGCGTTTTGGCGAGCAGGTCGTGGATCTCGCCCACTTGCTGCACCGGATCGGCCGGGCGCCCGCGCAGGGCGGCGGTGTCGCTGTGCCGGCCGCTCCACAACAACACGGCACAGATCGCGCGCGCGGTGCCGGCGGCCAGGTCCACGGTCACGCGCTGGTTGCTCACCAGGTGGCGCGTGAGGCGGTCGGGATCGCGCGATGCATAGGCTGCAACGATGGCATCGCGGCCGCGCAGCTCCACGCCGTCGGGTCGCACCAGCACACCGTCGGTGTCGAACAACGCGGCCAGCGCGGTGAAGTGGCGGCCGTCCACCGCTTCGGCGGCGGCCAACACGAGGTCGCGGCAGGCTTGTTGGGCCAGCAGGGTGTCGAGTTCGGGGTTCATGGGGTCAGCACCAGATGGCCCACGGCGGTGTTGGACGCGGGCACGTGATAGAAGCGGTGCGCGCAAGTGGGTGCGCGGCCGTCGGGGCGCTCGGGCATGGCACCGCGCGCGATCAACCACATCACCAGCTCGATGCCTTCGCTGCCGGCTTCCCGCACAAAGTCCACATGCGAGATCGCTGCGGCGGCTTCGGGCACGGTGGTGAGCATGTCCATGAAGGCGTTGTCGAACGCCGGGTTGATCAGGCCGGCGCGCTGCCCCTGCAACTGGTGGCTCATGCCGCCCGTGCCCCACACCTGCACGTTCAGGTCTTCGCCGTAGCTCTCGATCGCCTTGCGCACGGCACGGCCCAGCGCCAGGCAGCGCTGGCCACTGGGCACCGGGTACTGGATCACGTTGACGGCCAGCGGGATCACCGGGCAGGGCCAGCGGAAATCGTCCGCGGGCGGCTGGCCGAACAGCAGCGACAGCGGCACGGTCAGGCCGTGGTCCACGTCCATGCGGTTGACCAGCGTGAGGTCGAAGTCGTCCTGGATCACGCTCTGCGCGATGTGGGCGGCCAGTTCGGGATGGCCCTGCACCACCGGCACCGGGCGCGCGCCCCAGCCTTCGTCGGCGGGCGCGAAGGTGTCGCCGGTGCCGATGGCAAAGGTGGGAATGAAGTCGGGGCCGAAGGCGGTGGCGTGGTCATTGAAGACCAGCACGATCACATCGGGCGGATTCCCGCGCAGCCAGGCGCGCGAGGCCTCGTAGCCGCCGAACACCGGCGCCCAGTAGGGCTCGGCGGCGCGGCCCTGGTCGAGTGCTGCGCCGATGGCTGGCACGTGCGATGTGTAGACGCTGGCGCTCACGCGGGCCATCAGACCGTTCCCTGGCGATCGGACCACTCGTGCAGGTAGCGGTTGCCCTCGATCGGACGCCCGCCCTTGAGCATCATCTCGCGGTAGTCGGCTTCGCTCATGCCGGTCATGGTGCCCACCATCTGCTGCACGCTGACGCCGTCGGTGGCGGAGATCTTGACGAGGAAGTACACGTTGCCACCCAGGGCGAGGCAGCGGTTCATGTCGCGGGCCAGCACCGCTTCGCGCTGCTCCGGCGTCATCGGCCATTCGGCCAGGTAGGCGGACTCGTTGGCGCGGAAGCGCTCGCGGTTGGCCGGCTTCATGAGCGACATGCAGAACTGGTTGAGTGCGTAGCCCTTGCGCGATTGCTGGGCATCGAACAGCACGGTGCCGGGGATGTCGGCGAAATCGGCGGTGTTCATGTCGGTTCCGTGTTCAGTGAGCCATCGGTGGGGAATTCACCCAGCGCTGCAGCACCTCGGCCACGGCCTGTGGCCGCTCCATCGGTGCCATGTGGCCGGCGTCTTCGGTCACGGCCAGCACGGCGCCGGGTATCAGCGCGTGCATGGCTTCGTGCTGCGCCACCGGGGCCCAGCTGTCTTGTCGGCCGCACATCACCAGTGCCGGCACGCGGATGCCGCGCAGCACGTCGGACGCGTCCGGCCGCTGCAGCAGCGCACGGAGCTGGCGCTCGAAAGTGTCGGCGCTCTTGCGCTCGAACATGGCCACGATGGCTTCCAGCAACGATGCGTCGCCCAATCGCCGCGGGTGCACCATGCCTTGCACCCATTGCTGGGCCATGGCGCGCACACCTTGGCGGCGTGCCACGTCGAGCAGGGCGTGGCGCTTGCGGGTTTCTTCTTCACCTGCGGCGCCGGGCGCGCGCGCCAGGTAGCCGGTGTCGAGCAGGGCCACGCGGCTCACGCGCGCTGGGGCCTGGCGCAGCACCTCCAGCGCCACGCGCGCACCCATGGAATGGCCGGCCAGCGCGAAACGCGGCGGGGCGGCGTCCAGCAGCTGGCGTGCCATCTGGTCAAAGTTGTCGGCCTCGCCATGGTCCACCACGCGGCATTCGCGGCCCGAACCCAGCGCGGGCATCACCGGTTGCCAGACCGCCGCGTCGCACATCAGGCCGGGCACCAGCAGCAGCGGTTCGGCTTGCGCGGGTTCAAGCGGCATGCGTGGCTCCTGCGGTGCGCACCACGCCGAGCAGGCCATCCAGCAGCTCGGGCTGTGCAGCCAGCGCTGCGGCGTCGCCGCTGTGCACCACGTTGCCGTGGTCCAGCACCACCGCGCGGTGGCTGATGCGCAGGATCGCTTGCGGATGCTGCTCGACGATGATGGCCGAGAGGCCTTCGTCGCGTGTGATGCGGGCGATGGCGCGCAGCAGCTCCTCCACGATGATGGGTGCCAGGCCTTCCAGTGGCTCGTCGAGCAGCAGCAGGCGCGGGTTGAGCACCAGCGCGCGGCCCACCGCCAGCATCTGCTGCTCGCCGCCGGAGAGTTGGGTGCCCAGGTTGGTCTTGCGTTCGGCCAGGCGCGGGAACAGCTCGTACACGCGCTCGGGTGTCCAGGGCCGGTTGGTGCTGCCGGTGCGCGCCGGGCGCGCCACCGCGCTCAGGTTTTCGTGCACCGTGAGCGACTTGAAGATGTTGCGCTCCTGCGGCACCCAGCCGATGCCGGCGGCCGCACGCTCGTGCGCGGGCAGACGGTGCAGCTCGACGCCGGCCAGCCGGATGCTGCCACCGTGCTGGCGCGTGGCACCGGCCAGCGTGTTCATGAGCGTGGTCTTGCCGGTACCGTTGCGGCCCAGCAGCGCCAGGGTTTCACCTTCGGGCAGCGAGAAGCTCACGCCCTGGAGCACCACCGCCTCGCCGTAGCCGGCGCTCAGGTTGTCAATGTGCAGCAGATCAGCCATGGATGGCCTCCCCATGGCCGAGGTACACGGCTTTGACCCGCGGGTCGTTGGCAATCTCGCCCGGTGTGCCTTCGACCAGCACAGCGCCGTTGACCAGCACGGTGATGAAGCGGGCGAATTCAAACACCAGGTCCATGTCGTGCTCGATCAGCAGCACCGACACGTCGGCCGGCAGCGCGGCCACGGTGTGCAACAACTCCTCGCGTTCACCCGCCGGCACGCCGGCCACGGGTTCGTCGAGCAGCAGCACGCGCGGCTCGCAGGCCAGCGCAATCGCAATTTCCAGCAGGCGGCGTTTGCCGTAGGCCAGATGCTCGGTGCGCACATGGCTCACATCGGCGAGGTGGAACTGTTCCAGCAACTGCTCGCAGCGCTGGCTCACCGCCGGCTGGCGGCCCAGGGGCTGCCACCAGCGGCCGCCAAAGCCCAGGTGCTGGGCCACCACCATGGCCAGGGTTTCCCGTGGCGTGAGGCTGTTGAACAGCTGGTTGATCTGGAAGGTGCGCACCATGCCGCGGCGCACGCGCTGGTGCGGCGCGAGCGTGGTGATGTCGTCGCCATCGAGCAGGATGCGACCGGCCGAGGGGTCGAGCACGCCGGTCAGCAGGTTGATCAGCGTGGTCTTGCCCGCGCCGTTGGGGCCGATGAGCGCGTGGCGCGCGCCGTGGCTCACGTTCAGGCTCACGTCCTGCGTGGCGACGATGCCGCCAAAGCGTTTGACCAGTCCCTCGGTCTTGAGCACGGTGGTGGTGTTCATGGGGGTCGGGGCGTTCATGCAGCGTCCTTGCGCGAGAACCAGGTCCAGGGTCGTAGCAGGCGCTCGCGGCCCACCAGCACCAGCACCACGAGGAACAGGCCGACCCAGAAGGTCCAGTACTGCGGCGTGATGCCGGCGATCACGTCGTGCAGCAGCTTGAACACCACCGCGCCGACCACACCGCCGTAGAGCCAGCCCACGCCCCCGATCACCAGCATCAGCACCACGTCGGCCGAGCGCTCGATGGAGAACACGTCGAGCGAGGCGAAGCCCGTGGTCTGTGCCAGCAAGGCGCCGGCCGCGCCGGCCATGCCGGCGGACACGGTGTAGACCACCGCCAGCCGCGAGGCGACTGGAATGCCGATGGACATGGCGCGCAGCCGGTTGTCGCGCACCGCCTTGAGCGTGGCGCCAAAGGGCGAATGCACCAGCCGTCGCGCCAGCAGAAAACACACCAGCAACACGGCGATCGAATAGGCCGCGGCCACTTGTCCGTAGAGGTCGAACTCGAAGCGGCCCAGCAACGGCCCCATGACCACGCCCTGCAGGCCGTCGGCGCCGCCGGTGAGCCAGTCAAGCTTGTTGGCCAGTTCGAACAGGATCAGCGTGAGACCGAGCGTGACCATGATGCGGGTGAGGTCGGTGCCCCGCATGATGGTGAGCGAGGCCACCGCGCCCAGCAGCGTGCCCGCCGCGGTGCCCACCGCCAGTCCCACCATCGGGTCGGGGTGGATGTGTTTGGCGAACAGTGCCGCGCTGTACGCGCCAAAGCCGAGGAAGGCCGCGTGGCCGAGCGAGACGATGCCGGTGTAGCCGAGGATCAGGTCCAGCGACACCGCGAACAGCGCGACGATGGCGACCTCGTTGATGATCAGCGCGTGCTCCTTGAGCAGCCAGGGCGCGGCGAGTGCGGCCAGCCAGAGCACCGGCTCCCAGGGGCGCCAGCGGGCCTGGTCAATCAGTTTGCGAAGCGGGGGTGTGTTGGGGTTCATTTGCCGCCTCCCAGGCGCGAGAACAGGCCGTGCGGCCGCCAGATCAGGATGGCGATCATGAGGGTGTAGACGATGAAGCCGCCGAGCTTGGGGATGTAGTACTTGCCCGCCACGTCGGCAATGCCCAGCAGCAGCGCCGCCAGCAGCGGACCGGTGATGGACGAGGTGCCACCCACCGCCACCACGATCAGGAAATACACCAGGAACTTGAGCGGGAAGCTCGGGTCCAGACCCAACACTTCAGCACCCAGTGCACCGCCCAGGCCGGCCAGGCCCGAGCCCACGGCGAAGGTGGCCGCGAACACCACGTTCACGTTGATGCCCAGGCTGGCGGCCACGCGCGGGTCGTCCACGCTGGCGCGCAGCCGGCTGCCGAAGCGGGTGCGCGAGAGGATGAACTGCAGCCCCACGGTGAGCGCGGCGCAGATGGCGATGATGAAGAGCCGGTAGTGCCCCATGCCGAGCGCGCCGTCGAACAGCTCGGTGCGTCCGAGCAGCCAGGTGGGCAACTGGATGATCTGCTGCTGCGAGCCCATGAAGAAGTCGGTGGCGGCCACGGCCATGAAGGTCAGGCCGATCGAGAACAGCACCTGGTCCAGGTGCGGCTTTTTGTACATCGGCCGGTAGAGCGTGCGCTCCAGCACCGCCCCCACCAGCGCTGTCACGCCGAAAGCCAACGGCAGGCAGACGAGGAAGGGCAGACCCTGGTGCTGCATCAGGGCCACCGTGAGGTAGCCGCCGAGCATGGCGAAGGCGCCGTGGGCCAGGTTGATGAAGTTCATCAGACCCATGGTCACCGACAGGCCCACGGCCAGGATGAAAAGCAGCATGCCGTAGGCGATGCCGTCGAAGAGGATGGTCAGCATGGGCGTGGCATCTCACAGGCGGGTGCACGAGGCACCCGCCGTCATGACAAGGGAGGGAACGGAGGTCGGGCGCGGCTTACTTGGCCTTGCCCGGGTCCTTCATGTCGGTGACGGTTTCGATCTCGGTGTTCCACATCTGGCCGTTGATCTTCTCGACCTTGCGCACATAGACGTTGTGCACGACGTCGCGGGTCTGCGCGTCGATGTAGATCGGGCCGCGCGGGCTCTCGAAGACCTGGCCTTTCATGGCGTTGAGCAAGGCCTCGCCGCCTTCGCCCTTGGTCTTCTTCGCGCCTTCGTAGATCACGCGCATGCCGTCGTAGGCGCCCACGGCCATGAAGTTGGGGCGCATGCCGTTGTTGGCCTTGCCGAAGGCTTCAACAAACTTCTTGTTCAGCGGCGAGTTGTGCGCGGCCGAGTAGTGGTGGGCTGTGACCACGCCCAGGGCCACGTCGCCCATCCCGTTGAGGATGTCGTCATCGGTCACGCTGCCTTCGGCAATCATGCGGATGCCGGCCTTGTCCAGGCCGCGCTCGGCAAACTGCTTCATCAGCGCCGACCCTGCGCCCGAGGGCACGAAGGTGAACAGCGCATCGGGCTTGGCGTCACGCACCTTCTGCAGGAAGGGTGCGAAGTCGGGGCTGCGCAGGGGCACGCGCAAGGACTCGACGACCACGCCGCCGTTGGCCTGGAAGCGCTGGTTGAAGAATTTTTCGGAGTCCACACCGGGCGCGTAGTCGGTCACCAGCGTCACCACCCGCTTGATGTTGTTCTTGGTCGCCCAATCGGCCAGCACGGTGACCACCTGCGGCACGGTGAAACTGGTGCGCACGATGTAGGGCGACGCTTCCGTGATGCTGGAGGTGGCTGCGGCCATCACCACCAGCGGCGTCTTGGATTGCGTGGCCACCGGTGCCGTGGCAAAGGCCAGCGGCGTGAGACCGAAGCCGGCCAGCACCTGCACCTTGTCGTTGATCACCAGCTCCTGGGCGATGCGCTTGGTCACGTCGGGCGCGCCGGTGTCGTCTTTCACGATCAGCTGCACCTTCTTGCCGGCGACGGTGTCACCGTTCTGCGCCATGTAGAGGCGGGCGGCGGCTTCGAGCTGCTTGCCGGTGGAGGCAAACGGCCCGGTCATGGGCAGGATCAGGCCGATCTTGAAGGTGTTGTCCTGGGCGGCGGCGTGGCCCAGGGTGCCGACGAGCGCGAGGGCAACGGCGGTGCGGATGAAGTGGCGTTTCTGCATGGTGTGTCTCCGATGGATTGCGGGTTTTCCCGTATGCATGCCGCTGCGTGCTGGCGGCTTCACAGGCCACGCATGATCCCGCCGCCGCCATGACAGGTCCAATGCTTTTACGAGATTACCTATGCATTTTGCTTATGCCGGTGTTTCAACCCGAGTCCAGGGCGATGTCGCGGGCGACACCGCGCAGCGCGTCCAGCAACGACTGCGCTGCCGGTGTGGGCAGGTAGGCTGCGCGCCGCACCAGGCCGATCATCCGGGGCTCGTGCCGCACCGGCACACGCAGCTGGACCAGCAGCCCGGCGCGGATTTCGGCCTGCACCTGGCGCGGCGACATCAGCGCGACGCGGTCGCTCTGCGCCAGCAACGCCTGCATCATCAGCGCGCTGTTCACGCGCAGCGGATCGGCCGGGATCGGAATGCCCGCCACCTTCAACGCCTGCTCGAACGCCACCTGCGCGGGCGTGTTCGGCATCGGCATGATCCAGCCCGCGTCGCGCAGGTCGTGCCAGTTCAGATCGGACCGCCCGGCCAGCGGGTGCGCCGCGCGCGCCACCACCGCCAGGCGGTCGAGGAACAGGGTTTCCTGCGCCAGGTCGGGGCCCGTCAGCGTGGGCCGAAGTGCACCCACGATGAGGTCGATGTCGGCCTGGCGCAGCTGGTGCAGCAAGGCGTCGTAGGTGCCGTCCACGATGGTGATGGCCAGGCCCGGGTGCGCCTGCAGAACACGGTCCACCGCACCGGAGAGCAGGCGCCCGGTGGAGAACGGCAACGTGCCGATGACCAGCCGGCCTTGCACCACGCCGCGCTGGGCGGCCAGCGCATCGCCCGCCTGCTGCAATTCGGCCCGCGCCAACTTGAAGGCCTGCAGCGTGGCCTCGCCCGCCTCGGTCAGGCGCAAGCCCTTGCGCGCCCGCACGAAGAGCGCGGCCCCGGCCATGTGCTCCAGCTGGGCCAGCGTCTGGTGCACCGCTGGCTGGCTGATGCCCAGCGCATGCGCGCTGGCCGTTTCCGATGCGCTCTGCGCCAGCGACAGCAGCACCACCATGTGGCGCGACCCCACGCCGGCCGCCAGGCGGCTGCCGACCCAGGCCAGCGCGTTGGCGCTGGCGGTCCGGCGCGTGGGCGCATCGGCCTGCGCCAGATGGTCCAGGCCGCGCGAGGCCCGCAGGGCCAGTTCCTGGCCCATGGGCGTGGGCTGCATGCCGCGGGCGGACCGCTCGAAGAGCGCGCCTGCCAGGTCGGCTTCCAGCGCCTGGATGGCACGCACCACCGAGGACTGCGACAGGTGCAGGGCATCGGCCGCGGCCACCGTGCTGCCGGTCGCCGCCACGGCGCAGAGCGCGCGCAGCGGCTTGAGCTGTTCGACCAGGTGGGGCAGGGGGTGCATGCGGAGGTGGGTGAGGCGGGCAGGGTGGAACGATTATGGAAGCGGCCTCTGCCCGCAGCCCATCTGGCTGCTGGCCTATAGTCCCGCACATTGTTCACAGTGGACCCACCCGATGACCCCGCCCCGCTCAGCCGCCCCCCGCACCACCCGTGTCGCAGCCGCCAGCCCCATCCCCGACAGCGGCATCGAGCTGCACGCCGAACCCGGCCACCTGATCCGCCGGGCGCAGCAGGTCGCGGTCTCGACGTTCCACAACACCCACGGCCGCCAGATCACGCCGGTGCAGTACGCCATCCTGCGCGCGCTGCAGGACACGCCCGGCATGGACCAGGTGACCCTGGCCGAGAAGGTGGCGCTGGACACCTCCACCACCGCCGACATCGCCACCCGGCTGGAGGCCAAGGGCTGGATCGTGCGCGAGCTGCTGCCGCGGCGCCAGCGCAGCCTCACGCTCACCGACGAAGGCCTTGCCGTGCTCGCCGAGATGCTGCCCAAGGTGGCGCCCATGTACCGCGAGTTGCTGGCGCCATTGGAGCCGACCGAGCAGGCCGAGTTTTTGCGCCTGCTGCGCAAGTTCGTGCAGCTCAACGAAACCGCGGCAAAGTCCAAAAGTTCGGGTAAACCCTAGCCTCAACCCTCTTTTTTTTGGGCGCGACATTCCGTATACTGATAGTCATTCAGCATACTGAATGAATCCGGTTCGTTCAACCCAAGGAGACCTCCCATGTTCCCGACCAACACCTGGTACGTGGCCTGCACGGCCGACGAGATCGACGAAAAGCCGCTGGGCCGCACCATCTGCAACCAGCGCATCGTGTTCTACCGCGCACTGCAGGGCAAGGTGGCCGCGGTGGAGGATTTCTGCCCGCACCGCGGCGCGCCGCTCTCGCTGGGCTACGTGTGCGAAGGCAAGCTGGTCTGCGGCTACCACGGTCTGGAAATGGGCTGCGACGGCAAGACCATCGCCATGCCGGGCCAGCGCGTGGGCGGCTTCCCGGCCATCCGCAGTTACCCGGTGGAAGAGCGCTACGGTTTCGTCTGGGTCTGGCCCGGTGATGCGGCCAAGGCCGATGCCTCGCTGATCCCGCACATGGAGTGGTACGACAACCCCGAGTGGGCTTACGGCGGCGGGCTCTACCACGTGAAGGCCGACTACCGCCTCATGGTCGACAACCTCATGGACCTGACGCACGAGACCTACGTGCACTCCACCAGCATCGGTCAGAAGGAGATCGACGAGGTGCCGTGCAAGACCGTGGTCGACGGCGACAACGTGATCACCAGCCGCTTCATGGAGAACATCACCGCGCCCCCGTTCTGGAAATCCGCGCTGCGCGCCAACCACCTGGCCGATGATGTGCCGGTGGACCGCTGGCAGATCTGCCGCTTCACGCCGCCGAGCCACGTGATGATCGAGGTGGGTGTGGCCCATGCTGGTCACGGTGGTGTCGAAGCACCGGCCGAGCACAAGGTCTACAGCGTGGTGGTGGACTTCATCACGCCCGAGACCGACACCTCCATGCACTACTTCTGGGGCATGGCGCGCAAGTTCAATCCGGGCGACAAGGCGCTCACCGCGCAGATCCGCGAAGGCCAGGGCAAGATCTTTTCGGAAGACCTGGACATGCTGGAGCGCCAGCAGCGCAACATCAGCGACTTCCCCGAGCGCAAGCTGCTCAAGCTCAACATCGATGCCGGTGGCGTGCAGTCGCGCAAGGTGATCGAGCGCGTGATTGCGGCGGAGCAGGGCGCTCCCGCCTGACCCACCCAGCGAGACAACACCATGAGCGACCCCCAAACTCCCCTGTTGGTGCGCGTGGCGCGCAAGCGCGCCGAGGCGCTGGACATCTGCAGCCTGGACCTGGTGGCCGAGCCGGGCCATGTCCTGCCGGCCTTCAGCGCCGGCGCCCACATCGACGTGCACCTGCCCAACGGGCTGGTGCGCCAGTACTCGCTGTGCAACCCGCCCGGCAACCCGGCGCTCTACCAGATCGGGGTGCTGCGCGACGCCGCCTCGCGCGGTGGTTCGCAGGCGGTGCACGACGCCGTGACCGAGGGCTCGACGCTGCACATCAGCACGCCCAAGAACCACTTTCCACTTGCCACCGATGCGGCGCACCACCTGCTGCTGGGCGGTGGCATCGGCATCACGCCGTTGCTGGCCATGGCCGAGCAGCTCGCGCGCGACGGTGCCAGCTTCGAGCTGCACCACGCCAGCCGCTCGCGCGAGCGCACGGCCTTTGTGGAACGCATGGCGGCCTCGCCCTTTGCGCAGCAGGTGCACCACCACTTTGACGACGGCGACGCGGCCCAGAAACTCGACATCGCCGCCTTGCTGCAGCAGGCTGCGCCAGGCACCCATCTCTACACCTGCGGACCACAGGGTTTCATGGACGCGGTGCTCGGCACCGCCCGCGCACAGGGCTGGCCCGAGGCGCGGCTGCACTTCGAATTTTTCGGCGCCGCGCCGGTGGACACCAGCGGCGACGGCAGCTTCGAGCTGGAGATTGCCAGCAGCGGCCAGGTGATCGTGGTCAAGCCCGACCAGACCGCGCTGGCGGCCCTGCAAGCGGCCGGCCTGGACATTCCCATGTCGTGCGAACAAGGTGTGTGCGGCACCTGCCTCACGGGTGTGAAGGCCGGCACGCCCGACCACCGCGACCTCTACCTCACACCCGAGGAGAAGGCCGGCAACGACCAGTTTCTGCCGTGCTGTTCGCGTGCCTGCAGCGCGCGCCTGGTGCTGGATCTCTGACAGCCTGCACCCCGCAGAATGTCGGCATGTCTACACCCCCCACCCCCACCGCTTCCCTCTCCACATCGGCCTTTGCCACGCTCCTGCTGATTGCTTTCATGATGGGCGCGAACCACGTCGCGGCCCGGCTGGCGTTCGACAACGGCGTGAGCGTGGCCACCGCGGTGGCGTTTCGCAGCGGGGTCACGGCGCTGGTGGTGGGCTTGATCCTGCTGCTCTACCGCGTGCCGGTGAGCTTGCAAGCCAGGCACCGCAAAGCCCTGCCCGCCATCGGTTTGCTGGTGGGCGTGCAGAGCCTGTGTCTCTATGCCTCGGTGGCTCGGCTGCCGGTGGCGCTGGCCTTGCTGGCCTTCAACACCTACCCGCTGTGGACGGCGCTGTGGGCGCGTGTGGTGTACGGCCAGCGCCCGCAGCCGCGCGTGTTGCGAGCCATGCCGGTGATGCTGCTGGGTCTGGCGCTGGCGCTCGATGTGTCTGGCGCAGCGTCGGGTCTGGGCGCTTCGGGGCACTGGGCGCGCATCGGTGCGGGCGTGGCGTTTGCGCTGACGGCCGCGGCCACCTTTGGCCTGGCGCTGGTGATCACGCAGCACGAAACGGGTGACCTGGATGGTCGTCTGCGCACCGCCACCACCATGACCATCGTGGGCATCATGGCGCTGATGGCGTGTGGTGCGCAGGGTGGGCTGGCATTGCCGCAAGCGCCCGTGGGCTGGTGGGGCCTGTTCGGCCTGACGCTGCTCTACGGCACCGCCTTCACCATCATGTTCACCGTGTTGCCCAAGCTCGGTGTGGTGGGCAACTCGGCCATCATGAACATCGAACCCATCTTCGCGCTGGTGCTGGCCTGGGCGATCCTGGGCCAGTCGATCGCGGCGGTGCAGGTGGCCGGTGGCCTGCTGGTGGTGGCCACGGTGATGTGGCTGGGGCTGCGGAAAGGTTGAGGCCGCCGCGCCGGGCCGCCCCAAGCCAGGCCAGCCCCCTCGGAGGGCAGCGACCCGCGCAGCGGCGGAGCGTGGGGGCTTTCAGTCCAGATCGTCGAGCGACGCGCTCCATCGGTCGTTCCAGTCGTCCTTGGGAGAGGCATCGTTGAGCCCTTCGATGTCGCGCCGGTCCCGCTTGGTCGGGCGCCCCATGGTCTGGCTGTGCGCGGGTTCGGGTGCGAGTCTTCGCATCTCGGCGTTGGCCGCGCGTTGTGCCAGCGAGGTGGCTGTTTCTTCAAACAACAAGGCGGCCACGGGCGCTGCAGAGCGCACGCCGCTCAAGCCCCGCACCACCACCGTGCGCACCTCGTGGCCGATGCGCAGTTCCAGCGTGTCGCCGGTCTTCACGTCTTTCGACGGTTTCGCGAGCTGGCCGTTGAGCTTGACGCGGCCCTTGTCGATCTCTTCGCTGCTCAAACCGCGCGTCTTGTAGAAGCGCGCGGCCCAGAGCCATTTGTCGAGACGAACCTTGACGGCGTTGGATTCGGGTGGGGCAGTTTTCATGCAGGTGGATGGGCTGTGGCCAGGGGCAGGCGCACGGTGGCGTCCAGCCCGCGCACCTGGCCGGAATGGGTGCGGTTGTCGAGGTCGATGGCGCCGCCCAGCGACTGCACGATCTCGCGGCAGATCGCCAGGCCCAGCCCGGAGCCCGCCGCGCTGCTGCCTTGCCGGTGCTCGGTGGCAAAGGGCTGGAACAGGCGCTCGCGCAGCGCGGCCGAGATGCCCGGGCCTTCGTCGCTGATGGTGAGCGCGGCGGTTTGTGGGTCCACCACCAGCGCCACGGTGAGTGCGGAGCCGGGGGGCGTGTTCTTGATGGCGTTGTGCAGCAGGTTGCGGCTGAGTTCGCGCAGCGCCCATTCGTGGGCGCGCACGGGCGCGGGCTCGGTGGTGATGGAAAAGTCGAGCGAGCGCTCGGCAATGAGCGCCGACAGGTCGAGCGCCACCAGCCGCACCACGGCCGACCAGTCGTGCACCGGTGTGCTTTTTTCCTGGCGCAGTTGCTCCACCTTGGCCAGCGCCAGCATCTGGTTGGCCAGCTCGGTGGCGCGCTGCACGGTGTGGCCGATCTCCATCAGCGCCTGGCGCGGCTCCACGTCGCCGCGCTGGGCCGATTGCACCTGCGTCTTGAGCACGGCCAGCGGCGTGCGCAGCTGGTGCGAGGTGTCGCGCACAAAACGTTTCTGGTGTTCCAGCAAATGCGAGAGGCGCTGCATGTGCTGGTTGGTCGCGTCCAGCAGCGGCAGCAGTTCGCGCGGCGCGCCTTCGGTGGGCAGGGGCGAGAGGTCGTTTTCGCTGCGTGCGCCCAGCGCGCTGCTGAGCGCGCGCACAGGGCGTGTGGCGCGCTGCACCACGAACACCACCACCAGCGCGATCACCAGCACCAGCGCGGCCTGGCGCCACAGGGTGTCGATGAGGATCTGGCGCGCCAGCGTCTCGCGCAGCTCCAGCGTCTCTGCCACCTGGATGGTGGCCATGCCTTGTTCGTACACACCCGAGACCGGCTGCAGCAGCACGGCCATGCGCACCGGCACGCCCTGGTACTGGTCGTCGTAGAAGTTCACCAGCGCCGCGTAGAGGTTCTTCTGCGGAATGTCGCTGCGCCCCGGGGGCATGTCGTCAAAGCCCGAGACCAGTTCACCCTGCAGGCCGCTCACGCGGTAAAAGATGCGGCTGCGGTTGTCGGCCTCGAAGGCTTCCAGCGCCGAGTACAGCACGGTGGATTCCACCCGCAGTTCACTGCCGGTGCCGGTGACGCGCAGCTGTTCACCGAGCGACTTGGCGGTGGCGAGCAGGGTGCGGTCGTAGGCGGTGTCGGCTGCGGCCAGCGCCTGGCGGTACAGCACCACTGTGTTGATCAACAAAAACGCGAACACCGGCAGCAGGATGCCGAGCAACAAGGTGCGGCGCAGCGAGAGGGCGCGTGGCCGGTGGACCCGGTTGGGCACGGGCACTGGAACGGCAACGCCCATCAGCTCTCGGCCTTGAGCAAATACCCCAGTCCGCGCAGCGTGACCAGCTGCGCGCCGGTGTGGGCAATCTTCTTGCGCAGGCGGTAGGCCACCACTTCAATGGCTTCGGGCTGCACCTGGCTTTCGCCCGGGAACACCAGTTCGAACAGGCGCTCCTTGGCGATGGCGTGTCCGGGTTTGCCCAGCAGGGCCTGCAACAGGGAGAGCTCGCGCGGCGCCAGCTCCATGGGCTGGCCGGCGAAGTACACCGCGCCGCTGTCTTTCTCCACGTGCATGCCGCACCACACCGGGCCGCGCCCGGCGTTGCCCACGGCGTGGTCGGCGCTGCCCGAGCGGCGCACCAGGGCGCGCAGCCGCGCTTCGAGTTCATCCAGGTCAAAGGGTTTGGGCAGGTAGTCGTCGGCGCCGGTGTTCAGCCCCAGGATGCGGTCGCCCACGGTGCCGCGTGCGGTGAGGATGATCACCGGTGTTTCCAGCCCGGCAGCGCGCGCCTGGCTCAGCACCTCCAGGCCGTCCAGGCCGGGCAGGCTCAGATCGAGCAGCACCGCGTCGGGCAGGCTGGCTTGCCACAGGGCCAGCGCGCGGGCGCCGTCGTCGCAGCTGAGCACCTGCACACCGCGCCGCTCGAAGCTGCGCCGCAGGGTGGTCTGCATGGTGGCGTTGTCTTCGATCAGCAGCAGTTTCATGGGCCTTGATTATGGGCACGGGCCCCGCGCTGTCCGAGCGCTCCACAGGGTTTGTACGGATGGGATGGACAGCGGACTGACAGCCTGCAAACCGAGCATGCAGCCTGTCCGATTGCCGCAGCGGACAAGGCAGGCTAATTGCGGAGTTGTCCATCCATTCGTGAGATCAATATGAAAAAAAATGCGATCGCCCTGGGCGTTCTGGGGCTGTTCAGTGGGCTCGCGAGCGCCCAGTCGTCCGTGACTTTGTACGGCGTGGTTGACGTGGCGCTGGAGCGCCTCAAGGGCGGGACCTCGATCACCCGCATGGCCTCGGGCCAGCAGCAAGGTTCCCGCTGGGGCGTGCGCGGCACGGAAGACCTGGGCGGCGGGCTCAAGGCCACCTTCGTGCTGGAGTCCGGCATCAACGCACAGTCGGGCACCCTGGGGCAGGGCGGACGCGCATTCGGCCGCCAGAGTTTCGTCGGGCTGGGCGCTGGCTGGGGCACGGTGCGCCTGGGGCGCCAGTACTCGCCCATGGACGACATCGCCGGCATCGTCGGCACCAAGACCTACGACGTGTTGAGCGTGGTGCCGATCATCGGCAACGGCGACTACAACCGGGTGGACAGCGCCATCACCTACGTCTCGCCGACCGTGGCCAACACCGTGTTCCAGCTGCAGCACAGCCTGGGTGACGGGCGCGCCAGCACCGACTCGAGCAAGGACTTTGCCAAGCAGTTCAGCGCGCACGCGCTGTACGCCAACGGACCACTGACTGCTGGCATCTCGCTGATGCAGGTGACCGATGCCGACGGCACGACCCCGGGCAAGCAGGGCAAGGACGCTGTGCTGCTGGCCGGCGCCTACGACTTCGGCACCTTCAAGCTGTCGGCCTACTACGACGCCGAAGACAAGGCCGCCAGGAAGCTCAAGGTCTACGGCCTGGCCGCGGCGTTCAAGTTCGGCGAAACCACGCTGTCGGTGGGCGCGGCACAGGCCAAGGACGTGAACGGATCGGCCGCGGCTGCCAGTGACGACGCACGCATCTACACGCTGCAGGCCAGCCACAACCTGTCCAAGCGCACGGCGGTCTACAGCCACCTCACCGCGGTGGACAACGGCACCGCTTCTGCGCTGGGCTTCAACAGCCCGGTGGCGGGATCGAACTCGAACGGCATCCAGGTCGGACTGCGCCACCGCTTCTGATCCCCGGTCCGGCGACACAGGGTAATCCCTAGGTCGCCGGACAGCGAATTGACAGGGCTCAGCCGCAAGATACAAACGTCAGATCACACACAGCAGGAGACACACCATGCGTCGCGACACCTTCCTCAAATCCCTGGCCGCTCTGGCCGCTGCCGGCGCCTTGCCCAACGCGGCCTGGGCCAATGCCAACATCAAGATGATGATTCCCGCCAACCCCGGTGGCGGCTGGGACGGCACTGGCCGCGCGCTCGGCGAAGCCCTGCGCGACGCTGGTGTGGCCTCCTCGGTCACCTTCGAAAACAAGGGCGGTGCGGCAGGCGCCATCGGCCTGGCCCAGTTCTTCAACGCCAGCAAGGGCGACCCGAACGCACTCATGGTCATGGGCGCCGTCATGCTCGGCGGCATCATCACCGGCAAGCCACCGGTGTCCATCACCCAGCTCACCCCCATTGCGCGCCTGACCACCGAATACAACGTGTTCGTGCTGCCGTCCAACTCGCCCTACAAGTCCATGAAGGACGTGGTCGAGCAGCTCAAGAAAGATCCGGGCAGCATCAAGTGGGGCGGCGGTTCGCGCGGTGCCACCGAGCACATTGCGGCGGCGCAGATCGCGCAATCGGTCGGCGTGCCGGCGGCCAAGATCAACTACGTGCCGTTCCGTGGCGGCGGTGAGGCGGTCGCCGCCATCCTGGGTGGCAACGTCACCGTGGGCGGCAGCGGCTTCAGCGAGTTCCAGCAGTACATCGAGAGCGGCAAGATGCGCGCGATCGCCGTGACCTCGGCGCAGCGCGTCAAGGGCATCGACGGAGATCGGCAACTGGCGCGGCGTGTACGGCGCGCCCGGCATCACACAAGCCCAGCGCGACGCGCTGACCGCCATGGTGGTGAAGGCCACGCAGAGCAAGGCCTGGGCGGCGGCCATGGAGAAAAACAACTGGACGCCCGCGCTGCTGACCGGCAAGGCGTTTGACGAGTTCGTGGACAAGGACTTCTCGTCACTGCGCGCCACGATGGTCCGCGCCGGCATGGTTTGAGCCTGTGTCCATGACCACCCCCGACGCCCGGTCCGAGAGCCCCAACCACCGCCCCGGCCAGCTGGCCATGGGCATCGGCGCGCTGATCGTGGCCGCTGTGCTGGCCTGGGGTGCCATGGACATTCCATCCGACGCGGGCTATGCCGGCGTCGGCCCCAACTTTCTGCCTTGGGTGATCAGCGCGGCGCTGGGCCTGTGCGGCGTGATGCTGATCCGCGAGGTGCTCACCGGCGGTTACCGCCAGATGGAGGAGCCCTCGGGCGCGCCGCGCGGCGACTGGCGCGCGCTGGCCTGGGTGTCGGCTGGTGTGCTGCTCAACGCAGCACTCATCACCACCATCGGTTTCATCCTGAGTTGTTCGCTGTGTTTTGTGCTCGCGGTGCGCGGCCTGCGCGCGAGCGAAGGCAAACCGGCCGGCGGTCTGCGCCAGACATTGAAAGACGCTGTCACCGGCATGCTGATCGCCGCACCGGTGTACTGGCTCTTCACCAAACTGCTGGCGGTGAACCTGCCAGGCATCACGGCCAGCGGCTGGATCTGAACGCCGAGGCTGCAACGACATGATGGACACCTTCACCCAACTGCTGGGCGGCTTTGCCACCGCCGGCACCCCCATCAACCTGCTGTGGGCCTTTGCCGGCTGCGCGCTGGGCACGGCCATCGGCGTGCTGCCCGGCCTGGGCCCGGCCGTGACCGTGGCCATGCTGCTGCCCATCACGGGCCAGGTTGAACCCACCGCGTCGATGATCTTCTTCGCCGGCATTTACTACGGCGCCATGTACGGCGGCTCGACGACGTCGATCCTGCTCAACACGCCGGGGGAGACCGGCACCATGGTCACGGCGCTCGAAGGTTTCAAGATGGCCAAGAGCGGGCGCGCTGGCGCGGCGCTGGCCAGTGCAGCCATCGGCTCGTTTGTGGCCGGCACCATCGCCACCATCCTGGTCACGCTGTTCGCGCCGGTGCTCGCGCAGTTCGCGGTGCAGCTTGGCCCGCCAGAATATTTCTGCCTGATGCTGCTGGCCTTCACCACCGTGAGCGCGGTGCTGGGGCAGAGCACGCTGCGCGGCCTCACCGCGCTGTTCTTCGGCCTGGCGCTGGGTCTGATCGGCATTGACCAGATCACCGCGCAGGTGCGCTACACGGCGGGTGTGCTCGAGTTCATGGACGGCATCGAGGTGGTGCTGGTGGCGGTGGGTTTGTTTGCCGTTGCCGAAGCGCTCTACAACGCGCTCTATGAAGGCCGCAGCCCCGCTTCCATGAACAAGATGACGCGCGCCCACATGACGCGCAGCGAATGGCGCCGATCGTGGCCGGCATGGCTGCGCGGCACGGCCATCGGTTTCCCGTTCGGCACCATCCCGGCCGGCGGCACCGAGATCCCCACCTTCCTGAGCTACGCCACCGAGCGCAAGCTGGCGCCTCCCGAGCACAAGGCCGAGTTCGGCACCTCCGGCGCCATTGAAGGTGTGGCCGGGCCCGAGGCGGCGAACAACGCTGCGGTGACCGGCACGCTGGTGCCACTGCTCACGCTGGGCATTCCCACCTCGGTGACGGCGGCCATTCTGCTGAGCGCGCTGCAGAACTACGGCATCAACGCGGGGCCGCAGCTGTTCCAGACCTCGTCGGCGCTGGTGTGGGCCTTGATCGCATCGCTCTACATCGGCAACGTGATGCTGCTGGTGCTGAACCTGCCAATGGTGGGCCTGTGGGTCAAGCTCTTGAAGATCCCGCGCCCGCAGCTCTACGCCGGCATCCTGATCTTCGCCACGGTGGGCGTGTACGGCATGCGCCAGAGTTCGTTCGATCTGTTCCTCATGTACGGCCTGGGTCTCCTGGGTGTGGTGATGCGGCGCTACGACTTCCCCACGGCACCGGTGATCGTGGGTTTGATCCTGGGCCCGATGGCCGAGGCGCAGATGCGCAACGCTCTCTCCATCGGCGAGGGCAGCTTCATGGTGTTTTTTGAGCGGCCGATGTCTGCCACGTTGTTGGCGGTGGTGGTGTTGGTGTTGCTGGTGCCTCGGTTGTTGGCGCGGCGGGTTGCTGTCTAAGGGGGTGCACCTCGCGGTCTCGTGAGCGCATGGCGCTCTGCTCCGCGAATGTCCCCCGGGGCCTGCGGCCCCTCCTCCTTTATTTCGCTGCGCAGAGCGCCATGCGCTCACGAGCCTGAAGTGACATTTGCGCGCCAACAGACCGAGTACCAACGAGGTCATCGGCGGCCATGGGGCACGGCGCAGCGGCATAAAGGAGGAGGGGCCGAAGGCCCCGGGGGACAGCCGCGGAGCCGTGC
>LNFM01003401.1_pt1 | contig 35579 bp, 31 predicted proteins | sample 596031 | NCBI WGS metagenome assembly LNFM01 (sample SAMN04254537, study PRJNA301005) | activated carbon metagenome | isolation source: dual media filters at the Ann Arbor, Michigan drinking water treatment plant | place: USA: Ann Arbor
CGGTAGCCCAGGTTGACCTGCAGCGTGGTCAGCGCGCCGCGGTGCAGGGCAGGGAACGTGGTGGCTTCAAGGAGTGGCAAGGTGGCGTGCATGGTGTTCTCGTGGGTCTGTTGTTGGCAGCATCGGTGCTGTGTGCTGCTTCGTCGGTGGGCGTTGCCGGTTGCTTACACAGGCCTGGGTACGGATGCTGCCTGCGGCTATATCAGCGGCGGATTTTCTCGTCGTCGCCCTGGGCGTGGGCGCGCATCAGCTGGCTCAAAAACGGGATCTGCTGGCTGAAATTGCGGCAGCTTGCGCACATCATCAGGTGCAGGTTCAGACGCCACTTTTAAGCCACCGACAGGGTTCGATCTTGCGCCAGGGATACCAGCCCGGTGGCGGACTTGCAGATCAGCATGGCAGCTCTTTGGTTTTCTTGTTGAACCAGTGGTTTTACAGGCATTCGCGCATGCGCAGCCGGGCGTGGTGAGGTCGGCCAGCACGCTGCCTGCCAGGTCCTGAATATCTTCAAGCGCCATGTTCGCTCCTGTCTTTTCGATCATGCCGAACTCCCATCGCCCCTGGGTTGGGTGGGCCATCGCCCGGGCGCAAAGCGGCGGATGAAACGCCGGTCGATCCAGTCCTTCCAGCGCCATACCCAGTGGCCCTGCGCCGACCAGGCTCCCCACGATGCGATGGCGTAGCGCGGCCCGCAGGCCAGCAGGTACAGCGCGTTGGGCTTGGGGGAATAGGTGTGCAGCGGCCCGCCTGCAAGTGCCGCCATCAGGTTGCGTGCCAGCACCGGCCCCGCATGCACGGCATGCACGCCCGAGCGCGACAGGGCCGAGCCAGGCCGTGCGCACACGTCGCCCGCAGCAAACACATCGGGGTGCGAGCTACTGCGCTGGTGGCTGTCCACCAGGACGTAGCCTGCCGGGTCGAGCGCCAGGCCTGACATGGACAGCCACACCGGCGCGCGCGCCCCGGTGGCGGCAATGACCAGGTCGGCGGGCAAAAAGCGGCCGTCGGCCAGCAGCACGCCGCCCTCGGCACCCACGGCCCGCTGCATGTGCAGGCCCAGACCGGCGCGGCGGGCATACGCCAGCACGCGCTGCTGCACCCGCGGGTGGTGGCCTGCCAGCACACCGTTTTCGGAGGCGACCAGGTCCACCCGGGCCTGCACGCCGGCCTGCTGCAGTGCATGCCGTGCGGCCAGGGCCAGCTCGACCCCCGCGGCACCCGCGCCCACCACCACCAGACGAAAGGTGCCCCTTGCCCTGGCCTGCGCCAGCTCGTGCGGCCAGCGGTCGAAAAACGGGTCCAGCGGCTTCACGGGCAAGAGCGCGGGGCCGAGCGCCTGCAGCCACGATGTAGCCGTCTCGCTGCCCACATCCAGGGACAGCAGGTCATAGTGCACGTGCCTCCCGTCGGTCAGGCCCACGCAGTGGCGGCCGGCATCCATGCCCACCACACTGTCCAGGATGAGCCGGGCGCCAGCGGCCGCCGCCAGGGGGCGCAGGTCGATGCGGCTGTTGTCCAGCGCGTAGTGCCCCGCGATCCAGCCGGGCAGCATGCCTGAATAGTTCTGCCAGGCCGACGGGGTGATCAGCGTGACCTCGACGCCTGGCACGGGCTTGCGTGCCAGGGCCTCCAGCACGGAAAGATGCGCATGTCCGCCGCCCACCAGCACCAGGCGCTGCTTCATGCGCTACGCCCTTGGGTGCGGGCAGCGCTGCGCGTGCGATGGGATGCGGTGGCGGTGGTCTTCATGGTTGCCTGGCAGTCGGTAAGCCTGGTTGCGGGGGTGGCAGCGTCATTTTCATCAAGGGGCGAACCGGCCGGGATGTGTCCGGCGTGGTGAATCGATGCAGCTTGGTCGCACCTGTCGGGTTCATTCTTACACTCGCGTAATAAAAGACGGCGTGGCAGCGACCAAGCCGGTGCAACCCACCCACAAAAACCGGAGTGATCCACATGACCAAGGCAGTGATCGGCGTTATCGGCGGCAGCGGGCTCTACCACATGGCCGCGCTGGAAAAAGCGCAGGAACAGCGCATTGAGACGCCGTTCGGCCCGCCCTCGGATGCCATCGTGACCGGCGAAGTGCAAGGCGTGCCGGTGGCGTTTCTGGCGCGCCATGGCCGGGGCCACCGGCTGATTCCATCGGAAGTGCCGTACCGGGCCAACATCCATGCGCTGCGCCAGCTGGGGGTGCGCTACCTGGTCTCGCTGTCGGCCGTGGGGTCGCTGCGCGAGGAGATGCGGCCGCTGGACATGGTGCTGCCCGACCAGTTCATCGACATGACGCGGCGGCGTGACAACACGTTTTTTGGTGCTGGGGCGGTGGCCCATGTGTCGATGGCGCAGCCGGTGTGCCCGGCGGTGTCGGACGTGCTGGCGCGCGCGCTGGCCGCTGCCGGCCTGCACGACAAGGTGCGCCTGCACCGCGGCGGCACCTACCTGTGCATCGAGGGGCCGCAGTTTTCCACCCGGGCCGAGTCGCACTGGTACCGCAGCATGGGCGCCAGCGTGATCGGCATGACCAACATGCCCGAAGCCCGCCTGGCGCTGGAGGCGCAGATGGCCTACGCCACGCTGGCCATGGTGACCGATTACGACTGCTGGAACCCGCGCGAAGCCAACGTCACGGCCACCTCGGCCATTGCCAACCTGCTGCAGAACGCCGAACACGCCCAGGCCATTGCGGCGCACGCCATCGGCATCCTGGGGCGCGAGCTGCCGGCTTCACCGGCCCACACCGCGCTGGATGCCGCCCTGGTCACCCCCCGCGATGCCATGGCGCCCGAGGTGCTGGCGCGGCTGGCGCCCTTCTGGAGCGGCACCTGAAGGTGCCTCAGCACCTGATTTTGGGCAAAAACGGCCGCAAGTCCAATCAGGATAATGCCTGATTGCTATTAAATTAATAGCATCAGGCGGGCGCTGCCGGGGCGCACTACCGTGGCAGGCACGGTGCAAAGCCCTGCGGTCCGGTAGCCGCCACGTCGGCCCGCGCCAGCGGCACGGTGGCGTCGTTTTGCCCGGGTATCTTGGTCAGGCGCTGGCCGTTTTGCCACACCCACTGCTTGCCATCAAAGCTGTAGACAAAGGTGTGCGTGCGGTTGGACAGCAGGTGCGCAGGCGTGAGCGTGATGGCCTGGACGGCGGCTTCGGTGGGGGCGGTGGCGCGGGCCTCGTTGTCCTTGATGACGATCTTGCCCACATGCGGTGTGACCGGCGAATCGGTGCGCTGCACCTCGCTTTTCAGCTGGGCCGGGCTGTAGCCGGTCTTCGTCCATTCCGCCGTGCCGCCGGGGCGCACAAAAGGCTCGCGTGCCGCCAGGTGCTGGGTGCACGCAGCCACCAGCGCGTCAAACGTCACCTGTGCGGGGCCCTCGACTGCGGCCTGCTTGCAGCCGGGCAGGGCCAGCAGCAGTAAGGCAGGGGCCAGAACGCGGAGCAAAAGGCAGGGGGCTGAAGGCATGGGCATCGTGAGGGCAGGCGGGGTGGAGGCTTGAGGCTTGAGGCGGCTGGGGCGCTGGCGTGACGCAAGCGCACTGCACGGCATTGTGTGCGGTCGCGCGCCGGCCGGCTTGACCGAAGTCAATGTGGCGCCATGGGGCTGTGCACTGTGGTGCCCCATGGGCGCTTGATGGGTGTCATCCCGCTGGGCCTGCCCACCACGCAGGCAGCAGGCCACGCACCTCAGACTTCGCAAAGCGTTCGTCCATCAGGTGCACCACGCCTTCGTCGCTGGGCGTGCGTATCACGCGGCCCGCGGCCTGCACCACCTTTTGCAGCCCGGGGTACAGGTAGGTGTAGTCATACCCCGCACCAAACAGGGCCTGCATGCGCTCGCGGATCTGCTCGTTGACGGGGTTGATCTGCGGCAGGCCCAGGGTGGCCACAAAGGCGCCGATCAGCCGCTGGCCGGGCAGGTCGATGCCCTCGGCAAACGCGCCGCCCAGCACGGCAAAGGCAATGCCCTGGCTGGTGTCGGTGAAGCGTGCCAGAAACTCGCGCTGCTCGGCCTCCAGCATGCGGCGCGACTGGCTCCAGTGCGGCACATCGGGGTGCTGCCGGGCAAACAGCGCCGCTGCCTGCTGCAGGTAGTCATAGCTGCTGAAAAACGCCAGATAGTTGCCTGGCCGCGCGTGAAACTGCTGCGCCATCAGTGCGGCGATGGGTGCGAGCGAGGCAGTACGGTGCGCATAGCGCGTGGAGATGTGGCGTGCCACCTGCACCTGCAGCTGGTTTGCGGCAAAGGGTGATTCCACATCCACCCATGCGTGGTCGGGCGGCAGGCCCAGCAGGTCGGCGTAGTAGCGCGCGGGCTGCAGCGTGGCCGAAAACAGCGTGCTGGTGTGCGCAGCCGCCAGCCGGGGCTGCAAAAAAGGCGCGGGCACCACGTTGCGGATGCACACCACCGATTCGCCGGGCTTCGGGGGCCGCGCCCCGCGGCTTTCCGCAGGCTGGGTGATGTCCACCATCGAATGCGCGTCCAGCAGGTCGGCCATGCGCTGCAGGTGCAGGGCGTCGAAGTAGAAGGCCTGCAGGGCGGGGTCGGGCTCGGTGGGGTGGTCGGTGAAGTGTTCGGTGAGTGTGGTGGTGCACTGCTGCAGGGCGGCCAGCAGCTTGTCGGGCATGGCATCCAGCACGGTGTAGGCGGCGGTCTGGGCCTTGTCCAGCGCCACCCAGGCGCGGCGCACCTTGTCCAGCGCCTTCTTGACCGGCGCATGGCGCGTGGCGGTGGGGCTGCTGCGGGCCTGGGCCAGGGCGGCCGGGTGCAGCTCGGCGGTGAACATCTTGCGCCCGCGCTCGACCAGGTTGTGCGCCTCGTCGACCAGCACGGCTGTGCGCCACTGGTTGGCCTGGGCCAGGCCGTGCAGCAGGCCGCCCAGGTCAAAGTAGTAGTTGTAGTCGCCCACCACCACGTCGGCCCAGCGGGCGAGTTCCTGGCTCAGGTAGTAGGGGCAGACGTCGTGCTGCAGGGCCACGTCACGCACGCGGGTTTGCAGCAGCGCGGGGGCGGGGCTGCCGTCACCGGCGTCTGCCACGGCCGCGGCGCGGGCGGCGGGCAGGCGGTCGTAAAAGCCGCGCGCCAGCGGGCATGAGTCGCCGTGGCAGGCGTTGCCGGGGTGCTCGCACGCCTTGTCGCGTGCCACCAGCTCCAGCACGCGCATCGGCAATGTGGGTGCGCTGTCAGACAGGCGCGCCAGCGCATCCAGCGCCATCTGCCGCCCCGAGGTTTTGGCGGCCAGAAAGAACACTTTGTCGATGCGCTGCGCCGGCGCGGCCTTGAGCAGCGGAAACAGCGTGCCCATGGTCTTGCCGATGCCGGTGGGCGCCTGGGCCAGCAGGCATCGGCCCGCCACCGCCGCCTTGTACACCGCCTCGGCCAGGGGGCGCTGGCCGGTGCGAAAGCCGCCAAACGGGAACGCCAGCGTACCCAGCGCCGCATCGCGCGCCGTGCGGTGGGCTGCCTCCTGTTCGGCCCAGGCAATGAAGCGCAGGCACTGGGCCTCGAAATGCTGGCGCAGGTCGGCGGCGCTGCAGCGCTCGGTGAACACCGTCTCCTGCTGCGTGCCCACATCCAGGTACACCAGCGCCACGTCGATGTGCGCCAGCGCTTCCTGTTCGCACAGTAGCCAGCCGTACACCTTTGCCTGCGCCCAGTGCAGGTGGCGGTGCGATGCGGGCTGGCGGTCGAGGCTGCCCTTGAAGGTCTTGACCTCGTCGATGCGCTGCTGCGCCGGGTCGTAGCCATCGGCCCGGCCGCGCACGCGCAGGGTCTGGTAGCTGCCGGAGAGCGCCACCTCAGCCCGGTAGCCTGCGCCCCGGCGCGCTGCGGTCACGGCATGGCCTGCAATGCCTTCCAGCGCGGTGGGCGCGGGCGTGAAGCGCAGGTCCAGGTCGCCCTGCTTGGCGGTGAACTCGCACAGCTCGCGCACCGCCACGGTGTAGGTCATGGTGCGGGGGACGCATCGCCCGTTTCGCCTGGCTCGCACCCTTCGCCCAGGTGGGCCTGGGCTGGCTCGTCGTCGCTGCGCAATGGGGTGGCCTTGCACAGCGCCATCCACACGGCAAAGGGCAGGGTGCAGGTGTTGTGCCGCGCAGGGCGCAGCAGTTCAAAGCGGCCTTCTTCGATGCTGCCGTGCAGTACCCAGATGCCGAAGTGCTCGGGGATTTCTTCGGGCTCGGCAATGCCGGCCGGGAACACGTAATAGCACTCCTCGCACAGCCACTGGTAGGCCTGGCGCTTGGCGTCGTGCCGCAGGTCCGACAGCAGGTCGGCGCGGCTCGCCTTGACCTCGTGCACCATGGGTTGCAGGTAGGCGGGCACCGAGGTGTTGCGCACCGAAAACAGGTCGGGGCGCGCCATGCGCCACACGTTGGCAGCAGCGCGGGCCGGCGGCGTGTGGTCGGCATCGCTCCACAACGAGATGCTGACGGGGGCGCCAGGAGGCACCGGGGCGGTGGACGGATGCGCACTGCCCGCTGGCGCGTCTGCACCCTCCACCACGGCGCGCAGCGACAGCTCGTGCCACACGATGCGGCCTGCAGCAAGCAACTGGGCGGCGAACTTCTGGCCCAGCCGGTCGTGTGCGCTCAGGGCCCGCGCGTTGCCCTGGCGCGCCTGGGCCAGCGTACGGATGCCTTCGTCGGTGAGGCGCAGGGTTTCACAGCCTTCTGGCGACTGCTGCAGCGCCAGCATGCCGGCGGCCAGCAGGTCGATCTCGATTGCGTCCCTGCACGGCCACCCGGCCGAGCGCCAGATCTGCATCAGGCGCGTGCGGTGAAAGCGGGTGAGGGTGGGGCGGGTGGGTGCCGTCATCGGGTGGTGCGTCGGCAAAAACTGATTTTAATCACAGTGGTGTGGACTCCTGCCGTTTTGGCAAGCGGACGGCTGCCCAGGGCCAAAATTGGCTCAAAACGGGCTGATGTCCAGGTATTTATTTCCCTAGATGCTATTAAAAATGTAGTAACTGGAGGTGGTGCAGCAACGCCCGGCAACAACGCCGGGCCGACGCCCCACGCCCGCGACAGCACGTTGGGCTGGCGCGCACCACAATCGCGGCATGCAATCGACCCACACCATGCTGCGGCTCATCAGCCTTGCGGCGTTTTCCAGCATGGCTTCCATGCGCGTGTGCGACCCGATGCTGGTGGCGCTGGCCGAGGAGTTCCACACCACCACCGGAGATGCCGCTGCCGTCGTGGCGTCGTTCGCGGTGGCTTACGGCGTGCTGCAGCTGGTGTATGGCCCGCTGGGCGACCGCCTGGGCAAGCTGCGCGTGATCATTGGCGCCACGGCCGCATGTGCGGTGTTCAACGCGGTCACTGCGATGGCGCCTGGGTTCACGGTGCTGGTGGTGGCGCGTGCGGCCATGGGGGCAGCGGCGGCCGGGATCATTCCGCTGTCGATGGCCTGGATCGGCGATCAGGTCCCCTACGCGCAGCGGCAGGAGACGTTGGCGCGCCTGATGGGCGCCACGGTCATGGGGATGATGGCCGGGCAGTGGTTTGGCGGATTTGCCACCGAAACGCTGGGCTGGCGCGCCGCCTTTGCGGTGTTGTCGGCGCTGTTTGCCGTGGCCGCGGTGCTGCTGTGGCGGCAGGTGCGCGCGGCCAGCGCCACGCCAGAGGCCATCGCGCAGGCCGCGGCCGATGCGGGGGGGCGGCCGCCGTTTTCGCTGGCGGGCTATGTGGCCGGCACCCTGGCCCTGCTGCAGGTGCCACGCGTGCGCTGGGTGCTGACGGTGGTAGCCCTGGAAGGTGCACTGGCGTTTGGCACGCTGGCCTTTGTGCCGGCGCGCATGGTCGACGGGTTCGGCCTGTCGGCGTCGGCCGCGGGCGGTGCCATGGTGCTGTATGGCGTGGGTGGCTTGCTGTACAGCGTGTTCGCCCGCCGCTGGCTGGCCTGGCTGGGCGAGCGCGGGCTGGCGCTGGCGGGCGGCACGCTGATCGCCGCGGGCCTGCTGCTGCTGGCATGGTCGCCCGTGGTCGCGTGGGCGGTGGTGGGCTGCTTCCTGTCAGGGCTGGGCTTTTACATGCTGCACAACACGCTGCAGGTGCAGGCCACGCAGATGGCCCCCGAGGCGCGGGGCACAGCCGTCACGCTGTTTGCGTGCCTGCTGTTTCTGGGCCAGTCCACCGGCGTGCTGATCGTGGCCTTCAGCGTGGACCGGGGCTGGCTGCCGCCGGTGTTCACGGCGGCGGCGGTGGGTGTGCTGTTGCTGGGCGCCGCCGTATCGCGCAAGGTACAGGGCAAGGGGCCAGCGGCCTGAGGCTGGCGCGCGCGCCCGACGCCAGGTCAGCGCGCCTCGTACCAGCCCTTGCTGCGATTGACCACCGCCACCACCGCCAGCATCACGGGCACCTCGATCAGCACGCCCACCACGGTGGCCAGTGCCGCGCCGGAGTGAAAGCCAAACAGGCTGATGGCCGTGGCTACGGCCAGCTCGAAGAAGTTGGATGCGCCAATCAGCGCCGAGGGGCAGGCAATGCTGTGCTTTTCGCCCACGGCGCGATTCAGGCCGTAGGCCAGGGCCGAGTTGAACAGCACCTGGATGAGGATGGGCACGGCCAGCAGGGCGATCACCAACGGCTGCTGCAGGATGGCTTCGCCCTGGAAGGCGAACAGCAGCACCAGCGTGGCCAGCAGCGCGGCGATGGACCACGGGCCGGTGCGCGCCACGGCGGCGTCAAACGCGGCCTGGCCCTTGCGCAGCAGGCGCTTGCGCAGCCACTGCGCGATCACCACCGGCACCAGGATGTACAGCACCACGGAGGTGAGCAGCGTGTCCCACGGCACGGTGATGGCCGACAGGCCCAGCAAAAAGGCCACTAGCGGCGCAAACGCCACGATCATGATGCTGTCGTTCAGGGCCACCTGCGACAGCGTGAACAGCGGGTCGCCCCCGGTGAGGCGGCTCCACACAAACACCATGGCCGTGCAGGGCGCTGCAGCCAGCAAGATGAGCCCGGCGATGTAGCTGTCGATCTGGTCGGCAGGCAGGTAGGGCGCGAACCAGTGGCGGATGAACAGCCAGCCGAGCAGCGCCATCGAAAACGGCTTGACCAGCCAATTGACGAACAGCGTCACGCCGATGCCGCGCACATGCTGGCGCACTTCGGCCAGCGCGCCAAAGTCCACCTTGAGCAGCATGGGGATGATCATCACCCAGATGAGCAGGCCCACGGGCAGGTTGACGCGGGCGACCTCGAGCGCGCCCACGGTACGGGCCACGCCAGGCAGCCACTGGCCCAGCGCAATGCCGGCCACGATGCACAGCAGCACCCACACGGTGAGGTAGCGCTCGAACACCGCCATGCCGGTGGCGGGGGAGGGGGGCAACGCGCTGGCAGCAGCGCGTTGCAAGGGGCTTGGTGGCAGTGTCATTTCAGTGATCCCTTCAGTGATCCATTGCGCTGCGCGCCACCCGCCGCGACGCATCCAACTGGCGCGCTCTAAACCAGCGCCCCCGCGCAAGGGCCGCCCCGCCGCGCTGGGGGCGTCCCCCTCCCGGCTCGCGCAGCGAGGCGAGAGAGGGGGAAGGCGCGAAGCGACTCAGGGGGTGTTTCATCATTGAACGGGCAGATTGCGGGCCGTGGCTTGCAGCACGGTGGCGGCCAGCTTGTCGGCGGGCAGGTTCACCAGCAGCTCCAGCCTTTGCTTGATGGCGTGCAGGGTCTTGCGGAAGGCCTCGGCCTTGTCGGCATCTGAGCCATCGCCCGCCGACGGGTCGGCATAGCCCCAGTGCGCCGTGGCCGGGTGGCCGGGCCAGAAGGGGCAGACCTCGCCCGCCGCGTTGTCGCACACGGTGATGATCAGGTCCATGTGCGGCGCGCCAGGTGCGGCGAACTCGTCCCAGCTTTTGCTGCGCAGACCGGCGGTGGAGATGCCTGCCTGGGCCAGCGCCTGAAGGCCCAGCGGGTGCGGCTGCTGGTTGTCACGCGGGCTGCTGCCGGCCGAATAGGCTTTGAAGCGGCCGTGGCCCATGGCGTTGAGCAGGGCTTCAGCCAGGATGCTGCGGGCGGAGTTGTGCGTGCACAGGAACAGCACGTTCAGGGGTGGGCGGGTATCGGTCACTGGTCTGGCTCCGGGTTCAGCAGCAACGGCTGGCAGTGGGGGTGGGGGTGGATGCGGCGGGGCCGCAACATGCGGCCCGGGCGGGTGCGGCTGCATGCGCTGCGGGTGTGCCCGTGGGGCAGCACGAAGCGGCGGCGTCGGTGTCCGGCGCGGTCACAGCGGTTGCCTGCCGCTGTGCGGCTGCTTCGTTGAACACGGGGATGTTGCCCAGCGTGTGGAAGTGCTCCCACGCCACGCCCTGCGGGTCGGTCACCCAGTGCTTTTCGCTGCGGGCATAGCAGCAGGTGGTGGCGCCTTCGTCCAGCAGGGCCATGTCGGCGGACTGCGCCCGGGCCTTGAGGTCGGCCAGTTCGCTGGCATCGTCCACCTGAAAGCCCAGGTGATCCACGCCCGGCGCGCTGCCGCGGGTGGAGATGGCAAAGTTCACGCGCGGGTCGTCGAGCATCCACTTGGCGTAGTCGGCCTCCACGCGGGCAGGCTGGGCGCCAAACAGTTTGGAATAGAAGGCGACGCTCTGGCCGAGGTCGGCAACATGCAGATGTACGTGGAAGCGTTTCATGGCGGGGTCCTTTCAGTGGTCAGGCAGGCCAACGGTCAAACAGGAGGTCATCCAGCAACGCGGTGCAAGCAGGCGGGGGCTCAGCACTCGCATGCCGGGGTTGCGGCATCCGCAGCACAGGGCGCGCCCTGGCAGCAGTTTTCGGTCAGGTAGGCCATGAGCGATGCCATGGCGGTAAACGATGCGCGGTAGATCAGGTTGCGGCCCTGGCGCTCCTGGCTGACGAGGCCCGCGTGGGTCAGCTCCTTGAGGTGGAACGACAGCGTGTTGGGCGCAATGCCCAGTTGCTCGCATAGCGCACCGGGTGTCAGCCCGGCCTGACCGGCCACCACCAGCGCACGGAATACGCGCAGGCGTACTTCCTGGGCCAGGGCAGCGAGGGATCTGACGGCTTCGTTTTCTTGCATGGTTCAATAATACAACAAACGTGGAAATATAGAAATAAAAAAGCAGGTGGCTGCGAATCTCGGGGTGAGCCGTCCGGGGGGAAACGGCTCCAATGCTTGCAGGGCGCCTGTCCGTGTTCGTCAGAGTGCTATCAATATTGAAGTGCTTCATCGTGCGTGATGGATCTTGATAACCCATGGTTCTAACGAATGAATTTTTTAATCGTTTGTGAACTTACGATGGGCCGATACAGTCCCGCTCCTTTCGCCTCCGCTTCTCCGCGGTCCCTTCCATTGAATCGGCAGGCTTGCGGCGCCACCCGCGCCGCGGCAGCACTGCCATTGCTTTCGTCACCATGATCGAACTACGGGGTATCACCCAGACCTATCCGGGCCCACAAGGCCCGGTCGAAGCCCTGCGCGGCATCGACCTCCACATCACGCCAGGCGAAGTCTTCGGCATCATCGGCAAGAGCGGTGCGGGCAAGAGCTCGCTGGTGCGCGTCATCAATCTGCTCAACCGGCCCACTGCGGGCCAGGTCATCGTGGACGGCAAGGAACTCACCAGCCTCAATGATGCGCAGCTACGCGCCGCACGCCGCGACATCGGCATGGTGTTCCAGCACTTCAACCTGTTGTCGTCGCGCACGGTGTTTGACAACGTCGCCCTGCCGCTGGAACTGGCGGGCATGGGCAAGACCGCCATCCGCGAGCGCGTGAATCCGCTGCTGGAGCTGGTAGGCCTTGCCCACCTGGCCGACCGTTACCCGGCGCAGATCAGCGGCGGGCAAAAGCAGCGTGTGGGCATTGCGCGTGCGCTGGCCAGCCGGCCCAAGGTGCTGCTGTCTGACGAAGCCACCTCGGCGCTCGACCCGGAGACCACGCGCTCCATCCTCGACCTGCTGCGCCAGGTCAACCGCGAGCTGGGCCTGACGGTGGTGCTCATCACGCACCAGATGCAGGTCATCAAGCAGGTGGCTGACCGCGTGGCTGTGATCGAGGCGGGGCGCATTGTGGAGCAGGGCCGGGTGCTGGATGTGTTCACCCGCCCCCGGCAGGCCATCACCAAGAGCCTGATCGACGAGATCCTGCCGCAAGAGCTGCCCACCAGCGTGCTCGTCCATGTGCGCAAGCTCACCCGCCGGCTGGCCACCACGGCGCCCGGCCACACGGGGCGGCTGCTGCGGCTGTCGTACTCGGGTGACAGCGCTTACCAGCCCATCCTGTCGCAGCTGGTCCGCGAGTTTGGTGTGGACATGAGCATCCTGCACGGCCAGGTGGACGAGATCCAGGATGAAACCTTTGGCTCGCTGGCCGTGTTTGCCAGTGGCCAGGCCGACCGTGTGCGGGGCGCCGTGGCGCACCTGCGCGCGGGTGGTGTCGAAGTCGAAGAAGTGGCCGTTGCCGTTTGAGAGGAGTCGCAAATCATGTTCAACCACTTCACGCCAGCCATGCTGGAACTCTTTGCGTCATCCCTGTGGGAGACACTGGTCATGGTCGGCATTTCCGGCATCGTGGGCGGCCTCATCGGCGTGCCACTGGGCGTATTCCTGCGCCTGACCGACCACGGCGGCGTGCTTGAAAACGGCCCCGTCAACAAGCTGGTGGGCTGGCTGGTCAACGCTGTGCGGTCCACGCCCTTCATCATTTTGCTGGTGGCCATCATCCCGTTTACGCGCTTCATCACGGGCTCGTCGATTGGCACCGCCGCGGCAGTGGTACCCCTGACCATCGCCGCCGCCCCGTTCGTGGCGCGCCTGGTCGAAGCCGCGCTGCGCGAGGTGGACCACGGCCTCATTGAGGCCGCGCAGGCCATGGGCGCCACCACCGGCCAGATCGTGTGGAAGGTGCTGCTGCCCGAGGCCTTGCCCGGCATCGTGGCCGGCCTGACCATCACCTTTGTGAGCCTCACCGGCTACTCGGCCATGGCCGGTGCGATTGGCGGAGGAGGCCTGGGCGACCTGGGCATCCGCTACGGCTATCAGCGCTTTCTGCCCGAGATCATGCTGGCCGTGGTGCTGGTGCTGATCTTCTTTGTACAGGCCGTGCAGAGCCTGGGTGACTGGGCGGTGCGCAGGCTCAGCCACCGGTAGAGAACCCTTGCCTATACCTGGCGGTGGCGTGGTGGTGCGGATCAGGATGGGTGCCGACGGCCCCGGGCAGCCCTCCCTGCGCGGCCTCGGCCCCAGGGCACGTGCAGGACCGCTGGCCGTGCAATGGCGCTACTTCGAGAGCGCCTGGCGGAAGGCCGGGTCTGCCACCAGCCGGCCCACCAGCTTGCGGTACAGGCCTTCGTACTGTTGAGCCGCTGCCGGGACGGCGACCGCGCCCATGAACGAGGACTCCCATTCCGACTGAACGGACAGTTCCTGCTCGTAGCGTTTGGCGCCACCACGGGTCACCACAAAGCGCGCAGAAAGTGCGGCTGTTCCGGTGCCAATGTCGGGAGCGACATCGGTGTGGGTCAGGAATCCTGAGATGACGGCATCGGCTTGCGGGTTCAGCAGCCCGGCGGCGGCCAACTCCACGCGCAGGCTTTCACGCAGGTATTCGGCAAACGAGCCGTTGGTGGGCGCCTGCATCTGGGCACCCCTTAGCGAGTGCCCCTTGTCCATCTGCGCGGGTTTGCCCGCATCCAGCGTGAAGGCTCCCACGCGCGCTTCTGCCAGCTTTGCCTGCCGGAGGCTGGCGGTGTTTTCGGCCGCGGGCTGCGGCGTGCCCATCGTGATCTGGGCGCAGCCGGTGGTGAGGACCACCAAAGCCAGGGAAAAAAGTTTGAGGAGCGTATGCATGGTCTGGTTGGCCCGGAGTGGTCACTTCAGCTGGGGGTTGGTCGACAGGTCGCGCAGCGCATTGGCGATGATCTGGCGTGCCATGGTGCGCACGGCTTCCTCGGTGCTGGCCGACTTCACGCCGTTTGCCGGGGCTGTTGCATTGCCCATCGTGGTGTGGATGGCGTGCCGGGCCGTGCTCGAAACAGTGGGGCTGCCGTCTGCAGGCACATAGCTCACGGTACAGATGTACCCATCCGTCACGGCGGAGCCTGCCAGTCCGAAGGTCAGGCCCGTCACAAAGCCCTGCTGCGCCGCGTCCTTGGTGATGGGGACGTTGTTGATCGTGATGTTCAAAAGCGCCGTGTTGCCGCCGGCCGTGGGCACCACCTGGAACAGGCCGCTTTTCTCCACCTGGGCTGCGACCTGATCCTTGAGAAACCGGGTGGCGGCCGCGTTCGGGGCGCCGTTGGTCTGGAAATCAAACACCAGAGCCGCACGCAGCGCGATGGCCGGGCGTTTGATTTCGGCGTCTGCCACTTCCCGTGTGGCCGTGTCTACGTAGACCGATGCACAACCCGTCAGCGCGACGCCTGCGGCAACACACAGGACACGCACACTCCGGGAAACCCACGATCGAAAATTGCTTTGCATATGAATGGAAAAGTCAGCGAGAAACATACCGGGCGGGGTGTTTTCCTGGCGGACCTTGAACTCATATCCCCTCCCTCCCTTGCGCCTGCAGTCGATGGTTTTGCTTGCAGTTTGGCGGGCTGATTCTAGGGGCCATGGCTGGTTGCCAGCCGCTCGGAAAGTCGAGGGTCTGCGGCAGCCTCCGAGGGGCCAGCGGCCCGCATGCCGGGCGGACCGGATGCGTCGCGCAGTCTCCCTCAGCCCGGCACTCGATAGTGGTAGCCGTACGCTGCCCGGAAGCCCATCGATTCGTACAGCCGCAGCGCGGGCAGGTTCTGCGCGCGCACCTGCAGGTAGGCGCTCGTCGCCCCCGTCTGGACGGCCCAGTCCAGCAGGGCCTGCACCAGCGCGCGCCCGCGGCCACTGCGCCGGTGTTCAGGGGCCACGGCCAGGTCATACAGGCCAACGGCGCCACGCTCCAGCACCGCCAGGCCAAAACCCACGGCATGGCCACGGGCGTCGTGTTGCAACGCATAGCCCGTTGGGTGGGCAATCGCGTCGAGGATGCTGCGGTGCAGGTTGCGGTGGTGCGGGGCCACGCCATTGGCCGCCGCGAAGCCTTCCAGCCAGGCCGGAGACGGTGAGGTGCTGACGACGTTGCGGCCATCCGGTTTGGCGGCAACACCCGGTGTGAGCGCCCGGTGCAGGACGAGCGACGGGTCGAAGTGCTGATACCCCGCGTCGGCCAGTGCCTGGTCCGCGGCAGCCGGGGCCAGGGGCGAAATGCGGAACACGGCTGGCAATCCGTGCCGGGCATACAGCGCCGCGGCTGCCTCGCGCACGCTATCAAATGGCGCCCCAGGCACCAGCGCGTTCACGGAATTCGCGCGCTTGGTATAGCCACCCGCCAGGCGAAACACCCAGCCCTGGTGGAACACCGTCTGGTGCGCGGGCCAGGCATTGAAGGCGCGCTCTTCGAGAGCGCTGACGAGGGTGACGGGCGTGGCGGTGGCCGGGAGGGCGGCGCGATCGGGCATGGGTCGGTTATACCAACCCGTGTGCTGCACGGCCCTTGCCAGGCGCTCAGTCGGTGGTGATTTTGTTGTCGGCCACCAGCCTGGAAAAGCGCGCGGTGTCGGCGGCGATCTGCTCGGCCATCTGGGCAGGAGTGTTGCCGATGGGCTCGGCACCGATGTCCTGCATGCGCTTCTTGAAGTCGGGCGACTGGATCACCTTGACCATCTCTGCATTCAGCTTGGCCACCACGTCGGCGGGCGTGCGGGCGGGGGCCAGCACGCCAAACCAGGTGCCGATGTCGAAGCCCGCAAAACCGCTTTCCTGCAGAGTGGGCACATCGGGCAGGGCCGATGAGCGTTTGGCCGTGGTCACCGCCAGCGCGCGCAGCTTGCCCGCCTTGATGTGGGGCAGCACCGGCGTGACGGTGTCGAACGACATCGACACCTGCCCGCCCAGCAGGTCGGTGGTGAGCGGGCCGCTGCCCTTGTAGGGCACATGCAGCAGGGGCGCTCCGACCTGGCTGGAGAACTGCGTGCCAATCAGGTGCTGGGCCGTGCCCGCGCCGTTGGAGCCATACGAGAACTTGTCGGGTGCGGCCTTGATCAGCGCCGCGAGTTCCTTCACATCCTTCGCCGGTGTGCTGGCGCTGATGGCGAGCACGTTGGGCACCAGGGCCACGGTGGTGATGGGGGCAAAGCTCTTTTGAAAGTCGTAGCTGAGTTTTTTGTAGACGCTGGTGGCAATGGTGTGGTGCACCGCACCCATCAGCAGCGTGTAGCCGTCGGCAGGGGCCTTGGCCACGTAGTCGGCGCCAATGGTGGCGCCGGCGCCGCCCCGGTTTTCCACGATCACGGGCTGGCCCAGCGCGGTGCTCAGTTTTTCGCCCAGCGCGCGGGCCAGCACATCGGTGGTGCCACCTGCAGCAAAGGGCACGACGAGGGTGACGGGCTTGGCGGGCCACGCCTGCGCGTGGGCGGGTGCGCTAGGCAGCGCACAGGCAGCCACGGCGAGTGTGGCCAGTGCGAGCAGGCGGCGGCGGGCCGGGGGCGTGGACGATGGGTGGTGCGGTGTGGCAAGGCGTGTCATGGTTGTCTCCTTTGGGTGGTGGTTCTTGTGGGTGGGGCTGCCGGCGCAGCAGATGCGCGGCTTCAGCCGGGGGGCGTGATCAGGATGGCGCGGAAGTCGTTGACGTTGGTGCCGGTGGGGCCGGTCACCACGGCATCGCCCAGCGCGCCAAAAAAGCGGTGGGCGTCGTGCGTATCCAGGGCTGCCGTGGTCTGCAGGCCCTGCGCGGCAGCGCGCTCCAGGGTGTCTGGTGTGGCGATGGCGCCAGCCACGGGCTCCAGCCCGTCGATGCCGTCTGTGTCACCGGCCAGTGCGTACACGCCCGGCAGGCCCTTCAGCGACAGCGCCAGGGACAGCAGGCACTCCACATTGCGCCCGCCGCGCCCCGGGGCTGTGCTGCGCAGGGTGACGGTGCTCTCGCCGCCACTGAGCAGCACGCGGTGTCGGGCTGAAGGGGTGCTGGCTGTATAGCGAGCCATGCCCGCCAGCACGGTGCCCATTTCGCGGGCCTCGCCCTCCAGCGCATCGCCGAGGATGGTGGGCTCCAGCCCCGCGCGGCGGGCTACCTCGGCGGCGGCCTCCAGCGCACGGCGGGGCGTGGCGATGACATGGGTAGCGATGGGGCCCAGCCGCTGGTCCCCGGGCTTGATGCTTTCGCTGGCCGGTGTATCAAGCGCCGCCTGCACGGCGGGCGGTAGCGCAATGCCGTAGCGCTGCACGATGGCCAGCGCCTGTACCAGCGTGGTGGGGTCGGCCACGCTGGGGCCCGAGGCCACATCCAGCGGGTCGTCGCCCGGTACGTCCGACATCACCAGGTTGACCACCCGGGCGGGGCTGCAGGCCAGCGCCAGCCTCCCGCCCTTGATGGCCGAGAGGTGTCGCCGCACGCAGTTCATCTCGCCAATGCTGGCGCCGCTGCGCAGCAGGGCCTGGTGGAGGGCCTGTTTCTCAGCCAGCGGGATGCCCGGCAGCGGCAGGGGCAGCAGTGCCGAGCCGCCGCCCGACCACAGCCCGATGACCAGGTCGTCCGGCTTTAGGCCCGCCACCAGCGCCAGCATTTGCTGTGCAGCGGCCATGCCTGCGGCGTCGGGCACCGGGTGGGCGGCCTCCAGCACGCGGATGTGCTGGCAGGCAGCGGCATGGCCGTAGCGTGTGACCACCAGGCCTGTGACCGGCGCAGGCCAGTGGGCCTCCAGCACCTGCGCCATCTGGGCCGATGCCTTGCCCGCCCCGATCACCACCGTCCGCCCCCGGGGCGGCGTGGGCAGGTGGGGAGGCAGGCACACCGCTGGCTGCGCCGAGGCGATGGCGGCATCAAACATGCCGCGCAGCCACTCGCGTGCCTGGGTGTCGGTGGGCGTCTTCATTTGCAGCGTCAGGGCGTGGTCTGTGGGATAGGCGCAGGGTTCGGTGGCTGCCGACGCAGCCCTGTCCGTTGCTGCGTTACGGCTCAGGCCGCTACGGGCTTGCCGGCGATCAGTGCACAGACCGCGTCTGTCACCTGCGCCGTGGTGGCCGTGCCCCCCAGGTCGCGGGTGTGCAGGGCGGGGTTGGCCGTGACCTGTTCAATGGCCTGCATCACGGCGAGTGCGGCATCCGCCTCGCCCAGGTGCTCCAGCAGCATCACCACCGACCAGAAGGTGCCGATGGGGTTGGCCAGGCCCTTGCCCATGATGTCGAACGCCGAGCCGTGGATGGGCTCGAACATGCTGGGGTAGCGGCGCTCGGGGTCGATGTTGCCGGTGGGCGCAATGCCCAGGCTGCCCGCCAGTGCGGCGGCCAGGTCCGACAGGATGTCGGCATGCAGGTTGGTGGCGACGATGGTGTCGAGCGTGGCGGGGCGGTTGACCATGCGGGCCGTGGCGGCGTCCACCAGCTCCTTGTCCCACTTCACATCGGGGAACTCTGCTGCCACCTGCACGGCGATCTCGTCCCACATCACCATGGCGTGGCGTTGGGCGTTGCTTTTGGTGATGACGGTGAGCTGCTTGCGGGGGCGCGATTGCGCCAGGCGGAAGGCGTAGCGCAGGATGCGTTCCACGCCCACGCGGGTCATCACGGACACATCCGTGGCAGCCTCGATGGGGTGGCCCTGGTGCACGCGGCCGCCCACGCCCGAGTATTCGCCCTCGGAGTTTTCGCGCACGATCACCCAGTCCAGGTCTTTGGGCGCGCAGCGCTTCAGGGGCCCGTCGATGCCCGGCAGGATGCGCGTGGGCCGCACGTTGGCGTACTGGTCGAACCCCTGGCAGATCTTCAGGCGCAGGCCCCACAGCGTGATGTGGTCGGGGATGTCGGGGTCGCCCGCCGAGCCGAACAAGATGGCGTCCTTGCCGCGCAGGGCATCGAGGCCGTCGGCCGGCATCATCACGCCATGGGCGCGGTACCAGTCGCCGCCCCAGCCAAAATTCTCAAACGCAAACTGCAGGCCGGGGCGCTGGGCTGCGAGGGCTTCCAGCACGCGCTGTCCGGCAGGAACCACTTCCTTGCCGATGCCGTCTCCGGGGATGGTGGCGATTTGGTAGGTCTTCATGAAGGTCTCTTGGGGGTGTGAATACGGGGTGAAAACTCAGCTCTGGCACCGGGCCGCGCGCAATGCATCGGAGCCCGAGCAGTGGGAGCGACTGTAGGCACCACAGCGCCACCAAAACGCCAGAAAAGTGAATCTGTCGTTAACCTGTGGTTGATAATGCGATGATGAGCTCCACCATCCAGCCCGCAGAACTGGGCTTCTTCTCGGCCCTGGCTGCCAGCCCCAGCCTGAGCGCTGCGGGGCGCGAGATGGGCGTGTCCACCGCCGCGGTCAGCAAGCACCTGGCGCAAATGGAGCGCCGCCTGGGCGTGGTGCTCATCAACCGCACCACGCGCCGCATGAGCCTCACGCCCGAGGGCGAGCTGCTGCTGGAGCACGCGCGCCGCATCCTGCGCGAGATCGACGCGCTCGATGAGCTCATCGCTCAGTCCAAGACCAGCCCCAAGGGCCTGCTGCGCGTGAACGCCACGCTGGGCTTTGGTCGCATGCACATCGCGCCCGTCATCTCCGATTTCGTCCGCCAGTACCCGGGGGTCGATGTGCAACTGCAGTTGTCGGTGCACCCGCCACCGATCACCGACGACGCCTACGACGTGTGCGTGCGCTTTGGCGAGCCGCCCGATGGCCGCGTGATTGCCCGCCGCATCGCCCCCAACCGGCGCTTGCTGTGCGCCGCTCCGGCTTACCTCGACCGCCATGGCAGACCCCGCGTGCCGCGCGACCTGATGGAGCACCACTGCATCGGCATCCGCCAGGGCGACGAGGCCTATGGCCTGTGGCGCCTGACCACCGGGCGGGGCAGCAAGGCGCACACCGAGTCGATCAAGATCACCGGCAACCTCACCACCAACGACGGCGAGATCGCCGTGCTGTGGGCGCTGCAGGGCCACGGCATCGTGATGCGTGCCGAGTGGGACGTGAACCGCCACCTGGCCCAGGGCCTGCTGGAGCCCGTGCTGCCGCACTACCAGACCCCGGCGGCGGACATCTACGCGGTGTATCCGCAGCGCCACCAGTTCTCCACCCGTGTGCAGGCATTCGCGGGGTTTCTGGCCGAGGCGCTGGCCGCATCGGGTGCGCTGGCCGGTGTGGGCGCCTCTGCGGGCAACGCAGGCAGAAAGCGCCCGGCACGGGTTTCTTGACCAGACGGGTGGCGCGCAGGCTTTTGCGGGGTTAGGGTAGTGCCGTTGCCGGCGGTTCGCGCCAGCGCCCTACCGGACATTGCGCTACCCAACCTCGTTTTTGCTTTGCCATGAAAACCATCCTGCTCCTCATCCCCCCGCTGCTGGCCCTGATGGTTCCGCCAGCACGCGCCCTGGACTCCCAGGCCCCGGGCGACTGGGCCGTGTCGGCCGACGGCGCCCTGGTGCTCGACCAGCGTGCGGGCCTGGCCTGGTCGCGCTGTGTGGAGGGCATGCAGTGGAACGGCAAGACCTGCACCGGCGAGCCCCGGCTGCTCGACCGCGCCGAGGCCACCGCGTTGGCCAGCGAACGCTGGAAGGCCGAGGGGGTGGGCTGGCGCCTGCCGCGCGCGGCCGAGCTGCAGCGGCTGGTGGACAAGTCACTGCAGCCGCCGGGCCTCAACCCCATCCTGTTTCCGCGCGCGCCGGGGCAGTGGCACTGGTCGTCCACCGTCAACACCACCGCGCCACGCATCAACCAGTACACCTACGGCAACATCGTGCAGGGCCGCTCTGGCGACGGGGCGCAGCAGGGCGCCATGCTCAACGGCTGGGCGGTGAACCTGACGAGTGGCGAGGCGCGGGGCGATGCCGCCCGCACCAGCAAGCTGCCCGTGCGGCTGGTCCGGGCGCAGTCGGCGGAAGCGGGCAAGTAGGCCTGGGGCCTGGCCGCCTGGTGGCTGCCACCAGCGCGGTGAACGATGGTCGGCTCTCTTGAAGCTCCATTGAACAGGTGAATGCGCATGGGGTGGCTGCGCGGGCGCTGCGGCCGGGTTTTCAGCGCAGCTGCAGCGCCTGCAGCACCAGTGAAAACGCGGGTGAGGGCTGGCGGCGGCTGGGGTAGTACAGGTGGTAGCCCGCGAAGGGCGGGCACCAGTCTTCCAGCACGCGCACCAGCCGGCCTTCGGCGATATGGGTGGCCAGCTCGTCTTCGGGCAGCAGGGCAATGCCCAGCCCGGCCAGTGCCGCATCCACCTGGGGCGGGGCGGTGTTGAAGATCAGCGGGCCGTCGACCCGCACGTTGACCTGCTTGCCCTTGCGCGCAAAGTCCCACACATAAAGCCCGCCCGAGGTGGGCATGCGCTGGTTGATGCAGCGGTGCGCCGTGAGGTCGTGCGGGGTTTTGGGAACGGGATGGGCGGCAAAGTAGCCGGGCGATGCCACCACCGCCATGCGCAGCGGCGGGCCGATGGGCATGGCGATCATGTCCTTGTCGATGGTGTTACCCAGGCGCACGCCGGCGTCAAAACGGTCGGCCACGATGTCGCGAAAGCCGTAGCTCATGTCGAACTCCAGCGTGATGTCGGGGTTGTCGTGCAGCAGCGGCATCAGCCTGGGCAGCAGTGTGGAATGCATGACGTGGTCGCCGCAGGTGATGCGCACGGTGCCGGCGGGCTTGTCGCGCAGCGCCGTCAGTGCGTCCAGTTCGGTCTCGATCTCGTCAAAGCGCGGGCCTATGGCCTGCACCAGGCGGTCGCCTGCGGCGGTGGTCGAGACGCTGCGCGTGGTGCGGGTCAGCAACCGTATCTGCAGCCGCTCCTCCAGACTGCGGATGGTCTGGCTCAGGGCCGACTGGGTCACGCCCAGCGCGGCTGCGGCGCGGGTGAAGCTGCCCTCGCGCGCCACGGTGACGAAGGCCAGCAGGTCGTTCAGGTTGCGTCGCGCCACGGGTTGCTCCTGGAGGGGATTGGTTAGATTTTCTAATAAACCTATTCGCGATTCATTATCTAGTCAGCCGGGCAGGTGCCGGGCAAACTCGCTTTCATGGCACCCACCACACGCACCCGTTCCCCCCGCCGCACGGCACTGGCAGGCCTTGCCTGTGCAATCTTGCTGGCGGCCACTGCTGCGCCTGCCACCACCTTTGCCCAGGAGCGCCCCGTGAAAATCCGCCTGCTTGCCGAGGGCGGCGCAGCCACCGCCACGCTGGAAAACAACCCCGCTGCGCGCGACTTTGCCGCGCTGCTGCCGCTGTCGCTCACGCTCGACAACTACGCCGTCATCGAGCGCATTGCCACGCTGCCGCGCAAGCTCTCCACCCCGCCGGAAAGCATGGGCATGACACCGGTCACGGGCGACATTGCCTACTACGCGCCCTGGGGCAACCTGGCCATCTATCTGAACGGCACCGTGGCCGACCGGGGCCTGGTGCGCCTGGGCAAGGTCGACAGCGGCCTGTCGGTGCTGCATCGGCCCGGGCCGTTTGCCGTGCGCATCGAGCGGATGAGCGACTGAACGACTGAACGACTGAACAGCCAGTCGACCCAGCCGATGTGAGGTTCCCCGGCATGCCGGGTAACCCACAAATCGAAAACACCACCACCGTCTTTTTCGGGGTCCTTCGGGGCGCCCCGTGCCCCGCCTTTGCCTTTTTTCCTCCACAGGAGCATTCACCATGGACCACACCACCGACACCGCACATGCAGCCCACACCGACGCCGGGGCAGACCAACCCGCGCAGGGCCGCCGCGACTTTCTCATCCAGGCAGGGGTCGGCGCGGCCACACTGGGCACCCTGGCGGCAGCCCACGGCCCCGCCATGGCGGCCGCGCCGCTGCCTTCGGGCAAGCCCGCGGATGCCGACAACTTCTACCAAAGCGACCGGGTGGTGCGGCGCAAGGTCAGCTTTCGCAACCAGTACCGCATGGTGGTGGCGGGCAACCTGTACATGCCCCGCAACCTGGACCGCAACCAGAAGCACGCCGCCATCCTGGTGGGCCACCCGATGGGCGCGGTCAAGGAGCAAAGCGCCAACCTGTATGCCACCCGGATGGCCGAGCAGGGCTTTGTCACGCTGTCGCTGGACCTGCCGTTCTGGGGCGAGAGCGAAGGCCAGCCGCGCAATGCCGTTGCGCCAGACCTCTACGCCGAGGCGTTCAGTGCGGCGGTGGACTTTCTGGGCACACAGGCTGTGGTGGACCGCGAGCGCATTGGCGCCATCGGCGTCTGCGGCAGCGGCAGCTTTGTCATCAGCGCCGCCAAGATCGATCCGCGCATGAAGGCCATTGCCACCGTGAGCATGTACGACATGGGTGCCGCCAACCGCCAGGCGCTCAACCATTCGCAAACCGTGGAGCAGCGCAAGCAGATCATCGCCACGGCGGCTGCCCAGCGCCATGCCGAGTTCACCGGTGCCGCCACGCAATACACCGGGGGCACCGTGCTCGCGCTGGCGGCCGACACGCACCCGATCCAGCGCGAGTTCTTTGACTTCTACCGCACGCCGCGCGGCGAGTTCACGCCCAGGGGCGCCTCGCCCTGGACCACCACGCAACCCACGCTCACCAGCAACGTCAAGTTCATGAACTTCTATCCGTTCAATGACATCGAGACGATTTCGCCGCGCCCGCTGCTGTTCATCACCGGCGACCTGGCGCATTCCCGGGAGTTCAGCGAAGACGCCTTCCGGCGCGCGGCCGAGCCGAAGGAGCTGCACTACGTGCCCGGTGCAGGCCATGTGGATCTGTACGACCGCGTGAATCTGATTCCTTGGGACAAGCTGGCGTCGTTCTTCAGCCGGCACCTGGCGTGACCATGCCAACACCGGCGGCCCGGGCGCTGGCACGCGAGGCGGATGACGGCGGCGGTGGACCGGAGGTCACCGCAGTGACGGGCGAACCAGCCACAACAGCGCAGCCTGCGCGCTGGGGCGGCGTGCTGGCCATGACGCTGTGCGTCTTTGCGCTGATTGCGTCCGAGTTCATGCCGGTGAGCCTGCTCACGCCCATCGCGGCCGACCTTGCCGTCAGCGAAGGGCGGGCGGGGCAGGGCATCGCGGTGTCGGGTGCTGCGGCGGTGCTTGCCAGCCTGTCGGTGGCGCGTCTGGCGGGCCGCATCGACCGCAAGACCGTGTTGCTGTGGCTCACAGGCCTGATGTGCCTGTCGGGCGTGGTCATTGCGCTGGCGCCCAGTTATGCCGTGTACATGGCCGGGCGTGCGCTGATCGGCGTGGTGGTGGGGGGCTTCTGGTCGCTGTCGGCCGCCACGGCCATGCGGCTGGTGCCTGCGCCGCAGGTGCCCCGGGCGCTGGCCGTCTTCAATGGCGGCAATGCGCTGGCCACGGTGGTGGCGGCGCCGCTGGGCAGCTATCTGGGCGCGGTGATCGGCTGGCGCGGCGCGTTTTTCTGCCTGGTGCCCGTGGCGGTGCTGGCGTTGGTGTGGCAATGGGTCAGCCTGCCCGCAATGCCTGTCGAGCCACAGCGCACGCGGGGCCCCGGCTCCGCCATCGGCCTGCTGCGGCGCCCGGTGGTGGCTGTGGGCATGCTCGCTGTTGGCTGTTTTTTTCTGGGCCAGTTTGCGTTGTTCACGTACGTGCGGCCGTTTCTGGAAGACGTCACCCATGCCGGTGGCTTCACCGTGTCGTTCATCCTGCTGGTGATGGGTGTGGCGGGCTTTGTGGGCACCACCCTCATCAGCACGGCGCTGAACCGGGGCTTTTACCGCACGCTCTGCATTGCCCCGGTGCTGATGGCGCTCATCGCTGTGGCGCTGGTGTGCGTGGGCGACCGGCTGACCTGGGTGACCGCATTGCTGGGCGTGTGGGGGCTGGTGGCCACGGCAGTCCCCGTGGGCTGGTGGACCTGGGTGGCTCGTACGCTGCCCGATGACGCGGAAGCGGGCGGCGGCCTCATGGTGGCGGTGGTGCAACTGGCCATTGGCCTGGGCTCCACCGCAGGCGGGTTGCTGCTGGATCGCAGCGGGTACCAGAGCGCATTCGCCCTGAGCGCTCTGGTGCTGCTGGTTGCCGCCGGCATGGTGTATCTGACTTGGCGTGCCAGCGTGGGGGAAGGTCGTGCCGGCGCCGGGGCGTGAACAGGTAGCCACCTACCAATGCGGGGCCCCGAAACGCAGGGGACAGCGGATCGGCGCAAGCTGTTGAAAAATGGCGTCGGACGCGGGAAAGACGGTGCCCCAGGGCGCGATCTCCCGCCATGCCGGGCTGCCCCCGCACCCGGCGCTTTGCACCCATCCACCTGAGCCCCTCATGAACCCAACCCTTCCCACCACCGCGCTGGAACTCCGTTCCCTGGTACAGGCCGACGGCACCCTGCAGATCAGCCTTGAATCCGTGCCCGTGCCCACGCCAGGCCCGGATGACGTGCTGATCCAGATGCAGGCCGCGCCCATCAACCCGTCGGACATCGGCCTGCTCCTGGGCCCGGCCGATCTGTCGACCGTGCAGGTGGCGGGCACTGCCGAGCGCCCGGTAGCCACCGCTCGCATCCCCGAGCGCGCCATGCCCGGCATGGCCGCACGCGTGGGCCAGAGCATGGCCGTGGGCAACGAGGGTTCGGGGCTGGTGGTGGCCGCAGGCGCTTCGCCCGCCGCGCAGGCCCTGCTGGGCCGCACGGTGGCCGTGATCGGCGGCGCCATGTACACGCAGTACCGCGCCATGCCCGCTGCGCAGTGCCTGGTGCTGCAGCCCGGCACCACCGCGGCCGAGGGCGCGTCGTGCTTCGTCAACCCGCTGACCGCGCTGGGCATGGTCGAGACCATGAAGCGCGAAGGCCACACGGCCCTGGTACACACCGCCGCCGCCAGCAACCTGGGCCAGATGCTTAACAAGCTGTGCGGCAAGGATGGCATTGCGCTGGTCAACATCGTGCGCAAGCCCGAGCAGGCCGCGCTGCTGCGCAGCATCGGCGCGCAGTACGTGTGTGACAGCAGCGCGCCCACCTTCATGGCCGAGCTGACCGACGCGCTGGCCGCCACCGGCGCCACCCTTGCGTTTGACGCTACGGGCGGCGGCACGCTGGCCGGGCAGATCCTGCAGTGCATGGAGGCCGCCATCAACCGCACGGCCAAGGAGTACAGCCGCTACGGCTCGGCCGTGCACAAGCAGGTGTATCTGTACGGCCACCTGGACACGCGCCCCACCGAAATCCAGCGCACCTTTGGCATGGCCTGGGGCGTGGGCGGCTGGCTGCTGTTCCCGTTCCTGAACAAGATCGGCCCTGCGGCCACGCAGGCGCTGCGCGAGCGTGTGGCGGCCGAGCTCAAGACCACGTTTGCCAGCGGCTACGCCCGCACGGTGTCGCTGGCGGGTGCGCTGGGCGCAGACGCCATCGCGTTCTACGGCCCGCGCAATACCGGGGCCAAGGTGCTGATCGACCCGTCGCTGTAATCGCCTGCAACGGTGCCAGGACCCCCTGGCACCGGTAGTACACCCATGGCCATCATGACTTCGGGGAAGAGCGTTTGCTATTATTTATATAGCTTTAGGGGCAATCAATCAAAGCACTTCAAGCCGATTTCGCTCCTAAACGGCAGTGCATGCCCGCCGGGCGCCCGCGCAGGCTGCGCCGATACTGTGCACACATCGCATTCCCTGCCGCCATTACGCCGGAGACCAGCCACCATGACCCTTCCGCTTCATCCCTTCGATGCCGACCTGTTTGCCCGCGCCCAGCCGCTGCTGGATGACGAGTGGCTGGCCCGCGACCCCGAGCTGGCCCCGGTGCTGCCCACGGTGCTGGCGCGCAACGTGGGGCAGGACTGGCACAAGGCCGGCACCTTTCGCCACCACCTGGTGGGCGTGACGCGCACCCTGACGGTATGGCAACAGCCGCGCGATGTACGCCTGCTGGGCTTGCTGCACAGCGTGTATGGCAACGCCTTTGTGGACCTGGTGAAGTTCGACCCCGCCAGGGAGCGCGCCCGGGTGCGCGAGATTGCGGGCGAGTCGGCCGAGCACCTGGTTTACCTGTTCTGCACGCAGTCGCGCACGCAGTTCGTGCAGAAGGTGCTGGCCCACGCGCTGGAGGCCGACGGCAGCCTGGTGTTGCAAAAAGACGGGCAGGACCATGTGCTCACGCCCTACGAGGTGGCGGCCTTCATCATCGTGAGCATGGCCGACACCATCGAGCAGTGGTTCAGCTGGCAGGACGACATCTTCTCGCGCTTTCCGGACGTGCAGCACCGCAGCCAGAAGACGCACTGGGCCGCATCGCTGTGGCCCGGGCCCATGCGGCCGTCGGGGCGCATGGTGCACCAGATCAACGGCCTGGCCAAGGCGCTGCAGCACCCGGGCCTGAAGGACGTGCTGCCCATGCCGCCCGTGTTTGCGCACTGCTCGCAGCACCTGTCTGCCGCCAACGAGGCAGCGGCGGCGTCGCTGTACTGGTCGGTGATCCAGCAGGACCAGCCGCTGGTGGACCTGGACGTGGCCACGGGCGTGCTGGAAAGCGCCGTGCGCCACAACCCCTGGGTGGGCGAGCCGCAGATGGTGCTGGCCCAGCTGTACCTGTCTGCGGGCCGCAAGGACGACGCCAGGGCGGCTGCCGAAAGCGCGCTGCACCTGTTTTGCGCCTGGGGCAACGCGTGGGACAAGCGCGTGCAGTGGGACGCCTGGGTGGCCTGGACGCGCATCCTGCTGCAGGGCGCCACGGTCGAGGGGGCCTGGCCCGAGCGGCTGGACAAGCTCAACAACGTGGCCCTGCGCGGGTAACACGGCTCCCGGTGGTTTGATATGTGTTTTGGTTTGAAGGGAATGACAAGTTATTCGTTCTGGTTTTATCGGGAAAACCCTAGGATGCGAGGCATCTCTTCATGAAAGGTTTTTTCCGTGAGCACCAAGCGATTCGTCCTTCAATCCGCCCTGGCCTTGGCGGCTGCAGCTATCTTCTCTGGCGCGGCCCTGGCCCAGGACAAGCCGCTCAAGATCGGCGTGACCGCCGGACCCCACGCGCAGATCTTTGAGCAGGTCAAGAAAGTCGCCGAGAAGGACGGCCTCAAGATCCAGATCATCGAGTTCAGTGACTACGTGCAGCCCAATGCGGCCCTGGCCGCTGGCGACCTGGATGCCAACAGCTACCAGCACAAGCCCTACCTCGATGCGCAGGTTGCCGACCGCGGCTACAAGCTCTCCGCCGTGGGTTACACGGTCAACTTCCCCATCGGCCTGTATTCCAAGAAGGTCAAAAAACTCGAAGACCTGAAGGAAGGCGCCAGGTTCGGCATCCCCAACGACCCCACCAACGGCGGCCGCGTGCTGCTGGTGCTGCAGGACAAGGGCCTGATCAAGCTGCGCGATGGCGCCGGCCTCAAGGCCACGCCGCTGGACATCGTCGGCAACCCCAAGAAGATCCGGTTTGTGGAGCTGGACGCCGCCCAGCTGGCCCGGTCGCTCGATGACCTGGACGCCTCGGCCATCAACACCAACTTCGCGCTGTCGGCCGGCCTGAACCCTGGCAAGGACGCGATTGCACAGGAAAACGCCAAGAGCCCCTACGTCAACCTGATCGCCGTGCGCGAGGCCGACAAGGACAAGCCCTGGGTCGCCAAGCTGGTCAAGGCCTACCAGTCGGACGACGTGAAGAAGTTCATCCAGACCGAGTTCAAGGGTTCGGTCCTGCCGGGCTTTTAGGCCCTGGTGGTGCGCGTGCACCGCATGGCCTGACGCCCCGGCGCTCACGGCCGAAATGGACACTGAAAAGGGCACCCAGCGCATGTGGCACATGCGCTGGGTGCCCTTTTTTCCATCGCATTGCACTGCGGGCCACGCCGGACGGCGCACGCAGGGCAGGGCGCGGGTCGGTGTGCTGCGCCATGCCTTGGCAGCGCAGGCGCGTGGCGACGTGGTAACCCGGCGGCCACCACCGGGCATTGGAATGCCGCCGCCAGGCGCCACAATGGAGCGGTTAACGTCTTGCTGCCATTGCGCCCACGGCCGACTCACCACAGCCCTGACCCATGCCTCTCGCGGAACGAACCCTGACAGCGGTCTGCCTTGGCGCAGCCGTGCTGGCGTTTGCCGCGTCGCTGCGGGTGGCAGACCCGGCACTGAAAGTGTTTCTGGACAACGCGTCCTGGACGCTTGCGTTCTGGCTGTCGGCGTTCTGGGCCTGGCGGGGCTGGTCGGCAGCGCGCCCCGCTGAGCGGCGGTTGCACCGTAGCCTGCTCGCGTTCACCCTGCTGGTGGCAGTGGGGCAGGTGGTGTGGAACGTGCAGGTGGCCCTGGGCTGGAATCCGTTTCCGGCCCCGGCCGATGCGTTGTTCCTGCTGGGAGGGCCGCTGTGGGCGGTGGCCGTCATCCGGGCCACGTTTGCCCGGCTCTCGCGAGAGCGCGCATACACCGCGGCGCTGGATTTCGGGGGCGCCGTGCTGGCGCTGCTCGCCTTCACCCTGGTCGTCTACCTGCCCTCGCGCGGGGTGGGGTCGTGGGCGGTGGGCCTGGTGCTGGTGCTGTACCCGGCGGGGTTTCTCACTGCAGCCGGCGTGACGGCACTGGCCGTGCCGACGGTGGGCCTGCGCATCGGCTCTGCCCACTTTCTGGTGCTGGCCGGCATGCTGGGCTACGGCATGAGCTGGATGCAGTGGAACCTGATGGTGATCGGCGGCACCGCCGAGCCGGGCATGTGGTTCAACGCCAGTTTCAGCCTGTCGGCGCTGGCGGTGGGCTGGGGTGCCCGCGGCCTTCGCTTTGAGGCGGCCCCCGACATGGCCTATCGCCACCAGTGCGACCGCATCATGAACTACGTGCCGCTGATGTCGATGACGCTGGCGGCGATCACCCTGGTGCTGCTGTTTGTGGCGCCCGATGGGCGTACGGGCATGCAGGTGCTCATCCTCGCGTTCTGCCTGGTGGTGCTGCTGCTGGCCGCCCTGCGCCAGACCCTGGTGGTGAGCCTGCTCAACCGCCTGCGCACGGCCGAGGCAGCCGTGCTGCGCAACGAAGAGCGGCTCTACCAGGTCGCACATTTCGACGCCCTCACCGGGCTGCCCAACCGTCGGTACTTCGACGATGCGCTGGAGCGCGCCGTGGCCGATGCGTCGCGCTATGCGCAGGCGCCCGACCGCCGCGTGGCGCTGCTGCTCATCGACCTGGACCACTTCAAGAGCGTCAACGAGACCTATGGCCACCGCGTGGGCGATGCGCTGCTGACCGAGGCCGCACAGCGCATCACGCGCTTGCTGGCCGGGCAGGGGCTGGTGTCGCGCCTGGCCAATGACCAGTTCACGGTGATGCTGCTGCGCCCGGCTTCGCGCACGGTGCTGGCCCAGCTGGCGGCCACGCTGGTCGAAGGGCTGTCGCAGCCCTGGGAACTGTCGGAGGTGGGCGCGCAGTACATGGGCGCCAGCATGGGCATCAGCCTGTACCCCGACGATGCGGCCAGCAGCATGGAGCTGGTGCAGCACGCGCATTCCGCGCTGCACGCCACCAAGAGCGCGGGGCGGGGCTCGTACCGCTTCTACATCGAGGAGTTCACGCAGATCACCCGCAGCCGGCTGGAGCTGCGCCGCCGGCTGTATGGCGCGCTGCAGCGCGGAGAGTTCACGCTGGTGTACCAGCCGCAGCTGAACCAGCAGCGCAAGACGGTGGGCGCCGAGGCGTTGCTGCGCTGGTCGGTGGACGGCAGGGCGGTGCCGCCCGACGAATTCATCCCGCTGGCCGAGGAAAGCGGGCTCATCGTGCCGATCGGCCTGTGGGTGTTCGAGACTGCGTGCCGCCAGCTGGCGCAGTGGCGGGCCGAGGGCTGGCAGGTGCCGGTGATGTCCGTCAACGTCTCCACCATCCAGCTGCGCGAGCCGGGCTTCGTGCAGACCCTCCTGGACACGACCCGGCGAGAAGGCGTGCTGCCCGCAGGCCTGGTGCTGGAGATCACCGAGTCGCAGCTGCTCGACGAGTCGCTCTATGCGATCGCGCTGGATCTCCGCAATGCGGGTTTCGTGCTGTCGATCGACGACTTTGGCACCGGGCATTCGTCGCTCGTCAAGCTCAAGCGGCTGCCGGTGGGCGAGCTCAAGATCGACAAGGAGTTTGTGCGCGACATCGTGGTCGACATGAATGACCGCGAAATCTGCGCCATGGTGAATGCGCTGGCCCGCACGCTGGGCCTGGAAGTGGTGGCCGAAGGCGTGGAGACCGAGGAGCAGCTGCAGCTGCTGGTCAAAATGGGTTGCCAGCGTTTCCAGGGGTGGCTGTTTGCACCCGCCCTGGCGCCCGCGCAGCTGGCAGCGCAGTGGCTGCAAAAGCACCCGCAGGTCTAGGGCCTGTTCACACTATTTTTGCCAGATGCGTTGCAATCCAAAAGAGCCAGGTGCTAGGCGCCAAACGAAGCTGGGGTGCGGCCCCAGCGAGGCTTGGCAACGACGCGGATGGCTCTTTTGGGTTGCAACCCGAAGGGAAGGCCATGGACGTCGTCACGCGCCTAGATTGGCGCCGTTTGCATGGCCTTCGCACTGGCAAAAATAGTGTGAACAGGCCCTAGCCGATACTGCCTGCGCCACCCCATGGGCGTACGCGCTGCGCCGTTGGCGGTCTGGCGTCTTGGCCGGTTAGCCGTTGCAGCCGTTGCAGCCGGTTCACGCGTTCGGGCCCGGTCGTGCTGGATGGAAGTCGGGCAGCCAAATGGCCAAATAGCCATATGGTCAAGTCGCCAGATGCTATGAAATACATAGCTAAGGGGGCAAAGATTACCTGGACCTGCGGCTGTTTTGACCAAAAAAGTGCAAAAAACCGGCCCCCAGCCGCCTTTGCAACGCAGCAGGGGCGATGGCCACCGCGGCGCTCACGGTGCCTGCGTCAGGCAGCGCTGGTCTCGTGGGCCACAGCGCCTGTGTGCTGGGCGATGTGCGCCTGTGCCGAAGCCAGGGCGGCGGCCTTCGCATCGGGGCCCATGGCCACGCCTTCGGCGCGCACAAAGCGCACGTCGGTGATGCCGAAGAAGCCGAACACCACTTTCAGGTAGCTCTCCTGGTGCTCCATGGCCTGGCCGCCTTCGCTGGTGGAGTACACGCCGCCACGGGTCGATGCGACGATCACCGTCTTGCCACCTGCCAGGCCCACGGGGCCCTTGTCGGTGTACTGGAAGGTGCGGCCGGCCTGCGCCAGGCGGTCGATCCAGGCCTTGAGCTGGCTGGGCACCGAGAAGTTGTACAGCGGTGCGCCGATCACGATCACATCGGCCGCCAGGAACTGGCTCACCAGCGCTTCAGACAGCGCGTTCTCGGCGCGCTCGGCTTCGGTCGAGGCGGCCTGGCCGGTGCGAAAACCCATCGACTGGGCCGACAGATGCGACGGGGCGGCTTCGGCCAGGTCCAGGTACTGCACCGTGGTGCCGGGGTGGGCGGCCACCCACGCCGCCACCGTGCTGGCGGTGAGCTGGCGGGATACGGATTGCGCGCCGGTGATGGCCGAGTCGACGTGAAGCAGTGGCATGTGAGTCTCCTGAGAGGGGTGGTAACTGGGCAGGGCCGCCGTGCGACCATGGGCTGAATTCTGGACAGTCGCCCCCGCGTTGATAAGCCAGGGAACTTGCGATAGATTGTTCTATCTGTAGAACGATGACTGCCATGCAAGACCTGAACGACATGCTCTACTTTGCCGAGGTCGTCGAGCGCGGTGGCTTCGCCGCTGCCGGGCGCGCCCTGGGCATTCCCAAATCGCGCCTGTCGCGGCGGGTGTCCGAGCTGGAGGCCCAGCTGGGCGTGCGGTTGCTGCAGCGCACCACGCGCCGGCTGTCGCTCACCGAGGTGGGCGAGGCGTACCTGCGGCACTGCCAGGCCATGCGCGAATCGGCCCAGGCCGCGGCGGACGTGGCCGCCCAGGTGCAGACATCCCCGCGCGGCACCATCCGCGTGAGCTGCCCGGTCACGCTGGCGCAGACGGTGCTGGCCGAACTGATGCCGCACTTTCTGTCCACCTTTCCGGAGGTGCGTGTCGAGATGCTGGTGAGCAACCGCGCCGTCAATCTGGTGGAAGAGGGCATCGACGTCGCCCTGCGGGTGCGCCCGTCGGTAGACGACAGCGGCAGCATGGTCGTCAAGCGGCTGGACCAGGCCACCCAGATCCTGGTCGCCAGCCCCGAACAGCTGATCCGCCAGGGCACCCCCGAGACGCTGGAAGACCTGGCGCGGCTCGACAGCATCGCCATGTCGGCGCCGGACGGGCGCTCCACCTGGAACCTCATCGGCCCTGGCGGCGTACACCAGGTGGTGCAGCACACGCCGCGCTACGTGGCCGACGACCTGCTCACCCTCAAGATTGCCGCTGTAGCCGGCACCGGCATCTGCTGGATGCCCGACTACATGTGCCAGGACGAGATCCGCGAGGGGCGGCTGGTGCGCGTGCTGCCCGCGTGGGCGCCTGCCCCGGCCATCGTGCATGCGGTGTTCCCCTCGCGCCGCGGGTTGTCACCCGCTGTGCGCCGGTTTCTGGACTACCTGGGCGAGGCCATGCCGGGCCGCAGCAGCCACGCCACGCGGCAGGCGCTGCAGATGGATGGGGCAGGCATCTGAGCCACCCTGGGTACATTGCGGGCAGCGGCCCGGCCTGAGCCATCCGGGTGCCTGGGCTCGGAAGGCGCGGCGCAGGCGGCCCCGCCAGCCGCCTGCTCCATCAAAGACCGTAGCCTGTCGATCAAAACCCCCGGAGAACGTCCTTTTTGGGGTGACAATGCAACCAGTTGCAACCCGGCCCGCAGGCCGTTGCACCGGGGTCCGCGCCCTTTGCAGGCCCATTCATTGACCTGCATCGCACGCTTGAACCCACGGCCGTGACCACTCCGCACCCCATTGATCTGGACCTGAAGCAGGCGCGCATTCATCCGGCTGTGCGCGCCATCGTCATCCCTCCGTGCCCCGAGTCGCTGCTGCGCCTGCAGCAGATCATGGCCGCGCCCGAAGTAGACCTGACGGCGCTCGACCAGCTCGCCTCGTCAGACGTTGCCATGGCGGCGGCACTGATGCGCGTTGCCAACAGCCCTTTGCATGGGCTTGCGCAGCCGGTCCAGACGGTGGGTATGGCGCTGACGGTGCTGGGCGTGCGTCCATCGGTGGAACTCCTGTCGGCGTTCATTACCCGCCACGCGCTCAACGTGCGCTCGCCGCTGCTCGACCATTTCTGGGAAAGCTCGCAACGCCGCGCCATTGCCTGTGAACACATCGGCCGCCAGCTCTACAGCCTGGACCCGGGGCTGGGCTACAGCTTCGGTCTGTTTTGCCATGTGGGCATACCGGTGCTGGTCAAGGCTGTGCGCGGATATTCGTCCACCGTGACCGAAGCCCTGGCCCGCAAAGACCGTACCTTCACCCAGACAGAAAACGCCAACCACAAGACCGACCATGCCGTGATGGGCGCCATCGTGGCGCGTACCTGGCACCTGCCGGCCGCCGTCGCGCAGGCCGTGTGGCTGCACCACGACTTTGCCTGCCTGTCTGACGAGCGCTTTGACCCGACAGTGCGGCACCTCGTGGCCATGGGCGCGCTGGCCGACTACCTGGTGACCCACCACGAGAACCTGCCCCCCACGCGCGAATGGCAATTGCACGGCGAGGCCTGCATGGAGCACCTGCACGTCACGCAGGATGAGCTGGACCACTGGATCGACGCGCTGTACCCGGCCTTCGAGTCTGTTGTTTTCTAGTCCGCAGGGACGGTGTTTTCCCGCGCGGCGGTTGCGGCGTGGCTCGGGCGTGCAACACCGTGCCACAACGGTGCCGGTTTGTAGCATGCTGTAGTCAATCCTTACCACCCATCCCAGGAAAGACCGCTATGTACCAGCTGAAGATCTCTACGCGCCTGTCCCTGGCATTCACCCTTCTGGTCTTGCTTCTTGTGGTCCTGGGCAGCGTCGGCCTGATCAGATCTGCCAGCCAGCGCACGGAATTACGCGACGTGGTGGAGTTGCGCATTCCCATTACCACAGCTCTCGGGGTGCTGGCCAACGGGGTCAACGTGCAGGCCATCCAGTTTCGAAACCTGGCCATTTTCAGCAGCGAGACGGTGGTCAAGAGCGCATTCGACCAGGTGGCCGCAAACCGTGCCCTGATCACCGAAAAGTACAAGGAACTCGATGGGCTGATCGAAAGCCCCAAGGGTGAAGAGATCCTCAAGCGCATGAACCAGCAGCGCGCAGAATTTGTGAAGCTCGGCGACGAGTACATGGCGCTCATCCGGCAAGGCAACAAGGAGGCCGCGGTACAGCTTCTGGAGGAAAAACTGCGGCCGACGCAACTGGCCTACCAGGCGACTATCGAAGAACAGACTAAATTTCAAGGAGACGTCACCAGTGCAGCGGGGCAGCGTGCCGAGGCCAGCGCCATGGCGCTGCAGCGAGATGTGCTGATTGCCGGGGTGATTTCCATCGCTTTGGCGATCTTTCTGGCGGTAAGCATCATCCGATCCATCACCCGGCCGCTGGAGTCCGCCGTGAAGGTGGCTGACAGCATTGCCGCGGGTGACCTGGGCACGCAGATCACCGTGCACTCGAAGGATGAAACCGGCCAACTGCTTGGCGCCCTGCAGCGCATGCAGCAAAGCCTTGCCAGCACCGTGAGCCTGGTGCGCCAGAACGCCGAAGGGGTGGCATCGGCCAGCTCGCAGATTGCCTCGGGCAACAACGACCTGTCGGCCCGAACGGAGC
>LNFM01002838.1_pt1 | contig 35572 bp, 33 predicted proteins | sample 596031 | NCBI WGS metagenome assembly LNFM01 (sample SAMN04254537, study PRJNA301005) | activated carbon metagenome | isolation source: dual media filters at the Ann Arbor, Michigan drinking water treatment plant | place: USA: Ann Arbor
ACGCGGCGTTGCTGGGTCAGGCTTTCGCCCATTGCCCAAAATTCCCGACTGCTGCCTCCCGTAGGAGTCTGACCCGTTATTCAGTGTCAGTGTGACCGACCGTCCTCTAAGACCGGTTACAGATCGTAGCCTTGGTAAGCCATTACCTTACCAACTAGCTAATCTGCCGCAAGCTCCTCTTCAAGCGATAAAATCTTTAACAACTGTCATCTTGCGATGCCGCTGCATTATGCGGTATTAGCGTCCGTTTCCGGACGTTATTCCCCACTCGAAGGTAGATTACTTACGTGTTACTCACCCGTGCGCCACTCTATGCACTCTCCGAAGAGAGCTTTAATCGTTCGACTTGCATGTCTGAGGCACGCCGCCAGCGTTGATTCTGAGCCAGGATCAAACTCTCGTTGATTTTCTGTCTCATAATTGGGATCAATTCGAGTCCTAAGACTCTGTTGACCTGCCTAAGGATTGAGGTCCTTAGGTCTTTTTGTTGTTCATACGAATTAACACATGGACACGCATATTTAGTTTTCAAATATCAACTTCTTTTAATTCGCTCCCCTTAAAACTTCACTAGGGGCGAAACTTTCGATTATACAGAAGCTATTCTGTATGTCAAGCGACTAAGCGAAAGTTTTTAACTTTCATAGTATTTGCGGCGAACCGCATACTCTTAGAGGCAACTTATGATTCTCTACATTTCGCATCTCGTTGTCAAGCGGCAATTGGTTATTTTTAGCGAGTTCGGCATCCGATCTCTTTTATAACCTTTTGAAGCTTTCGAAACACTGTTCGAGTTTCACAAATTCAAAGACCTTTTAACCAATTTTGGAGCGAAATAAATTCCCTTCAATCGCTTGAAGGGAACCGTTTACTTCCCCGAGATCGATCGCTCGTTCAATCGAGCAAATAAGGATATTAACATCCTTTTAACAAATGTCCAGCCGAGAACCGCCTTTTTTCAAAAAAATCGATCTATATCAGAAATGGAGCGGGCGACGGGGATCGAACCCGCAACTTCCAGCTTGGGAAGCTGACACTCTACCATTGAGTTACACCCGCAATTTCCCGAATGATAGCACGGGTCAAACGCCTTTCGTCAAGCGTTTTTTGAGTCGATCAGGATATCTATAAGCTCTCGAACCGCTCCGCAGCCGCCTTTAGCTTTAGTAGTGTACTGAGCAGCCGCCAGGACAGCAGGATGAGCATCAGCGACAGCTACGGCCAGGCCAATAAATGGAAAGACCTCCATGTCGGGCGTATCATCGCCGATGAAGGCGACCTCTTCGCGGATGACACCGGCGGCGAGGATCAATTCGTTCAGGGCCGACACCTTTTCCTTTCTGCCCTGGAAAACAAATTCTATCCCTAATTGCTTTGCCCTCATCTCGACGATCGGCGAACTGCGGCCTGAGATGATGCCTGATCGGAAGCCCGCCTTGTGCCAATCGACGATCCCCTGCCCGTCTCTAGCATGAAAAACCTTGAGTTCCTCACCCGAAGCACCGAAATACAATCGCCCGTCGGTAAGTACGCCGTCGCAGTCCATGATAAGCAGTTTGATCTTGGCCGCCCTTGCCGGTACGGGTAGAGATTCTTCAAATGTCATACGATCTGTGAAGAAATCACCGAAATTCTTACCGAACTTCGAACATATCAACCGAATTAAGCTTCCAACCGTTCCCTGCTCTGGTCAGTCGATAGACGGCGACGCCCGTCTCGATCTCCTTGTTCAGCAGCTTGATGCTCATATTCGCCTCTACGAGCACTGTATTGGCGTCGATCCGGTCGATGTGACGGATCTGGGTCTGCCATTGCTCTGTCGAACCGGTGAGGCCGCTTACAAATCGGGTGACCTCGCCCGGCATCGCCAGGGCTTCCATATCGGCTTTCCGATTCGCGGCAGCCGCTTTGTCGAAATCTGCGAAAAATGCACGCACCGTTGGATCGATGGTCCCCGCGACCTCCAGCCTGCTGCGGAGGTTTCGAGCTGCGAAGCTCGCTCCGTACTCGGCATCGGTAGCTATCGCGGCCTCTGCCCATTTGATGGCCGCCTCATTCTGATTGGCTTTGGCGGCAATTTCGGCCAAACCAACGTATGCCCAAGCCAAACTCCTGGCGGTCGGTAGCTTTTCGTCTAGAACGGCCTTAAATTCACGCTCAGCATCCTGATTCTTGCCCAGAGCAAGCTGAGATCGGGCGAGCAGAATTCTGAGATCGTCAAATCGCGGCAGATCGCGGATCAGGGTCTTAGCTAATGTCTCGGCGTTGGCAAATTCGGGTGCCGACTGTCGATCGAACGACCGCTTTACAGCCAATAGCGGGTCGCTGTCGGCCGTATCTTGTGGCTTGACGTCGTCTGCATAATCAGTCTGCGGATAAAGCTTTTCCGGATCTATCTCGACCCGCACAACTTTCTCAGTAGTTTTGAAAACGCCCTCGCCGTATGATGCCGCCGCTATTGTCGCGGGCGAAATGATCTTCTGACCGCTTGCTGTCGTCGCCGCTAGATTGACCGTGACATCATTCTGACCCGTATTCCTGAGTGCAACTTTAGTATCACCGCTATCGATCCTTGGAAGGCCGATGATCAGATTCGTCTCCGTTATCTGATCGAATAGCGGGTCAAGGATCCCCTTTTGCGACGCAAACGCCGTGCGAAGCTCGGCAATGTTCAAATTCCCGTCTTCTGCCCGGCCTTTGATAGCGGTCGAAAACTCCGACGCCCCGACTCGCTTGGCGAGCAGCCGCCACATCATCGCACCTTTGTTTGCGACGACCGGATAATAAAAATCATCGATCGGCGAGACGATCGTCATTGGGGCGTCGCGTTTTGAAACCGCAGTATAGGCATTTCGCTGCCGAAGCCGCTCGATATCGGCGACATCCTTGCCAAATTTGCTTTCGATGAACTCAGTTGCCAGATATCGCGAGAGCCCTTCAGTGATGATCCCGTAACCTTCTCCGTTGACCGCGACAGCGTTACCGAGCCATAGCTTCGCGGCCGCCTCGGCGACATTCATTGCTGTCAGCGAATCGACCTTCGGCCGCCGAAACAGAGCCTCGTCCACCAAAACCGTGCCCCCGTTAGAAAACCCCGCACCGCGTCTCACGGAAACAATACGAAGCGGCACTTCCGGAGCCTTTCCAAGTACACCGGCGATAAAAGTCCTGGCATCCAAGAACAATGCCGCTAGTTCCTGAATACGCTTCTGCCCTTCGGCATTCGTGCCTTTCGGAGCGTAAACAGCGACACCTGGCTGATTTGTGACATCCCAATTCCCCGTAACAAAGAACGGCTGCCCATTCAGTTTTTGATCAAATACTCCCGAAGCTTCTGCTCCTGCGGAAAGGGCCGTCTGCCCATTTACTTTCAATCGAAAGGGCGCGGTATCGCCGCCGCGGGTAAAGAACCAGCTGTTCGGCGTCGGGTACCAATACGATAGCGGCAATAATTGCGACCCGTTTGGCGAGATCGTACCAAGAGCGGCGTTGTCCTTCACCGTGATCTTGTAATCAACAACCGCCGAGATCACTCCGTCCGCCGGCACCGAGACGAGCCTCGTCACCACCCGCTGAAGACTGGCCGCCGCATTGATCTTCTCTTCACTTTTAGAGAAATCGGCGGTGGAATCGTTTATCTTGATCGCAGATATTTCCGCCGCTGGAGCGATCCGAAGCGTCAAAGTACTTGCCGGCCGGCCCGAGACATTCTTCAAACCGATCACCGCCCGCGACGCGATCACTCGCGAATTATCCTGCGGAAGCGTTACTTCGATGTCGTATTTTTGAACCTGCCAAGTTGGCAGAGCCGTACGGCCCGTGTCCTGAGCCCTCAGGCAAACCGCGAGAGTCATCAAGAAAATGGCGAGAATTAAGGATCTTTTCATCTATTGGTTCGTGGTCGAAACGATCTCATGGATCTGTTTTAGTTTGAACAAAAGCGGTTCCAGTCTTGCGAGCGGAAGCTGGTTTGGCCCGTCGCTCGGGGCATTCGCCGGGTTGTCGTGGACTTCCATAAACACGGCGTCGACACCGCACGCAACACCCGCTCTTGCAAAGTTTTCGATGTATTGGCCTTGTCCGTCAGTTGCCTTGCCAAGTCCGCCGGGAAGCTGGAGCGAGTGCGTCACATCAAAAACAACAGGCACGCCAAACGACCGCATCACCGGAAACGAACGCAGATCGACAACGAGATTATTGTATCCAAAGCTCGCACCGCGTTCGGTCAGCAGGATCTTTTCGCAGCCGGCTTCGCTCAGCTTATCAACTATATTTTTGGCATCCCAGGGAGCAAGAAACTGTCCCTTTTTCACATTTACGGCTTTGCCGGTCTTCGCCGACTCGACCAAAAGGTCGGTCTGCCGGCATAAGAACGCCGGGATCTGAAGCATGTCAACCACCTCGGCCGCCTTTTCGGCCTGCCATGGTTCATGGATGTCAGTTATCACCGGCACGCCGATCTCCGCCTTAACCTGAGCCAGGACTTCAAGCCCAAAGTCCATCCCGCCGCCGCGAAAACTCTCGATCGAACTGCGATTTGCCTTATCAAACGACGATTTGTACACAAAATCGACGCCGACGTGCCTGCAAATATCCGATATCTCCTGCGCCATAAAAAGCGCGTGCTGCGACGACTCAACTACACAAGGGCCAAGGATAAAAGACAATCCCCCGCCGCCAAACGTTACGTTTTCAACGTTAAACTTTTCGCTCATTCAGCTAGAATTTAGCACATTTTGTGCCGGGAACGCAGGCGCCCTCGCCTGCAAGCGTTCCGCTTCGGGACGCTGACGCACCTGGTCCGTTATCGACTTGAGAAATACTAGAATCCCTCACGCCGGGGGAACCTGCGTGGCAGGCGGGGGCTCCGGCGGTCCGGGCAAGATCAGCTCTTTAACGAATCAAACCCTGTAACAGCCTGGACAAACCTGTGCATCTCCGGTTCGGCGTCGATCCTGGGCAGGGCTACTTTGTTATCTTGTGGAGTTGAGAGGCGAAGTTCGGTTGTCACGGCGATCGAATAGCCCGCCGAGTCCGTGGCGGAAAATTCTCGCGAAGCAGCATCGCCGTTGGGATAGCAAAACCCTTGAATTTCCCGACCAAGTCGATCACCAAGAACCTGACGAGAGGTGATAAGTTCGTCCGACAGCTGGTCGTTCGTGACGTGTGGCAGAATCGGATGCGTTACGGTGTGCGAGCCAATTGCGATCCAGCTTGAGTCCATTTCCTTCGCCTGCTGCCAGTCGATCGGACCAAACTCATCGGGCGGCAGCTCAGGTATTACAAGGCCAAATCCGTCTGCGATCTCCGCAAGGATCGCGTCGCGCTCGGACGGAGTCAGCTTCTTAAGCTCGGAATTGATCTTCCCGGCAGCCTGTATGCGTGACGAACGCCCGTTGAGATCAGCGTTTATTACCTTTCCCCGTATCTCGACAGCCATCTCGCCGTCGCCCGCGTTGAGCATCAAGAATCTTGCGACGTCAGTCCAGATCCAGCTCTTGCCGTCGACGAAATCGGTTACTACAAACAACGTCGCCGAAACTTCCATCTCGGCAAAGATCGGAAACGCGATCTCATACACGTCGCGGTAACCATCGTCGATGGTAACAACTGCCGAACGCGGCGGAACCGGCTTTCCCGTCGACATTAGTTCCGCAACCTCATCGAGCCTGAGGATATTGTAATTCTTCTTAAGATAGGCAAGATGCTCGCGTAAAACCGATGCTGAGATCGAGCCATCGCGGCCATCCTCGCTAAAGCGGTGATACATCAATATCGGCACCTTCCGGCGATTCAGGAACCGAAAGATCGCGAACGCATCGGTTCGCATCAGGAGATCTATCGCGAACCGTTTAAGCATTTTCGAGCCTCATTTTCAGCCGACGCCGCATCTCGTCCTTCTCCTTTTTTAGCGGCAGCCGATAACGTTTGCCGAGAGAAACGTCCTGCTTTGTTGTTCTCACTTCACCCGATGCGATCTGGGCGACGGCTTTGGCGACCAGTTCCGCACACTTCACACGAAGCCCGGATCGAAACTCATCAGTAAATCGCTCAAAATCCACGCCAAATCGGCGATCGTATTCAAGCGGCACGGTTTCCTGCAGGATAATATCACCGGTGTCGACCTTGGCCGCGATAAAATGCACCGTCAGGCCAACTTCCTTCTCACCGTTAAAAAGCTCCCAAAAAACCGGCGGTCCACCGCGATACAGCGGGGCGAGGCCTTGATGAAGATTGATCGAACCGAGCCTGGGAATCCCGAAAACTGATTCTTTTATGATGTTTGTCCCGTAAACGACGCCGAGGTCGGCGTTCATAGAGGTCAGCAGTTCCAGCGAAGCCGAAGAGTGATAATCATCGACGAGAAAATACTCGATACCGAGACGATCACAGGCCTCTATCGTTGAGGTCTTGGGATCCACTGCGTTTGAATGTCCGTTCGCGTTTCCGTTCGATCTGACCAGAAACTTCTTGGCGGTTGCAGCAAAGCCGTCGTATTTGATCGAACGCCGCACTTTCTCCGTCAGCGATCGCTGCGGACTCGTCCTTTCTTCGATCACGACGCCGGCGATCTCGACACCGGCGATCTTCGCCAACTCGTCGATCACCAATTCCGCACCACCATGTGTCAGCAAAACAACACGCATAACCGAATAAGAAAAGGCCGAAATGTCGGCCTTTTTCAGAAACTTTAACTGGAGCGCAGGCATCCTGCCTGCCCGCCGAGTCTTCGAACGCGGCGTTCATAATTTAAAACGCAGTTAGAATATCGCTCACGCGGAAACGCCGCGTTGCGGCGTGGCAGGCAGGATGCCTGCGCTCCAGTTATTCCTCCGCCCCGATCTCCATCCGCTCCGGCATCTCGACCTGCTTGTCGCTCATCACGTCGTGTTCGAGATTCTCGCTCTTAACGCGGTTTTCCCAAGCTGCACGAACAAATGAGTCAAAAAGCGGGTGAACAGCGAGCGGTTTTGACTTGTATTCGGGATGGAATTGACACGCGACGAAGAACGGATGCGTTTCCCGCGGCAGTTCGATCATTTCCACAAATTTCCCGTCCGGCGAAACCCCGCTGAAGATCAGGCCTTCGCGTTCGAGAGCGTTGCGGTACTCGGGATTGAATTCATAGCGATGCCGATGCCTTTCACCTATCTCCGCGGCCCCGTGATAGATGTCGCGGGCAAGTGAGCCTTCTTTCAGCAAACAAGGATAGTTGCCGAGACGCATCGTGCCGCCAAGTTCGTCGACGTCGACGAGGTCGCGCAGCTTAAAGATGATAGGGAACGGTGTCTCTTCGTTAAACTCGGTCGAATCCGCATCGCGGAGCCCGCAAACGCTTCGGGCAAATTCGATACACGCCGTCTGCATACCGAGACAGATGCCAAAATACGGCGTACCCGATTTCCTGGCGTACTTGATCGCCCTCAGCATCCCTGCGATACCGCGTTTTCCGAATCCACCGGGGACGAGGACGGCGTCAAAATCCTGCAGCTCGTTCTCGTAGTCTTCGCGAACGAGATTTTCAGATTCGATCCATTTAACATCTACCCGCAGATTGTTCGCAACGCCCGCATGGGTCAGGGCTTCTCGCAATGACTTGTATGAATCTTCGAGACCGACATATTTACCAACGATCGCGATCTTGACTGCACCGCCCGTCGGGTCCTTGATAGTCGAAACCAGATCGCGCCAATTTTTGAGATCGGCGGTTGGGAATCTTTCGTTCAGGTGCAGATCGTTGACTATCAGGTCGTCGAGGCCCTGTTCACGAAACGCCAGCGGCACCTCGTAGATCGTTCCGACATCGAGAGCGGAGATGACCGCGCTTTCCTGAACATTACAGAAAAGGGCGATCTTCTTTCGCAAGTCTACCGGCAGCGGACGCTCTGAACGACAGAGCAGAATATCCGCGGCGATGCCGATCTCGCGAAGCTCTTTGACCGAATGCTGCGTAGGTTTCGTTTTAAGCTCACCCGCTGCGGCGATGTATGGCACGAGCGTCACGTGAACAAAGATCGCGTTATTTCGCCCCTCTTCGTTTCCGATCTGGCGGATGGCCTCCATAAACGGCAGCGACTCGATATCGCCGACCGTGCCGCCGATCTCGACGATCAAAACGTCCGGCTCATGCATTTCGGCGACCTTGCGAACCGCCATTTTGATCTCGTCGGTAATGTGCGGAATGACCTGGATCGTCTTACCCAGGTAGTCGCCACGTCGCTCTTTCTCGATAACGGACAGATAAATTCGCCCGCTCGTCCAGTTGTTCGCCTGCGAAAGCTTGGCATTTGTGAAGCGCTCGTAATGCCCCAGATCCAGATCGGTTTCGGCCCCATCGTCGGTCACAAAAACCTCGCCATGCTGGAACGGCGACATCGTGCCCGGGTCGACGTTGATGTACGGGTCGAGCTTCATCATCTGAACCTTCATCCCACGAGCCTCAAGCAAACAGCCGATAGAACTCGCCGCTAGCCCCTTACCCAAACTCGAAACCACGCCGCCTGTTACAAAGATGTATTTGGTCATATTCCTCTTAGTTGCTCCGCCGCTCAATTCGAAGATCTTTACTCCCGCCCTTGTCCGTGCCCTTCCGTTTGTTCCGTGGTCATACTCCCAGAAGTTAACCATGGAACGCCCAGAGAAACACGGAATAACGCCGAAAAACTTGCCGCCCGCTTACGCAGGCGGTTCTGATTTGTCTGCCTTCCCTTCCCGCTTTTTCTTCTGATAACGCCCTTCTTTCATCTGCGTTATCACCTCTTTCGATTTCGCTGCGGCCGGGTCCATTAGTTCCTGAAGAGCGTTAAAACTGGCTCCCATCGGGGTGATACCTTCGGCGGCACTTCGTTCAAACTCTTCTGTCGTGCGGGTTCGCGGTTTGCTCAGGATCCTAAGCCCGACGCCCGCTCCGACGATCAGCAAAACAAAAAATGCAAGTCCGATCCAATCTCCCATCAACGTCCTTCGATCAACTCCCTCACTCGCAAAAGATCGCTTTCTGTATCAACACCGATCGATCTTCCCACCGCCTCGAGAACGCGTATCCTCGCTCCGTCTTCCAAGGCCCTTAGCTGTTCAAGCGACTCGGTCATCTCAAGCCGCGTCTGCGGCAGCCCCGTGAGCCGCAATAGATATTCCCGCCGGTAAACATAAAGCCCCGTATGCTTGCGAAAGATCGACAAGATCTCGGGTTCGGCGATCAACGCTTCCTCCAAACTCCCTCCATATCGCAGGGCCGCATCTCGCGGAAATGGCATCGGCGAACGCGAAAAATGCCGGGCATAGCCTTTGTCGTCGACGACCACCTTGACCACGTTCGCGTTTAGCAGCTCGTGAACGCTGTCGATCGGCTCGCACGTCGTCGACATCTGGGCACTCTCATCATTGACGATCGCCTCGACCGCCGCATCAATTGTCGCCCGCGAGATCAAAGGCTCGTCGCCCTGAACGTTTACAATGATCGATCCTTCAGGCAATTCTAACGCGACCTGTGCGATGCGGTCACTTCCGGAGGCATGATCGGCTCGGGTCATCACAACCTTCCCGCCTGCGGCATGCACCGCGTCAAATATCCTTGCGTCATCGGTCGCAACTATTGCCTCAGAAACCGACCGAGCCTCCGACGCTCGCTCGAAAGCGTGCATTATCAGAGGTTTACCGCCGATCTCGCGCAACATTTTTCCCGGCAAACGCGTAGAAGCGTAACGTGCAGGGATGATCGCAAAGACCTTTTTGTTATGGATTTCGCCGTGATGCTCCACGGGTTTTCAGATTATATCGATTTTACTCTAAACACAACTTGGAAGCGCCGAATCCTTTGGCTACACTCGTTTGCGTGGAAATGGAACACTACTTAGTAAACGCCCGGACCGTCAACCCGGATTTTTCGACCGCCGATCATCGCGACGATCCGCCTTCGAACATCAAGCGCAGGCTCGGGATCGCCATCACGGCCTTTTTTGTTTGGGGCCTATCGGTCGCACTTATCGCTATAATTCCGGCGATGTTTCTCCTGCCGTACCTCGCGTCACTTGGTGTGCCGCTGTCGGATACGGGTCAAATCGCAGATCTTGCCAAAAGCGACCAGACAGCCATCTTTTTGCAGCTAGCGGCTATACTTCCAGCTCATCTGCTAACACTGCTGATCGCATATGTGGTGATCACGCAGGGCCGCAAGTTCGAGTTTTTCAAGACGTTAGGCTGGGAAACGGGCGGGGTTAGGTGGTGGCATTACTGCATCATCATGGGCGGCTTCTTTGCGATCGCGGCGGTGGTCAATTATTTTGTTCCGGAACAGGACAACGATCTGTTACGAATTCTCAGAAGTTCCCGCTCTGCTGTATTCGTCATCGCCTTCATCGCCACATTTTCCGCACCGCTTGTCGAAGAAGTGATCTATCGCGGGGTGCTTTACTCAGGTTTTCAGCGAGCATTCGGCGTACCGGCCGCTTTTGCCCTCGTCACCATTCTCTTCTCGCTGGTCCACGTGCCGCAATATTACCCTAGCGTGTCAACGATCCTGCTCCTGACCCTGCTGAGCGTCACGCTCACAGGCCTCCGGATCTGGTCGAACAGCCTTTGGCCCTGCGTGGTCCTGCACACAATATTTAACGGCTTACAGTCAGTGCTGCTGATCGCGGAACCCTGGCTGCGAAGTATGGTTCCCGAAGCATCGCCAGCTTTCTTCGTCTTAAATGAAATATGGACGCGCCAGTTGTGACGCGTCCATGGTAGGAAAGAGAAGCTAAGATCCGAATTAGTTGTTGCCCTTTGTCGCGGTCGAAGGGTTGTATGAAGGTGGAGGCGGCGGAGGCGCGGATACCACCGGCGGCGACGATCTCTCCATCATTGGGCCCGACGAACGACTCGAAGTGTCGAAACCATCCGAACGGCTCCCGCCACCAAACCATCCACCACCACCAGAAGATCTATCGATATCCCGCGTGACACGTGTGAACGGCGGCGGAACGTATGTTTGTCGATCGCCTGCCCTCGCGGAGCGAACGGCTGAACCTGGATCAGGCGAAACCGGGGTACGGGGCGTTCTCGAGATCGTACCCGGATTTACGGGCGGCGTCCTGCCAGTCTTTGAAGTCGTCCAGGACGGCGGGGTCTGATTCGTAGGCGGATTCACTGGGTTACCACCAGGATAGCCGGTCGGAGCGTACGTATTTGGCAGATATTGCCAATAGATGCCGTTGTGATACCAGTGCCCATAGGGCGAACGCCAACCGTTACCGAAAGGCAGGAAGCAATGGCCGCCAAAACGGGCATCATAAACCCAAAGCCCAAAGGAACCATGTACGTTCCACATACCGTTCCTAAATCCGGAAAGGATCGAGTTGCTTAGCTGCCGGTCCTGCAGCGACGAGCTGACCTTAGCCAGTTCCTTCGAGCGGTCCTTACTCCAATTCGCAAAAGCGTCGCGTTTATTCTTATCAAACTTTGCCACGGCGACAGAATCATCACCGATCGTTCCAGCTCGTCCATCTTTGACCAGCGTGACAGCATCTTCACCGATCTCTGCTTTTCCTTTAGTAACGGAAAGCTTAGCCGTGCCGCCAGCCAAAATATCAACCCGGTAGATACCGGTCTCGATCAATGAGACCAAACCCTTAGGCGTATGCACTGAAACGCGGAACTCATCGGCCGCAAAGACCTCAAATATCGCACTTCCCGAATCGAGCTTTAGCTGCAGATCTTCCAGATCGGTCGTCCCAAATTCAAAACTAGAGTTTGACGAGACGCGAATATATGACCCCGGGTTCAACAGAACCTCGGCCCGTCCGTCGCTGCCGGTCGAAACACGGTCACCAACTTCCACACGATCTCCCTTGAGCAGAACGCCGCCCGTACCGTCAGCACGTGCAATAGAAACCGTGCCTTCGACGTGGTTGACACCGCCCGCTTTCGCCGAGATCAGGAATTTGTCGGCGACGGAGGTTTGAGCGAACGCCGCGATGGAAAGACAAAAAACCGCCATGATCGTTAAGATCGCGGTAAAGCTGGAACGTCGCATATTTAATTTTCTCCTTGGGAAGAGCTGTAATCGTACGTGAATGATAGAACTAATTCTCCGTTAATACAACTGATTTCTGCCTCTACACAGTACAAATCGCATCAATTTACCAACAATTTTTCGTCGAACAACCTTTCGATGCTTTTCGTTATCTAAAGGGTTGCGGTTCTTTTTGGAACCGCGAATTTTTGAAAAGGGGGCTAGATGGCAACTTATAAAGATCCTGACATGTGTTTCGCACCGCTCGAGGTCGTCGAGCGCCTTCTCCAGATTCGCAAGGAACTGGGCTTCAGCGAGCATGTCTACCTTGACCGTTCTCAGGAGATCACTGATTTTCTCGACGCGTACGGTTTTGATATTTACGCATTCTCGACAGAAAATAGAAAGATCAAATACGGTGATTATTCAGCTCCGGTCGTCCCCGGCGGCGACAATCTGCACACCGTTTTCACAACGCATTAGTTCCAACAACTGAAGTAACGCTCGGAAATGAAAATGCGAAGGCCGCAAAAGCCTTCGCGTTTTTTATTTTGCCTTGACGATGAATAATGTCCCGTCGTCGTCCAGCACGTTTCTTTCGGTAAAATCGTCGACGCCCTTACGAATAAAATCGATCATTTTCTTGGCCGGCAGATGAAAGCCGTCGAGGACCCGTTTCGCCAGGCGGCTCTGGCCGTATTCCTCGCCCGAAGGATTTGCGGCCTCGGTGATCCCGTCCGTGTAAATGACCATGATCTGCCCCGGCTCGAAGCGGATAAAGTGCTGATGATAATGAAGATCGTCAAACATCCCGAGAGCCATATCGCCGTACTCGACATAGCGATATTCGCCATCCGGCTTGATCAAAAGCGGCGGGTTGTGGCCAGCGTTCGAGAATACAAACGTTTTGTTCGTCGAATCCAGAATACCGTATATCGCGGTGATAAATTTATTATCCTCGATCGAATCGCGCAGCAGGCTGCTTACCTTAGCAAGAGCGATGTGCGGAGCGTACCCGATCTGAACACACGAGCGAAGCGACGCTCGCAAAAAAGACATCAGCAAAGCTGCGGGTATTCCCTTTCCCACTGCATCCGCCACGACGATGCCTATCTGGTCATCAAAGACCTTGACCCAGTCGTAATAGTCACCTGAAACTTCCTCCGTCGGAAAGACATAGGCGCTGATGTCGAAATTCTCGATCTGAGGATCGTCGTGAGGCAGAAGTTCGAGTTGAACTTCGCGAGCGATCTCGAGCTGTGCCTGAATGCGCTTTTTCTCGACCACCTGCTCGTGAAGACGAACTTTCTCGATGATTATCGCCACCTGCGACGTGAGCATCTGCAAAACGGCAAGGTCATCCTCCGAGTATGCCGCAAGATGATCGCTCTCAAGGTCAAAAACCCCAATAACCTTGTCGTTCGAAACGATCGGTGCGAGCATTTCGGAACGAGTCAGGTCACGGGCCGCAAAATACCTCGGATCCTTGCTGACGTCCGGCGAAATTATCGCCTTCCCGGTCTGAGCGACCGTACCCAAAAAACCCTCGCCCATCCGCAGCCGAGGCTCGATCAGCTCAAAACTGATCTGATAACCACGGATCGCCTTCGATCTGAACACATACGGGCTCTCATCCTCCGAACCAAACTCGATCAAATATATCCCCGCCGCATCGTACGGCAGCACCGACCCGAGCGTATCCATCACAAGATTCAGAACCTCATCAAGATCCAGCGACCGCGAGATCGTCTTCGTGATCTCATGCAGCAGCCTAAGCTTGTCCAGCGGTGTTAATTTTGAATGATCGGATTTGTTATCCATTGTCAGAAAAGATAAACAAGGAGTATAGCTGACAATGACTGGAAATGGTTAGCGGCGTTGCCGAGTTGACTCCCGGGTCGCCGCCGCTAACTTTGTTAGGGAAAGGCTAAGGACAAGATGTTCAAATTACTGAGCGATCTCCGGCGCTTTGACCGTGATCGTCGGATCGAGTTCCCATTCCATGATAACGCCGGTTTGTGTGGTGATCTTGCCGCGATATTCTGATGTGAACTCGCTCTTGAGAATGACCCCTTTTCCGTCGATCCAATACACGTCTTTTGACTCGGATTCGGTATTCTCACCGGTTTTTTCGTTGAAGCTGGTCTTTCGCTCGGTCTTGACGTACATATGCACGGGCCTCTCGCCCAACGTGCCTTGCCCGAGGTACCGATAGTCGGTTTTGGAGCTGAGCACCTTTCGCGTGCTTTCTTCCAATTCCTTTGGAGCGGCGATCGCAGGACTGTACTCTTTTCGCGTCCACTGCCCATTTTCGGACCTTGTGTATGCCCATTTGCCAATGATGATCGTCTCCTTCATCGGGCTGGCTTTGCCGCCGAATGAAGAGGTGTGGAAGTTACGAGTTTCCATCGCGGACCCATATTCGGTGATATTCTTCGAGGAATGATCGGTAGCCGGCCGTCCCGATACCGTCGAAGTAGTCGTGACGGTCATTCGATACTTCTCGCCCTTCCACTTCGTTTTGTGGTCATAACCGCCATTTGTCACAGCATCGAACTCCGCTTTATCCAGCACGCGCTCCTGAGCAGTCACTATCGCAACACAACCGAATACAAGCGCAAACAAAAATGATCTTTTCATAGGGGTTTATTTTTTCTGCCTCCGGCTTTACTACACGTGGCAGAAAGCGGTAAGTGGCAAAATGTAGATGATTTTTGGATACTGCTCTAGAACCTACTTTGACCTATTCGGCTTCGTCCAGGTCAGACTTTTTAACTGCCGCTAAATACGCTCTTCGAATACAGTTCCCAAAGCCGCGAGATCTTGATCCGAAATTCGACCAGTGCCCGGCTTACGCCGAAATGGCGGGCTATTTCGTTGATGGTCTTCCCGTTTTCGACCATCCGTTTTAGTGCGGTGTAGGGGACGAGGGCGGCGACGCCGGTGGAGTAGGCTTCTTCTTCGATGGCGTGGTTGTAGTCGCGGGCGATTATCTCGCCTTTTTCGTTCTTGCGTTCGATGGCAAGGCGGCTGGGTTTGTGGCCGAGGAAAACGTGGCTGATCTCTTCCATCAGCGTCGCGTGATGGCGGTTTTTGCCGTGGGTTGGGTTTAGGATGATGAGTTTGCGGCCATCAGGCAATTTGTGCGAAGCGGCCCCTCCCGACCATGCGTTCTTTCCATCCCCGGTCAGGTGCTCGACCGTTTCGGGGCTGAGTGCGGCGATCTGTTCGAATGGAACGACCAGCAAATTCGCATACCGAGCAAGCTCAAAAGGGTCGAGCGGCTCGTCATCACGTTTCAGGCCCGCGAATTCCCGCAGGCCCAAAGCTCTGATCTCATGATGTCTTCCCTTTTGTGTCGGCGGAAGTTCGTCCATCTACCAAGATTTCTTCTTGTATTCGGAGTCTACGTCTTCGCCCGAAAGAGCAACTCGATAATTCTTGGACTGCTTCTGCTTGGTAATTAGCAGGTCATCTTTCGTCTTGAGCAGATCTGCCCGATTGTAAACCGAAAGCTCGAAGTTATAGCCGTGCGTGATCGCATCCTTCGGACAGGCCTCGACGCAGAAACCGCAGAAAATGCAGCGGCCGTAGTCGATGTTGTATACCTTGGCGTAACGTTCGTCTCGGCCGACGCGCTCGGCATACGGCCGGGCATCGTCGATCGCCTCGATGTAAATACAGTCCGAAGGGCAAGCCGCCGCACACAGATAACATGCGACACATTTTTCCTTCCCATTCTCATCGACGTGAAGGAGATGCTGTCCGCGATATCTTGGCTGGACCGTCACTGGATCTTCGGGATACTGGACCGTCCATTTTTCCTTTGGGATCTCTGAAAGCGTGCGTTTCATGCCCTTGAGCACGGCCGCGGTCGATTTGAGAACATCTGAAACTAAAGACATATATAAGTAAAACTAGAAGCTGCCCATCACGCCGAACATGATCTGCAGAATAATGACTACGATCCCCAGAACGAGTCCTGCGACGCCCGTGATGATCCCCCACGTAGCGAGCGATGCTCCGCCATACTCGGCCGGATTCTCATTCGCTTTACCGCGAGCCATAAATCCGGTGACCAATGCGGCGATACTTGGCAGCAATCCGCCGCAGCAGATCGTCACACCGAGAATTCCAAGCACGAGCGACACTATTGCGAGCGTCTTATTCTGCCCTTCGCCTCCGGCTCCCGCGACGGGCGGTTGAAACGGAGTGTTCGAGCCGATCTCCTGATTCTGCCAGCTGGCTTCCGGAGCCGGCGGCGGAGCCCATTCGGCAACGGGTGCCGCAGCGGGCTGATCAAATGGAGACTGAAACGACGGCTGTATCATCGTAGCGGCCTCATCGAGCGGCTGGTCATACGACGGAGCAGCAGGTGCAGGCGTGTAGGGTTCTGGCTCGTACGAAGGCTGTTCCGTATAAACCGGCGCCGGCGGCTCAGGTTCAAACGAAACCGGTTCCGGTTCGTAAGGCGTCGAAAAAGGCGATGGCGGCGGAGCGGCCGCGGGCGGTGGAGGCTCGGGAGCAAGAAAACTCGGCATTTCCGGCTCGGACGGCTTTTCCTCGATCGGCGGTATCTCCATGATGTCAGCCGCCGGCTCATTGCCGAGGACATCCTTCATCTCCGCTTCGGAGACATACATCGTTTTGAGCGGGTCGTTCGACGGCAGATCGAGAACCTCGTCAGGCTCGGAGATGGGAATCGAGCCAACCGTGGCGTGAATACCTGGGTCCGGTTCCGACGAAAAGGTCGGTTCAGGAGCTAAGGTCGCCGGTTCCGGCTCGGTCGACGGGATCGGCATTTTTGGAGCAACTATGGTCGCATATGGGTCAAAGGCAGGAGCATCATCGGTAAGCGGAGTTCCGTCCACCTGACAGAACCGCATCGAATCCTCAAATGTTTTCGCACAAGTAGGGCATGTCTTCATAGTTGTTCTTCCTTGAAAGTATTGGAGTTGCCGAAGTTACGAGGGCTGCGAAGTTCTGATGCAAGATACAGTGGTCGAACCAATCGGATTCCAGACAGTGCAACTTCGCAACTTTCCAAACTCCGGCACTTCGAAACTTTCCAACTACCTCGTAACTTTCTGAAACCTTTATACTTTAAGCGTTAAACTAATTCAAGTTTGCTAAAGAAATACGCGATCTCGATCGCCGCATTCTCCTCAGAATCCGACCCGTGAACCGCATTCTCGCCGATCGACGATGCAAAGTCCTTTCTCAAAGTTCCCTCAGCCGCCTCAGCCGGATTTGTCGCCCCCATCAGCTCACGCCACGCGGGAACAGCATTCTCTTTCTCAAGTGCCAACACGACACACGGCCCCGACGACATAAATTCCGTCAGTTCGCCAAAAAACGGACGTTCCGAGTGAACTGCATAAAACCCCTCAGCCTGCTTCAGCGACTGATGGATCAACTTCATCCCCCGGATCTTAAAACCCGCCGCCAAAATGCGGTCAACGATCTTCCCATGATTCCCGGCACGAACTGCGTCCGGTTTGATAATTCCAAATGTTAAATTGCTCATTATTAATAATCTTTCCTGATTCATTTTTTATCCAAATCGAAACTCATCTATTGAAAATGGATGAATGCCCAAACTTCAATAAACTTGTCAGCTTTCATACTGCCTACTCCCGAGCCGTTTACAATTGACGGAAACGATGTCTGCCAACTTCAACAACAACGAATGCCGAACCTAGATCATCCTCGGAATATAAGCTCAGGACGCGTTCTAGCTCTGAATGAACCCCAACAATATTTGACGGAAGTATCCTCAAATATATAACCCCCGACAATATTTCTCTTATAAAAACCAAATTACCGTAGTCGCGGTCGCGGGTTACGAATATCCTCTCTAACTCTTGTGCTTTCAGTAGATTAGCTTCATCCGAGGCCGCCGCCATCCCAATATCGGAAACCCGCATGATGTCCATTCCCAGTGATCGCAGGAATTCGGCGGTTACAGAATAAACATCCTGATCGAGCAAAAATCTCATGCCGCAACGCGAATGTCCTCCGCCGAGATGAGAGATATAGCGTAGTCCATACAGGCCTTAATATCTTCAGTTTCGAGATCCGGATAATAATCGCGTTTTATCTCGTCAAAAGATATGTCTTCGTTGATAAGCTCTAAAACGTTCTGAACAGTGATCCTCGTCCCCGCGATGCAAGGCTTTCCAAAGTGGATATCTGAGTCGACCTGAATCCTATTGTTCATACTCCTCCAAACTAACCCAAAACTTCCACGATCGCCTGCCCAATATCCGCCGGCGACTGAACAACGCGAATCCCTGCGGCTTCTAACGCCGCCATCTTCTCTGCCGCAGTTCCCTTGCCGCCCGAGATGATCGCACCGGCGTGGCCCATGCGGCGGCCGGGAGGTGCGGTTTGGCCGGCGATGAAGGCTACGATAGGTTTGGTAACGTGCTCTTTGGCGTACGCTGCAGCGTCTTCCTCGGCCGTTCCGCCGATCTCGCCGATCATGACGATCGCGTCGGTTTCGTCGTCTTCCTGGAACATTCTGAGAGCGTCGGTGTGATTTGTGCCAATGATCGGATCGCCGCCGATGCCGATTGCGGTCGACTGGCCGAGGCCGAGGGCGGTCAACTGCCCGACCGCCTCATACGTCAACGTTCCCGAACGCGACACAACGCCGATCCTGCCTTCCTTATGAATATGCCCGGGCATGATGCCGATCTTGCACTTGCCGGGCGAAATGATCCCCGGGCAGTTCGGCCCGATCACGCGGGTGTTGCGGCTCGCGAGATACTCCCTCACTTTGACCATGTCCGCGACCGGAATTCCCTCGGTAATACAAACGACAAGCGGGATTCCCGCATCTGCGGCCTCCATGATCGCGTCCGCAGCAAATGGCGGCGGCACATAGATAACCGAGGCGTTCGCACCCGTTTCCTTCACCGCATCGGCAACGGTATTAAAAACCGCAACACCTTCGTGCGTAGAACCGCCCTTGCCGGGCGTGACGCCGCCAACGACATTGGTGCCGTAATCACGCATCGCCAACATGTGAAACGTGCCTTCTTTACCCGTAATTCCCTGAACGATCAGGCGTGTATTCTTATCAACCAAGACTGCCAAAGTTTAGTCCCTCGCTACTCAAGTATTTGGAAAAACAAACGTGAATTATACCACGCCGTCGCCATGACTTGCACTAAACGGGCATCGCGAATTACTCATTAAACAACGCCCTTTCTATGCTATGATGACAAAGTTATGTCGGTCACGTTCGGTACATTGCCAAAAGTCGTAAGACGAGTCACAGGCGGAACCCTGCGGGTCGGTGATTCGCGTGTATCGCTGGATTCCGTCATTTACGCGTACAATCGCGGCGAAAACGCGGCCGAGATACAGGAAAGCTTCCCTACGCTTACGCTTGCCGAGGTTCACGCGGCCATCGCCTTTTACCTGCACAACAAGTCCGAAGTCGATCAGTATCTCGCCGATCGCGTGGCGGAATTTGAGCGATCCCGTGCAAAATACTCAACTCCCGGGCTTCGCGAAAAACTTCTCGCCAGACGCGGTAAACCCCGGGAAGAATGGGATCAGTAAAGTTCCTCGCAGACGAAGATTTCAATCACAGAGCGATCAGAGGCGTTCGAGAACGACTCTCTTATATCGACCTTGTAACGGTGCAAGAGGTCGGCATTCGGAGCGCCAGTGATCGTGATGTCCTCGCTTTCGCAGCCAAAAGCAATCGAATTCTTCTAAGCCACGACGAAAACACAATGCTATCTGCCGCGATCCGTCGCATCGCGTCAGGTCAAAAAATGCCAGGTCTCTTCCTCGCACCGCAACAAACATCTGTTGGTCGTCTGGTTGCAGCGGTAATTTTGGTCGCTGAATGCAGCGATGCCGACGAGTGGAAAGATCGTATCGAATACCTCCCGATATAGTTTGTATGTTTTCTTCTCCTTCTTTGTGTAAAGAAGATTCATGGCCCCGCCCTCGCTCCGTTTACATCCGGTTCCCGTCCTTGTTGACCGTTGCGGACCCATTTGTCATAGATCGCGAGCTGCTCGGCGGTCCAGTTTTCTGAACCGGGGCGCCAGCAGGCTTCTTCGACGCCGTAGCGGCGGGCGTTCGGGTAAGTGGGTTTTGGCCCCTGTTTTCCGCCTATGAGCCAGGCTCGCAAGTTGGCGTAGTGGTTGTCCGACAGCCGTTTTAGCTCGGGATCGACGGTTTCATTTGGCGCGTATTTCCGCGGCCCGCACAGGTCGCAGTCGTCGGGACAATCGCCGTCGTGCCCCCGGATACTGCCAGGTGTACTTCTATAGTTATTCGCCGCCCTACCTTTGCAGGTGAAGCATCCGTGACAGCCTTCGACGATGCATTTTTCAAGCGTGTAAAACTGCCGCACGCTCTGCTCGACCAAAGCTGTCGGCGAAGGCAGCGGCGGAGCTGATTCGGCGATCTTGAGCAGGCGATGCGCGGTCGATTTTGACACCCCGAGCTCGTCGGCGACGGCCCTGAGATTCTTCTTCTTTTCGTAGAGTTTCTTTATAGTCCGCAGACGGTCCCATTCCCAATGGTCATTGTCCTCGGCCCGCACGCTCATCTCGCTGGCGTAGCCGATAAAGTGCATCGACGGAAAATTCCCGCACTGCCGTACGATCTTGAAATATGGCACGTGAGCCGCGCTGTAGAGCGTGTCTTCGAGACAGTTTTTGATGTGCTTGAGATAACGGACATTCGACCGCGAACCTGACCGTCCCATGGCGAAAATATTGTCTGCAAAGCTCGTAACTACCGACGAACACTGGATATCCGTCGACACGATGCCTCGACGATGGACGACGCGGGCGGTGTTCATAACGACCAAAATGGAGATGCGATAACGCTTCTGCAGCCGTCTCAGTTCACGCATGACGACGACGGTTTCACGCGGCAGGGCATATCTTTGAAGGAAGGCGAGGCTGTCGATGATCACGACCTTGGCACCTGTGCGCTCGATGATCGGCGCGATCTTCATCACCGACATCTGAACCGACCCTTTTAGCGAAACGTGGATCAGATTCGGCGGGAATTCGCACCGTTTCACTTCGCCCGTTTCCGGGTCCGGCTCCGATGTGTAACGCCGCCGAAACTGCTCGCTCGTCTGCCCCAGGTCGAGCAGCAGCACCTTCTGTTCGCCTGCCGTCATTTCGAATGGGTATATAGAATATCCGCTCGCGATCGCGTCGGCGATCTGCACCGCAAACAGGCTCTTCCCGCTGCCCGTGTCGCCAAACATCACCGCCAGCTCACCCTCACGCCAAAGCTCACCAAGCAGCGTCTTTTGCGGGACAAGCTCATTCCCGGCCATCAGTTCTTCGGCCGACATGATCTCGAGTCCTTCCTCGTTCTCAATTTGTTCGAGTTCGCTATCGTCCATCGAAAGTCATTGACATTCTTTCAAATCTGGCATATTGTAGCAACGTTGTTGCATCTTTGCAACTCGATGTTTGAGAAAATCAGCTCATGGCCGCGCTTTGCGTTTTCTCAGCGATCTTTGCGGCCTTTGCGTTAAAAAAAGCGGGTCGAACGCAAAGTACGCCATGCCCGCAAAGAAACGCAAAAATACGAACCTTTACAAATGTGCGCGCGCGGAGGTAGCGGGAAATGGGACAAGCAAAATTAACATTTCTTTGAACAAACCGTCATTTGATTACGTTACAGATATGTCCATCCACGGGGTTACCAATTTATTCAAGCATATCGCCGGCTTTGACGGCGGCTTCGGCTTTTTGCAATGAGACAGCTTTATTCATTTTATTTCGACGCATTCTGGATCGCGATCAAGTCGATCCTCGAACACAAACTGCGTGCGTTTCTCACGCTGATCGGCATCATCATCGGCGTTGCGGCGGTGGTTGTGGTCGGGGCCTCGATCAGCGGGCTGAATTCTTACGTCACCGAAAAGATCTCAAAGGTACTCGGAACAAACCACTTCATGATGGCCAGGATGGCGTTTTCGGGGCAGATGGATGAAGAGGAGTTTGAACGTCGAAACCGACTCAACAAAAAGCTCACATGGGATGAGTACGAGTATATCAAGGCAAACTGCGGCAATTGCTCCGAAGTTGGTGCTCAGATGCAGTCCGGCACTGACCTCAAAGAGGGCGGCGTCGAGATGCCTTCGGTTCGAATCATAGGCGTCACCGCCAACATGATCGAGATCGAAGATAAAGACATCGAAAGCGGCAGATTCATTTCCGACGGAGACGTAGAAAGGGCCGCTAAAACCGCCGTTATCGGCTATGACGTCAAGGACAAGTTCTTCCCTTACAGCGACCCCATCGGGCAGATAATTCGCATACGAGGCGTCCCAATGGAGATCGTCGGCCTCGAGGAACGCCGCGGATCGATGTTTGGAAACTCGATGGACCGGCAGATCTACATTCCTCTGAGCCAGTTCCAGATGATGTTTAACCGAGCGGACGGTTTACAAGTTCACGGAAAGTCTTCGGGAGCAGAAAATTTTGAGCTGGCGATCGAAGACGCTCGCACTGTGCTTCGCAACAAACGCCAGTTGATCGGCAGCGACGAAGATACCTTTGGCGTCGTCAACACCAAGGATCTCGGCAATCAGATCGACCAGTTCACCGCAGCCATCGCCGGCGTCGTTGTACCGATCACGCTGATCACACTAATTGTCGGCGGTATCGTCGTGATGAACATCATGCTCGTATCGGTCACAGAGAGGACATTTGAGGTCGGGCTAAGAAAAGCTCTCGGAGCTACGAAAAAGCAGATATTGCTTCAGTTTCTGATCGAATCGGCGTTGCTATGCATCGTTGGCGGTATCATCGGGCTGCTGCTGGCGGCTCTCGTCACCACCATCATTACAGTGACGGCCGGCATCACGATGACGATAACGATCACCTATATTATTTTGTCCGTCGGGGTTTCGAGTGCGATCGGTGTGATCGCAGGATTGTATCCGGCGTGGAAGGCAGCCCGGCTCGACCCGATCGTAGCATTGACCAAGAGTTAACGAATTATGAGAGTAGTAACATCTCTACCGACCGAGGTCCTGAAAATGGCCGTCGACAGCATCCGGGCAAATAAGTTTCGCAGCTTTTTGACCATCCTGGGGATCGTGGTCGGCGTTACCACGGCTATCGTCGTTGCGTCGATACTTACGGGAATGCGGCAAAGCATCGTCGCGATCGTCGAGGATTACGGCACCAATAATATCTACGCTTTCCACCTGACGACCGGCATCGGCGGTGGCGACCGCGATGAAAGAAGTCGCAAACCTCTAACTGTAGATGACGCGGAAGCGATCCTCGCCCAGACCAGCGCCGTCGAGGATATTGCACTGGTCGCACCGGGTATCGGAAACTTCGGTGCAGCCAGTTTCGACGATAACATCACCTACGAAGACCGCAATTACCGACGTGCTCAGACGGACGGCGTTTCCCCAAACTACGAACGCATTTCAAATCTGACACTGCTCGAAGGCAGATTCATCTCCGAGGTTGATAACATGCAGCGTCGAAATGTGATCGTCATCGGCGTCAACTGTGCTGAGGCCCTGTTCCCCAACGAACCAACCGGGAATGTAGGCAAGGTTGTCAAAATGAATGGCTCGACCTGGGAGATCATCGGCGTCATCGCGAAACGAAAAACCGCTCTCTTTGGCGAAAATGAAGAAGACAGCAAGGTTTTCATGCCATACAGAACCGCAAGAAAGGTCGCACCCCAGCGGGAATATCTGCTCCAGATCATCCAGGCAAGATCAGGGCGGCTAAACGAAGCTCTCGAGGATTCCGAGGCGATCCTCCGTCAACGAAGAGACGTAAAGTACGGTGAAAAGAACAATTTTGACATCAAGACCGCTGGCGAGTTCATCAAGGAATTTGACTCGATCACGGCGATGGTCGGGCTTATCGCGATCGCGATCTCAAGCCTTGGATTACTCGTTGGCGGTATAGGCGTGATGAATATTATGCTCGTCTCCGTCACCGAGAGGACCAAGGAGATCGGCATCAGAAAGGCGATCGGAGCCACAAAGGGGGCGATCGTACTTCAATTTCTCCTCGAAGCGATGATGCTGACGTTCTTCGGTGGGATCATCGGGGTCACGATAGCGTTGGGTATAAGTAACCTTATCCTTCTGCTTATCCCCAGCCTTCCGGCTCAGGTTCCTCTGTGGGCAGTGATCTCCGGTTTGACCGTATCGGTTGGCGTCGGGTTGGTTTTCGGTGTTCTACCAGCGAGAAAAGCGTCAAGACTCGACCCGATCGAATGTCTTCGGTACGAATAGAGAAAGAAAAATGCACAAAACTACGCATTTTGCGTCGTTTTGTGCACTTTGCTAGTTACTTTGCTGCGACTATTTGTCAGGATCTTCGATGAGGGAATCGTCGATGTCTTTTTCGAGTTTTGCACGAAGCTTTTCCACTACCGAGTCAGCCTTTTGGAGGTTGACGCTTAGGTTCGAACGCGTGTTCTGTATCTCGGTAAGCAAAGCCTGCAGGTTTGTCCGTTCGGCCATAATGCTCCTACGCTTACCTTCGCGAACCTCTTCCGGTCTCATGGAACCATTAAGCTGCAAGGCTCGCTCGATCATGTCAGGACGTATCTCGATCTCAAGCTGGTCAAGCCGTGACTTGACTGAATTTTCCTTCTCGATCATTTCGAACATCTGCTTGCGGAGCGACTCGGTTCGCTGCTCGGCACGCGTAAGAATATCGAGATTGAGAAGCAAACGCTTCTGCTTCTCATCTTTATCAACTTTTTGCGAGGCTTCAAGACGCTTGATCCGCTCGTTTAGCTCTTTGATAATTTCAGATTCCGGTGTTGACGAACCTTCCACCGGCTTTTCGACAGTTTTGACCTGAGGATTTATGGCATTTTCATAGTCCGCAGCTCTGCTGATGATCTCAGCTCCCGTCAAAACCGGCGGTGTCGCCATCGGTTTTGGCGTCGGCTTTGACGTCTGAGCGACCATCGCCCCTGTCGACAGCAGTAGGACTGCGAAAAGGTTAAAGATCGTGTATGACTTAACGTTTACCATTTTTCACCTCTTTGTCGCGGATAAAATCACCGCGAACCAGTTCGACTGCGTTTTTTGCGAGGCCAACAAAGGGTATCGCATCGATCCCCGAGTTGATCAAACCGCCAACAACGCCCTTTTTCCTAATGTCGCTACCGACCAGAAAAAGAACAACAGCGGTTCCACCGAAAGGTATCGTCTTGGCAACACGCTTCGCTACCTGCCAGCCACCGGCATGCAGTATCGTTCTGCCAATTCCTTTTTTCTTCTCTGCCATCGCTTTGAAATTATACTGACTTTCGTTCGATGGCAACAGCCACTCATTTGTATGCACGCAAAAGGAGGTGATTAGTTTCAAATAGAGACGAAGGAGATATCTGGCAGAAATGAAAAAAGGCGGCCCGAAGACCGCCAAATATCATCCCGAAGCAGGGCTCAGTGGCCAACTATTCCAAACCGACAAAGTCAATGTCAGTGAGGTCTCCAGTTACTGTTAGCGTTCTCGCAGCGAATCGATATCTCTTCGAAGATATGCTGATGACATAAGTACCACCCGTTGCGACATTCGAGAATGAGTAAATTCCAAAAGAACTGGTAGTCGCCGTTCGACGGTTTCCCTGAGCATCCGTGAGGATGACCAGAGCGTTACGAAGTGCGGCAAGCGACGGCGTGGTGACACGTCCGCCGATGGAAGCATTGGACACAGAAGGTGAATTGGGCTGTCCCGGCGTCAGAGCCCCTCCGTTTGGAAAGTTCGCACTGAATGGTGCAGCGTACACCGTGGTTTCATCGGGGGATGCTGCCAGCTCGCCAAGATAGAACGCTCCGGGCAGGAATGGTGATGTGTTCCCCGGAAAACGGGTGACGGCATCGGGTTGATCGAGGGTTGTAACGTTGCTTATGTTGGTCACACCGACCGACGAACCGTAAACCCACTCTTCCTCCGGATTGACTATCAAGGCGAAGCCATCCAGTACCGTAATGCCAAAACCGGCATCGAAATTACCGTCATTGTTGACATCCAGATCCTGTCCGGAACTCAGCGGCACGGTGCTCGTAACGATAAGGTAGGTCTCTGAACCTGAACCGATCCGCAATGGATTGAAGTAGTCAACTCTCGTCGCTCCGGTCCCGTAATTGCGGTTTGGACAGTCACCAAACGATGTATTTATTAGGAGGATTATTCCATTCGTGCCATAACTCCGGCCACCGAGATTGACAGCCTGGTTGGCAAATCCAAAGTTACCAGCGTCGCTGTTTACGGAGAGAAAGTAAGTGTTAGCCGGCACTGTCGAGCCTGCGGTTCCAAGAACCTCGACGTACTGACATGCGTCATTCGAGATCGATGGTGGATCTATCTCGATCTCATTGAGGAGTTGGGCTGACACAGTGGTTTGATGTCCGGCGAACAACGCCGCCATATAACCTATAAAGAGTAGAGCTTTAAGTCGTTTCATCATTATGTTCAAGCTATTCAGCTTTCGAAAAATTTTTTCAGGAGGGCAAAGAAGCTCTGCCCTCCTGTCTTCTGGTGATCACCAAACACTATTGTTCGGCAGTAACTGTAAGATCAACGATCGAGTCAGCGACCTGAATGACCCGCGACGTAAAGCGGAATCTCTGCGAACGCACACTGAGCACATACGACTGACCTGCTTCGACATCGTCAAATCGGAAGTAGCCGAAAGATCCCGTTCGGATCGATCGCGACCTACCGTCAGCATCGGTGATACGCACCTCCGCATTCCTCAGGCCGAGGCCGTCCGCAGTCTGTACGCGACCCGCCACGCTAACGCCCGCTGCGGTAGGAGCGAAGAACTCGATCCCCCAACCACCGGCGATCTCGCCAGTGATGGCAGTTGGGGCGTTCGGACGAGCAACGTTGCCATCGTCACGGACATACAAGCTCCAGGTACCGTTTGGTATGATCCCGCCAAAAGTCCCCGCGAAGGTCTGAGCACCCGTTCCTCCAACGGCACTGCCTGGCTCGTTGTAAGGCAATCCAGGAGCTGGGGCTGCAAATGCTCCAACCGGCTCCCAGTTAGTTGGCTCATACAAACCGGTTATAAAGGAAGTCGAGTTCGGAACAACGGCTCCTGCGGTATCCGAGAAGGTAAGCGTTGCGGCGTTCGACTGGTTGATAGCCACTGTGCCACCGGAATCAGCCATAAGGACGAACTTCTGACCTCCCGGTCCTACGAGCAATACGTCAATGTTATCCGGCGACGAATGGTAAACATCATAAAGAGTCACCCTCATCGAGTTGATGTTGTTATTGGAACCGGACACGACGATCTGCGAAGGATATGGATTGGCGACGGACGCATTCGTCATCGCTATGGAAGCCGAATTGCGAAACTGCGAAGCGGTATCGTTAATGTTGATCGTGGCAGTCTGTGTGGCGCCGACACCTCCACCCGTCGGGTTGACGAGAAGAAGATTGACGGTTTCGAGCCCTTCCGGAAGAGTATCGGAGCAAAGAGAAACCTGAAACGTCTGGCTGGAAACGTTAGGGCCGAATGTAAGGAGCTGAGACTGATTAACAAAGTCGACTCCCATTCCGCAAGCAGCACCGCCCGTAGCGGACCCATTAGCCGTTCGTGCTGTCACGGTCATCGTACCGCTCAAAGTACCGGAACGAGTCACCGTAACGGTCGCCACCTGCGATTCGTCTTGCGGATAGCTGTTTGCACTGAACTGCACGGTGTTATTCGGAGTCGGCATGTTGCCATCTCCGGGAGTCAGAACTGCACCAGTCGGGAAATTAGGGCTAAACGGAGCAGCATAAGTTACCGTTTCGTCCGGCGAGGCCGCCAGTTCTCCAAAGAAGAAGGCCGCTGCCGAGAAAGGAGTCGGATCTGCGGCGAATCTTGTCACCGCATCAGGCTGATCGAGTGATGTAGTGTTACTGATGTTCACAACGCCGGCCGAGGCCCCGTATACGAACTCCTCATCAGGATTCACGATCAGTGCGAAACCGTCGAGAACAGCTATGCCGAGACCAGCGTCAAAGTTCCCATCATTGTTCGCATCGAGATCCTGTCCTGAGAAGAGCGTTCCCGTGCTTCGAGCGATCAGATACGTCTCAGACCCGGTTCCGATCCTCAATGGGCTGAAATAATTAAATCGCGTGGTTCCAGTACCATAAGTTCGGTTAGGACATTCGCCAAATGAGGTGTTGAATAGGGTTATGGTTCCATTTGAACCAACGACCAGGCCACCCATGTTGACAGCCTGGTTCGCGAACCCAAAGTTCCCGCCGTCGCTGTTGACCGAGAGGAAATAGGTGTTCACTGGGATGACAGCTCCCGGAACACCGCGAACTTCGACGTATTGACAAGCATCGCTGATGGCTGACGGCGGATCGATCTCGATCTCGCTTATGACTTGGGCTGATGAGTATGAAAACGCCGATATGATGAACATGGCGGCTAGGCTTATTTTGGCAGTAATAGTGGAAATTCTCTTCATGTTTCTCCTTTGCAATTCTTGTTTCCAAATAAGACCGATCAGCGGGCAACTACTGCACCGGCAACCAGCCAAGTTCTAAGATGTAACCGGAAAAAATACACTCCCGATCCGAAACTTTTGTTCATTCACGTGCCGAGATCCGTCATATCCAACTGCAAAATCATCTGGCAAGACTATAGGATTCGCGGCGATCACTTCTTCGATAAATTGTTTACGTTTACGGGCCTCGATCGCCGAAATGGCGATCTCTTCTGGAGAGAGAAATGGAGGTGGAACCCCTGGCACAACATTCTGCGTGTCCTCAAACTTTTTCTGGAGCAGCACGTGGCGGAAGGTCAGCCGGGGTGGGCTTCCGGAAGCGGCAGCGGTTGAATTCTTGGAAACTAGCTTTATGATGTGGAACCCAGTCGTCGATTCAATGATGCGACCAACCACAGTGCCAGGTGAAACCTCAGATGCTGCTTTTTCTACCTCTTCCCAGTTGGAGCCGGGTTCAACATTTTCGTACAGACCTCCGTTTGCTTTCGTCGTACGGTCTTCGCTGTACTTCTTCGCAAGTTCGCTAAAATCAGCTCCATTTAGTGCCTCCTTTAGTACCTGCTCGGCCAGTGCTCGCTTACGACCTACATCAAACTGCGGATTCGCACGAAGGTAATCAGCAACCTCTGTTTCAGTGGCACGGACCTTTGTCGCCCAATGCTTCCTCAAATAGTCAGCCGAAAGAATACCCGCCTCCAAAACCTTGAGCCGTAGGTCGACTACTCTCTGGGCCATGAAATCGCCGTCAGCCTTCGCTAGATCGGAAAGGATCTTCGTGCGTGCCCAGTTTTCTTTTGCCTTGACGAGACTTGCTCCTTGCAGTTTGGATACCGTGTAGTTCTCGCCGCGTTCGCGAGCCACCGCATTCTGGATCTCTTGCATGGTGCGTATGTCGATCTCGAACTGCTTCTCATTGACCGGATCTTTCCAAACCCCGTCGAGAAGCTCGGTAGACACGACGTAGTGCGTGCCACTCTCTTTTGTCAGCTTCCGCTGATACAGGTCTCCCAACAAAATGTTCTTCTTGTAACTGAAATTCACCCGAAACGCCGGTTCAGAAGTCATTCCTTCGGCCCGGGCGGCGGCGGCCAGAGCCATATACTCGCGCATCCCACCAAGAAACCTCATCCGGGTCTCGGAGTCGACCGGTACCGACTCCTGTTCGTTGTCAGCTTGGCTGGCTAGGATGAGTCGAATAGCCTCTCCGGACAACTCACGGAGAATCTCACCTTCGATCGCCTGATTAGCTCGGATAGCTTGAATGCGCCATATTGCAACCGCTGACACAGCGATAACGAGAATGGCGACCCCAAGAAGTAGTGTCCTCTTTGACATCATGGTGCTCTAAAATCGCAGCTTTGCCCCAAACTGCATGACGCGGGGCGAGCCGACGGTACGTGTTATCTGACCAAAATCCGTCTCGTCAGTCAGATCGGCGTTCGGATTCGCAAAATTAACAAAGTTAAGGACGTTAAAAATATCCCACTTAAGCTCTAGTGAAAGCCGCTCGTTAATTCGGGTGTTCTTGATCAGGCTTACGTCAATTCGTTTTGAGGACGGGCCTCGCAGAATATTTCGGCCAAGATTTCCGAAGCCCCCGAGCGGAGAAAGCAAGGCACAGTCAGGATTCTCAGGATCCTGGCATGTATTAAAATACTGTCGGGTTGGATCGCTCCCCTGCTTGCGAAGTAATGCCAAATTTCGAACATTCGGGCGACCGAATGCCGTGTTAAAGATCGTTCCGCTGGCCCCACCCGCGTTGAATACATCGATTCGGGTATTTACCGGAGCCAATGGCCCAACTCTTTCAGCGCTTGTTGTAAAGATCCCGAAATACTGTTGCTCGATAAGTCCGCTGGTGCCAAACGCGAGGAACTTCGGATTCGAAGCAAAAATCGAAAACGGGGTCCCTGATTGCCACTGACCAAACCCCGTGAGCTGCCATCCGGTTAAGAACTTTGACTTCGACCCGAAGGTTGGAAGTTCCCACGTAGCGGTCATCGAAACCCTATGAGGTCTATCGAAATCCGAGACGGCCCGGTTGCTGTTGATATTGCGCTGGTCCCCTTGCACTGTAAGCCCAAGATTCGCTGTGTCTGGCCGCCCCGAAGCCGCAGTACTGCCAGGGTCAGTGGAGCCGATGTCAATCGACTTCGAAAACGTGTAGGACGCGTTAAATCCAAAGCCTTTTGTAAAGCGCCTTGTCAGGCTGAACTGACCGGAATGATAGATCGAATAGCCAACCGACTTTAGCACTACTGCGTCTGTCGGATCGAACCCCAGATATGGCGTGCGGACGTCCCCGGCTATAAGGGCATTCGGAAGGTCAAAATTTGAACTCGACAAATTTCTGTCGACGGCACCGAACGTGCCGTTACAGGGCGAGTAGCCGGCAACGCCAACGAAGACCGTGCTGCAAGCTCCGAACGCTCTGGGATCCGACGCATTAAGTGTTGTTCCCAATGTTCGCTCGCTGACACCTGGTACCGGGGCTATACCCCGTGCTCGATTGAGCCGGGCGTAGATGTATTCAGGGGTGTTGGGATCATTAAGGTCGTAGGGCTGATTGAATCCGACGGCGAGCAGCAGTTGCTGGCCACGAGTTCCCACGTACCGAGCTTCAATGGTCCAGTCCCTAAAAATATCCTGCTGAATACCAAGGTTCCATTGCTGTATCAGTGGAGTCTTGAGATCTCGATCAATAGCACGGAACTCTAGGGGTTCCACACCAGCAACCGCATTACTTCCAGGCGTGTTGTCAACCAGCACATAAGGTGTGTACCTATCAACATCTCTAACAGCCACGCTAAATGGGAAGTAGCTGCTAAAAGGAAGATTTGGTTGCTGGGAAGCAAAGGCAGTACTCCCCTGAACCGTTCCTGGCGAGTTTTCGTTTTTGATCTCTATCTCGCGGAAGAATGGATAATTGCTGTAGATGGTGTTAATGAACGCTCCCGACGGCCTGTCGTAGAATATCCCGTAGCCGGCCCTGATGACGGTCGAGCCAAACGGTTTGTAAGCGAAACCGATCCTTGGGGCAAAGTTGTTCAGATCCTGTCCATTTAGCGTGTGGTTGTTACCAGCTCTTTGAATACTTGAAAGACTACCGTCTATCGCATTGAAACCTGTCGCCGTTACGTTGTCGGGCATTATGAAGCCTGGACGAATATCGTTTGGATCCGTAACTCGATCAAAATCGAAATTCGTAAACCTGCCATTCTTCTCCGTTGGCAAGCCAAACCAGTCCCATCGCAGCCCAAGATTTAGCGTCAGGCGTTCGCTAACCCGCCAGTCATCCGAGAAATAAAAACTGAGATCGTTAAATCTGAACTGCTTATCCGTCACCCCTAATGAAACGTCGGCCTCAGCAACGTAGCCCGTTAAAAGCTCCGTGAAGTTCGATACCCCTTCGAACTCAATGCCCTGCTCTTCAGGCAAGTTGGTATCGAAAAAATTCCGCTTGTGTTCAACACCAAAACGAAATGTGTGAGCATTTCGGCTATAGGTGACGTTGTTGGCAAACGTCAAAGTCGTCTGCTTCCTTTGGTTGTAGATGTCGTTGGGTGCGTTCAGCGAAAAATCACTCAGATTTCCCGTTCCAGCGAATCGAGCACCCCGCTGTGTTGGAGCTCCCGTGGCAAACGCAGAAGCAGGATTAAAGATCCCGAGGCCCTGATTTGTAAGCGGCTGAGCCAGAAACCGATCGTCGAGCTTGCGTGAATTATCTAGATTAAAGTATCCGAATCGAGCTTCATTGATCAGATTTCCACTGAAGTAGTGCGTATCGGTTATAGCCAGGGTGCGGTTGCGATCGTCTTTAATAAGTGGCGTCGGGGAGATAAGGGTATCGTCTGGAAACGGATCATTCGCCGGAAAATTTGCGAAAAAGAAGGTTCCATTGATTGTGTTGATGTTATTGCCGCTCGCATCTCCCTTCAAAAGGTTGTAGTCGAGTCGCGTAGTGAACTGATCTTGCTTGAACTCTGCCGGAAATACATTTCGAAACCTAACCAGCGGAAAACCACCGCGTACAGTTCCCTGGCTTGCTCCGTCGGTTATTGGAAGCCCGTTTGGAAGGCCGAAGCGTGTAAAATCCGTTATTCTTATAACACCGTTCTCGAGTACGCGAGTGTTAGATCCATCGTAAAATAATCGCTCGTATCTGCCTGGTAGAAGCGTAGGAATGAAATAGTCACCAGTCGCTGGGTTTCGCAGATTCAGCAATCGAAATCCAGGACTGTTCGGATCGATGCATGTCCCAACAACAACCCCAGCAAAGTCATTGGCTCCAAGCGGCCGAACACAGTAGCCCGGAGCTCCCGGTCCCGGAAGCAGGCTAAATGCGTTGCCAAAAGAACTTACTGCACCGCCGTTTATCGTGCTTAGAAGAAACGCCCGGCGCACATTCTCAGGATTCGAACGATCGGTTATTAAAGCAAGAGCTTCAGGCAAGGTAACAAAACTCTGCGCGGTTGGAACATACGCTGTTTGAGCATCCGTCTTTTGATATCCGCCGAAGAACCAAAATTTGTCTTTGATAATTGGGCCACCGAGTGCAAATCCGCCCTCGAGACGTCGGGCACGTTGGCGGTCGATACCATCACGATTAAAGAAAAAATCGTTGCTGTTGAACTTCTCGTTTTGGGCAAATATATACGCCGAGCCGGCAAAAATGTTTGAACCGCTACGCGTTACAAGCTGGATACTGCCCCCACCGTTTCGGCCAAGCGAGGCATCGTAAAGACTTGAGAGGAGTTTTACTTCCTGCACGGTCTCGACCGCAGGCGAGATGCTTTCGGTGAGACTGCCGGTTCCGCTAAAATTTGTCGCATCGATCCCGTTGAACTGAACCCCTTGGCTGGTGGTTCTTGAACCATTGATCGAAACCTCTGGATTTCCGTTACCGTTGGAAAGCGGATCGGCGATGTCACCGCTCGCAGCAGTATCGATGTTGATCCGACCGAACGAACTCCTATTCGGTACGGGCGAATCCTCAAGCTTGCGACCGGTGATACTAACACCGCTGACGGCCGAATCGTTCCGGACAGAATCGATCCCCGCCTGGTCTGCGACGACGTCGACTACAGTTGTGGAACCAGCCACGCCCAGAATGATATCGACCTGAGTGGTCTGACTCGTCACCACCGTTGCCAGCTGCTTGGTTAACTGGAAGCCGCTTGCCTCGGCAGAGATCTCATACGTACCGAGCGGCAGAACCGCTGCCGTCCAACGTCCCTCTGCATTACTCGTCAAAGTCCGTTTAGCATTCGTGCCCTGATTGGTAAGGGTAACGGTTGCATTTGGAACGACGGCTCCGTTCGAGTCAAAAACTGTTCCCGCAAGGCCACCATTGTCACTCTGCTGAGCGAAAGAGGTTCCCGCAAGGAGCAGAATGGTAAGGAGGGCGGACGCTTTAGCGATCTTAAAAAGTGTAAGCATGATATGAAAAAAATACTGTCTTCGTCGCCGGCAGGCGACACCGCGTCAAAGCGATATCGCCTGCCTACGCATGACGTTTATCGGAGACCGTTACCGTTGTTCGGGATATCAAACCCCTCAAGGTCGCCGCAGAACTGACCGGGGAAGGCAATGGGCCGCAAGCATCCGGGTGTCGAAAGCACGTTGGATCCAGCGGGATTGCCGTTAGGGAATACCGCCGGCACGGCGGGAACCGCGACGCCTGCCTCGGCCGTAGTCGTGTAGACTCTGCCATCCTCCAAGAGGACGTAGATCGTGAACCCATTGTTCGCGAGACCCGTGTCACGGTTGACATCAGTGGCAAAGAGGTACTTGGTGAACGTGGCTCGACCGGCATTTGGCCCCGTCAGAAATATTCTATAAATACCGGCATTGTCGGCTACGTTTGGATCCGTAGACTGTGTAGGGTTGTTCGTGAAGCGCGCCTCAGAACCGTATGCCCTGCCATCCGGAAGAATAGTGAAGCCGTCGAAATAAGGGTTCTGGTCACCGCCACTGCCAGCGGTTAAGGTAATTCCCGCAGGGTCGCCGATCTGGGTCTTCAACCCGGTTGTTGGGCTTACGCGATAGATTCGGCTCCTCGGAGCACTCGCTGGCAAAAGGTCATCGGCCGCGATCGCGTAGATGAATCCGTCGATCGGATTGTATCCCGCAGCTGCTTCCGTAAATCCCGCTGGAGTACAAAGTTCGCCCACCTGTGGTCCGACCGGGCTTGCGATTCCATTCGCCAAAGGATAAGTTCCGGGCGCTCGGAAGATTCGAAGGTCAGCCGCCAAACCCGTTATAGGGTCCGAACCGGTATTACAAAGCTCAGTATCAAACTCAGCAATGCCGTAGAGAACTCCACCAACCCCAGCCAATCCTTCGTACTCTCGACGGATCGTCTGGCCGTTCAGCGTGAGATCCGAGATCAACGTACCTTGGCCGGTAGAAAGATCGAACTGGTAATATTGCTGCTGCAGGTTTGTCGCGTCACGATTGTTATCTGAGATCGAATACCCGATCTGTGCGGTTGTAAATGACTGCATCGAAGCGATAGCAACGACGCAGAGAAACATCTTCCTGAAAGTTTTCATTTTTCCTCCAAAATTCCTGATTACGCGGATCTTCCGACTTAATATACTCATGTGAATAGGTGGACGGTTTTCACCGGGCCACTACTAGCGAGAACGCACAACTGTTGAAAAGAGGAGTATGGAGGGTAGATGTAACAAAATCGTGGCGCACGTGTTACAAGAAACGGAACTCTACGTTAAATCAAAAATACATTCCCAAAACACAAAAAAGTGGGTGGCCACTAGGGCCACCCACTCAGTTGATCTAAATTGATCGATCAAATGGTCATTCCTGACCAGTGAAGTCAACGTCGGTTAGCGTATCGAACACCTGAACCACTCTTGAGTTGAAGCGGTACCTGTTCGATGTTACTCCCATGACCAAGCTGGAACCAGCCTCAACGTCATAGAAGCGATAGTAACCGAACGATCCGGTCGTGGCGGTGCGGCGGTTGCCCATGGTGTCGGTGATGATCACCGTGGCATTTCGCAGGCCGCGGCCGTCCGGGGTGGTGACTCGGCCTGATA
>LNFM01002839.1_pt1 | contig 35571 bp, 39 predicted proteins | sample 596031 | NCBI WGS metagenome assembly LNFM01 (sample SAMN04254537, study PRJNA301005) | activated carbon metagenome | isolation source: dual media filters at the Ann Arbor, Michigan drinking water treatment plant | place: USA: Ann Arbor
TTTCGCCTGACGTCGCCAGCGGAAAACGTCGCGACGTATCTTTGGGGCAGCTGCACCGTCAAACATCATTTCTGCGAAAAATGCGGCTGCGGAACCTTCTCGGAATCGCCCGACTGGTCGACCGGCAAGCCGGACTTCGACAAGCCGAAGGTCGGCGTCAATTCGCGGCTGTTCGATGATTTTGATCTTGATCCGGTGCCGGTGACCGTCATCGACGGCAGGAACATGTGGTGACCGTGGCGCCGCCTGCGCTAGGCGGCGTAAAGCTCGATCGGGCGATCGAAGCCCTTGAGCTGGAACGCCGTTGAATGGCTGTCCTTCAAATCCGGTTGGGCGCGGTCGAACACCGCCTTGGTAACGAGGATCTGGTCGGCCTCGGCCACCGACTGAGCCCGCGAGGCAGTATTGACGACGGTGCCGATCGCCGTCAGATCCCGGTGCGCGTGGCCGAACTCGCCAAAGCTGAGTTCGCCCGAGTGGATACCGATACCAATCCCCAGTTCGCTTCCGGTGAGGCCATGTGCTTCCACGAGTGCCTCTCGCCGGGCGCGCCAGTTCTTCTGAATTTCGCGCGCCGCGAGCACGGCGTTCCTGGCATGAGTCTCCCGCCGCAGCGGAAAATTGAAGACCGCCATGACGGCGTCGCCGATGGTCTTGTTGAGGAGGCCGTCATGTTCCCAGATCGCGCCTGCGCATTCGTCATAAAATGCGTCGAGCAGTCCCGAAACTGCGTCTGGCGATTGCGACTGCGACAGGCTGGTATAGCCGCGCAGATCGGCAAACATGATGGTCGCGTCGATGGTGATCTTGCGGGCACGCATCACCTTGGTGAACATCAGCTCGCAGATCGTGCAGGTGTTGGGATTCATCCGGCTCGGACGGATGCCGAAGGCGCGGAAGGGCGCCGAGATCACGCCGCGGAGCGGCACCGGGACGTGCAACTGCTCCCAGCACCCCTTGCAGATTTTCGCATGTTGAGAGGCTGCCATTTTCAATCGTGATCCACGGACGTGGCAGGTGCGCTGATCCTACATTTGGAGCGGTCGGCGAGCAAGGCGGGACCATCGCAGCGCACATCCGCCGGCTGGCGGATCAGACCAAAGCTGCTAGGATCGCATCAAAACAACAGGACGGAGGATCGCCATGGACGCCGTGACCCCGAAGGGCGCGCAGACCGCAGACACGCATTCCCACCTGGTTCGACCCGACAGCATGGAATGGCAGAAGACGCGATTTCCCGGTTGCGAAGCCAAGACATTGCTGTTCGACCGCAAGACCGGCTTGATGACCGCGCTGATGCGGTTCGCGCCGGGCGCGGTATTGCCCGACCATGAGCACGTCAACATCGAGCAGACCTACGTCCTCGAAGGCTCGCTGGTCGACAAGGAAGGTCCGGCGCAGGGTATCGAGTGCAAGGCCGGCGAGTTCATCTGGCGGGAGGAGGGCAGCCGCCATGCCGCCTGGTGCCCCCAGGGTGGCCTGATGCTCGCGATCTTCCAGGTCCCGAACAAGTTCTTCGAGGCCGACGGGCGCGTGATCGACGCGGCCGGCGAGGATTGGGACGAGACCTGGGGCCACACCCGAAAGGGCTGAACCGTCGCCGTCCGGCCCGGATCAAGGCAACGTTTACCATGGCGTCTGCCGTTCCCGGCCCTCGTTTAAGCGTTGCTTAGGAGCGGATCGGTACCGTGCGGGGAATTGCCGGTGCCGGGGATATTGATGTCGCTCTTCCATGCTTCGGACCGGATGGCGCCTGCGCTCGATCGGCAGGCAGCGGTCGTCCGGTTCTTGCCCTTCTTGTACGGGTTGACGCTGTTCGTTTCGGCGCTGCTGCTGTTCTCGATCCAGCCGATGTTTGCGAAGATGGTGCTGCCGAAACTCGGCGGTGCGCCGGCCGTATGGTCGGTCGCGATGGTGTTCTTTCAGACAGTGCTGCTGGCAGGGTATGCGTACGCTCATCTGCTGAACCGCGCGCTGCCGCCTCGCCGGGCTGCGATGTTCCATCTGGTGTTGATCGGGATCACAGCGATGATGCTGCCGATCGCGATTGCGCCGGGATGGGATGCTCCACCATCGAACGGGACGGCACTCTGGCTGTTTGGACTGTTTGCGGTATCCATCGGGGTTCCGTTCTTTACGCTATCGGCCAGCGCGCCTCTGCTGCAAACCTGGTTTGCCGCGAGCGGGCACAGGCAGGCGGGCAACCCCTACGTACTTTACGCTGCGTCCAATCTAGGCTCGTTTGCCGCTCTGTTCGCCTATCCCATCGTCATCGAGCCGTTCCTGACGCTGAAGACGCAGACCGCAGCCTGGTCCGTCGGATTTGCCCTGTTTGCCGTGCTTTCGAGCATCGTTGGCGTGTTCGCCTCGCGCGCAGCGCCGGTCGCGGCGCAGCGCGGTCCGCAGGAGGAAGTCGGATCGCGTACCGTTGAACGAATGCGCTGGATGGCGCTTGCTGCGGTTCCGTCCGGCCTCGTCATTGCCGTGACGGCCTATCTGACGACCGATATCGCCGCCGCGCCGTTCCTGTGGGTGCTTCCGCTGGCGATATATCTGCTCACCTTTGTCGCCGTGTTCCGCGAAAAACCGTGGTTCGCACATGCCAATGTCGTCCGCTTTGTTCCGTTCGCGGTCGCGCCGCTCGCAGTGAGCCTGATCGGCGGGGACAAGGTGTTCTGGGTGACGATGATCGCTCTCAATCTCGTCGCCTTTGCGCTGCTGACGCTGATGTGCCACGGCGAACTCTACGCGCGCCGGCCGGCCCCGCAACGGCTGACGGAGTTCTACCTTTGCACGTCGTTCGGTGGCGTGATTGGCGGAGCGTTTGCGGGCCTCCTGGCGCCACAGATATTCAACGGCAACTACGAATATCCGATCCTGATCGCACTGGCAGTGCTGTGCATGCCCGGCATCTTTGCAGGCGGCTTCCGCCGGGCCATGACCGAACTCTGGCCGTGGCTGCTGCCATCAGCGGCTCTGGCACTGGTCTGGTACGTCATGCCTGTGCAATTGCCCGCGACGCTGGAGCTTCCGTTTCAGGTTCTGCTGGCGCTGATGGCGGCCGCGATGCTGTTTCAGCGGCAGCGGCTGATGCCTTTCTTCGGGCTCGTGGTCATGAGCTTTGCGATCACCGCCTTGTGGCGCCCCGGGATAGCGCCGATCGAAACGGCTCGCAGTTTTTTCGGCGTCCATCGAGTAGCGGAAATCGCCGACGGCAAGGCCCGCATACTCTATCACGGCACCACGATCCACGGCGCTCAACGGCTGCGCAACGACGACGGCACGCCGGCCGAAGGTCCTCCGACACCACTGACTTACTATTATCCGGGAGGTCCATTGGCCGAAGCGATCGGCGCCACCCGCGTCGCCCACGGTGGTCTCGGGCATGTTGCCGTTGTCGGGCTCGGTACGGGGTCGCTGGCCTGCCATCGCAAGGCGGGCGAGGCCTGGACTTTTTTCGAGATCGATCCGGTCGTGATCCGCATGGCGCGGGATCCGCGCCTCTTCACGTTCCTGTCGAGTTGCGCGCCCGACGCGCCCGTCGTGGTTGGCGATGCGCGCCTGACGCTGGAAGCGGCACCCGATCGCTATGACCTGATCGTTCTGGATGCCTTTTCGTCCGATAGCATACCGGTGCACCTGCTGACGCGCGAAGCTTTGACGGGATATCTCTCGAAACTCTCGCCCCGTGGTGTGATCGTCGCGCACATTTCCAACCGTCACCTCGATCTCGCGCCCGTGGTGGCAAACGTCGCCCGGTCGCAGGGGCTGGTCACCTTCCTGCGGGAGGATGACAGCGCGGGCGGTATGATGACGACGTTCACTGCCAACGCCAGGGTGGTCGTGATGGCGCGCGAGGCCACCGATATCGGAAGCGTTGCGGCAAGCTGGACGCGGTTGCATCCGGACCGGACAAGCGCCGTGTGGACGGACGACTATTCCAATATTCTCGGCATCATGCTGCGCAGGAAGTTTGGCGGGTAGGGTCTGCGAGGGACTACTTCAGCACGATCCACGCCGGCGCATGGTCGCTGGCGCCTTCCTCACCGCGTATTTTCCGATCAACGCCGGCCTTGATCAATCGCGGCGACAGCACCGGGCTCAGCAATAGGTGATCGAGCCGCAAGCCGGCATCGCGCGGCCAGCGATTGCGCTTGTAGTCCCAGAACGTGAACATCGGTTTTGACGGATGCAGCGTCCGGATCGCGTCCGTCCAGCCCTGCGCCACCAGCGCCTTGAACGCTGCGCGGCTCTTCGGCTGGATCAGCGCGTCCTTGTCCCAGGACCGTGTCGGATAGATGTCGAGTTCGGTGGGCGCGACGTTGTAGTCGCCGGCCAGCACCACGGGGATGTCCTGCTTGAGAAGCTTGCCGGAATGCGACCGCAGCCGCCTGAACCAGTCGAGCTTGTAATCGAATTTCGGTCCGGGCTGCGGATTGCCGTTCGGCAAATAGATGCTGGTGACGATGATGCCGTTGACGGCGGCCTCGATGTAGCGCGCCTCGTGATCTTCGCGGTCGCCGGGCAGGGCCGTCCGCGTCAGCACCGGCTCGGCGTTTCGCGCCAGGATGGCGACGCCGTTCCAGGTCCTTTGTCCGCGCCACACCGCGCCGTAGCCGGCCTTCTCGATCGCGGCAGCCGGAAAATCAGCGTCGGTCGATTTCAGTTCCTGCAAGGCGACGACATCGGGCCTGGCGGCGCGCAGCCATCGCACGAGGTTCGGCAGACGCCGGTTGATGTTGTTGATGTTGAAGGTCGCAATCTTCATCCGTGATCATGACAGGGTGCCGCTGATTTGCCCGACGTGTCAAATCAAGCGCCGGCGCGCAACGCATCATCCCGGCAAGTCCTACTTTGCATGGGGTTGTTTTGCATATTTTGCGGGCGGCGGGGGCGGCTTTGGGTCGAAGACGATCCGGTTTAGCCGGAAGCCGCGGGCGGTTCGGCTGCGGGCTCGGCCGCGGGTGCTGCGCCGCCCTTGTAGACCCGCGCGTAGCGCTTGCCGAGGCTGGTCAGCACTTCGTAGCCGATCGTTCCGAAATGGTGGGCGAGTTCGTCGACCGTGATGCCTTCGCCGATCAGCGTCACCATGTGACCGCGCCGGACCGCATTCTTGTCGAGGTCCGTGATGTCGACCGCGGTCAGGTCCATCGAAATCCGGCCCGCGATCGGGCAGCGCTTGCCGCCGACCACCACCTCGGCGCCGCGGGTGCCGTCATTGGCGCTGGCCGCGCGGAAATATCCGTCGGCATAGCCTGCCGAAACGAGTGCTATCCGGGTCGGACGCCGCGCGGTCCAGGTCCCGCCATAGCCGACGGTTTCGCCGCGCTCGACATTGCGGATCTGCACGACGCGCGCCTTCAGGTCGACAACCGGCTGCATCGGATTGTCGGCTTCGGGCGTCGGATTGATGCCGTAGAGGGCGCATCCCGGCCGCACCAGGTCGAACACGAACTGGGCACCCAGGAAAACACCGGATGAATTCGCAAGCGACTTGGGCACGCCGGCATAAAGGCTCGCGATTTCCCGGAAGGCCGCGAGTTGCCTGGCGTTGGCCGGATTGTGGAGCATTTCCGCGGAGGCGAGGTGGCTCATTACCAGCGTGATGCCGTGATCGCCGGCATTGATGCGCGGAATCAGGCCCTGCGCCTCGGTGACCGACATGCCGAGCCGGTTCATGCCGGTATCGATATGAATGGCCGCGCCGCCCGACCAGCCGGAGCGGCGGCAGAACACGTCCCATTCGGCGAGTTCGTTGAGATCGCCGATCACCGGCTTGCAGTCGATCTGGGCGTAGACGTCGCCGGTGTTCTGGAAGAAACCGTCGAGCACATAGATCGCAGCCGCCGCCGGTACCGCAGCGCGAACCACGCGGGCCTCATCGAGCGTGGCGACGAAAAACGTCTTGCAGCCGGCTCGAGACAGCGCGCCGGCGACCTGGGCGGCGCCGCAGCCATAGGCGTCCGCCTTGACCACCCCGGCGCATTCGGCCGGCACCGCCGTTTTCTCGAGCTTGCGCCAGTTGGCGACGATGGCGTCGAGGTCGACGGTCAGCACGCCGGTCGCGCTGCTCGCGATCGTGGCGGGCTGGTTCGCTTCAGGCGTGAGCGCGGTGCCTTGCGGAATGGACTTGGGATCGGGGGCGATGTTCATGCCACATTTTAGGCGGCGGAACGCTGCGGTTCAACCGCACTGGGGAACAGAATTACGAAGCGCGGTAGGGCAGGTTGTCGTCTTCAATGAGATCACTGAATCGCGTGTATTGCCCTTCAAATTGCAGTGGCACCGTGCCCGTTGGTCCGTGGCGCTGCTTGGCGATGATGACCTCGGCCTTGCCGTGCGCGAGCTCCATGTCGAGTTTCCACTTCTCGTGCTCGGGCGTACCGGGTTTGGGCTCCTTGTTCTGCAGATAATATTCCTCGCGATAGACGAACAGCACCACGTCCGCGTCCTGCTCGATCGAGCCGGATTCACGCAGGTCGGACAATTGCGGATGCTTGTCGTCGCGATTTTCGACCTGGCGTGAAAGCTGTGAAAGCGCGACGACCGGAACATTGAGCTCCTTTGCGAGCGCCTTCAGGTTGGTGGTAATTTCAGTAACTTCCTGGACGCGGTTGTCGTTGCCACGCTTGCCCGAGCCTTGAAGCAGCTGGATGTAGTCGACCACAATGACGTCGAGACCCTTCTGGCGCTTCAGCCGCCGGGCGCGCGCGGTCAATTGTGAGATCGAAAGGCCACCGGTTTCGTCGACATAGAGCGGCAGGTGCTCCAGCTCGATCGTATAGTCGCGAATCTTGTCGAACTCCTGCTGGTTGATGCCGCCGCGGCGGATCATGCTCGAGGCAATGCGGGTTTGCTCGGCGAGAATACGGGTGGCGAGCTGCTCTGCCGACATTTCGCAGGAGTAGAAGCCGACGACGCCGCCATTGGCGGCCATCGTGGTGCCGTCGGCCTTGGTTTCCGGTTGGTATGCCCTGGCAATATTGTAGGCAATGTTGGTTGCAAGCGAGGTTTTGCCCATGCCGGGACGACCGGCCAGGATAATCAGATCGGATCGCTGCAGGCCACCCATCTTCGAGTCGAGATCACGTAGGCCGGTGGAGATGCCCGACAGCTTGCCGTCGCGCTGGTACGCGTTGGCGGCCATGTCGAGAGCGATCTTCATCGCCTGCGAAAAGCGCTGGAAGCCGCCTTCGTAACGGCCGGATTCGGCGAGTTCGTAGAGTTGGCGCTCGGCGTCCTCGATCTGTGCGCGCGGGGCAAAATCCACCGGCGCGTCGAAGGCGACGTTGACCATGTCCTCGCCGATCCGAATCAGGTCCCGGCGCAGCGCCATGTCGTAGATCGTGCGGCCGTAATCCTGCGCGTTGATGATCGTGGTCGCCTCTGCCGCGACGCGGGCGAGGTATTGGCCAACCGTCATGCCGCCGATGTCGGTGTCGGCCGGCAGGAACGTCTTCAGCGTGACGGGCGTGGCCACCTTGCCCATTCGAATCAGACTGCTGGCCGTTTCGAAAATGGTTTGATGCAGTGGCTCGAAGAAGTGTTTCGGTTCCAGGAAGTCGGAAACCCGGTAGAACGCGTCGTTGTTGACCAGGATCGCGCCCAGCAGGCTCTGTTCCGCCTCGATGTTGTGCGGCGCGCTCCGGTAGGCCGGAGTTCCCGCGTCGGGGGCGAGCTTGAGGACGTTCGAATCAGTCAAGGCCATGATCTCGGAATATGCTTCGCTTTTTTGGCGTTGTTTGGATTCCGGAACGAATCCCGGAAGCGGGGGGCGATAAGGCGCCTGTCGCGGGCGAGGTGAAAGCGTGAAGGTGCCTTATGCACGATTCCCACATGCGGGGTGTGGATGCTGATCCGCTGACGCATTCTCCTTGACGGGGTTCCGGCCAAAACCGGGCGATGGCGGGCGTTATCCGCGCAATGCCATATAAAATCTTAGGATTGCCTGAACCTTATCGCCGCCGCGGCGGACATATCCCACAGCTTGGGAACGATTCGCGCTGCGATCTTAAGCCTTGATCAAACCAGGATCAGGTAGATGAACGCGCACACGGCAGCGGCCACGCCGATGACGATCAAGGCGTAGTCGGTCCTGATGTCGGTATCGAACGACGCTGGGTAGGGTTTCTCGGCCATGGCGGAGATCTAGGACGAACCGCCGATGGCTTTTGTGAAGTAGATCACATCGGTCCGATTTTCTTTGCGCCAGCATAGTCTGGTTACGAAATCTGGAACGACACCGCGGCTTCCGGATTGCCCTTGGCAACGGACCAAAAGGACAGGCGATGGGTCAGCAACTCAGGGAATGGCGATCGGCAAGCAGCCAGCGCTTGTGGCTGTCCTTGCTGATTGACACCGCGGAAGAGATTTCGCGCCCTGGACAGCGTGCGGTGCCTTGCGACCGGCAGGCGATTACCGCTCTGCGGGCGCAGCTGGCTCGTCCGGCACAGCTTCCGATCCCCTACGCTTCGCTCTACAGCCTGCGGAACTGAGAACCCGGTTCCGTTGCTTCTGTGGGTAACAAGAATCGTCGCGTATGAGCGCACGATCGGCACCATGTCCTGGTACATGGCGAACTGAATCCAGGCGTTCTTCAGTTCTGCGTCGAAGATCGAGCCGTTCTCGACCAGGGTTCCAGAGAACCATCAACAACATAATATTTGCGATGATGATGTGGCGCTTATTGCGTTGGAGTCAAAGCGGATATTCTCAGGTGTGGCGATCATACAGATGCGCTATGAGCGTACTTCCATTCGCGTCATAATCGGTTAAAAGGTGACCGCCGCCGACGGCGCTGCGCGGCACAAAAGCGATTCCATATCTGGAGAAGCAGGGAATGTTGAGCCGAGCGCTCATGATAGCGACGGTAACGATCCTGATCGGCTGCATCACGGCAGTGGGCGTGCGGGCGCAGGAAAATCTTGATCGTGGCAAGAGCCCTTCCCAAATTTTCTCCGGTACCTGCAGCGCCTGCCACAAGAGTCCGCGGGGCCTGTTGAAGAACGTCTCGGCGTCGTCGTTGCCGGGCTTTCTGCGCCAACACTATACGACGGGCAGCGACATGGCCTCCTTGCTCGCCGGCTTCCTTATTTCGAATGGCGCCGCCGATCCGCGTTACCAGCAGAAGGAGCAGTCGAGGCAGAAGGACGCACGGCAAGATCCCCGGCAAGACGCAAGGCCGGATCAATCCGACCGGTTCGGCCGCAGGCAACAGCCGATTCCTCCGGCCACGGAAGCATCCCGGAGCGGACCTGACGGGGCGAGGCCACTGGGCCAAGGCGAGGGCGGGCGCCCCGGCCGCGATGCCAAGAGGCAGGCCAGGCCGACGGCCGTGCCGGACGCCAATCGATCCGCGGACGGCGAGGCCCCGGCACAGGCTGCGACCGACGGCAAGCAACGCGCCAAGCAAAAGCTCGGCAAGCGCGCCAGGCCCGCAGCCGAACAGCCCCCGAAGACAGACGAGGCTGCCCGCGGCGCCGCAAAGGACGAGCCTTCCAGCGACGCCGCCAAGATCGAGGGCGCCAAGATCGAGGGAAGCAAGTCCGAAACAGCCAGGACCGACACCGTCAAGCCCGAAGGCGACAGGCCTGAGGCTGCGAAACCATCGGGCGATGCAACCAGCAAGCCTCCCGGCGAGGTCAGTAAGCCTGCTGAGGCAAGCATGCCCGCTGAAGCAAAGTCCGACGCTGCCAAATCCGACTCGCCCAAATCCGACTCCACCAAGTCCGATGCGCCCAGGGAGGGTGTGGGCAGCGATTCGGGACCCTCGCGGCCCGATCCGGCGTCATCGGTCGCATCGCCGTCTTCGTCGTCGAACAACGGCACACCCGAACCGGCTGCGAGCCCTTCAGCCGCAGCCCCTGCGGCGGCGCCAGCGCCGGCCGCCCCTCCTGCGGCGACAGCCGCTGCGCCCGCACCGCCGCCGGCGCCGCCCGCCGGGCCGTCTGCCGCCCCGATTTCACGATAACCGTTGCTGACCAGACGTGGGCTCGACGTCTTCGCTTGACCAGCATTAGAGTGTAACTCTAGAGTGGTAGTCTAGCTGAGTCCTGGGAGCAGGCAAGGTGACAACGGCGCGCGAGGATCTGCTGGCGGCGGGTTTGGCCGTGTTCGACCGAGACGGTTTCGAAGGCGCCACGGTGGCGGCCATTCGAACCCGCGCGCGGGCGTCCAACGGCAGCTTCTTCCATTTCTTCGGGTCGAAGAAGGAACTGGCTGGCACGCTTTTTCTGGAAATTCTTGCCCGCTACCACGCATCCATCATCACGGCGGTCGATGGATCCTGCGGGGCGAGAGAAGTCGTGGGGCGGCTGATCCGCGCGCATCTGGACTGGGTCGTCAATTCGAGGCGCGAGGCGCGATATCTTTTCGAGATTTCCCGCAGCGAATGGACCGAGGAGATCCGCGGTGCGCAACGCGCACAAAACTCGCGGCTTGCGGAAGCGGTCGAGCAATGGCGCGCGCCACTGATTGATCGCGGCGAATTGCTGCCGATGACTTCGCGGGTGTTCTTCAGCCAGGTGATCGGACCTGCCCAGATGTTTTGTCGTGGGTGGCTGTCGGGACGCGACCGCGCCGATCCGAGGGACCAGACCGACATCCTGATTGCCTGCGCGATCCGCGCAGTGGTCGTACCTGATGTGCGCCACGAACCGGGAGAAACCGTATGAACGCAAAAGCCGATCCCGACTTCGCGCCGATCGCGACACGCATTCGCGACAATGTCGGCCGGCAAGGTTTCATGACCCATGTCGGTGCGGAATTATCCGAACTAACGCGCGGCACGTGCACGCTTGCGGTCGACCGGCGGCCGGAACTGCTGCAGCAGAACGGCCTGTTCCATGGCGGTGTCACCGCCTTCCTCGTCGACAACGCGACCACGATAGCGGCGGCGACATCGCGGGGCCAACCGGCGCTGACGGCGGAGTACAAACTGAATTTGCTGTCGCCGGCGACAGGCGAGCGCCTGATCTGCCGCGCGCGCGTGATCAAGCCCGGACGTCAGGTCGCCGTCGTTGCGGCCGACGTGTTTTGCGTGACCGATGGCGTCGAGAAACACACCGCCACCGCACTGGCGTCGATCGCGATGCTCGACGAGACGGCTGCCACGAGAATCGCAAGCCCGGCCTGAAGGGACCGGGCTTGAAGTCGTCGTAGAGTCCTGAAATCGCCTTTCGGCGATACGCGCGTTACTTCTCGGTCGAAGCGGGCGCCGGTCCCTCGTCGTCCTGCTGGGCTTCCGGATCGAAGAACTCGCCCGCTGCGGCGAGCGCCTCGGCGGCGGCGTCCTGGTCTTCCTGACGGGTCGAGATGTCCTCGCCGCGGTTGATGCGCTCGGCTTCGTCGGCGCTGCGCGCCACGGTGACGCTAACGCTGACTTCGACTTCGGGGTGCACCGCGATGGCGATCTTATGCTTGCCGATGGTCTTGATCGGCGCATCCAGCAGAACCTGGCTGCGGCTGATGGTGACGCCATCGGCCTCGAACGAAGCGATGATGTCGCGTACGCTGACCGATCCGAACAGCTGGCCGGTTTCGGAGGCCTGGCGCAGCACGACCACGTTGCGGCCGTCGATCTTCTCCGCGACCTTGCTCGCTTCGCCCTTGGCCTGGATGTTGTTGGCCTCGAGTTCGGCCTTCATGCCGTCGAACTTGGCGCGGTTGTCCGCGGTGGCGCGCAGCGCCTTGCCGCGCTTGAGCAGAAAGTTGCGGGCAAACCCGTCCTTGACGCGGACGACTTCGCCCATCTGGCCGAGCTTGGCGACGCGTTCCAGCAATATGACTTCCATTTTCGTTCTCCTTTTGAGTGTACGTATTCGGTTTGAAGTGAATGGTTGGCGTTTCAGGATGCGGGCAAGGGCGGCGGCTTGCGGCGCAGATAGCGTTCACGGATGCCAAAGAGCGCGTCCGCAAGACCGAGCGCGATCATCGCCAGCATCGGCCAGCCGAAGGTGATGACGACAGCGTAGGCACAGCAGAGCCAGAACCCGCGGCTGTTGAGCGAAAGCGTCACCGTGTGCAGCACGGCGAAGCCGATCAGGGCGTACGCCATCAGCAGGGCGGTGGTCACGATCTGCGCGAACATGGCGACGAGCCCGCCGGTGAAGCAGAAGGCCAGCGCGACACAGAGTGCCACCAGCGTCATCGGCGGCAGTTCCGTGCTCTTCAGGTCAGGCCATGACCGGTGCAGCCGGCCGGACGTCGCCGTGATCTTGCCGGCGAGCCAGAGGTTCAGCGTCAATGTCATCATCGCAACGATCGTGGCGGCCGCGGGCGCAATGACGGAGAGCGCGGTGACCACGCGTTCTATGTCGCCTGACGATGCCGGATCGCGGGCTCCCAGAATTCGCGACAGGCCGCGGCGCAGCGAACTGGTGATCGTTTCGGCGTCGGTACCGAGCGTCAACATGGCCGCGATCGTGGTCAATGCGGCAAAGCCCGCGATCCAGAGCAGGAGCCGGCCGATCGGATACCATTCCATTTGCGGCGGGGCGGGCTGGGCCGAACCATTGCCGGAAACAGTACCGGGCAATGGACGTCCCAGCAGCGCGAGGTGGCCGAGCCACCAGGCCGGCAGTGCAACGGTGATGGCAAAGGCGATGCAATAGGGCAGGCCGAAGATCACGCCGAGGCCGGAAGCCGCCAGGATACCGCCGATCGTCGCGGCGATCGGGCCCCAGCCCAGCGCGGCCACCATCAGCGGCAGCGGCGCCAGATAGAACAACAGCAATGAGATCAGCGCGCCCGATATGATCGAGGCGAACATCAGCGCCGACGCGCAGCCGGCCGCAACAGCAATGAGTATGATCGCGATCATCAGCTGTCCCGCCCCCTTTGAGCGGTTAGAGGTCGTTCGACCCCAACCATCGGCGACCGGACGACCCGGAAGCCTTATGTCGAATAAGGATCGGCGGCGTGGACGCCGCCGATCGCAGAAGTCCTAGCGAATGACGTAGGGCAGCAGGCCGAGGAAGCGCGAGCGCTTGATGGCGCGCGCGAGTTCACGCTGCTTCTTGGCGGAAACGGCTGTGATGCGGCTCGGCACGATCTTGCCGCGCTCGGAGACGTAACGCATCAAAAGCTTGGAATCCTTGTAGTCGATCTTCGGCGCATTCGGGCCCGTGAACGGGCAGGTCTTGCGGCGGCGGAAAAACGGACGGCGTGCACCAGCTTCAGCCATGATTCTTACTCCTCTACCGCTGCTGCGTCGTCTTCGCGCGGACGGCGCGGGCCACGGTCGCCGCGGAAGCCACCGCCTTCACGATCGCCACGGAAGCCGCCTTCGCGATCACCGCGGAAACCGCCGCCACGATCGTCACGCTCGCGGTCGCGATCGGCCTTGCGCATCATCGCCGAGGGGCCTTCCTCGTGCTCTTCGACGCGGACGGTGAGGTAGCGGATGACGTCTTCGGAGATCCGCTCCTGCCGTTCGATCTCGGTGACGGCAGCAGAGGGCGCCTCGATGTTCATCAGCACGAAGTGCGCCTTGCGGTTCTTGTTCATACGGTAGGTGAGGGAGCGCACGCCCCAGTTCTCGGTCTTGGTGACCTTGCCGCCGAGCCCTTCGACGATGCCCGTCATCTGGGTAGTCAGCTCTTCGACCTGCTGGGCGCTCGCATCCTGACGCGCGAGAAAAACATGCTCGTAAAGAGGCATGGGTGTCCTTTCCTAATGTTGGCGCAGTTCCCGGCGGCAAGCCCTTCGAGGCCTTCGGAAAGGACTCGGGATAAGCTCAGAAGGCGGAAGCACGGGACGACGGGCCGACTGGCCCTGCCACATCAATCCAAAGGTGAGATTGCTGAGACCGTCCGTTCAGCTCCCGGCCGGGATCCACGGATGCGCGGGTTATAAGGATTTTGAGCCCGCTGGCAAGGCTTGGGAGGCCCAAAATAGCCAGCCTTGATCTATTTGTTTGTATAGCATACAAATAGCTGGAGAGAGGGACAAATGGCCCCCAAGTCCGTCCAGACAGCTCCTAAAGGGGCGAGCGGCGATCCGAAGCACGCCGTCCGCGCGACCCGCTCTGCAGGGCGCCAGATGCGGTCGCGCCTGCTTGACGTCGCCAGCGGGCTTTTCAAGGAACGCGGCCTTGCCGGCACCTCGATCTCGGAGATCGCTGCGGCCGCGGACGCGTTTCCAAGCCAGATCACCTATTACTTCCGCACCAAGGAAGCGCTGTTCGTGGAAGCTGCCTGCCGCGACATGCTGTACGTCGCGCGCGCGGCCGAACAGGCCGCTCTGCAGGCGCAGACACCGCGGCAATACACCCACGCGCTGGTCGAGACGGTCACGGCGACAGATTCGGTCGCCTTCTTCACCGAGGCGCTGACGCTGACGCGCCGCCGCCAGGACCTTGCGCCCCTGGTGGAACGCACCATCGAGCGGCTGCATGGCGAGGGGATGCGCGCCTATGCCGGGCAGATCGAACGGCACGGCTGGAAAACCTTGCGCGATCCCGATGTCAGTTCGCGGCGGTTCTGGGCAGTGGCGGTCGGTGTGATGGTCGAGGGCCATGCCATGGGCCGTTCGGCCGAAGACATGTGCAGCGAGATGCTGCGCGTGCTGGGCGATCAGGCGACGGCAATGACCGCCGCCGACAGCACGCGACTGCGTCTCGTCGGCGACCGCGACGCTTCCGTTTCAGATCAATCCGACGGGGAGAATTCGTCATGACCGCACTCCGCATGCGTGCCCGCGACTTCCTGAACGAAGATCAGTTGATCGCGGTACGCCAGCGCGTGACGTGGAAGGGTGTGGCCCTCATCGCGCATGCGTGGGCGCTGATATTGGGATCGATCGCGCTGGTGGCGTGGTGGCCCAACCCGCTGACCTTTCTGCTGGCGGTGGGCATCATCGGTTCGCGTCAGCTCGGGCTTGCGATCCTGATGCATGACGGCGCGCATGGATGTCTGTCGGCCGACGAGAAGGTCAATCTGGCGCTGAGCCAATGGTTCTGCGCCTATCCAATCTTCGCCGAGACCCGCGCCTATCGCCGCTACCACCTGCAGCATCATGCGCGCACGCAGCAGGAAGACGATCCCGACCTGATACTGTCGGCCCCGTTTCCAATCACGGGCGTGAGCTATCGCCGCAAGTTCATCCGCGACATCACCGGGCAGACCGGCTACCAGCAGCGCAAGGCGCAGTTGTTGAATGCGCTCGGGCCGAAAGAGTGGCCGCTCGTGCGACGCGCCGCGCATTTCCAGGAAAAGCTCGGTCCGCAGTTCGCGGTCAATGCGCTGCTGTTTGCCGGTCTCGCCGCGGCCGGCGTGTGGTGGGCCTTTCCGTTGTTGTGGCTGTTGCCGCTGCTCACCTGGCAGATGGTCATCACCCGCATCCGCAACATCGCCGAACACGCGATGGTGCCAGACTCGGGCGACCCGCTGCGCAATACCCGCACCACGCGAGCGAACTTTTTGGAGCGGCTGTTCATCGCGCCGTATTACGTCAACTATCACCTCGAGCATCATCTGCTGTTTTACGTGCCTTGCTACAACCTGCCGCGGGTGCACCGCATCCTTTCCGAGAGCCGGTATGCGCAGCGGATGGAGGTGCAGCCGAACTACGCCACAGTACTTCGGATGGCCACCGCCAAGCCGGACCACGAGGACCGGCCGGGCAAGCTGGTCAGCAGCGTCCGCCGTGCGCGGGCTGGCGCCGACGTGGGCGGAGATCAGACGGCAGGCGGCTTCTAGACCCCATCGGGGAGGAACCGGGTCCTGCGATTCCGCAGCGCGGCTTGACATCCCGGCCTTGGACAGTGTCTTACGGCCCATTCTCATGAGGGAGCGCCGATGACGGCTGCATTCACTTTCCCGGGGCAGGGTTCCCAGGCGGTCGGTATGGGCAAGTCCCTTGCGGAAGCCTTTCCGGCCGCACGGGCGGTATTCGACGAGGTTGATTCGGCGCTCGGCGAGAAGCTTACGGCCATCATCTGGGATGGTCCCGCCGAGACGCTCCAGCTCACCGAAAATGCCCAGCCGGCACTGATGGCGGTCTCGATTGCGACGCTGCGCGTGCTGGAGACCGAAGCGGGCTTTTCCGTGGGGCGGGATGCGGCCTTCGTCGCTGGCCATTCGCTCGGCGAATACTCGGCGCTTGCTGCCGCGGGAAGCCTCAGCATCAGCGATACTGCGCGCCTGCTGCGCACCCGCGGTCTTGCGATGCAAAAGGCGGTGCCGGTCGGCGCCGGTGCGATGGCGGCACTTCTCGGGCTCGATTATGAGGCCGCGATGGCGGTTGCCAGCGAAGCGGCGCAAGGGCAGGTCTGCCAGGCCGCCAATGACAATGGCGGCGGGCAGGTGGTCGTTTCCGGCGACAAGGCTGCCGTCGATCGCGCGCTCGAAATTGCCAAGGCCAAGGGCGCCAAGCGCGCGATGCTGTTGCCGGTTTCGGCGCCGTTCCACTGCAAGCTGATGCAACCCGCCGCCGACGCGATGGCAGAGGCGCTGGCCGGGGTGACGATCAAGCCTCCGGCCTCGCCGCTGGTTTCGAACGTGCTGGCGGCAGCGATCACCGACCCCGACGAAATACGCCGCCGCCTGATCGAGCAGGTCACCGGCACCGTGCGTTGGCGCGAGTCGGTGGCCTACATGGCGGCTCACGGCGTCACGCGATTCTTCGAGATCGGCGCCGGCAAGGTCTTGAGCGGGCTGGTCAAGCGTATCGCCGCCGGCGCCGTCGGCGTATCGGTCGGGGGACCCAACGATATCGCTGCTGCCAAGGACGCATTGGCAGCTTCGGCTTAAAGCTCCGGGAAGGAGATATTGATGTTCGATTTGACGGGCAGGACGGCGCTGGTAACCGGCGCGACCGGCGGCATTGGCAACGCGATCGCGCAGGCGCTGCACGCGCAGGGCGCGACGGTGGCCATTTCAGGCACGCGCCGCGAGGTGCTGGACGCCTTCGCCGGCAAGCTTGGCGAACGCGTTCACGTGCTGCCCTGCAACCTGTCGGACAGCGCGGAAGTCGAGGCGCTGGTGCCCGCGGCGGAGGCTGCGATGGGGCAGGTCGATATCCTGATCGCCAACGCCGGCATCACGCGCGACAACCTGTTTGTGCAGTTGCGTGATGAGGACTGGGACGACGTCATCAAGGTCAACCTGACCGCGACCTTCCGTCTCGCCCGCGCCGCGACCAAGCTCATGATGCGCAAGCGCTTCGGCCGGATCATCGCGATCACCTCGATCGTCGGTGTGACCGGTAATCCCGGCCAGGCCAACTATTCGGCGTCGAAGGCCGGAATCATCGGTCTGATCAAGACGCTCGGGGCGGAGTATGCCAAGCGGAACGTCACCGCCAACTGCATCGCGCCGGGCTTCATCAAGACGCCGATGACGGACGCGCTCAACGACAAGCAGCGCGAAGCCATCCTGACGAAGGTTCCTGCGGCACGGCTGGGAACGCCGGAGGACATCGCTGCCGCGGCCGTCTATCTCAGCTCCAACGAGGCCGCCTATGTCACCGGCCAGACGATTCACGTCAACGGCGGAATGGCCATGATCTGAGCCATTTGCGGCCCCGGTCGATGCGGCCAAAGGCCGTTTCGCCGGGGGATGAGGCTTGTAGTCAAGGCTGGGGAAGTATGATAACCGAACCCTCGACGGATGGGCAAACAAGGCCATTGCAGGAATTTGAAACCCTGTATATTGGCGTGGCAACGCCTGCCGTTCGCCGGGCTTTGTCGGCTACCACCGGGCCGAATCAAGACTATGCGCGACAGCGAAGGAAGTTTAACGACCACGATAGCTCGTAGCGTCTCTATTGCGTCTTGGGGTCGGGTCCAACGGAACAAAGTACGAGGTTGAACGATGAGTGAGATTGGCGAGCGGGTTAAGAAGATTGTGGTCGAGCACCTCGGTGTTGAACCCGAAAAGGTTGTCGACAATGCAAGTTTCATCGACGACCTCGGCGCCGACAGCCTCGACACCGTCGAGCTTGTGATGGCATTTGAAGAAGAGTTCGGTTGCGAAATTCCCGACGACGCCGCTGAGACGATTCTGACCGTCGGCGATGCGACGAAGTTTCTCGAGAAGAACGCGAAGAGCTGACGTCCCGGGCGCGTAGAGACAGAACCGGACGGGTCGTTGTCCAACGGTCCCCCGGTTTCTTGTTTTGGGCCGCAAGTCTCGGGTTGGAGTTTTTGACATGAGACGGGTTGTCGTCACGGGGCTGGGCATGGTTACGCCGCTCGGCTGCGGCGTTGACACAACGTGGAAGCGTATCCTCAACGGCGAGAGTGGCGCCCGGAGGATCGAGACTTTCGAAGTCGCCGACCTCTCCAGCCAGATCGCCTGTGTGATTCCGCGCGGCGACGGCAGCGACGGCACCTTCAATCCCGACCAGTGGATGGAGCCGAAGGACCAGCGCAAGGTCGACGACTTCATCATCTTCGCGATGGCCGCGGCGCGCCAGGCGCTCGACGACGCCAACTGGCATCCTTCCACCGAAGAAGAAAAATGCGCGACCGGCACGCTGATCGGCTCCGGGATCGGCGGCCTGTCCGGCATTGCCGATACGGCGCTGCTTCTGAAGGAGCGCGGGCCGCGCAAGGTATCGCCGTTCTTCATTCCGGGGCGCCTGATCAATCTCGCTTCCGGCTATGTCTCGATCGAGCATGGCCTCAAGGGCCCCAACCATTCTGTCGTGACCGCATGTTCGACCGGCGCGCATGCGATCGGTGACGCCTCCCGGCTGATCATGCTCGGCGACGCCGACGTCATGGTGGCAGGTGGAACGGAATCACCGATTTGCCGGCTGGCGATGGCCGGATTTTGTGCGGCGCGCGCGCTTTCGACCGGCTTCAACGACACGCCGGAGAAGGCATCGCGCCCCTACGACAAGGATCGCGACGGCTTCGTCATGGGCGAGGGCGCCGGCGTCGTCGTGCTTGAGGAATATGAGCATGCGAAAAAGCGCGGCGCGAAGATCTATGCTGAAGTCGTAGGCTACGGCCTGTCGGGCGACGCCTATCACATCACCTCGCCGGCGCCGGACGGCGATGGCGGTTTCCGCAGCATGACCGCCGCGCTGAAGCGCGCGGGAATCTCGGCTTCCGATCTCGACTACATCAACGCACACGGAACCTCGACCCAGATCGGCGACGAGATCGAGCTCGGCGCGGTCGAGCGCTTGCTCGGCAACGACACCTCGAAGGTGTCGATGTCGTCAACCAAATCGTCGACCGGGCATCTGCTGGGTGCCGCTGGCGCGATCGAGGCGATCTTTAGTATCCTTGCGATTCGCGATAACATTGTTCCTCCGACCATCAATCTGGAAAATCCGTCGGTGGAAACGCCAATCGACCTGGTGCCGCAGACGGCTCGCAAACGCGAGATCAACGTTGCGCTGTCGAATTCATTTGGTTTCGGAGGTACCAATGCCTCCGTGATCGTTCGCCGCGTGACCGACTAGCAAGTGTTCGAGACGACTCCACCGTTTCGCCGTATTCAGCGACGATTTCTACATCCGGGCGTATGCTATTGGCTGTAATTGCCGGGCCGCGATTGAACCGACAGGATTCAGGTTGCATCGATGAGTGAGAGGCCGCCCATTTCACCACGGAGCCCGCGCGCTGCGCTGGAGCCCGAGCAGGTGCCGCCGCCGCCGAAGCGGTCGGAGCGCGCCCGCAATCCGTTCGTGGTGGTCGGCAATGCCATCTTCACCATCCTGATCATCATGATGATCGCGGCCGGAACCACGTACTATTATGGCCGGCAGATGCTGGAAACGCCGGGGCCGCTGCAGGACGACAAGATCGTCAACATTCCGGCGCGGGCCGGCAAGCGCGATATCGCCGACGTGCTGCTGCGTGAGGGCGTCATCAACGTCAATCCCTGGGCCTTCATCGGCGGCGTCTTTGCGCTGAAGGCAAGTTCGGATCTCAAGCCCGGCGAGTATTCGTTCCAGAAAAACGCCAGCCTGCGCGACGTCATCGCCACCATCGTCGAGGGCAAGGTGGTGCAGCACTCCGTCACCATTCCCGAAGGCCTGACCTCCGAACAGATCGTGGCGCGGCTGATCGATAACGACATCTTCTCGGGTTCGGTGCGGGAATTGCCGCGCGAAGGCACGCTGCTTCCGGAAACCTACAAGTTTCCGCGCGGCACCGCGCGCGAGCAGGTGATCCAGCGCATGCAGCAGACCCAGAAGCGCGTGCTCGCCGAGATCTGGGAACGCCGCAATCCCGATGTTCTGGTGAAGTCGCCGGAGCAACTCATCACGCTGGCCTCGATCATCGAGAAGGAAACCGGCCGCGCCGACGAGCGCAGCCGGGTGGCGGCGGTATTCACCAATCGGCTGCGGCAGCGGATCAAGCTGCAATCCGATCCGACCATCATCTACGGTCTGGTCGGCGGCAAGGGAACGCTGGGCAGGCCGATCAGGCGTAGCGAGATCACCCAGCCGTCGCCCTACAACACCTATGTCATCGAAGGCCTGCCGCCCGGGCCGATCGCCAATCCGGGCCGCGCCTCGCTCGAAGCCGCCGCCAACCCGGCGCGCACCCGCGACCTGTTCTTCGTGGCTGATGGAACCGGCGGGCACGCCTTTACTGAAACCTACGACCAGCACCAGAAAAACGTCGTCAAGCTGCGGGCGTTGGAAAAGCAAATTCAAAACGACACGGTCGAGCCGAGCGAGGACGCGCCGCCGCCGACTGCGGCCGGGGCGCCGGCGGACACCAATCCGACCGCGACCACGACGCGGCCGGGGGCAGCGAAAAAGCCGCCGGCGCGACCTGCTGCACCTGCGGCTGCACCAGGCCGCCAGGGTGCCGCGCAAACCAACGCCGCGCCACCGGTGGTTCAGCGCTAACGCCAGGCGCTGATCCGTCCCCGGCCGGTTGGGCCGTTCCCCGAACGCAATTCCACTTTTGCGGAAATCGTTTTAAGGTCCCGCAGTCTCCTTCGAGTCTCGCCCCCCTGTCTTTCGGAGAGTTTACGCGATGGCACTATCGAGCATGACCGGTTTTGCCCGGAGCCACGGTGCCAGCGGCCCCTATGCGTTCGAGTGGGAGCTGAAATCGGTCAACGCCAAGGGCTTTGATCTGCGGCTGCGGCTGCCGCCGGGCTGGGACGAACTCGAGGCCTTTGCCAAAAAGCGGGCCGGCGAGGTGCTGTCGCGAGGCACGGTCTACGCCAACCTCAACCTCAAGCGCGCCAACGCCGTCTCCGCAGTGCGCATCAATGAAGACGTGCTTGCCTCGATCGTGAAGGTCGCGGGCGTGCTCGCCGGCAAGATCGACGCCGTGGCGCCCAGCATCGACGGGTTGCTCAGCATCAAGGGCGTCATCGAGGTCGTCGAACCCGAAAGCGACGAGGCGGAGGACAAGGCGGCGAGGGATGCGGCGGGCTCTGCCTTTGAACAGGCACTATCTCACCTGGTCGAGATGCGCCGCCGCGAGGGCGTGACGCTCGGGCAAATCCTCATGCAGCGCATGGATGAAATCGAACGGCTGGCCAGGAAGGCCGAGGCGGCCCCCGGCCGCAAGCCGGAGGCGATCCGGGCAAGGCTGGCCGAGCAGGTTGCGGCGCTATTGGAAACCTCCGACCGCTTCGACCCCGACAGGCTCAACCAGGAGGCGATCCTGATCGCGACCAGGGCCGACATCCGCGAAGAGCTCGATCGTATCGCTTCGCACGTCGCCCAGGCCCGCGAGATGATCGGAAAGGGCGGGCCGGTTGGCCGGCGCCTCGATTTCCTCGCCCAGGAATTCAACCGCGAGGTCAATACCTGCTGCTCCAAATCGAACGATCTGGAACTGACGCAGACCGGGCTCGAGATGAAAAACGTGGTCGAGCAGTTCCGCGAGCAGGTCCAGAATCTGGAGTGACGCGATGACGGCTGCTGGTTTCGATGGGGTTGAACGGCGAGGGCTGATGTTCGTGCTGTCGTCGCCGTCGGGCGCCGGCAAGACGACGCTGTCGCGCCTGCTGCTCGAGCGCGAGCCGGGCCTGAAGATGTCAGTCTCCGCGACGACGCGCCTGCCGCGACCGGGCGAGGTCGAGGGCCGCGACTACTTCTTCGTCGACAAGCCGAGATTCGAGACGATGGTGAAGCAGGGCGAACTGCTCGAATGGGCCACCGTATTCGACAATCTCTACGGTACGCCGCGCGCGCCGGTCGAAGCGGCATTGTCGGCGGGGCAGGACGTCCTGTTCGACATCGACTGGCAGGGCACCCAGCAGCTGCACCAAAAGGCAAGCGTCGACGTCGTGCGGGTGTTCATCCTGCCGCCGTCGGCTGCGGATCTCGAGAAACGGCTGCATACCCGCGCGCAGGATTCCGATGAGGTGATTCGCGGGCGCATGAGCCGCGCCACCCATGAACTCAGCCACTGGGCGGAATACGACTACATCGTCATCAACCACAGCGTCGATGATGCGTTCGCCGAGGTGCAGTCGATCCTCAAGGCCGAGCGGCTCAAGCGCGAGCGCCGCACTGGGCTGACCGAGTTCGTTCGCAACCTGCAGGGCCAGCTCGAAAAATAGCGGTTACGGCAGCTTCCGTCAGCGCTGCGCGCTGCGGGCGAGCCGGGCCAGCATGTCGTTCACCTGCCGCTCCCGCGTGTCTTGCTGGCGCGGACGCGTGTCCTGCTGGCGCGGCGCGTACATGGTTTCGGGACGCCCCATCAGAGCTTCCTCGCGCTCGCGCTGAAACGTCGGCTGCACGGGACGCATCTGCGGCGCTGGACGCACCTGTGGCGCTGCGCGTGTCTGTGGCGCTGCACGTGCCGGCGCTGCTGCACGTGTCGGCGGCGCGGTACGTTTCGGCGGCGCTGAACGCGTTGGCGGCGCCGAACGCTTCCCTTTGCTTTTTACCGCATCCCACCTTGCAAGTCGTTGACGTCGCATGGCGCGACGCGCGCGAACGCGGCCAAGCCTGAAGAGGAGGCTCACGATGATGCCGGCCAGCGCAAGCGCGGCAGCCATCACCGCAAGCAACATCTGCAGCGATGCGGTCGGCTTTGTCGTCGACGGGTCTGCAGCGGCGGATGTAATCCCCGTTGCGGGCTGCGGTTGCAATGTCGACTGCAGGGTTGGTTGCTGTGCGGGCTCGGCGTCCTGTTGTTGATCGGCGGCTGGCTCGGTGACCGCGGCAATGGTCTGCACATTGGCAGGGTTGCTTGCGGCATTTGCACTTTGATTGTTGTCGAGCCATCGGCTCGTGGCCACCGGAGCCGGCGCGAGCACGTTGGTGCCGATGCCGCGCTTGCCTTCCTGAACCGCTGGCATGGAGGGCGCGGCGCCGATCGTTTGCGGTCCGGGATTGGCGGGAGCAGCCTGTTCGGCGCGGGATTGCTGCGAGAACCATTCCGCGCGCGCGTCTGAAACCGCCTTCGGCGTCATCGTGCGCGGTGGCTGTGCCGCAGGCTCTGCGGCTGCCGCCGAACTCGCGGGCGGTGTGGCGCGGGTGGACTTGTCGGCAGCCCTGTCGCTCTCTTCGCGAAGATACCAGCACTGACGCTTGGTCGCACGATCGATGCGATAATACCAATGGCTGCCCGGCGTGGTCGCGCCCTTTGGCGCGGTCAGACAATCGTCGGCGGTAGCGGCTTGCGCCCGGAGGTCCGTCACGGTGGCGAGGTTGGCTCCAGCCAGAACGCTGACGGTGAGAGCCGCGACGAACTGCGCGGAACGCTTTGACATTTACATCCCCGGTACTGATACGCAACGCTACGTGCACTCAATCTGGTTGGAGAGTGGGGTCGCAATTAGCCGCAATTCCGGAGCGGATGGGGTATAATTGAGGCCTGTGGACAGCCATAATTCAAGCGAGCCGAAGTCGTTAGAACCATTCGCTTTTTCTGCCGCTCACGGGATTTGCTACTGTTTAGAAGCAGTCCAGCGTCCCGTGCATCCATCGGACCGCACGAACGAGCCGGAGCCTGTACGGCCCGAAAAGCGACCGGTGCTGGTCCAGCTCAAACCCTGGACGGATCCGCCGGTCCGCGTGGCCCCATTGGGGCTGACCGATCCGGAGCTCAAGTCGCCCGAAATCCTGCCGCTGGAAATGACAAATCTCTCACTGCTGCTACCGCAGGGCGTGCCCACGGCAACAGCAACCCACGATCCATCGAAATTACCACCGCCGCTGCCTTCGCCAGCACCTCCGCTGCTCTTGCGCGATGCGCGGCGCGGCTCGTCGGCTTCAGGTTTCGCACGACGTGCCGGCTTTGATGGTTCGACCGCGCGCGGCGCCTCGCGAGAACCGGACAGCGATTTTTCGTCGTTGCCGATGCTGCCGCCGGCACTGCCGGACTGTGCCAGCGCAGCACTCGACATGACGGCGGAGATCAGTAGCGAGGCGAGTGTCGTTTCGATCGAATGTCGAACTGAAATTTCCATCCTGAATGTCCAATGTCCAAATGAGCGCGCATCCAAATTGACGCGCTGCGTTACTGTTTCGCCGCAGTCCACCTTCCGGTGCAGCCATCCGATTGCCGGAACGTGCCGCCGCCGGTGCGGCCGGAGAGGCGGCCGACCGTGATGACCCTGATGCCGTTTCCGGTGGAGGTGCCGTACACCCTGCCGTCGGGACTGACGGTGCCCCTTGCGGTCTGACCGATAATCTTGCCGCTGGTGACGACGACGGCGTTGCTGCTGGTGCCCGAACACGTGACGCCCACGGAGCTCACGATCCACGCGCCATCGAAACTGTTGCCGCCACCGCTACCACCGCCGCTCCTGCGCGATGCGCCGCGCGGATCTTCCACCTCGGGTTTGCTGCGGCGTGCGGGAGCCTCGGGCGTCGGTGGCGGCTCGCGCGAACCGGATAGCGATTTCTCGTCATTGCCGATGCTGCCGCCGGCGCTGCCGGATTGCGCCAGCCCAGCACCCGATGCGACCGACACGAAAAGCGCGAGCAGCGCAATCCCCGTGGAATGTCGAATGACATCTCGCATAAACGGTGCTTCCTGTGTCTCAATGAAAAATTAGCGGCCGGACCCGTCGGCGCATACCGCGCCAATGATGCGACAGGATTTGCCGGACTTGCCGCACTCGTCAAGCGCGGCGTCCCTGGCGCGCGCAACGGTATCGCGCTGGACCAGCGACCAGGATTTGTCCGAGATCGCGAAGGCGCCGCACCGCGCTCCGTAGAAACTCAATTCGAGCGGACATTTGCTTCCACCGCAATTCTTGAGTGCGTCGTCGATCGCCGCCCGCCTCGATACATGATTCCAGGACATTCCCCATTTGGCGCTGTCGGGGCCGTAGACGATCGAGCCCCATGGCTTCAGGTCTTCCATCTTCCGCAGCCGCGTCAGCACGCCTTCGGTGGGTTCGCCGGTCGGCGTCATCCTCGCCTTTTCCTGAAACTTCGTGATCGCCTGCCGCATGCCGTTCTTGCTGTCTGGCGCCTCCGGATCGTAGTTGAGTTCGAACAGGCGGTCGCTGAGTTCGCGCAGCAGGATCGGATCCTTGATCGGGACGCGGTCGGGATCCGGCCGCAGCGTGGAGGCCAGCCGCTCTTCGGGCGGAGCCGCGACCGCGACCTGTGCCGATGGGGCGGGGGGCACAAAATAGAAGTTGCCGTCGATCGGCGAGGAGGACACCCAGGGCTGCTGTGATCCGCCGGTCTGGCGTTTTACCGCGAGGCCGACCTGGTTGAAGGTCTGGAAGATGTCGACGCCGGCCTGCTTGATGGTCGACGCCAGCGCGCGCGTGTAGGGGCTGTGGCCGTCGGTGCCGTCGAGCGCGACGTTGCCGGGCTGCGTCGCGTAGGAGATAAGCGTGCCTTCCGGCGCGCGCATCTGGGCGAGGCCGCCGTCGGCGGCGCGCAGGCCGCGCGTCCCAAACGGATTGTTCCGGCAGGCATCGAGGATCACCATGTTGAGCCGGGTGCCCGACCCCTGCATCTGGCGCAGCACGAGGTTGACGTCCATCATCTGAAAATCGACGTCGGCCTCGCGTGTGGGATTAGCCGTGACCGGCACCAGATAGTTCGAGCCGGAGACCTGGACGCCGTGCCCGGCGTAATAGAACAGCGCGACGTCGGCGCCCTGTACTTGCCGGCCGAAGTTCTGCACCGCCAGATCCATTGCGGACTTGTCGAGATCGAGCTGGGCGCGGCTGCCGATCAGCGTGAAGCCGAGCGCGGAGAGCGTCTCGGCCATCAGCGCCGCGTCGTTGCGGGGATTGTCGAGCCGCGCCACGTTTTGATAGCTGGAGTTGCCGATGACCAGCGCGACGCGCTTTTCAGCGGCGGCCGGCGTCACCAGGAACAGCGCGATCACAAACGCCAGCGCCGAATACCTCATTCCGTCAAAAGCCCTGCGCATCTCTGATCAAATCCCATAATTAAATGACAGCAGATTATCAGTCCGCGCGCGCCGCGAAAAGCGCCCCGACGCGGCAGAGCGCGGCGGGCAGGGCGCGCCATTCGATCCCCGTTGTGCATTATTCGAGCCAGACATGACATTGCGATCTCGCGGCGCGGGCGGCGCCCGAGGTTGTTGATCGCGATGCCCCTCGAAAGCGGAGGGTGCAGGGAAAGCCGGGTGCCCTCGGCACCCGCAGTCATGCGCAAGAACGCACATGACAGACCGCAGGTGCGCCGGAACACCCGGCCTTCCCTGCGCAGTGGTTTTAACGGCTTATGGCGCGCTCTCCTCGGAGACGAATTCGTCTTGCCTCCGTCGCTGACGGATTGGCGATCGATCGAAACCCGGTCGGGCCCGACAATCTCCATCAGCTTGACACCAGCCACGGGTGCCAGGACCACACGCTTTTGCCGTCCGCAGCTTCCCTCGCAAGGCGCAACGACCGAGCTCATGTGCTACCGGCCGAAGTTTCCCGCGAGGGCGTTTAAGCGCCGTTCGTCCGGCGCCGCGTGTCCGCTCATGAGGTTCAACTCACCCTGCGAAAACATCGCGCGCCCGACACTGCCGCGTCCACCGCAACCTGTCCCAACGTTCGTGACGACGGCCGACGCCCCTCTGCAGGAACAGGATGGCGATATTCTACTTTTGATTTGCCCGACGGGTTAAGCGAGAAATCTGCAGCGAGTACGAAATATGTTTCTTGCCACGTCGGGCAAATCAACTTGTAGTTTTTGGAGGGTGTGCTGCCACACCAATATGCGGAGTGTGTGCGAGCCTTTGAATTACAAATCCGCAAGACATCCCGTATGCGGATGAGCGTCAGCGGCAACTTCGGCACCGTGCTGACCGTGCCCGGCGCAGGCCAGCAGAGATCACCTCGGATTTTGTCGGGCAAATCCTGACGCGGGTACGGCGAGTGTCGCCACACAATGGAGGTACAATCCGAATCGGAAGTTGAGCGAACGGATGATCGAGCATCCGATGCAGGGCGCTCTTCCTCGAAGGGGTCCAAAAGCCGTTATGATGATGGAATTGGCAAGAAAGGCGTGGGTCGTGAGCATCGGCCACCGATATCAAAATGGCAGGCTTGTCGAGCTCCGATTTTTCTACGTGGGACATCCCACCAAGCAATCCGCCGTGGACGCGTTGCGCCGGAACATTGGTCCGCGAGTAAATTTGCGGCGAGTGAGGGCAGAGCGTGAGTTGAGCATGGACGAAATTTCCAGACAAAGTCTGGGTTACCGTCAAGTAAAATACATCGCCAAAGGTATGGCGCCTGACGCATGCGATGCAGAGCGTTTGGTGAAGGGTCGAGGCAAGTAGTCTGCATGAGCGCAGCGATATGCGGAGACAAGCCGACAGCCCGCATGTCGTTTTGGGAGCTACGCTTGCTGTCTTCAAGTCGGGAGAGGACGCCGCCGTGTCTTCGTCAACAACGCTTCCGCCACGAAGGAACCCTCCCGAGTTTGAACGACGAGAGGATAGCTCGAACATTTCAAATGAGTGGTTCCCAGGAACGATGCTTGTGGTGAGCCATTGATCAGTATGACGTTCACACATCATGGAGACACCGAATGAACAAGATAGTCCTGGCTACCGCTTTGGCCCTTTTGTCTGGGCCTGCCCTTGCTCAGAGCACCGGCGCGCCAGCCGCTGCCCAGTCTGACATGAACAGGCCGATGAACAACAATATGGACAAGGGATCGATGGATAAAGGCTCGATGAACAGCACCACTGGCTCGGGTACGACCACGGGCAGTTCGATGCCGACTTCCAGGGATCCGAGCACGCAAGGTGCAGGCACGGCTGGCTCCGTCGGCAAGAAAGGTGACGCGGCGTCGCCCGGAGGGACGATGAAGAAATAGGGAAAAGCCCCGCTTCGTGCGGGGCTTTTTTCATTCCCGTGGGACGCGCATCGACCTGATGTGGCCCCGCCGATTCGCTGGAAACTGGAGCAGCTTATCGGCGGCGCAGCTCGCCGGAGCGACGGAGGGCTATGCGCGTAAGTCGCCTGCCGGCCTCAGTTGAGGAACTCCTCCTTTCCGCCCGACTTGGCAGTGGAATGAGAGGGTTCATATCATGCAGATCGATTGGAACAGCGTCTTCATTCCAAGCCTAGGCATCGCCGAGATCGTCGTCCGCGGCACGCTCATGTATCTTGGCCTTTTCATCGTCCTGCGCTTCATGGCGCGGCGTCAGGCGGGACACTTTGGGCCGGCGGACCTGCTTGTGATCGTGCTGATCGCGGATGCGGCGCAGAATGGCCTCGGCAAGGAATATCAGTCCGTGACCGAAGGTCTCGTGCTGGTCATGACCATCGTCGCCTGGGACTACATCATCGACTGGCTGACTTACCGATTTCCGCGCCTCCGGCGTGTACTCATACCTTCATCCCTCACGTTGATAAAAGACGGGCGGATTGTGGAAAAGGCGCTGCGCAAGGAAATGCTTGCGATGGAGGAATTGGCATCCCAGTTGCGGCAGCAGCAGGTCGAGGATATCGCTGAAGTAAAGCTCGCCAAGCTCGAAGGCGATGGACGGCTCAGCGTCATAAGGCGTTAAGTGCCGGCCGGGCGATGATCTGGGCTGCCGCCGATTGAACCTCGGTGCGCGGCTCCGCAACGGTGGTGGTTCGTGAGGGGAATCCCGGGCCGTCACCGGCTGGCCGTTCCAGGGAACGAGAGTTTACGCGCCGAGTTGTTCGCAGGTCATTGCAAGGAGGGACCCATGAAGCAACTTATCGTCGCCACCGCGCTTACTTTCTTCTGCGGCTCGGCGCTGGCCCAGAACACTGGCCCCGCGCCGCAAACCGGCATGGAAAAGCCAGGGATGACGAATGGTGCCAAAGAAAATGGTGCGATGGATACAACCGGCATGAGCACAACGAAGGGGAATATCAAAAGGGACAAGGACGGGGCGCCGGCGCCGGCGAGAAGGGACGACAGGAAGTAGTTCACAGGTCACCAGGCAGCAAGCCCGGTTACCTATCTCTGTCGTTTCAGCCGGGAACGCAAATCGAGATGGATCAGCACGATCGCAACGGCGATCAGCAACACCAGGCCGATCAGGCCGGTCAGTGCGGTCAACAGCATGATCCTACCTCGGCCGCTGCAGTCCGGGCGATCGCAACCAATCGCTCATACGTGACGCTGTTTCCGCCTGCCTTGCGCGGCGCAAAAGCAGTTCCCGCTGCATGCCCGGCGGCAGCTCGTTTGCCGCGTCCCTGAACCGCGCGGCTTCTTCTGCGAGTCGTTCTTCAAAGGTTTTCTGATGCTTGATACGGCGGCGCTCTGCCATGCGCTGTTCCGATTGAAGGGAGGCGGGAGCGCGACAGGCGATCTCACACCGCTAGCCGCCAATGCTCCGTGCGGTGACGGAGCGAGATTTCACCCAAATCCGGTGAGGGCGCCAGTGGTTTATTTTACGTTCCTGCAGGAACCTTTTGGAAATCGCTCAAACCGCTCAAGCATGGCTAGCGAATGGGGTTGGAGGCGCCGCCGTCGATGCTCCGGTCACGTCTGTATTTGGTTTCAATCGTGCTTGCGCTGGCGCCGCTCGATGCGAAGCCGCTGTGCCCGCATGCGCTTGATCTCCTCGTCAAGCGTATCCATCTCCGCGTCGCGACGCTCGGACCGGGATTTGACCGCTTCGTCGGAGCGAATCTTGTTGAGCGTCTGCTCCACGGACAGCTTTTTGATTTCGGCCATGATTGCGGTCCTCTCAGCAAAAGGTTGACGGCCGGGCGTACTCCGGGAACTGCTTGTGGGAAATCGATCAGCTCGCGTGGCCGCCTAGATTTAACCTTTGACGGATCGGTTGCTTGATCTATGTCAATGGCCTCGTGGGTGGCGGGCCGGGGCCGCGGCCAACATGCGTCGCATTGGCGCGAACCAGCGCAGGGCTCCGGATATCGCTACGCTCAACGGGGCAACTGGTCGCTTCAATGCGTTGGGTTGAAACGTTCTATGAAGCGTTCGGCTTGCCAAAGCTCGACCGCATGGCCATCGACCGCCGTTTTCGCGATCCGTCGCGCCTCTTCCTCGTCGGAACAGCGAATGTCGACCCGATTGATGATGTGGCCGTCCGGCCCGATGATGTAGGCCCGGTACTCTTCCATCTGGCGCCCCACCGATCCGCCCAAGCTTGCTGTTGCGGCCGAGCTATCTCTCTGGCCTTAATCTGGGCGATGAAATCCAGGCATTGATCTGCGCTGCCGCTTCGCTCTCGCGCGCCGCTCGAATCAGGGTTGCCCGCTCTTTCCCGGGCGGCAGCTTCCGGGCCGTGTCCCGCGCGTTTCTCGAAGCCTCGAGCAATCGCTCCTCGAGGCTCAGGACCTGCTTGGCGCGATTTCGTTTCCTGGTGCGCTGCTCGTCCATTTGTCTTCCTTCCGCCTGCTTCCAGCCCGGCCGGCCTGAACGCGTTCCGGACCGGATTAATCGACCGTATCGCCTGCAAATGATGGAAACCTGGCAGGCGGTATCCCGTTGTATTCCGTGGCCGGCCACCGCGTCGGATCATTTGATACGAAACAGCGAGTTTTATCGTGGAGCTTACGCACCGGATATTGGCCCGAAACCTGCGGGAGCACTCCAGGCTGGCCCAGGAGGATATCGAGCAGATCATCAGGTTGTCATTTGTGGTGCGGCCATATGAGCCGAACGAAGATCTGATACGCCAGGGCGACCGGCCAACAGCCGCCGTTCTCGTGCTATCGGGGATGGTCGGGCGCTATCACCTGCTGAGCAACGGACGTCGCCAGTATCTGTCGTTTCACATCATCGGCGACATGCCCGACGCGCAGGGTTTGTTCCTCGAACAAATGGACCACGCCTTGTGCGCGATGGGCCGCGCCGTTGTCGCCTTCATTCCGCACGAGGACATCATAAAGTCGTTCAAGGTACGACCTCAGCTCGGCTTCGCCATCTGGCGCGAAACCCTGATCGATGCCGCGATTTTCCGACAAGCCATCACCAACAACAGCGGGCGACCGGTGCACACGCGAATGGCGCATCTGTTTTGTGAATTGTTCTATCGCGGCCGTGCGTCCGGCGTGGCGGGGCAGCGCGAGTACCCGCTACCGCTCAACCTGGTTCAACTGGGCGAGACGCTCGGCATGGCGATTGCGACGGTCAATCGCACGCTCAATCAACTGCGCACCAGCGGCAGCGTGGACTTTCGCGATGGTGTGCTCACGATCAAGAACTGGGAAAGACTGGTCAGGATCGGCGAATTTGACCCGCGCTACCTGCACGGCAAGAAGGCGGCGCTGTAATCACGCAGGCGGTTTGCCCACGCAGATCCATCGATCACCGCTTCTCAAGAGAAGAGCCTGCTCCGAACGCGGCCCGATAGATTGTCCAGTATACCGCACCGACGAGTACCGATCCGCCCACGATGTTGCCAAGGGTGACGGGAACGAGGTTATGAATGATCCCGGATAACGTGATCGCGGAGGCATCGAAGCCGTCGGGGACCTTGCCCGTGCTGGTCATCAGCCAGGCCAGCGGCAGGAAATACATGTTGGCCACGCAGTGCTCGAAACCGGCCGCGACGAAGGCCGAGACCGGCAGTATGAGCGCGAGGATCTTGTCGGTGACCGAGCGCCCCGCATAGGCAAGCCAGACCGCCAGGCAGACAAGCACGTTGCACAGGATGCCCTTGATAAAGAGTGTGAAGACATCAGGCTGAATCTTGGCGACGGCCGTGTTCAATATCGACAGGCCGATGCGGCCGCCGTTCATGTCGAGGTGATGGGAAAGCAGGACCAGCACGGCCACTCCAACCGCGCCCACCAGATTGCCGAGGTAGACGATGAGCCAATTGCGCATCATCTCTCCGGTCGTGACTTTCCGGCTGGCCCACGCCATTACGATCAAATTGTTGCCCGTAAACAGCTCGGCGCCTCCGACGATCACCAGCGCCAGGCCGAGCGAAAACACCAGGCCGCCGAGCACGCGGCCTGTGGCAAAGCTCAGCTCCGCGTCGCTGGCGACGATGGTGTAATAGAGCGCGCCGAGCCCGATGCTGCCGCCGGCCACGATCGCAAGCATGAACGACGCGAGATACGGCAGTCTCGCCTTCTTGACCCCGACTTTCTCGACGGCTTCCTTGATCTCGGCGGGACTGTAGGCATTCGAATTGAAGACGGGCGGCTGCGGCGCGGGGGCTCGGTCATCCATCCTTGAATTTCCTCTGTACCTGCACCGGCCTTCCGCTCCGGCTGCCGTACGACAGCGGGGAAAGTCGCAGCGGCGAGCTAACCGGCGTTGCCGACCATCAGGAGACCAATGATCTGCGCGGCAATCACCTTCACCAGCGTCATCGAAGGAAAAATCATGGCGTATCCGATGTCGGGCCGCTCGGTCGGGGCCATCTTGGTCGAGTAGACGAGGATGGCCGGATTTCCCGTTGCGCCGGACGCGACGCCGACGAGGTCGTCGTATGGAATCTTCATAACATAGTGGCCGACCAGAAGGACGATCGCCACGGTCGTCAACAGAACGGCGACGCCGATGAACAGCATCGTGAACCCGGATTCTGCGACGGTACGGACGAAAGGCTGCCCGGCGTTGACGCCGACGGTTGCAAGAAACATCGCGAGGCCGAAATTTCGCAGCACGATGTTGGCCGGCAGCGGCATGGTCCAGAGCATCGGACCTGTGCGGCGCAGCTTGCCGAGGATGAGTGCTACGATCAGCGGTCCGCCGCCGATGCCGAGCGTCACGATGCCCACGCCGGGTATCGGGATCGGAATGAGGCCGAGAAGAACGCCCATCACCATGCCGAGCCCAAGCGAGACGTAGCTGAATTCCGCGGTGGCCTTGACGCTGTCGCCGAAGTGACGGCGGATCTCCTCCTTCCGATCCGGAGGCGCCAGCACGCCGACCCGGTCGCCAAATTCCAGCATCAGGTCGGGGGCAGGGACGAGGTCGGCGTCATAGCGCCGGACGTGCAGCAGATGGGTCGGGTAGCCGGCAGGCATCGGAAGCTGGGCAAGCGGGATGCCGACTACGGCGGCCTTGCCGACAAAGACCCTGATATAGTCGAGGTCCGCGCGGTCGCTGGCCAATTGGCCCGGGGAGAGTTTTCCGAGCTTCGCCGCGGCGGTCGCGATCGCCTCACTGTCTTCGGCCACAACGAGGACGGCGTCTCCGTTCTCCAGAATCGTATCGTCGGTAGCGACGATATTGCGCCCGCCCTTGCGAACCATCGTCACCTGCAAGCCGGCTGGCGCCTTCGCCATCAGGTCGCCGAGGCGATGACCGGCGAAGCGCTCGCCGACCGAAATCTCGCCCATGTGGAAGCGCGGCGACTTCGCCGGGAATTTCGGCTTCACGATCCGCGTCATGAAATAGATGCAGAGAATGGGGCCGATGACGCCGAACGGGTAGGCGATGGAATAACCTATCGAGGGATCCTTGTTCTTCATCACGTCGAGCGCAGCCTGGAGGGTCGCCGTACTCGTCATCGATCCGGCGTAGAGGCCGAGCGTATGCCCGATCTTGATGCCGAAGATGTGCCCGAGGCCCAGTGCGACAGCTAGGCCGGCCAGACAAGCTACCAGTGCGAGCAGGTTATACCTTTGCCCTGCGCCGACCATACCCTCGAAGAATTGGCGTCCATAAAGAATGCCGATTCCGTAAAGGAACATGACCAGGCCCGTCAGGCCGATCGGCCCGATGATCTGGGCTTTGGGTGCGAATGCGCCGAGGGCGAGACCGACAAAGAGAACGGCGCCGACGCCGAGCGAGAAGCCGAAGATGTTGATCTGGCCGACCAGGTAACCGACGCCTATCGCCAGGAAGGCCGTCAGGATGGGTTGGCTTCCGATGATGTCGCGAGCAAGGTCCAGCATATGCGATCCCCCAAACGCCTTGCAGTCAGCGCGCGCGGCAGCCCGCGGCCTGGAATTGTCCGATGACCCGATCGACCAACTCCCGGCTCGGGGGCTGCGTATCGAAGTGCTTGTAGTCGAGGCCCATCGCCTTCCACTTGAATTCGCCCATCTGGTGGAACGGCTGCACCTCGACCCACTCGACGTTCTTCATGGGGGCGACAAAGCGGGCAATGCCCTCGACATTCGCCGGATCGTCGGTCGCGCCGGGAACGAGGGTGAAGCGGACCCAGACCGGCTTCGACATCGAAGCAAGCCGTTCCGCAAAACGGAGCGTGGGCGCGAGGTCCCGGCCGGTCACCCGGCGATAGGTCGCGGGATCCGAGCTCTTGATGTCGAGCAGGACGTGGTCGATCACAGACAAATAGGAATCGTCGGCGCGATCTCCGAGAAACCCGGAGGTCTCGATCGCCGTGTGCAGGCCCATGTCCTTGGCGCCGGCGAATATTCTTCGGGTGAAAGCAAGCTGCACCATGGGCTCACCGCCCGATATCGTCAGGCCGCCACCCAGGCTGCGGATCGTCGGCGCGAAGCTGCCTAGTCGTTGCAGCACATGATCGACCGCCACGTAGGTGCCGTCCTTGAGGTGCCAGGTATCCGGATTGTGGCAGTACGAACAGCGCAGCAGGCATCCGGAAGTGAAGATGACGATCCGAAGCCCCGGCCCGTCATAGCGCGACGAGGTCTCATAGGAATGGCAATATCCGAATGAGCCCGCCTCGTCCTTGAAGTTGTCTTCGTCAGGAGCGTCGGGCGAAATCCCCACCCGGATGTCATAGCGACTTCCGGATTCAAGCGGCTGCACCGTGGACATGGCAGCACCTCGTCAGATTTGGCCGTGGAACGTGCGGCTGATCACGTCTCGCTGCTGCTCCGGCGTCAGGCGAATGAAGTTCACGGCATAGCCTGACACGCGGATCGTGAGTTGCGGATACTTGTCCGGGTTCTTTATCGCGTCCTCGAGCGTCTCCTTGTCGATGACGTTCAGGTTCATGTGAAAGCCGCCCCGCTCGAAATAGGCGTCGAAAGCCTTGACCGCCTCGTCGACAATCTGGGCTTCGGACAGATGCGCCTTCTGCGGCGCGATGGAGACGGTGTAGCTGATGCCGTCCTGCGCGTCCTTGTAGGGAAGTTTTGCGACCGAGAGGCAGGATGCGAGCCAGCCATGGCTGTCGCGGCCGTGCATCGGGTTCGCCCCGGGCCCGAACGGCTCGCCCTTGCGGCGGCCGTCGGGGGTGTTTCCCGTGGCCTTGCCGTACACGACGTTCGAGGTGATGGTGAGGACGCTTTGCGTGTGTGTCGCGTTTCGATAGGTCGGGTGCTTGCGGATCTTCTCCATGAAGCTGGTGAC
>LNFM01002840.1_pt1 | contig 35564 bp, 25 predicted proteins | sample 596031 | NCBI WGS metagenome assembly LNFM01 (sample SAMN04254537, study PRJNA301005) | activated carbon metagenome | isolation source: dual media filters at the Ann Arbor, Michigan drinking water treatment plant | place: USA: Ann Arbor
CAGCTCCAGGGGTACCAGGTGGGGAAGCAACTGTGGACGGGGCGCAGTATAGCAAAACGTTCAATCAACGACCCTATTATTCAACAGGCCCTTAAAGCCAACACAACGTTGAACCCTAGACGGAGGTTCCGACATTGCCAGTGTTCACCTTAATCTTCTGCCAGAAGCAGATCGTGAGTTTTTGGAGTGACAGCTTCTGGTTCGGCTGGTGACTTATGCTGCTATTCGCAACATGTCCTCACCAAAAACACGTGGGTGTGGGCCTGAATAAGATGTGGCAGGAAAGTAAGTGCGACAAGACGGGAAAATGGTTACCGCGTCAAGAGGACAACGAGAGTAACGAAACTCCACAACGTGACTGACAGGCGTAGTCCATTGACAATGCCTCTGGCAGAACCCAAAGGATCATGCTCCAACTCTTCCTTCCGCTCGTCCCGCACCACCTGCAATGGCCTCTCAGCCGCTTTGCAGTTGGGCCTGAGCAGTGCTTCCAAGCTCACATGGGCAAGAGCAACCGACTGTGGGTGAAGCCCTCTATCCTGGATTTTGGAAAGTGCCATGATCCCTCCTCGTTGATGTAGGTTGTGAAGCAGCTTTCACGCTCTTGCTAGAGCAACAACGATACCGTGAGTCATTCGCCATTTCATAGCAAAACCCCTTTTCTTGACTACACATCCACTATTGGCAAATAAGAGTGAACACCTCCATAAGTATTTGACAAATTACGCTTTACTTCAATAAGGGCATCCACCTCTCAGTACGTGATGGGAGCTCGCTCCACAACTCTGCAGCCCTTTCAGATGACCAGAGCATTTCCCGGCATATGACCTGGACATTCTTGAACGCTAGAATGTCAAACTACCTACGGGAATTGGCACTGCAGAGACAAAAGAGGCTATGGCGGTAAGCAGAAAACTGTGTCCGTCACCCTGGAGATGGGTCACGGCTGACGACAAACCCGTTCCGAAACGAGTCTACCCAGGATGGTGAAGAAGGGCGTGAGAACTCCCAATCCTTACGTTGATCAAAAGCTGGTGCTGCAAGACAGCTACGCCTACACCGGTTGCAGATCGCCGAGCCTGACGGACACCAATTTGGACACCCCCGGCTCCTCCATGGTGACGCCAAAGAGGGAATCAGCGATGCTCATCGTCCGCTTGTTATGCGTAATGACGAGAAACTGCGCGTTCTGCGCCAGCTCCTTCAAGACCCCCGTAAACCGTCCGATATTTTCCTCGTCCAGCGGGGCGTCGATTTCGTCCAACAGGCAGAACGGTGTCGGCCTGATCAGAAAACTCGCAAACAACAGCGCCATCGCCGTAAGCGTCTTTTCTCCGCCTGACAGCATAGTGATGCTCTTCAGCCTTTTTCCAGGCGGTTGCGCCACGATTTCAATACCTGGCTCTTGATTCCCGGAAGGTTCACCGTTTTCAGCAGGCGGTTCATCGACCAGCTGCAGCTCAGCCCGCCCGCCAGGGAAGAACTGACCGAAGACCTCGGTGAACTTTTGCTGCAACTCTTGGTACGTGGCTGAAAACATCTCTTTCGTCGTCTGATGAATCCGCTGAATAATTTCCTTCAATGAAGCAATCGAATTCGACAGATCCTGCTCTTGAGCAGACAAGAATGTATGGCGTTCTTCTAGCTCTTGGTGTTCGCTGATCGCCGCTAAATTGATGGGGCCCATTCGATCTAGTCGGTCACGGAGCTTCTGCAACTGCTCTTTCAACTCGGCATCGGAGCGATGCGCGGGCTCCTCTACGGCCGTGGCCTCAGACTCGTTCATCTGGTCGATCGACCGCGTAGGATCATCGATCAGTGTGAGGGGATCAAGCTGATAGGTCCCCGACAATGTTCCTTCGACAGTCCCCAATTGCGTGCGAATTTCTGCTCGACGGACCTCAACCGTCATCCGAGCATCCCGCAGAACCGAAATCCCTCGTCGCAACTCTTCCAGCGCGGATTCACGCGTCTGACTCGCCGCCATCTGTTGCGCCTGCTGTTCCTGAGCGGCGACCAATTCTCCCTTCACCTGCCCGGCAGTGACGCCGAGTTCTTGGCAGAGGCCCTCCTGACGAGCTTGTTCTGTCTGGCTCTGTTCGATGAGCCCCTTCAGACTGTTCAGGTGTTCACCCAGCGCACGACGCCGATCTTCCGTCTCCTGGATCTGTTGTGTCACCCGAGTCCGGTTCAGTTGCTCATGTTCCCGTTTGGCTCGCAAACCCTCCGCGGTCAGCTTTGCCTCAGTCACATGTTCCTGGTGCGTTCTCATATTCTGATCGAGCAGCCCCAGTCGCTCGCGCACACTCCCTAACATCGCTTCCTGTCCGTTCTTCTCAGCCAGCCACTGACTCAATTGCGTCTGGACCGAGTGCGATTCTTGCTCCAACCGCTGACCTTCGCTGACACCGTCCTGAATTTCCGTCTCCATCCCACTGAGTCGATGGTCAAGGTCGTTCAGCACATGCTGAAGCTTCTCTTCATCCTTGCGCAGCGACAGATTCTGCATCTCGGCGTCACGAAGCGCATCTCCAAGTTGGCGGCCCTGCTGGGTAAGCATCTGGATCTGGGCAGACACCATCTCTCGCTGTTGCTTGCTCTGATTAAGCTCCTCCACAAGCACATGGCGTTTGGTTTCAAGATCGATCACCTCTCGCCGGCGTTCCAGCAAACCCGGCGTTCCTTGAACCTGACCACCCGTCACAATGCCAGACGCATCCACCACTTCCCCATCCAGAGTCACTAAGATGGGACCGTTCGGAGCGCTCCACGCATATTGCTCCCACAATTGCATCGCCTGGTCCAATGATCGAACAATGACGACGCGATCGAACAACGAATCGCGGGCCGACGTTCGGGCGGCATCGGTTTGGACCAACTCCACGGCAAGCCCGACAACGCCTGGCTGCGTGGCGATCGACGTCCACCAATCATGACTCCGTCCACCTTCCCATCGTGGGCGCTGGGGAATAAAACTGCCTCGCCCGAGCGATTCTTGTTGAAGAAATCGAATCAACCGTCGCCCGACGGACGGTTCATCCACAAACCATCCTCGGACGCGTTCTCCCAACACCGCCTCAACCGCCCGTTCCATCCCCGACGGAACCACCAACCATTCGGCCACCGCATCCCGTACCCCGTCACAAGACTTCAGGGCGGGGCCTTGCTGGATCCCCTGTCGACCGTAGCCCATCTCTTCACGAACCACACCCTGCAATGCTTCAAGGCGAGAGTCCACTCCGGCCAGCTCTTCTGAGCGTCGTAAGATCACCGGATCCAACGACTGGAGGGCACCCGTAGCTTGAGCCGCCTCCTCTTGCACGGTGCGTTGTTCTGTCCGTAGTTGCGAGACAAGGCGATCGGCCTCTCCATATTCCTTGCGCAAGATCTCGTAGCGCGCAATCGCTGACTCACGTTGGCTTCGCAGTTCGTCTCGCTCCGACGACAAGCGAGTGCCGCGGCCCATGAGATCTTCCACTCGCTTCGCCAATTGCGAGATACCTTGTTCAGTATTCGCGACGAGCACAGCCAATTGCAGCACATCTTTGCGCCCTCGCTCCTCCTCCGCAACAGCCGCAGCCCGTTGGTTGAGCAAGCTCGTCAGCTCTTCATCGAGCTCCCCGAGAGTCCGATCCCGAATCGCCATCTCCTCCTCAACCGACGTTAATGACGACTCGATAGCACGAAGTCCGGCAACCAACTGCTCTTGTGATCGGACTAGCTCCTCCAGCTCAGCCGATTCCTGTACCTGTTGCTGGCCGAATAACAGCCCGCGGTTTCGTTCGACCTCGGCAACCGTCAGCGCGTGGGCCTGCCGTTGTTCGACACCCGCCAATTCCTCTCGAATCTTCCCGATAGAATCAGCGGTTGCAATCGCCTCAAGACGCGCCTGTTCGAGTTCTGTTGTGAGCCGAGCCAGGTCGGCCGCTTTCTCAGAGTCTTGTTGATCCAGGTTCAGGACTTCGGTGTCCGCCTCCTGCAATGCGTGTCGTAAGACCCTGAATTCCCTTGTCAACAATATCACTTCGATTCCGCGCGCCTCACCCTGTAGAGTCTGAAATGTGCGCGCTTGGCGAGCTTGGCGTTCCAACGAATTGAGTTGCTTCTTGACCTCTGCCACAATATCTCGGACACGCAGAAGATTCTGCTGCGTCGCTTCCAACTTCCGTAGCGCCTCGGCTTTCTGTTTCTTATACCGGACAATGCCTGCGGTCTCCTCGATGAGCTCGCGCCTGTCTTGCGGCGACGCATTCAAAATGTGATCGATCTGGCCCTGGGCAATGACCGTGTGTCCTTTGCTCCCCGCCCGCGTATCGAGTAACAAGCTACGGATATCCTTCAACCTGCAGTGAATCTTGTTGATGAGATACTCGCTCTCGCCGTTGCGGTACAAACGGCGGGTAATCATCATCTCTTGCGCCTCAGTCAGCTCGTTCGGAAGTCCTGAGCCACCGTCCAGCTTCATTATTGCCGGATCAAGCCCACCGATCACTAACGACACCTCCGCCATCCCCAAAGGCTTTCGTAGTTCGGTGCCGTTAAAAATGACATCTTCCATCTTTTCACTTCTGAGCGTTTTGGTGCTTTGCTCCCCCAACACCCATAGGATGGCATCTACGACGTTGCTCTTTCCGCTCCCATTCGGCCCGACGACCGCAGTGACCCCCTCAGGGAATTCAATCTTGGCTTCCGCGAACGACTTGAAGCCCATCATTTTCATAGATTTCAGATACATCAGCTCACCCTCGGTTACGCGCAGATTAAGACGCGTGCTTGAGAAACAAAAAGTTTCCGGCCCTTGTACCACAAGGGTTTTGGGAAATCAAAAACAAAACACATTGCGTGGTGGAATGAATAACATGGCCCTACAAGATATAGGGCCATGTGGGGATATGAGCGGATGGCACCGCCAGCTACCCGGCAATGCTACCGACCGGCTTTTTCGAGGATTCTATCTGAACCAGTTCCTTCGGCAAGAGGAATTCGACGTCTTCCTCGATCACCGTGAGTTCTTCAACATCGGATGGTTCCGACGCTCTCAGGAATGCAACGACTTCCGTGACCAGGATTTCCGGAGCTGACGCACCGGCCGCAATCCCAACTGCCTTGGCCCCTTGCAGCCATGCAGGATCGATGTCGGCAGCTGAATCGATCAGGTACGACGGAATGCCGCACTGCTCTCCCAGTTCGCGTAGACGATTGGAATTGGAGCTGTTCGGCGACCCAATGACCAGAATGACATCCACCAGGCGGGACAACTCCTTGACAGCATTCTGCCGATTCTGCGTCGCGTAACAGATATCTTCCTGGTGTGGCCCCTTGATGTTCGGAAACCGCTGATGCAGCGCGCCGACGATGTCCCGACATTCATCCACGCTCAACGTCGTCTGCGTGACATAGGAAAGATTGACAGTGTTCTCCACTCGCAATTCTTCCACATCTTTGACAGAAGACACCAAATGAAACTTATCGGGAATCTGGCCCAGCGTTCCGATCACTTCCGGATGGCCGGCGTGACCGATGAGGATTAGATCATAGCCCTGGGTGTAATCACGGTTGACCTCGTTATGAACTTTGATCACGAGCGGGCAGGTCGCGTCGATTACATGCAGACGACGCTGATTCGCCTCTTCCCAGACCGACTTCGCCACACCGTGTGCGCTGAAGATCACGACCGACCCTTCCGGCACTTCGTTCAACTCTTCCACAAAGACCGCGCCCTTTCGCCGAAGCGAATTCACGACGTGTCGGCTGTGAACGATCTCGTGACGAACATAAATCGGAGCGCCGTACTTCTTGAGCGACAGATCCACAATATCGATCGCCCGATCGACACCAGCGCAAAACCCGCGGGGATTGGCAAGATAGATCTTCATGGTTGGCGTAGCTCCTTAGGCTCAGCTCCAGTATCTAGTCACGAACCTGGATCGGTAGGCCACGATACGTCAGATCCACTGGCCTCGTCAACAGAATTGCCGTCATCATTACCCTAGTCCTTCAAACTGCTTTCAAACTGCTTTGCCAACACCAGGTCACATATGGATGAATCAGAGTTCGTAGGCGTTCATGAGTCTCTACCGACCCTTTTCAGGCCCCCATAACTTGATCTGTCGATTCAACAGTGATTCTGCAGCATACTTGATAGTCAAAGTCACCGCACCTACTCCCTTCTCTCCATTGGGCATCCATAATGCTACCGATATGGATGCTATCTTGATGATCCCACCCGGACAGGTGTCGGCCCAAAACGCTCTTGGGAGTCATGCTCACGCCATTGAATAACAGACCTACTTTGTGCCGCCATCACTCTGCTGACTTGACTCCCCCTACCACCCCTCGTACGCTCAATCTCTGTCAAAACTTTTGTTCGCTGTTTCTTCTTATGAAAGGAGTCCCTCGTATGGCTCAACGACCTTTTCAGACGGGAGCGGTTGTCAATCTGAGTGATGGAGAAAGCAACAAGGATGTCGTCGTCTGTACCGTGCCGGCCAGGAAACGATTCGATGTCAAATTTCTCGGCATCAATGGTTTCGGGCACCCGACTCAACCCCTCTTTTACGCGGTTCACGTGACGACACGTTCGAGAGTCGGTATCTATCCCATTGGGCTCACCGGTGTGTCTGAGATAGACGAGCCAGAGTTTCCCGCGAGGTTCTTTGGAAGCCAAGAAGCGATGCTCTACGCGGATCCCAAGTCCAACCTTATCTTTTCAGTCGCGCGCAAGGACACCGCGGGTAACGTCAGAGTATTTATTGACATCTGCGGACTGCTCGTTGATGTTTGAGATGAGGAAACGAGCGGATCGGCGACGAAATTATCAATGGTGACCTGTAACCACCAGCAGGAGATCACTGTCATATGAACCCCTCTCCAAATCCCTCCTCCATTTTGCAAACTGCCTTTGGCTTTTGGGGCTCTAAGGTGCTGCTCACAGCTGTGGAGGTCGGTCTCTTCACGACACTTGCCGGTCGCCGTCTTACAGGGGCGGAGTTGGGCAAGGAATTGCAATTCCACCCACGCGCAAATCCCGATTTTTTTGATGCGCTCGTGGCGATGCAGTTTCTCGGTCGTGATGGTGACGGTCCCGATGCGAAGTATTTGAATACTGCAGAAGGCACCCTCTTCCTCGATGCTGCGAGCCCGCGGTACATCGGAGGAATTCTCGTTATGCTCAACGCGCGGCTGTTCAAATTTTGGAATGATCTGCCGGAAGCGTTGCGGACAGGACGGCCGCAGAACGAGGTGAAGCATGGGCAGAAGGGAATGTTTGAAGAACTTTATTCGGATCTGCCTAGGCTGGAACAATTCATGGACGCCATGACCGGCATTTCACGCCTCAACTTCGAGGCGTTCGCGGAGAAATTCGACTTCTCAAAATACCAGACCCTTTGCGACGTCGGCGGCGCGACCGGTCTGCTCAGCATCGAAATCGCGAAGCGCCATGCCCACCTGCAATGCATCAGCTTCGATCTGCCGGTAGTCGAACCGATTGCGAAGAAATACGTCGCTGCCGCTGGGTTGGAACATCGCGTGAGCACGGCGTCCGGCGACTTCTTCAAGAACCAGCTACCAAAGGCAGACATCATTACAATGGGCATGATTCTGCACGACTGGAATCTGGAGAAAAAGATGTATTTACTCCGAGCCGCCTACGACGCATTGCCACCGGGCGGCGCGTTGGTGGCCATCGAAGCACTGATCGATGATGCCCGTCGAGAAAATGTGCAGGGGTTGCTGATGTCGCTCAACATGCTCATCGAATTCGGCGACGCGTTTGATTATTCCGGCGCAGACTTCCGCCGGTGGTGTAGCGAGGTGGGCTTCACATGGGTCGAGGTCATCCATCTCGTTGGGCCATCGAGCGCGGCGATCGCCTACAAATAACCAGCCATCACCGAGCGAGCCAACTGCCCGGTAACCCCTGTCCGCTTGACTCTCTCTCCCCTCCCCCGTACGCTCACGTCCCATGGGAATTTCCGCTCACAAGAAAGTGCTCATCGTCGAAGACGAGCAGGACATCTTGCAGCTCGTGAAACACTATTTGGAGAGAGAGGGGTTTCGACCGATCACCGCGATCAGTGGGCTCGACGCGCTGAAGAAGGTCAAAGAGGAGAAGCCCGATCTGGTCGTCCTGGATCTGATGTTGCCCGAGATGGATGGACTCGAAGTCTGCAAACGCCTCCGCTCCATGCCCAGCACTGCCATGCTTCCGATCCTCATGCTCACGGCAAAAGCGGAAGAATCGGACACGATTGTCGGGCTGGAGTTAGGGGCTGACGATTACGTCACCAAGCCGTTCAGCCCCAAAGCGCTGGTTGCGCGTGTCAAAGCGCTGCTGCGTCGTATCGAGCGTGCCCCTGCTGATGGCCCAGATCTGCACCTCTATGGTGCGCTCACCATGAACCTGGCTCGGCATGAGGTCAGCCTCGGGAAACACGAGATACCGTTGACAGCAAAGGAATTTGGCCTGCTCGAGCATCTGCTTCGGCATCGTGGCCGTGTGTTGACCCGTGAAGTCCTGCTCAGCGCCGTGTGGGGTTACGACTACTACGGAACAACCAGAACAGTCGATGTGCATATCCGCCGCCTCAAGCAAAAGCTGCCGCTCCTAGAAGAAGCCATCGTGTCCGTTAAATCATTGGGCTATAAGCTGATGGATCTCGACTGATCAGGATGACGTGGTCGATTCGATGGAAATTGACGCTTGGCACGCTTGTGGCGGTCGCCTGTGGGCTGCTGATCGCCGGCGTAATGACGGTCCAGGCCCTCGAGCAACAGTACCTCGCGCAATTCGCTGATGCGCTGGAGGCAAAAACCAAGCTTGTTGAATACGGCTTTCAGCCGCTGTTTCACTCATCGTCTTCACCTCCGACCCCTTCCTCCTTGCAGGAGACGGCACGTGACCTCGGCAACCGATCATCCGCCCGTGTGACGCTGGTCGCCGCAGACGGAACGGTTCTCGCGGATAGCGCCGTACGAGATGCCGACGTGCCCGCTGTTGAGAATCACACATCTCAGCCAGAAATCCAACAGGCCTTTTCCACGGGACAGGGAAAGGACATCCGCCCACGTCATACCACCGGCGAGCGCACCATGTATCGCGCGGTGCTGCTACGTCAGCCTCAGGAGGCAGCGGCGATCGCCGTGCGCGTGGGCCTGCCGATGGCCATCGTCGACCGCGAGATTGCAGAATTGAAACGGCACCTTCTTCTCGCGCTCGGAGTCGCGTTCCTCGTCGCCCTACCCCTGAGTGTCGGGTTGGCGCACAACATCACCAGACCTCTCTCGGACATCGCATCGGCTGCGCGACGACTCAGTTCTGGCCATCAGACCATGCCCATCAGAACAACCGCCCATGATGAAGTCGGTCTCTTAGCAACGACGCTGAATGACATGGCAGGCCAGCTGCATGCCAAGATCGACGAACTCTCAGAAGATCGAGCCCAACTCCTTGCCGTACTCACATCAATGGTCGAAGGCGTCATGGTCTTGGACTCTCGCGGCCACGTGTTGCAGATCAACCCGGCGTTGGAACGGATGTTCGACATCTCGCGCGTGGAAGCTCGAGGGCGCCCCTGCGCCGAGCTGTTCCGCCATCAACAGCTTAACGACCTGGTCACGACCATCCTCCGATCACGCGTACCGGGCGAAGATGAAATCGTGCTGCCTCTAACGGGGCGGTGTCTTCAGATCGAAGCTTCTCCAGCAGGGGGAGAACGGGAACGCGAAGCCTGTATCGTGTTGGTCTTTCATGACATCACCGAACTGCGGCGTCTGGAGAAGATCAGGAAAGACTTTGTGGCAAATGTCTCCCATGAACTTCGGACACCGCTCACCTCCATCAAGGGCTACGTGGAAGCCCTGCTGGACGGCGCCAAGGACGACCCCGTGACGTCCGTGAAATTCTTGGAGATCATCCTCAAACAAAGCGATCGACTGAACCTGATCCTCGAAGATCTGCTTGAACTTTCGAAAATCGAATCTGGCCGCGTCTCACTGAAGGAAGAGCCGCTTGAACTGCGTTCCGTCGTCGACCGGACGCTGTCCATGATCAAACCGATCGCCGATAAGAAACGGCACCGTCTCGTCACCTCGGTCGATCTGTCGCTCCCTCCGGTGGCGGGCGACGAAGGTCGGCTCGTGCAAGTCTTGACCAATCTGCTCGATAACGCCATCAAATATACGCCGGAAGGAGGAACCATCACGGTCGGCGCCAAGCTTGCTCCCCCGATCGGAAATGCCGAGCCAGCAGCCCGAGCGATCGACCTCAGCGTCGCCGATACCGGAATCGGTATCCCCGAAGAGGATAGGCCTCGTGTCTTCGAACGGTTTTATCGCGTCGACAAAGCCCGGTCACGCGAGTTGGGAGGTACGGGACTCGGATTGGCGATCGTGAAGCATATCGTTGAAGGACATGGAGGACAGGTGTGGGTCGAAGCGAATCATCCTCAGGGGAGTCGGTTCGTGGTTCGACTTCCAGTCAGCGGCGGCAAGCGAGTGTCCACTCAGTTGAGCGAAACAAGCAAGGTATAAACGCCCGCTCCCGATCTATTAGCGTTACCAGCGGAGAAGCCCCGTTGCCCAGGTGACTCCGCCGCCGAAAGTGCCCAGCAGCACCAGATCATTCGGTGAGATGTTCCCGCCGCGAACCGCATCATCGAGCGCGATCGGAAGAGAGGCTGAGGACGTATTGCCATAGCGTTCGATCACCGAGGCTAAGCGCCCCTGATCGATACCCAAGCGCTCGGCAACTTGCGACAAGATTCGACCGTTTGCTTGATGGAGAACGACCTGCTTAAGATCTCCTGGACAGGCACCGAATTCCTTCAAGATCTCCAGCACAGCCCGTTCAATCCGGCGAATGGCTATCCGAAAGAGCGACGCTCCCTGCATACGAAGCAAGTGCTCCCGTTTACGCAACGTGTCGGAGGACAAGGGCAGCCGTGATCCTCCGCCGGGGAGTCGAATGAGTCCATGGTGGGCTCCATCGGCATATAACCTGATCCCCAGAATCCCTCGCCACTCAGGCGTGCCATCCTCTTCACCCCGCAATATGACAGCACCGGCCCCGTCGCCGAACAACAGCGCCGTCGAGTCATCCTGAGGATCGAGCGACCGAGACTTGACCTCTGAGGCCACAACCAGACAGGTCTTGGCCTGTCCGCTCAGAATCATGGCTTGTGCCATGGAGAGCCCGTACAAGAACCCTGAGCAGGAGGCAGACACGTCAAATGCCCCCACTGGCTTGCAGCCCAATCCTCGTTGGACCAAGCAGGCCGTCGACGGGAACGCCATGTCCGGAGAGGTGGTGGAAAGAATAATGGCATCGATTGAAGAAGGCGGACAATCTGCGGCATCAAGTGCCCGACGTCCCGCCTCGACGGCCATGTCGGAAGACGCCTCGTGATCGCCGGCCCAATGACGTGTCTGAATACCGGTCAGACGGTAGATCCGGGCCGGGGATACCCCTAACGTAGGAGCAATCTCTTCATTCGAGACGATCCGGGAAGGGAGATAGCTACCTGTTCCAATGATTCTTGAACGAATCATGACCGCTAGACACCGTCCGTTCCCCGCAAAAATACTCAAACTTGCGATGCTCGGCCGGATTATAGGGAGTGGAAAGAGGCAGGTCAACCAAACCGCTCCTGCATTGCTTTTAGCCCGTATCCTTGCTATGTTTTGACAGTATGTCCCTTCATTCCATCGGAATCATTGCCCATCGACCGTCACGATCATCCCGACTCAGTCTGGCTGTTTGTCTCGGTATCGGCTCACTGTTCATCACGTCGTGTGCCGGCGATATCGGTACAAGTGACGTTCGAAGCGGAATCAAGAAGGTCTTCAGCAGCACAGACGAGCAAATTTTTCTCGGAGATACCGTTGAGAACCACTACCACCCCAACATCATCATGAAGCGGGGAGAGGCCTATTTCGAGAAAGAGGAGTATGCGGAGGCCTTAGTCGAATACAAACATTTTCTGGAGCTCCATCGCAATCACGTCCTGGCTCCGTACGCAGCATTTAGGATCGGGGAAATCCATTTCAAGATGGCGAAGACCATCGATCGTGATCCTGAACCGATGCGCAATGCCATCACTGCATTCGAGCAGATGAGAAAAGAGTTCCCCGGTAGCCGCTATGACATCCAGGCTCTGCAAAAACTCGAAGAATGCCATGATTGGATCGCGCAGATGCATCTCTTCGTGGGACAATTTTATTACCGGCGGGGCTCCTACCTTGCTGCCACGCATCGGTTCCAGCAAATCCTCAAGGCGTATCCTGACAAGCCCATCGCCGCAGAAGCCCTGTACTCCATCGCGAAGGCGTACCATGAAATGGGTGCCGACGATTGGGCCAGGGAGAATCTCGTCGTCTTGGTGGACAAGTATCCGACCAGTACTGCCTCAGGGGCGGGAAAGAGCTTGCTAGAGAAAATCGGAGGGGCCCAGCCGAATACGCTCCTCGCGCAGAAATCGGAATCGCTTCCCTTTTCTGACGCAGGCCCAGGGATGGTCCGAAACAGTCGACCAGCCATTAGTTCATCGCTCGCTCCGGCGACAATGGGAACACTCGGCATTCCTCCGTCACTCGACTCTTTGAGCACCTCCCCTTCCATTACCACGACACTGGGGCAAGGCTTTACAGCCTGCCGTCTCGGCGCTTGGTGCTGATTTAGCCCGGTAACTGCCAACATACGCAATCAGTACCGCGGCTCAACAGTCTCAGTGGAGACGGGAGTAGTTTGATCCAGATTGTTCGTGAGCTGACGGCTGGTTGCTGAAAGCTGATGCCTATCTACTGGCCGAAATACCAACCGATCCCATATCGTTCCAAGAAACTGGTCACCACGGTCAGCGAATTGGCGTAGATCATCACGCCGACGAGGATCAGCAGGACTCCACTCACGGTCGACACGCCCCACAGATACGCCCGCACTTCCTTGAAATAGGCCAGAAACCGATCGACCCCCAATGCCGTGAGGAACAGCGGCAAGCCCAACCCCAACGAGTAAAAGGTCAGTAACACGACCCCACTAAAAAGAGAGTCGGTCGTGCTGGCATAGAGAAGAATGGACCCCAGCACTGGCCCGACACAGGGAGTCCAACCGGCGGCGAAGGCAACCCCGATCAAGAATGACCCCAGGTACCCGGCGGGTCTATTGCGGAATTGATACCGCTGCTCTATCTTGAGGAAATTCAAGTTCAGAATCCCGAGCAAATAGAGCCCAAACACGATAATCAACGCGCCACCGACACGACGGATGAGATCTTGATGGGTGATCAGGATCTGGCCGAGAAAACTCGCTGAAGCCCCGAACGCAATAAAGACCGATGAAAACCCTCCGATGAACAACAAGGAGTTCACAACGATGGCCTTCCGAAACTTCACTCGTTCAGACGCATCGGTCAACTGCTCGACGGACAGGCCTGTAATGTAGGAAATATAGCTCGGCACCAACGGCAACACGCATGGGGATACAAACGAAAGGAGCCCCGCTGAAAAAGCGGCAATGAGCGAAATCTGTGGGATGGATTGTGTCATGGCTACGACTTCATCAGTTCTTGAATGAGGTCACGGGCCTCCGGAGAACCCCAATCACGTGCACCGAAAATCTTTTGTCGCACGATGCCTCGACGATCGACCATAAACGTGAGCGGAAGCGAACGGGCCCCGTACGTCAGGCCTACACGGTATTCCGAGTCATGAAGAATGGGAAACGTGAACCCCATTTCTCGCTGAAACGGACGGGTGACCGCAGCGCCCTGTTGATCCGTCGACACGGCCAAGATCTCGAACTCCCTTCGCGGCAACGTGCGGTACAGCTGTTCCATCGCCGGCATCTCGACACGGCACGGTCCGCACCACGTCGCCCAAAAATTCAGCAGCACGACTTTCCCTCTGAGCTGAGACAAGCTTACAACGTTACCGGCAAGGTCCCGCAACATAAAATCCGGTGCTTCGTCACCGACTTGGATAACGCCACGCTCAAGGCCTGGCCGTTTCTTCGGTTGGGGTGATTCTGCCTCGGATAACGGTGCCGTGCAAAACGCGCCGACTACCATGAAAGCGAAAACCAGAGCCGCTTGATGAAGTGTCATGTTGATACACGGATGGACACGTTCTTAGTCTGCCGTCAAAATAGCCATGGTCAGTTCAAACAAACTTTCTTACCTCAGCCATCGGCGGGTTCTCTTGCTACTAGGGGGTTATGTTACAAGTCCGCAAAAACCTGAGTCAAGCAAGCGGCGAGTGACAAATTTCTACCCCTACGATCGAAGTGATGGACAAAGCCGACTGATCTCTCTAGAATTGCCCACGTTTGTGCGTGGTCTGTCACTCAGCACCACTCGTCACATTCACAATCAGCAAACACAGCAACGCAGGCTTTCCATAAACCTGAACCCACGAGGGGCACATGCGAGACAATTTTTTGTTTACTTCAGAATCGGTCACCGAAGGACACCCGGATAAGATTGCCGACCAGATTTCCGACGGCATCTTGGACGCCATCATTGCGCAGGATAAATATTCCCGCGTCGCCTGCGAAACCATCCTGACCACCGGCATCGCACTGGTAGCCGGTGAAATCTCAACCAAGGCGTATGTTGAAATCCCGGATATTATCCGTGACGTCATCAAGGATGTCGGCTATTGCGATGCATCGTGGGGATTCGACTATCATACGTGCTCGGTGCTCACCGCTATCCACCAGCAATCTCCTGATATCTCGATGGGCGTAGATTCCGGAGGAGCCGGTGATCAGGGCTTGATGTTCGGCTACGCCACCAATGAAACGGATGAGCTCATGCCGATGCCCATCGTCTTGGCTCATCGGCTGACCAAGCGGCTGGCAGAGGTGCGCAAGAAGAACATTCTCAAGTGGGTGCGGCCCGACGGCAAATCCCAAGTGACGGTCGAGTACAGGAACGGCAAACCCGTGCGGATCGATACGATCGTCGTCTCCACGCAACACAGCCCCGAGGTCACCAGCAAGCAGATTGAGCGTGAGATCATGGAAAAGGTCATTAAACCCGTGATGCCGAGAGGGCTCTACGATTCAACCAGTGTGAAGCATCACATTAACCCCACCGGCCGTTTCGTCGTTGGCGGCCCGATGGGGGACACGGGCCTCACAGGTCGGAAAATTATCGTCGATACCTACGGCGGACACGGCAGTCACGGCGGTGGCGCGTTCTCAGGCAAGGATCCCACAAAGGTGGACCGGTCCGCCTCGTATATGGCCCGCTATATCGCCAAGAATCTCGTCGCCGCCGGCCTGGCCGGTAAGTGTGAAGTGCAGCTGGCCTACGCGATCGGGGTTGCCGATCCGGTGTCTGTCCTCGTCGACACCAAGGGCACTGAAAAGGTGTCGGTCGATATTCTCGATAAGCTCGTGCGCAAACATTTCCCCATGACTCCCCGGGGCATCATCGATCATCTCAAACTCCGAAGACCGATTTTCAGAAAGACCGCTGCATACGGCCATTTCGGCCGCACCGAACCTGAGTTTACGTGGGAGAAAACCGACAAGACGAAGACGCTGCGCAAGGACACCGGGCTGTAAGCGCCCTGAGTGTAGCATGTCGGCAAAGGGGGACGGGTTCTCCACCCGTCCCCCTTTGCATGATGGCGCATGATAACCATTTAACCGTTGACGAATGTCGATGAGCATTTCCGAGAAGGAGGGTGTCGTGGATTACGATGTCAAAGATATCAAGCTGGCAGACCAGGGTCGATTAAAGGTTGAATGGGCCGAAGCCACGATGCCCGTGTTGCGACTCATTCGCAAACGATTCAAGCGGGAGCAGCCACTGAAGGGTGTGCGGGTCACAGCTTGCCTGCACGTCACGACGGAAACCGCGAATCTGGCCATCACGTTGAAAGCCGGCGGAGCCGATGTCCGTCTCTGCGCGTCAAATCCTCTCAGCACGCAGGATGACGTCGCTGCGGCCTTGGTGCAACATGAAGGCATTCCGACCTTTGCGATCAAGGGCGAAGACAATGCCACCTACTATCGCCATATCGAATCCGCCATCGCGCACCGCCCCCATGTCACCATGGATGACGGGGCCGACGTCGTGTCACACCTCCACTCCAAACGGAAGGAACTGTTAAAGAACGTCATCGGCGGCACGGAAGAAACCACCACGGGTGTGATCCGTTTGCGTAGCATGGCTGAAAAGAAGGTCCTCAAGTTTCCTGTCATCTCCGTCAATGACGCCGACACGAAACATATGTTTGATAACCGCTACGGCACCGGGCAATCCACCATGGATGGCATCGTGCGTGCCACCAACCGGCTGATCTGCGGGTCCGTCGTCGTCGTTGTCGGGTATGGCTGGTGTGGACGTGGGATTGCCATGCGGGCCAAGGGTATGGGCGCCGACGTGGTCGTGACCGAGATCGACCCGTTGAAAGGTCTTGAAGCGTTGATGGACGGCTTCCGCGTCATGCCGATGGAACAAGCTGCGCTGATCGGAGATTTCTTTGTCACCGTCACCGGGAATATTCATGTGATCCGTGGCGAGCATTTCGCGGCTATGAAAGACGGGGCCATTGTCTGCAACAGTGGGCACTTCAACGTGGAGCTCGATATCCCGGCTCTCGAAAAACTGGCCAATAAGCGTCGGGTTGTTCGCACCGGCGTCGAGCAATTTACGCTGAAGAAGACCGGCCATCGAGTCAGTTTGCTCGGCGAAGGCCGACTCGTGAACCTCGCCACCGCGGAAGGGCACCCATCCAGCGTGATGGACATGAGTTTTGCCAACCAGGCGCTCGGCGCAGAATATCTCGTGAAAAACTACAAGATGCTGGAGAAGAAGGTGTATCCGGTGCCGGCGGTGATCGATAAGGAAATTGCTAGGCTGAAGCTGGCCGGTATGGGCGTGGCCATTGATACGCTGACGAAGGAACAGAGGAAGTATCTGGCATCCTGGGAAATGGGCACGTAGGAAGCAAGGCGTGGTGCGGATACTCTCAGTGCTCGCTCACCGCGCATGCAGGACCAATTCAATTACAAATAGCGGGAGATGCTCGGTGAATGCGCCAGTTGAGAGCACCCGCGTCGCACCCGTTGAGAGAAGAAACGGAAGGGCCACCTGAAAAGGTGGCCTTTTTCTTCTCAAGTGAGTTCCAGCTGTCACATCGCCCACGGCACGGTGGATCCCCGCCATGTGAGTCTCGACCTCATGAGCCACCACCGAAACATGCGGATTGCAATCTCCGGCTAGAGTGGTAGAGTGAGGCCGAGGAGGCCTCTGTGAACTCCCACCCATCCCAACCGCTGTCGCTTGCAGATTTTGAGATTTCCCCTGAACGGGGTTTCCTGCCGTCGGATCCTTGTGAAACTCTGCCCGACTCTCCCACGCTAAACCATCTCGGCCGCGAGATGCCGAAGCTGTTGAGCGCGCGGCGAGTCCGGCAGTTTATCGACGAACAACCGTCGTTGCTCCCGTCCATTCCAACCAGTTGGCATGATAACGAATACCGAGCCTCGATGAGGATCCTGTCATTCGCCGGCCACGCTTATGTCTGGGAAACACCGGGGCAGCCGGCCATCAAGCTCCCCTCTCACCTCGCACAGCCATGGTATGAGATCGCCCAGAAACTCGGCCGTCCGCCGGTCCTGTCCTATGCGTCTTACGCATTGGACAACTGGCGCCGGCTTGACGGGACGAAGCCAATTCAGCTCGACAACATCGTGCTGTTGCAAAATTTTCTCGGTGGGTTGGATGAAGAGTGGTTCGTCGTCGTCCATATCCAGATTGAGAAGCAAGCGGGGCCTGGCCTGGAGGGCCTGGTGCGGGCGATCAATGCGGCATCAAAAGGGAATGACGATGAGGTCCTGTCGGGCTTACGAACTCTGGCCGCCGCTCAAACCGCTATGCGCGACACGCTGCTCCGCATGAAAGAGCGCTGCGATCCCTATGTCTATTACACCCGCGTGAGACCCTACATTCACGGCTGGAAGAATAGTCCGTCCCTGCCCGAGGGACTCATCTATGACCACGTCGAAGCCTACGCACGGCAGCCGCAGCAGTTTCGTGGCGAGACCGGCGCGCAGAGCTCAATCGTCCCTTGTTTGGACGCCGGACTGGGCATCCACCATGCACCTGATCCCTTGACGGTGTACTTACAAGAAATGCGGGAGTACATGCCACCTACCCACCGCGCCTTTCTTCAGGCCCTGGAGAACCAGACTGATGGCCAAGGGCGCGCTCTGCTTTCCGGCTATGTCCATGATCGCAGGCAGAGCCACCCCGAACTGTGGTCCGCCTACTGTGCCTGTGTTGACCTTCTGGCCCAGTTCCGGGAAATCCACATCGGCTACGCAGACAGCTACATCAACCGTCAGAACCAAACTAGTACGACCAACCCCACAGCCGTGGGCACCGGCGGCACCCCCTTCATGACCTACCTACAGAAGCACCTGGACGAAACCAAACAAGGTATTGCGGTCTAGCCATCACCATTCGTCCAAGTGACGAGTTTCATGCCTAGCGCCCTCTCTTTTCTTCAAGCCAAGCAACTCTGAAAGGAGCCATCCAGTCATATTGAATAGCAGGAACTGCGGTGATGAGAGCACTCTGTTCAAGGAGAAGAGTGCAGTCCTTAGCAAGGCGTTCAATTGTATCAATGCACGAATCTAGCTCTGCATAGGTAGGAAACTTTTTCATACCCGTTTTGTCGAGATGCGCAACGTGTTTGTTCGTGTAAATGCGAAGCCTCTTCTGACACTTAACAAGCGCCGTTCTATGTCTTGATATACGTTTCTTGCTGATCACATCAGCTCCTGGCGTCGACAAACGATCAAAATCCCTATGACCGAATTGCTTCACAAAGTCTTTATAGGGACGAGTGAACCGACGACGGCTTATCACCTGTGGATAATCTTCTATGTCCTTCGCCAGATTGTAGAGCGAGGTAGATCTCTTATCTCTGTCAGCCAATCGGCGGATGTGAATCGACATATCGCTGACATATGCTCTATGCATCCAGTCATAAAAAGCGCTGGGCACCTGAAGACGTGGGTTGTCCTGGATCAGTTTAGTAACTTGCTGATAAACGAATCGCTTTGACGCCAAATCATATATAGAATTCTTGATTACCTGGAACTGTCTCTTCCACTGCTTGAACTTGTTGGACCGTGCGCGAGTTGACAAAAGTGAGGAAGATGGAGAGGTTGGTTTCTTAAGCTGGATTGAGCACAATGGAGACATTCTGAACTTCCAGGCTATTGCGGCGTATCGAAACAAGGTACCGCGCACGCTCACGCCAGCAAGCCACTAACTCAGACGGAAGATTCGAGCAGAATGCGCACTTCTTGGGCAAGTCCTAATACATCGGCCTGGGCGATCAGGCTTTCCCGGTCTATCCCGTTGGGTTTTCGGACCGCTACAATGCTTCGGGCGTCCTGTAGATCGACTGGCCCTCCGGCGTAGAGCTTCAAGAGCACGAGCGCTTGCCAGTTTACGACCGGCACCAAACGACCAAATACGTTTAGGGTTTCAACTCCATTAAACGTAATGGCTGCCAATTTTGACGGCAGAACGATCAGCTGAACCGGCACTTCTTGCCCTTCACATTTCAGGCTGAGCCTGAAGACACCTCGTAGCGGGTCATCTATGCCACCAGATTCGTATGCGGCTCCAAGGTGGGTAGCCAACGCCTGTGGGTCTGAGGTCCCAAGGGCCACTGCGAGATCAATATCTTGCGTGGCTCGCGCAACACCCCAAGCCGACACAGCAAAACCACCGATCAACGCGTACGAATGAAGCAGGCGCTCCTTCTGCGCTTGGTCTAGACGTCCAACAATCTGGCTTAGGGCTTCGGAGAACACCGGTTCAATCGGTAGCAGAAATCGGAGAGGCTCAATGCAATCGTCAGCCGTTCTTCTGGAGTCTGACGCCTAGCCCGTTCAATCTTCTCGTCAGCAAGCTGCTGACCCAACTTGCTCGGTCGCCGTCGTGACCCCTGAGAGATGGTCGGTTGACTTGGTTTCATGAGGACGAGTATACATGCATCTGCTAGACCCGAAAAGGATGAAGAGGGAAGCCGCTATAATCCGAACCCGAGAAACCCCGATGCTGAAGAGCGCACTACCGTTGCTCCCGCGTGCGCGCTCGGGGAGCAAGAGACTAGCAGGGATGGCCTACTTACTTCCCGAATGCTTTTTTCAGCAACGGTTCGATTTCGCCTTTGGCAGCCATTGGGTCGAGGACGTCGGTATCTCCATAGAACGTCCCGTCGATAAATACCTTGGGGAGTGTCGGCCAATTGGTGATCTTCGTCAGCGCTTCCCGTTTCGCCGGTTGCGACAGGACGTCGATCAGTTCGTATGGGTACCCATACTTATCGAAAAACTGCATGGTTTCCCTCGTGAACCCACACATCGGCATGGTCTTCGTCCCTTTGCCGTAAATCAAAATTTTATGGGCCTTCACTTCGTTTTGGATTTCTTCTTCGATTTGGTCGGCCATGATGTCCTCCTAAGCCTCATCTCTGGTGCGCGCCGTTAATTCGAGCGCATGGATTCGTCCGTCTTTCATCGGCACGTCTAACGCTTGATAGATCATCCGATGCCGGTCTAAGAGGTTTTTCCCATGAAAACCATCTGAGACAATCACAACCTTGAGGTGGTCCATTGTTCCTGTACGGTCGGTCACCGTCACCACGGCATCCGGCAAGGACTTGCGAACATAGTCAGTCAGTACGTCTGGGGTAATCACCGGCCTCCACTCCTCTTGTCCTCTTGCTTATTCGATACCCTAGCCGAAATGGACTCTGAAACGCAATGTGCATCCTCGGTGGTGGTTTTCCGCAATTATGGTGGTGCATGTGAGCCAGCACCCACCAGCAACAAAAATTCTGGTCGAGCAAGCCGTTGAATTGTTTCAGACTCACCTTCGTCACGTTTCGGCATCAAGCTTGCCATACTCACAATACAAACGGAAACGGATCACCCCGCCCTTCACCGAGGAGGTTTTTATGAGTGACTTCAAATCCGGGTTCTTTGTGGGAGGTGAGAGCTGCAATGGCCGCGTCCTCGTTGTGGATGATGAGCCCGATATCCGCAAGGTCGTCCGCATGACGTTGCAGAAAGCCGGCTACGATGTCCTTGAAGCAGAGAACGGCGAGAAGGCCATCGAAACCATCAACTACGGGGAAAATCGGCTGCTCCTTGATGTCATCATCTGCGACATCCGAATGCCGAAGGTGAATGGGATCGAAGCGATCGCCTACTTCCGCCAGAATTATACTCGGGTCCCCTTGATCGTCCTGACCGGATTCCCCGACACCGACATGGCCACGGCCTTACTCCGACAAGGCGTGGTGGATTATCTCGTGAAACCGGTAGAGGGCGAGAAACTGAAGGCCTCCGTCGCACGTGCCATGGAGCAGCGTGAATTGGCCCATCTCTGAGGGAACAGGCCACAGCATAGCAGGGAGCCAGCATGACGATCATCTCTCCGACCATGTCCTATCCGCAAGCCGACAATCAGGGAATCGGATCAGCTCCCGCCTCGCCTCCGATGAGAGTGGCCATCATTGGGGCGGGGCGTGGGGGCATGGCCCTGCTCGATGCGCTCCATCAGATCAGCAGGATTCAGATCGTCGGCATCACCGATCAGAATCCCTCGGCTCCCGGGCTCACACGCGCCCAAGAGCTCCACGTGCCGGTCTATGACCGGGTGACCGACTTGATCACGCACCAAGGGCTCAACCTTGTGATAGACGTCACCGGTGATCCAGCGATGGAGTCGGTGCTTCGGGAGGAGGTGCCTGCGGGGGCCGATGTGGTCAATGGCCAGACCGCACGGCTTCTCTGGGTACTCGTGCAACATGAATCGACATTGCAAACCGAATTGCTCCATGCCGAGAAACTTGCTGGAATCGGCTCGTTCGCTGCCGGCATCGCGCATGACATGAACAATCCGCTCCAGCTGATTCTGGGTCTGGCGGAAAATCTGACGGACGAAACGGACCTGGAAGCCGTGCACCTGCAGGCCCACGATATTATTGAAGCCGTGAAACGGACGACGGCCATTTGTCGAGACCTTACGTCCTATTCTCGTCGCGCATCCTTACGGCAAGACTGCCTGATTAGCGTCGGCGGCAAGTTGGATGAAGCGCTCAAGATTGCCCGCTATGCGGTGGCGCTCCAAGACATTGAAATTCGTAAGCTGTATCAGCCAGACGTCGTTGTGAAGGGGAACCCCGATGAGCTTCTCCATGTGTTCGTCAATCTCATTACCAACGCCGTGCAGGCCATGGAACACCACGGAACCTTGACGCTGGAAACCAACGCGATGGCCGACGCGACGCAGATTCGTGTCTCCGATACCGGCAGCGGCATCGCCCCAGAGCTCCTTGGTCGAATCTTTGAACCCTTCTTCACGACAAAACCACCAGGGAAGGGAACCGGATTGGGTTTGTACAATATCAAAAATGTGATTCATCACATGAATGGCACGATAGGGGTCGACAGTCAGATCGGCCGAGGCTCAACCTTTACCCTCACATTTCCCGGTGAGTCCGGTGCCGGTGAGAGGACCACTCAGTCATGAAGGGAACTCCGATGCCATCGCCGCCTGGTACCAGATGGGGGCTGAAGGCGAAAGTCATCCTCTCTATGCTGCTCGTCGGTGTCATCCCGCTCGTCGTCGGCTTGGGGATGGCATTCTGGCAGGGGTCTCAAGAAATCCGGGAAGTCAGTGGGGAAAGCTTTAAAGCACTGGCGACCGAAGCCGCCCGTAAACTCGATCTCCTCCTCGCCGAAGAAATCGCGCACACCGCGCGCATCGCGAATGACCCGGCGATCATTCGCGCGTTGGAGCAACGGCGTGATGCGCGGGGAGACCCCAAGAGTCCGACCACGGCACTCACTGACTTCGAGCAGCGCTGGAAGGCAAAAGATGCTGCCGTCGTCAAGTCCATTATCGATAATCCTCTCAGCACCTTGCTCCATGAATACTTTACCGGCGTCCATAGTGCGCCGGGCCAGTCGCTTCCGCACGTGGTTCGCTCATCGACAAAGATGCTCTTCCTGACCGATGCGCAGGGTGCGCTCGTCGGGACCATGACTGACCATCCGGCGTTCCGCCACCAGAAGTCCCACTGGTGGCAGGGTGCCTTCAATAAAGCGGTGGGCAAGCTCTATATCGAAGATGTGCGTTTCGACGACCAGGTGAACGCCTATGTCTTCTCCATCTCACTTCCTGTCATGGATAGTCTCCGGTACGAGGTCGTCGGAGTGCTGCACCGCGTGATCGATGCCAGAGAGTTCTTCTCTCCCGCGACCCATGTCACTCGCTTTGGAAAGACCGGCCACGTCATGTTGATCGATACCAACGGGATCGTCGTCAGCTGCCCGATTCTTCCCACCGGCGTCCCGTTGTCCGATCCGAAGCTCATCCCGCTCGTCACACCGCCACACCCCGGTTGGGTTCAAACCTCAAGCGACGGCCACGGCGGACAGTCGACCTCCGTCATCGGCTTTGCCCCTCTGGCAGAGACCAGCCGGGCGACCAACGGCTCGATTGACAATGGGTCGTGGCACACCTTCGTCTGGCAATCGTCCGATGAACTCTTCGCGCCGATTCAGCATCTGTTCACCTGGGTGACGGTGTTCGGAGCCGTCGCTGTCGTGCTACTAGCCTCGCTGGGCTACCTCGCCGCCAGTCGCATCGTGACGCCCGTACGGCAACTGCAAATGGCCGCGCAGTCAATCGGGCGCGGTGAATTGCGGACACCGATTCAGATCCACACGGGTGACGAATTGGAGGACCTGGCCGAAGAATTCAACCGCATGAACCAGCAGTTGAAAGTTGCCTTCGCCGGATTGACCGACCAGGTCAAGTTGAAAACCCAGGAAGTCCAGGTCCTTCAGCAGTCGACGGATCAGATCTTAGACGCCGTCCCCACTCCCATTCTCCTCATCGATGCCCACGAAACTGTACGCTACATCAATCAGGCGGCCCGCGATTCTTTCAAGGTCCAAGAACCGATGTCAGGAGCGTCGCTGTTCACGATCCTTCCCCTCGACCCAGCCGTTCAGAAACAACTTCACGCAGAGTTCCAAGCCAACGGGGATACGTCTCTTGCCACAGCCGGTATCAAGCGCGAGACGGCGCCGAGGGATCCACTTGCGCCAAGTGCCGATCACGAATCGGCCGGGCATCGTGCTGAGCTCCACATCGGATCGCGCATCTATCACTATCAATGGTTCCGATTACCCACAAGACCAGGAGAAGAAGATAGTATCGGGCTGGTGCTTCGAGACACCACGGATGAGAGTCAACTACAAGATAAGCTGGTCCAGGCTGAAAAGACAGGAAGCCTCGGAGTCCTCACCGCTGGGATCGGCCACGAACTCAACAATCCCTTGTTCGGTATCATCGGGTTAGGGGAAGCGATTCAGGACGAGCAGGATTTGGAGCAGATCAAGTCTTGCGCCCAGGACATCGTGGCCCATGGCCGTCGCATGGCGACGATCATTCGCGATTTTACCGGCGTGACAAACCGTGAGGCCTTCGACCAGCACGTACCGGTGCCTGTGGAGCAGATAATGGACCAAGTGCTGGCCACGGCACAGACCACCGTTGAAATGAAAGACATTGTGATCCACAAAACCTATGCGGGTCATACCCCTGTGCTGGTCTTTCCGGACCAACTTCGGCAAGCGTTAGTAAATCTCGTGACCAATGCTGCCCAAGCCATGAAGGGCACCGGCACGCTTACATTGACGACTGCCGCGTCGGACCATACGGTGACGGCGACGATCGCCGATTCCGGCCCCGGCATCTCCAAACAGCACCTATCAAAGGTCTTTGATCCGTTTTTTACGACCAAGGGACAGGGGGAAGGTTCTGGACTCGGACTCACGGTGGCCAGGCGGATTATCCGAAAGTTCGGGGGCGATCTCCGCATCGAGAGCGTCGAAGGCCAAGGCACCACCTGCGTTGTCACCCTCCCGATCGGTTCTCCCCTATCTTCCGAAGGAGGCCCATGGACATCGTCCGCATCACGTTCCGAGCCGCAACCATCGCACTCTTCGTAGGGGGACTCTGGGGCGGGGCTTCTCTTCACGCAGCCAAGGAGAACCCACCCATCGGCAGCATCTCTCCGGAAAGAGTCGCCGATTACGTGCATGCCATCCTGGAGGCTGACCGGACGATCTATACGATGCACATCGTCAACCGTATGCAGGAGAAAGGTATCGTCGCTGCGAGCGAACATTGGGAGCAGGACAGCACACTCCTGCTGCCGGCTCAGTTTCTTCAACATTCAGGCCGGTTGGTCGCCGAGAGCGGACGAGGTATTCGCTATAGGCTTATCGGGTTCTCTCCGATCTATCAACGCAATGCGCCTGCCACAGAGTTTGAACGAAAAGCGCTGGAGGTGCTTAGGCGACAGCCTGACCGGCCGATTACCGGAGTTGTGTCAAGCGGCAAGAAGCAGTACTTCCAAGCTATCTATGCAGACCGTGCCGTCTCATCCGCCTGCATCACGTGCCACAACAGTCATCCGTTAAGCCCAAAGCAGGACTTCAAGTTGAATGATGTGATGGGTGGGATCGCCATTACGATTCCGCTGGAGTAGCAAAACGCGTGATAGGTCATTGTCGGCTAGAGAACGAAAAGCACTGTGCGCAGGTGCAGCGTGACTAAGGAGGTTACGAAGGCATGGGTGGACCTGCAGGAGCGACCGGTGGCTTGAGGTAGTACTCCTCTCGATAGATCTGCACCGCCGTCATCAGCAGACTGATAAGAATTGGGCCGACGAAAAGTCCAAGCAACCCGTACAGCGCCAACCCGCCCAACACGCTGAGTACGAGGAGCAACACGGGAATCTGCACATCTTGGCCGATCAACCACGGGCGTAGGAACTGGTCGACCATCGACACGACGCCAATTCCCCAAACCAACATAACCAGCGCTTTCCCGCTCGCACCCACCCAGAATAGGTAGAGCACCACGGGTCCCCACACCAGTCCGGTTCCGCCGAACGGGATCGGCGCCAACACGGTCGTCAACGCGGTCAGTCCCATCGGAAACGGCACATCGAGCGCCCAATAGGCCATCCCCGCCAAAAGCCCTTGAACGATCGCCGTGACGAGCATCCCTTTCACCACCGCCCGAATCGTTTGATCCAACCGGGTCAGGATTTTGGACTTGTGCGACTCATCCATCGGAATCAAATCGTATAACACGGTGAGCCACTGCGGACCGTCTTTGAAGAGAAAAAATAGCACCAACAGCATAATGAAGAAATTCGTCACCAGCGCGAAGGTGTTCTTCAGCAAGCCTCCCATTCCTCCGACCAAAAACTGGCCCAATTCCGTGACTCCACCGACGAGCGACTGTTCCAATGAAACGGTGGGACTGCCGGTCCCGGATACCGCCGCCTTCAACCAACTTCCCACCAACGGAATGCCGGCCACTTGATCCGGCAATCGCTGGAGCCCGCCGGCTGAGATCCATACTCGGATCTCCTGCTCCGCTGCCCCGGCTTCCCGCACCAACATCACCCCCATTGCAACTAACGGCACAACGACAACCCCCAGCGCGCCGACGGTCAGCAGAGCGGCAGAGAGCACGTCTTTCCCACCGAACCATTTGGCCAGCCGGAGATGCATGGGGAAGGCCCAATGGGCTAACAGGCCGGCCCACAGGGCCGAAAACACAAACGGTTTAAACATCAACCCGATTTGGTAGAGGAGCAAGACTAGGAGGGCAAAGAACACGATGGAAAAGATCTGTTGTCGAGTCATACGAACGTCGCAGTCTCTTGAGGCAGTATCGAGTAAATAACAGATCTGACGGCGTCTGTCACGGGAGGAAAGAATGGGATGGAAGGCGCAAGACCACCAGACGTGAGAACACAATGAGCGAAAGGCGAGAGCGCACTTACAGGTCGACTTCCCTTCCGATCAGGGCAATCGCTTTCCCACGATGCGCATTCATGTCGCGAACATTATTCGGTACTCGAGGGGCTTCTTCGGGCCAACCTGTGACCTCCATATCGCTGACCCCCTGGAATTTGGCTCCTTCTTCCATCAGCATCATCGGGCAATGGACTTCGCCGATCAGAATCGCAGTTTTGAGAAGCTGGATCTTCCCGGTTGCGGTAACCGTGGCTTTGATGCGTCCACTGCTGATCAATGAATCGGCGTGGATGGTTCCCTTCACGACTCCATCTTCCCCGACAATCACTTGCCCCTTCGTGTACACATCCCCTTCGAGTCGCCCGTCGATCCGCACAGTACCCTCGACCTTGATTTCCCCTTTGAGCTCAACACCTTTTGCCAACAGCGTAATATTGCCATCGTCGACAGACCCGGTCTTTTTCATGGGGGCTCCTCTCAACAGGCCAATCTTCCCCAAGGGTACCCGAGGACCAGGGATACGCCTAACAGTTTCTGGAATCCAGCACCCGGGTACGCGCTCCACCTTATTGCGGTAAACCAAACGTCTGCTTCATCCGTTCCCAGAGCCCGCCTCCATGCACTTCGCAATAGACCGTCGGTTCGGTCCCGGTGATGAAGAACTCAACTCTCTTCTCCGGACATTGCGACGTCGCGAGTTGTCCGCTTTTGGGATCAATCTTCCGCTGAACAACCCCAACGGGCGCCTCAAAATCAGGAGAATCACGTGGGATAAGCCGACTCGCCAGTTCACTCCAAATCGGTAGAGCTGCCTGGGCGCCGGTCAACTTGAGAGGGCGTTCATCGTCAAACCCGACCCACACACCGATCGCCATATCCGGTGTATAGCCGATGAACCAGGCATCCCGATACCCATCGGTTGTCCCGGTTTTGCCTGCCACTGGGCCATGCACTCCCAACACTCTGGCTTTGGCCCCAGTGCCATGGTCCACCACCCCTTTCAGCAACGACGTAACGAGAAATGTCCCTTGTGGACTTGCCGCCTGACGCCGATCGAGCGGGGGACTCCAGATGGTCTCACCTTCTTCACCCACCATATTGGACAGCGCGACCGGATGGATGACCACGCCTCCATTGGCAAGCCCGGCGTAGGCGGATGTGATCTGAAGCAACGAGACTGAAGAACTCCCCAACGCCAGGGACAAATCGTCCGCCACCGGTGTCGTGACCCCGAACGCGTGCAGCAGACTCGTGAGCGCCGTCATCCCAGTTCGATGTGCCGTCCGAACGGCGGGAACGTTCAAGGACTGCTCAAGTGCCGTTCGAACCGTCACCGGCCCTCGATACTGCCGATCATAATTTTGAGGTGACCAGGACCCTGTGCCGGATTCCAAGGTCACCGGCTCATCCACCAGTAAGGTTGCCGGAGTCAGTCCGGTCGTACCGTGGTCACGGGCTGCCTCAAATCCGGCCAGGTACACAAACGGCTTGAAGAGAGACCCCGCTGATCGATGCGCCTGCACCGCACGGTTGAATTGGCTCAGCTGATAGTTACGACCGCCGACCATCGCACGCACGTGACCGGTCTTGACATCCAGGACAACCGCCGCCCCCTGAAGTGGAGGCTCAACTCCAGCCAGGGGCGGATAGCTCTTTTCGAGTTTCGCCAATCCTTCATGCAACGCCCCTGCGACGATTCGCTGAGCCCTGGGATCAAGGGTCGAATAAATTCGTGCTCCATCTGGTATCTCCAACCCTCTCCCCTGATCGATTTCTCTGAGCAGATGATCGACAAAGTACGGCGCATCGGTGAGGACATCCTGATTCAGCATCACCTTCACCGGCCGGTTCATGGCCTGGGCCACGGCCTCCTCCGTCAAGACCCCCTCGTCCTTCAATCGGCGAAGCACTACATTGCGACGCCTCGTAGCCTCCTCCACGTTTTTGACAGGGGAATAGGCATTCGGCCCCTTGATCAATCCAACGATCAGCGCGATTTCATCGATCGACAAGTCGTCAAGATTCTTGCTGAAGTAGCGATGGGCGGCTTCTCCCACACCGTAGATCGAAACCGGTCCGGCTTGGCCAAGATAGATCTCATTCACATAGCTCTCTAGAATCTCCTCTTTCCGATACTTGAACTCGAGCGCCATCGCAGCCATCACTTCCTGAAGTTTCCGCCCAATGGTTCGCTTGGAAGAATAGTAGAGATTCTTGGCTAACTGTTGGGTAAGCGTACTGCCTCCCTGCACAAGGGCGCCGCGAGTTATATCGATCCAAAACGCTCGAGCAATCGCGATGGGATCAACCCCGAAATGAGAAAAAAATCGACGATCCTCGACGGTCAGCAGCGTCTTGATCAGAGTGGGAGGGACACGGTCTAGGGGAATCCATTCCCGGACCTGCCTGGAGCCGGAGCGCATCCCACTGATCAACACCGGCTCGAGCGAGACCAAAGAAAGCGGGCGCCCATCGGACACGGACAACACCTCAGTGACGAAACCATCGGCCAATTTCAAGCGGACCGATCGTGCAGGCAGTCGGGCCTCCTCCTGAGCATGAAGAAAGATCTCAATGGAGTCCTTGGTCGCAAAGTACTCACCAGCAACCCGCGGTGCCGCAGTGGCCGGCTTGTACTCCAACCGTTGCAGATGGTCGAGCAGTCCTGAATCGGCAGCGTGGATTCCCGGCGTTAAAAACAACGGGGCGCCATAGATCAGCAGGGGTGGATGCTCATCGCTTTTGGGAAGCGCCAAACTCGTTGAAAGAAACGCGCCATATCCTGCCACGAGAGCGAACACCACTCCGCAGACGATCAGGAACGGTAGAAGAAGCCGCCTCGCCAACGAAACGGCCCGAGCTGACGTTTGAATCGACATAGTGTCAGGGTACCTTGTGTCTTCAGACAAGAAAATTGTGTAAGAGATTACCAGATTCAGGAAGTCTGCGAGGAAGAACTTATGACACGCCCAAAAGCGTAAGAACTTCCTGAAGCCTTGTGCAATCTGCGCACATGTGGCCGGCGTAAGCGGTGCCGTCCCTGTCGGCGTTGCCACACTTCATGCGATGTGTGTCGCACGTGGGCTGGCACCGCCTCCAGCGCATTCCTGGCGGAATCAATACAGTTGAACACAATCCGCACCGCCTCACGGTGCCGGGAATCGAGGGCACAGACTGATCAGCGAGGTGGGAGAGAGCCAATCTAGACCGCTCAGGTCGGCTGATTAGGGCTTGCGGTCAGGCGGAAGTCCGAGGTCGAGCAAATGTTTCAGCCCCTTGAATTCGGTGGCTTCTGCGTGCTGATCCTGTTCTACTTCTTTACGACGGCGTTCCCGCTCGCTGCGGCTGCCCCCTAACACCGGCAGCGGGTCAAAGTGTCGCCAGGCCGGCATGGTCGCCATGAAACTCGCCAGCAGGGTGCCGCTGCGGAGGGCCCACGCGACGAAACCGGCCGACAAGGTGGTCCCCGTCAGCGCGGCGATCCGCGCCGTAATCGCATGCTGCTCTTGGGACACGCCCATAGCCCGCTCTAGCGAGGCCGTCATTTCATCGAGTTTGGAGAACAGGAGATCGCTCACCGACTGAGATTCCTTGTCTGGTTCAGATTCTGGCGTTGGAGTCGCTTCCTCGGGAATCCCGGTCAAGAGCAGCCTTCTGGTTTCGTCAATCCAGTGGAAGAGCACCGAATCCTTCACCACATCGATCGTTTCTCTCGGTTCCTCAGGCCTGATAACCATCAGGCGCTCCGTCGGCGATGGCAGAACGGTTGCAGAATGAGATTCCACTGGCGCAGAGCGTGAATCTGGCAATACCGGAGCCTGAGGGAGTGCGTCTGTTGGCGGCTCGGCGGGGCCCGAGGGGCGCGAAGGCACCGGTCCTGGACCAGTCGGACTCAGCGGGGCCGTCGGGAGCAGGACCGGCGGGATAAGCGGAGTCGTTGGGGTGGGTGGCAGTCCTTCTGCCACATCCGTCACCGTCACCTGGATCGTCTGGGTCGTGCTCGCCCCCTGGCTATCGATGACTTGCACCTGCACGACATACACGTTGTCGCCATTCGCGTCAGTGGCCACTTCAAAATCGGGAGGCGCCGTAAAGTTCAACGCGCCGGTGGCGGCATTGATCGTGAATAGCGCTTGATCCACTCCCCCGCTGATGCTGTAGGTCAGCGCCTGCGCCGGCAGATCCACATCCGCCCCAGTCACGATCGTGACCGCGCTGACATTCTCCGCCACGTTGATCGCCGCCGTGGCGCCGCCCCCGTTACTCGTAATCGTGGGTGTATCATTTACCGGCGTGATCGTCAGGGTCATGGTTGTGGGGCCGAGGGTCCCCCCAGCCCCATCATTGACCGTAAACGTGAAGCTGTCGCTCGTCGTCTCAGATCCGTCATGCACATAGACCAGCCGATTGGAGGCAATATCCGCTTGCGTAAAGGTGGTCGCGGACACACCAGGGGCGGTCGTCAGTTCCAGTCGTCCATAGGCCGGACCGGTCCCAATGGTGTACGTCAACTGAGCGGCCGTATTATCTACATCTGTCACGGCCAACTCGCTGCTATCGATCGTATCCGTGCCGCCATCAGCCACCGTGCTGCCGGTGTTGGCACCCAAGATTGGCGCATCGTTCACCGCCGTCACCGTCACGGTCACCGTGGCGGTTTCGGCCACCCCCCCGCTCGTGATGGTGTAGGTAAAGCTGTCGGTCCCGTTGAAGTTCGCGGTGGGCGTATAGGTCACGGTCCCGTTGGCCAGGAACGTCACCGTCCCGTTCGCCCCTTGCGTCACGCTCGTCAGCACCGGCGTGCCCTCGAAGCTATCTGCCGTGGCCCCGTTCGTGCCCGTGAGCACGTTCGCACTGATCGCGGTATCCTCCGCCGTCGTCAAACTGTCGTTGGTGATGTCCGCCACCGCCGTCACGGTCAGCGTGATCACGTGGGTGGTGCTGGTGCCCGCATCATCGGTGAGGGTCACGGTGAAGCTGTCCGTCCCGTTGTAGTCGGCATTCGGCGTGTAGCTCCACAGGCCCGTCGCCGGATCGATGCTCGCCGTCCCGTTCGTCGCGCTCGTGGTCACGGTAAACACCGTGCCGTCGCTCAGCCCGTCCGCATCGGTCGCCGTCAGGGTCCCCGTCAGGGTCGTGTCTTCATTGCCCGTCCCGCTCGTGCCCCCTGTCACGATCGTGGGATCGTTCACCGCCGTCACATTGACGGTGAGAGTATTCGGCACCGCATCGTAGGCGTTGTTGCTATCACGGACCGAGAAGGTGACGCTCGCATAGCCGGTGCCATTGGCATTCGCGGCCGGTGTAAAGACGAGATTCCCCGCCGTAATGTCGGCCACGGTGATGACCTGGCCCGCTGTCACGGCTACCCCAGACAGCGTCAAACTGCCGGCGCTCGGAAGCGTGTCAATCCGCACCGCACTCAGACTGTCACCCGCATCCACATCGCTGAACCCGAAATTGGCCGTGGTCAATGTATGGGAGGTATCCTCGTTGACCGTGACGGTGGCATCGGCGCCGGTTGGGGCTTCGTTCACGTTGGTCAGGGTGATCGTAAACGTCTCGTCGTAGGTCAGCCCGCCCGCGTCCGTCACCCGCACGATCACGCTGTGGCTCGTCGCCGCTTCGTAGTTCAGCAGCGTGCTATTCGCCACGGTGATCTCACCAGTCATGGCATTGACGGCAAACCGCCCGCCCGCAGAGTCGGTGAGGCTGTAGCTGAACGTCTCACTGGCATCTGAGTCTTCTGCAGTAACAAAGCCAACATGGCTGCCGTTGGCACTATTTTCGTCAATTGACAGTTGTGCATTCACGGCGCCGGTAGTAAATCCAGTCCCGCTTGCATGCGCGATGCTGAGGTTGTTTCCACTGACGATCTCAACAACCTGATTCGAACCATTGAAACCGTCCATCTGCCAGTTGGCAACCAGACCGACGGCGGCGGCTTCTGCCGGTGTCAGACCGAGTTCTTGCTGGTAATACTGGCCAATCTCACCGGCAGTGCGAACATCGTTCCAGATGCGGACGTCATAGATGGTACCGGAAAAGTACTGAGTTGAGTCATACCCGCTGTTTTGGGCATCCTGCTCTTGCCCGAAGACGAACTGACCATTGGTCGTGTCAAGCGAGGAGCCCGCACTCAGCCCAGTACCTGATTCAATGAAGATCCCGTCAATATAGACGGACCAATCACCGGCGGTGCTATCCCAGGTCACTGACAGCGTATGAACGGTACCATCCACCAGGGCCGCCCGATAATCGATTGCACTTGCAGACGCCACAGTACTGGCACCAAAATCGATCTCAAGGTTATTTGACGGATCATCAAGCTGGATGCTGAGTTCGTCTCCGGCGGGGTTGTTGAAGGACATCAACACCGTCTCAAGAGGTAGATCATTGGCAGCGAAACGAATCTCCACGGTCGTGGCTGTCAGCGACTGTGACAAACCCGTATCCGAAATCAAATAGGCATCATTTCCACCATCCGTATTGAGTTCGATACCGCTCGACAGATCTGTCGGTGCATCATTGACGCCGCTGACGGTGACCGTCGTGTCGTAGTTGGCGCTGGTGCCGCCATCGCCGTCGGTCAACACATAGCGGACCGTACGAGCCCCAGTCGTGGGGGCATTGGTGTCCGTGTTCTGGTAGGTGATGTTCTTGACCAAGGCCGTCACCGCCGTGGGGGTGGCATTGCTGTTCAGCGTGATGACGAGGTTGCTGCCGCTGCTGCCCCCGGTGAAGGTGCCGATGGTGGTGCCGCCATAGGTGACATTGCTGCCGCTCACGCCGATCTGGCCTGCGCTGGTGCCCTGATTGCGAATGCTCAGGACATCTTCCGCGCTGTCGCCACCAGCAGGAATCGAGACGGTCAACGTCCCGGTATCGAAGTTGGTGCTGTCTACATCAGACACCAGCGCATTGCTACTCTGTTCAATGACCAGAGGCCCATCGCCTTCGCTATAGCTCAGGCTGTCCCCACTCAAGCTCGTGATCGTCGGCGCGTCGTTGACTGGATCCACCAGGATGTGGACCGTCGCCACATTGGACAAATTGGTCCCGTCACTAACCTGATACGTAAAGGAGTCGGTCCCAGAGAAATTCGCGGCTGGTGTATAGGAAAAGGATCCGTCGGGGTTCAGGGTGAACGCACTGGCATGGGAAGGCCCGGTCACCATGATGATCGACAAGGTGTCGCCATCCGCGTCATAGTCGTTCCCCAGGACTCCTGAACCCGACACCGTGAGGGTCGTGTCTTCATTGACTCGATAGGTGGCCCATTGGGGAGTCTGTCCTGGAACTCCGCCTCCAAGCGTCCCATCAGAATTGGCCGTCAGATTGTCCGCTGTGGTTCCAGTGTTCTCATTAAACTTCCAGTAGCCGAGAAGCCCCGTCTCTGATCCGGTCAACGTACCGTTCAGATCACCGGCGATCTGTCCGGCTGTACGCACCACATTCCACACCTGCGCTTCGCTGATCTGACCATTGAAATACTGGTTTGCCGGATTGTTCTCACGACCGCCGATTCGAAGGCTATCTTTGGTCGGATGGGCATCGCCGATCGTACCTGACCCAGCGAAGGTCTCCACCGCGACCCCATTCACATAACTCGTGATGGTGCCGTTATCATACGTCACTGCGATATGCGTCCAGACATTCACCGGAATCACCACACCGGTATCATGCCAGCCCCAGCCGGGGTTGGTATTCGCAAAAGCCCATTTAAGGCTCCCATCGGAATCCAAACCAACTTCGTACTCCCCTTCCTTGTTGATGATTATTTGCGTGGCTTGAGATGAAGGCTCCCTGTTGATCCAGGCCTCCATCGTCATCGTGTCCGTGACTTCGTAGACCACTCCGCTTCCCATATCGACGAAATCATCCACACCATCGAACGTGAGCCCGGCCCGGTCGTCTGCGGCCACAGGAGTCTCGTTCACGTTCGTCAGATTGATGGTAAAGGTCTCGTCGTAGGTCAGCCCGCCCGCGTCCGTCACCCGCACAGTCACGCTGTGATTCGCCGCCGCTTCGTAGTTCAGCAGAGTCCCATCGGCCACCGTAATCTCGCCCGTGCTGCTGTTGATGGCAAATCGTCCGCCGGCGCTATCCGTAAAGCTGTAGGTCTTGGTATCACCCGTATCTGGATCCGTCCCACTCACGGTCCCCACCACCGTCCCGTTCGCCGCGTTCTCCGCCACCGTATTTGCTGACAAGCTCAAGTCCACCGGCGCATCGTTGACAGCCGTCACGGTCACATCTACGGTATCCGTGGCACTGGAGAAGGCCGTGGTCCCACCATTGCTCGCCGTGCTCACCTTCGTCCCCGCCGTGCCGCTCGTCTGGTCCCAGGCCCGCACCGTCAGCGCCGCGCTACTCGTCCCGTTGTAATTGGCATTCGGCGCAAAATACAGCCGCGTACTGGCATTGTCCGCAAGGAGCAGCGCTGAGGTGTTGCTCACCGTGCCCACCGCCGTCCACGTCGTGCCCCCGTTCCGCGTGTAGTACCAGATCCCATTCGTCTGGTTGCTGCCTGTAATCGCGAGCCCCTTGGACGCTCCACTGTCCACATCGGTGATGCCTCCGGTGAAGGCGCTGATCAGCGAGCCCACCGCCCCGCTCGGCGCCCCCGCATCTTCCCCCACGGTGAGTGACAACGCCGTATCCGCCAACACCG
>LNFM01002843.1_pt1 | contig 35561 bp, 31 predicted proteins | sample 596031 | NCBI WGS metagenome assembly LNFM01 (sample SAMN04254537, study PRJNA301005) | activated carbon metagenome | isolation source: dual media filters at the Ann Arbor, Michigan drinking water treatment plant | place: USA: Ann Arbor
TCGCGCCTTGCTGGCGCATCTGCATGAAAGGCTGAAACATGGCTCAGTTCTCGCTGCCGAAGAACTCGACGATCCGGACCGGAAAGACCTGGCCCCGCCCCGAGGGCAAGAACGTGCGCAAGTTCCAGATCTACCGCTGGACGCCGGACGACGGGCAGAACCCGCGCGTGGACACCTATTTTGTCGACATGGATACCTGCGGCCCGATGGTTCTGGACGCGCTGATCAAGATCAAGAACGAGATCGACCCGACGCTGACTTTCCGGCGGTCGTGCCGTGAGGGGATCTGCGGGTCCTGCGCGATGAATATCGACGGGATCAACACGCTGGCCTGCATCTATGGTCTCGACGAGGTGAAGGGCGACGTGCGGATCTACCCCTTGCCGCACATGCCGGTGATCCGCGACCTTATCCCCGACCTGACGCTGTTTTACGCGCAGCACGCCTCGATCATGCCGTGGCTGGAAACCAAGACGAACCGCCCGGCAAAGGAATGGCGCCAGTCGATCGAGGACCGGTCCAAGCTTGACGGGCTTTATGAATGCGTGATGTGCGCATCCTGTTCGACGGCTTGCCCGAGCTACTGGTGGAACAGCGACCGCTACCTTGGGCCGGCGGCATTGCTGCATGCCTACCGCTGGATCATCGACAGCCGCGACGAGGCGACGGGAGAGCGGCTGGACGATCTGGAAGATCCGTTCAAGCTTTATCGCTGCCACACCATCATGAACTGCGCCAAGACCTGCCCCAAGGGTCTGAACCCCGCCAAGGCGATCGCAGAGATCAAGAAGATGATGGTGGAGCGGATCGTCTGACGCGCGACCCTTCAAAGCAGGCCTCGGCGTTTCTACATCAGGATCAGGCCGCATCGGGCCGCAGGAAACGCAAGGCATGAGACCAGAGGCCGAGATCCCCGAGCAGGAGCAACCGCATCGGCGCGCAAAGCCGGAGCGCAAGCGTCTGTCGACCATGCTGGACGAACTGGCGCGTGACGAGACGCGCGAGCGCATCGCGATTTCCGATCTGGTGGCGGCAATGCAGGTGCGTGCCTATGGCGCGCTGTTGCTGATCTTTGCCTTGCCGAATGTATTGCCGGCTCCGCCGGGAACATCGGGGCTGCTGGGCCTGCCTTTGCTGTTCATCGCGACCCAGATGATGCTGGGCCGGATGCCATGGTTCCCGCAGGTGATTGCGGCCCGGTCGATGAGCCGCGGGGATTTCGGCAAGCTGATCGAGCGGGTTTCGCCGCTGGTTGCGCGGGCCGAGCGCCTGTTGCAACCGCGCCTGATGTGGTTGACCGACCCGGCGGTGGAACGGGGCCTGGGTGCGCTGGCGCTGGTCCTTGCGTCGATTCTGGTGCTGCCGGTGCCTTTTGGAAACATGCTTCCGGCCTTCACGATCTGCATTCTGGCTCTTGGTGTGCTGGAGCGGGACGGGGTCTGGATCATCGCAGGGCTCGTGATGTCCGTGCTGTCGATCGTGATTGCCTACGGCGTGATCTATGCAATGATCCGGGCGATTGCATTCCTTTTCCTGAACGCCTTTACCTGATCGGACCAGCATGAAGCCTGACCACCCCGCCCATTCCGCGCCCGTCGATGCCGCAAGCCGCAAGGCAGTGGAACCGGTGATCTGCTACCCGGTGGAGCGGCTTGCGCGGCCGGACCTTCGCCCCTTTCTGGTGGCACGCGACGGATGGGAACGGATTGCCGAAGTGCGGGTGCCGCCACGAGAGGCGCGGACCTTCGACGTGCCGGCGGGTTGTTATTTCAGGATCAGTTCGGTCGAGGGCGCTCAGGTCGGGGACCTCAATCTATGGGCGGCCGACAATCTGGACGAGCGGTTCTTTTCCGGCAAGACCAGGGCGCTGCACGGCACGCATCTGAGCGCGGGAGACCGGATGTGGTCCTGCTTTCCTTACCTGCGTCCGATGGCGCTGATCACCGAGGATACATTGGACTGGTACGGGTTCGATACGTTCGGCGGCGGCGTGCATGACGTGATCGGGACGCGCTGCGATCCCTATACCCATGCTTTGCTGTCAGGCGGCGACCAGTATCACCATTGCTGCCATTCCAACCTGACGCGCTCCTTGGCGGCGCGGACGGGGCTGCCTCTGGCCGAAGCGGAGCGTCATGTGCATGACGTGCTGAACGTCTTCATGTGCACCGGCTTTACCCGCGATACCGGGCAGTATTTCATGAAAGCCTCGCCGGTCCGACCCGGCGATTTCATCGAATTCTTTGCCGAAAGCGATCTTCTGGGCGCGCTGTCGGCCTGCCCCGGTGGCGATTGTTCGGCAAAGCATTCCTCCGACGAGGCGAAGTGTTTTCCGTTGCTGGTCGAGGTGTTTCGCCCGAAAGCCATGCCGGTCGGCTGGGTCAGGCCCGGCGCAAATGGCTATGATCGCAGTCACGGGCTCTGAGCGCGGCGGGAAAGGCCAAGATCAGCAATAGCGTTCGACCGTTGTGGTCTGGTCGTCGTCGTAGCGGTCACCGAAGGCCCAGCCGGCGGGCAGAAGGCGGGCGATTTCGCTGTGATCTTCGGCGGTCAGCTTGATGTCGCTGGCCCCGACCCAGTGCATCAGGTGGGTAGAGCTGCGGGTGCCGGGGATCGGGATCAGGTGGTTGCCTTGAGCCAGAACCCAGGCGATGGCGAGGGCTGCGGGGCTTTGGCCACGGTCGGCCGCGTAGGCGCGGAAGGCCTCGATCCGCGCCTTGTTGCGGGGCCAGTTTTCGGCCGAGAATCGCGGGATATGGGTGCGGAACTCGCCCGGTGCGAGGGTCGCAGGGTCGAGCATCTCGTGGCCAAGCGCACCGCGGGCGAGGGGCGAGAACGGGATGAACGCGGTGCCGAGCGTGGCGCAACGTTGCATCAGGCCCAGATCGGGCTGCCGGGTCCAGAGCGAGTATTCGTTCTGGATGGCGCGCACCGGGTGGACGGCGTGGGCGCGTTCCAGCGTGTAAGGCGCGATTTCCGACATGCCATAACCGCCGATCTTGCCTTCGCGGACGAGCGTGGCGAGGGTGTCGGCGACCTCTTCGATTGGCCGCGCCGCCTCGTGCCGGTGGATGTAGAAGAGATCGACATGGTCGATATTGAGACGCTTCAGCGAGCCTTCAAGTTCGGCCCTGAGATAGGCGGCGGAATTGTCGATGCGCCGAACAGGGCCGGGAACGATGCCAGCCTTGGTGGCGATGGCGGGGCGATGCTTGCGGGTACGGAGCCATTCGCCCACCACGGTTTCCGACCGGCCCCCGCCGTAGATATTGGCGGTGTCGAGAAAGGTGATGCCGTGGTCCCATGCGGCGTCAAGGCAGCGCAGGCTGTCGGCATCGGTCGTGGCACCGAAGAGGCCGCCGAAGGACAGGCAGCCGAGGCCAATGGCCGATACCATCGGGCCATCGGCCCCGAGTTGACGTTGCTGCATGACGGCTCCCTTCGGTTTGGCGGGCAGGTGAGGCCGTGGCGGCGAAGAGGTCAAGGGGTGATGTAGTGCAATCCCTGAAACCGGGCGCGCAGGTCGGCGGTGCGCGGGGCGAGGGTTTCGGGGGCGTTGGAGCGCAAGGCTTCGGCGATGAGGGCGGCCAGGGCAGGGGCGTCTGCGGGCGTGACGCCGCGGCGGACAAGCTCCGGCGTGCCGATGCGAAGGCCGTTGAGATCACCAGCGACCTCCGGGATGGGGAGGCCGATCCCACAGGCGAGGAAACCGGCGCGCCGAAGGGTTTTCGACGCCGCCTGCCCACCGCCGAAGGCTGCCGCCTCGATAGCGAACTGGTGCGACTGGGTGGCGCCCTTGTCGGCCCCGAAGATAGGAAGGCCGAGTGCTGCAAGCTCGTTGGCGAGGGCGCGGGACAGGGCGACCATGGCGTCGGCATAGGCACGGCCGTGGTCGCGCCAGTCGAGAAGCGTGAGGGCGAGGGCGGCGGATTTGCCGGCGTCGAAGTTGGCCGTCATGCCGGGGTAGGCGATGACATCAAGGCGTTCGGCAATCTGCGCGTCGTTGGTGACGATCAGGCCACCGGCGGGGCCGCCAAGGGATTTGTAGGTGCTCATAGTCATCAGATGCGCGCCTTGTGCAAGCGGGTCGGGGAACACCCCGCCAGCAATCATGCCGCATTGGTGCGCGGCGTCGAAAAGGACATGCGCGCCAACCTCGTCTGCGATGGCGCGCACTTCGGCGACCGGGTGCGGAAAGAGGTTGAGGCTGCCACCGATGGTGATGAGCTTGGGTCTGACACGGAGCGCAAGGTCGCGAAGGGCAGCAAGATCAACGGTGTAGCCGTCTGCATCGACCGGAGCGGGATGGGTGGCGAGACCATAGAGGCCCGCGCAACCGGCGGCGTGGTGGGTGACGTGGCCGCCGACGGACGGGGGCGGGGCAATGATCGCGTCGCCGGGCTTCGTCAGCGCCATGAAGCCGTAAAGATTGGCCAAGGCGCCGGAACCGACGCGGATTTCGGCGTATCTGGCGTTGAAGATTTCGGCGGCAAGCTCGGCCGTGATGACTTCGATTTCCTCGATCGCTTCAAGACCCATTTCGTATTTGTCGCCGGGGTAGCCAAGCGAGGGGCGCGATCCGAGGCCGCGGGCAAGGGCGGCTTCGGCGCGGGGGTTCATCACGTTGGTGGCGGGGTTGAGATTGAAGCAGTCGCGGTCGTGGATTTGCAGGTTCGCCTCGATCAGGGTTTCGATCCGGGCGGCGACGGTGTGCGTGGCGGCGGCGGTTTCGGTTGCGATGCGCTGGATCAGGCTTTCGCAATGGGCGGGCACCCAGGGGCGCGGGGCGAGGTGGGGCATGGGAACTCCTTTGGTTGGCGGCAAGAGACACCGGGGCGGGCTTGCCCGCAAATGAGTTTTGCGGATAATTAGGGTCAGGAAATCTGAGGCTCAGATGGCAGTTTCTCCTCCCCGCCCGAAAGATCTGCCATTGACCGCGCTGCGTGCCTTCGAGGCTGCAGCGCGGCTGGAAAGCTTTGCCACGGCAGCGGCGGAACTGGGCGTGACGCCGGGGGCTGTGACGGCGCAGGTGAAGGCGCTGGAAGTGGCGCTGGGGGCGGCTTTGTTCGAGAGGACCGCCCGCGGAGTGCGGCTGACGGCGGTGGGGGCGCGGGCCTTGCCGGGGTTCGTTGCGGCGTTCGATGCGATGGCGGCGGCGGTTCAGGTGCTGCGGGCCGAGGCCGCGCCGCAGACGGTTCATATCGCCACGCTGCCGGCGATTGCGCAGTTGTGGCTGTCGCCGAGGCTGCCTGCCTTGCGGGCGATGGCGCCTGAAATTGCGGTATCGATCACGGCGATGGAAGCACCGCCGAACCTGAAACGCGCGCCCTATGACCTGAGCCTTTTCCCCGGTTCCAGCGGCGCACTGATCGCGCCCGATGTGATCTTTCCCGTCTGTGCGCCGCATCTGGCCGAACGGTTGCAGCGGCCCGAAGATCTGGTGGACGTGGCCTGTTTGCAGGACGCTAGTTGGGCCGATGATTGGGCGATCTGGGCAGAAAAAGCCATTCCGGGTCAAAGGTTTGCGCCGCGCGGGCCGGTGTTCTCGCTCTATGCGCTGGCGGTTGAGGAGGCCGCTGGCGGGGCGGGCGTGCTGATGGGGCACGAGGCGCTTGTGGCTGGGCACATGGCGCGGGGGGCGCTTGTCGCGCCGTTTGCCACGCGGGTCACGCTGGCGCATGGCCTGCGGCTGTGGTCGGCGCGCCCGCTGCGCCAGGGGTCGGCGGCGCAGCGGGTGGCGGCGTTTCTGGGGGTGCGGATAGGCTTTTGAGCCGTCAGGCGAAAGCGGCTTTCAGCGCGATCTCGACCATCGCGCCGAACGATCTTTCGCGCTCTTCTGACGGCAAGGCTTCGCCGGTTGCGATGTGGTCGGAGACGGTGAGGATGGCGAGGGCGCGGGCGTGGTGGCGGGCGGCGACCATGTAAAGCTCGGCCGCCTCCATCTCGACGCCGAGGCAGCCGTGGCGGGTAAGTTCCTTCCAGATATCAGGACGTTCGTCGTAGAAGGTATCGGACGAATAGATGCCGCCGACATGGGTGGTGGTGCCGTTGTCGCGCGCGGCGTGATAGGCGGCGCGGAGAAGGCCGAAATCGGCGCAGGGCGCGAAATTCAGCTCCTTGAAGATGGTGCGCGAGGGCGAGCCGACGGTGGAACAGGTCTGCGCGAGGATGATGTCGCGGACCTTGACGTGTTCAGGCAGCGCACCGGCAGAACCGATACGGATCAAGGTCTTGGCACCGTAATCGCGGATCAGTTCGTTGGCGTAGATCGACAGCGAAGGCATCCCCATTCCGGAGCCGTGGATGGTGACGCGGTGGCCGTTCCAGGTGCCGGTGTAGCCGAGCATGCCCCGCACCTCGTTCACGAGAACGGCGTCCTTGAGGAAGGTTTGCGCGGCCCAGCGGGCGCGGTAGGGGTCGCCCGGCATGAGGACGGTTTCGGCGATTTCGCCGGGTTTGGCGCCGATGTGAACGGTCATGGTGTCCCTCGCTGTCGGTATCAGGGTTAACGACCTGATCTGCCGAGCTTTTTATGGTCTGCATCTTGTCTGGCGCGCGTATGGCAAGCGTATGGCACGACCCCAGACACTGACACCATTAATGGGCCGTCCGGTTCAGGCCAGCAAGGAGGAAAAAACCGTCAGGCGGCGAGGTCTTTGAAGGTGGGAAGGTTCGGGCAGAAGGTCACCTCAGCCTTGTCCTTGCCCTTGGCGAGGTGCGAGGCGCAGCGGCCCCGGTCGCCGCATTGGCCGCAGGTGGTGAGGAGGTCGACCCATTGCGCGTGGTCACGCTTCAGGTCCGCTTGGGGGATGCCGAAGATCGCGCCCATCGCGGTGACGCGGTCGGTCACATCGCGCGGCATCCTGAGGAAGGCGAGCACCTGATCGCGGCTCATGCCGAGGTCGTCCAGGTCGCGGTCGGAAAGGGAGTTCACCTCCTTCACGTCGTGAAGGTGGGCGAGTAGGGCGCGGATGCGGTCGAACATGGAGACTTTCCTTCGTGGCGTTTGGCCAGAAGGTAGCCGGTGATGGCCTCGGCGGGATTGACCTGCGTCAAGTGGGGCGAAATTACTCGGCCGCGACTGCGCCGGGTTCGGCAAGGGCCACGATGTCGAGCATGATGCGGTTCAACTGGAAATCCTTGGGCGTGTAGACCTGTGCGACACCGAGGGTGCAGAGCGCGGCGGCGTCTTCATCCGGAATGATGCCGCCGACGACAAGGGGGATGTGGCCTAGCCCTGCGGCGCGGAGCTGGTGCAGGGTTTCGGTGACGAGGGGCAGGTGGCTGCCGGAGAGGATTGAAAGGCCGATGACGTGGGGGTTTTCGGCCTCGGCGGCGGCGACGATTTCGGAGGGCGTCAGGCGAATGCCGGCGTAATGGATCGCCATGCCGCAGTCGCGGGCGCGGGCGGCGATCTGTTCGGCGCCGTTGGAGTGGCCGTCGAGGCCGGGTTTGCCCATGAGGAACGTAAGCTGGCGGCCAAGTTTTGACGACACGCTGGCCACGGCATCGCGGATCGGCTCCAGCCCTTCGGTGCGGTTCGAGGGCGAGCGCGAGACGCCGGTCGGGGCGCGGTATTCACCGAAGGCTTGGCGGATCACCGCGGCCCATTCGCCGGTGGTGACACCGGCTTTCGCGGCGGCGATAGAGGCGGGCATGATGTTTTGCGATGTGGCTGCGGCCTGGCGAAGGGTGGCCAAGGCGGCGGTCACTGCCGCCGGATTGCGGGCCTCGCGCCACGCTTGCAGGCGGGTGATCTGGTCGGCCTCGGCCTTGGGGTCGGCTTGCATGATGAGGCCGTCGCCGGTGGTCAGCGGCGAGGGTTCGGTGGTGGTGAAGCGGTTGACGCCGACGACGGTGGTCTCACCGGATTCAATGCGTGCGATGCGGTCGGCGTTGGCTTCCACCAGCCGGGATTTCATGTGGTCGATCGCGGCGACGGCACCGCCCATCGCGTCGATCCGCGCCAGTTCCTCGCGCGCGCCGTCCTTGAGGCTGGCAACCTTGCGGTCAATGGCGGGATTGCCGTCGAAGAGATCGTCGTATTCGAGAAGGTCGGTCTCGTAGGCGAGGATCTGCTGCATGCGGAGCGACCATTGCTGATCCCACGGGCGCGGCAGGCCGAGCGCCTCGTTCCACGCAGGGAGTTGCACGGCACGGGCGCGGGCGTTTTTGGAAAGCGTGACGGCCAGCATTTCCAGAAGGATGCGGGTGACGTTGTTTTCCGGCTGCTGTTCGGTGAGGCCGAGGGAATTGACCTGCACGCCGTAGCGGAAGCGGCGGTATTTCGCATCGTCGATGCCGTAGCGGTTGGCGAGAAGCTCGTCCCACAACTCGGTGAAGGCGCGCATCTTGCACAGTTCGGTGACGAAGCGGATGCCCGCGTTGACGAAGAACGAGATGCGACCCGCGAGCATCGGGAAATCGGCCGCGGACACCTTGCCCTTCAGGTCGTCAAGGACGGCGCAGGCGGTGGCCAGCGCGAAGGCCAGTTCCTGTTCCGGCGTGGCCCCGGCCTCTTGCAGGTGGTAGCTGCAAACGTTCATCGGGTTCCACTTCGGCAGATGCCGGGCGGTATAGGCGGCGACGTCGGTGATCATTCGCAAGGAGGGCGCGGGCGGGCAGATGTAGGTGCCGCGCGAGAGGTATTCCTTGATGATGTCGTTCTGCACGGTGCCTTGCAGGGCGGAAATGTCGGCGCCCTGTTCCTCGGCCACCGCGATATAGAGCGCCAGAAGCCACGGGGCGGTGGCGTTGATCGTCATCGAGGTGTTCATCTGGTCGAGCGGGATATCGCGGAAAAGCATGCGCATGTCGCCAAGGTGGGCGACGGGAACACCGACCTTGCCGACCTCGCCACGGGCCAGTTCGTGATCACTGTCGTAGCCGGTCTGGGTGGGAAGGTCGAAGGCGACGGAGAGGCCGGTCTGCCCCTTGGCGAGGTTGGTGCGGTAAAGCGTGTTCGAGGCGGCGGCGGTGGAATGGCCGGCATAGGTGCGGAAGAGCCAGGGTTTCTCGGTCATCGGGCAGCCTCGTGAGTCGCGTGGGTAATTTTATTGCGTCAAGGGATGAATACGGGACATTTCATGCAGGTGTCAATCGCTGCGCTGCGGCGAAGCTGAGGCGGGGGCGCGTCCCGCCCAGCGGGGTGTTGAAAGCCCGTTGTCGGTTTGGCGAGATCGGGTAGGGTCGGCTGGATGTTTGGCATGGTGGCGGTTCCTCTTTGGCTTTTGATCCTGATCCTTGGCTTTGCCACGATCAGCTTTGCGACCCATTTCCTGTTCCCATCCGTGCGGTGGTTCTTTCGGCGGCGGGCGGAGCGGGCGCTGTCACGGTTGAATGCGCGGTTGGAGCGCAAGGTGAACCTGTTCAAACTGGCGCGTCGGTCGGACATGGTGGCGCGGCTGGCCTACGACCCCAAGGTGGTGGAGGCGGTGATGGCCCATGCCGCCGAAACGGGCGTTCCGGCGGAGGTGGCCTTCGAGGAGGCACGCACCTATGCGCGCGAGATCGTGCCGGGGTTTTCCGCGACGCTGTATTTCGGCTTTGCCACGCAGGCGGCAAAATGGCTGAGCCGGCTTTTGTTCCGGGTGCGGGTCGGCAAGGTGGACAAGGAACTGGCGCTGGTTGACCCGCAGGCGACGGTGGTCTTTGTGATGAACCACCGGTCGAACATGGATTATGTGCTGATCACCTGGCTGGTCGCGGACCGGGCGGCGATTTCCTATGCGGTGGGGGAATGGGCGCAGGTCTGGCCCTTGAGCGCGATGATCCGGGCGATGGGGGCCTATTTCATCCGGCGCGGCAGCCGCAACGCTTTGTATCGCCGCGTGCTGGCGCGCTATGTGCAGATGGCGACGGCGGAGGGGACGACGCAGGCGATCTTTCCGGAAGGCAGGCTCAGCCTTGATGGGCGGGTCGGTCCGGCGAAGATGGGGCTGCTCAGCTATATCGTCGAGGGGTTCGATCCGGCGGGGCGGGACGTGGTCTTTGTGCCGGTGGGGCTGGCCTATGACCGGGTGCTGGAGGACCGGGTGCTGGTCGCGGCGGCAGCGCAAGGCACGCGGCGGTTCGGGGTGCAGCCGCTGCGGGTGGTATGGCGCGGGTTGCGCATTCTTTGGCGGCGCATGCGGGGGCGCTGGCGCGGCTTCGGCACTGCGGCGGCGGGCTTTGGCGCGCCGGTGTCGCTGCGGGCCTTTCTGGCCGGGGGCGGCAGTGTCGAGGGGCTGGGCGAGCGTCTGATGGCTTCGATTGCGCAAGTGGTGCCGGTCCTGTCGGTGCCGCTGGTCGCGGCGGTGCTGGGCGAGGGGGGCGGGACGCGTGCGGACCTGGTCGTCCGCGTGAAAATACGTGTGGAGCGGCTGAAAGGTGCCGGGGCCGTGCTGAAATTGCCGCCACAGGGCGTAGAAGCGGCCGTGAGCGAGGCGTTGGCAATGATGATCGGGCGCGGGCTGATCACCGAAGAGTTGCGGCCAGTGCCGGGGCAAGAGAGGCTTTTGCAGTTCTACGCGGCCTCTGTGCCCGATATCCTTTGACGCTGCGGCGCGGCGGACATAAAATTACAAAATGTTTGCGCAACGGGTTGCAATGTTGCGCGAAGGGTCAGTATCCTACGCCCAGTGACGCCGATTCTGCGGCGCGGCATTCTTGTTGGAGGCTCTGTTGGCTTTGGATACTCACGCTGCCCCCCTGATCCATGACGCACCGCGCAAGGATCTGTACGAGTTGGGCGAAATGCCACCGCTGGGCCATGTGCCGAAGCAGATGTACGCCTGGACCATCCGCCGCGAACGGCACGGGCCGCCAGAAACCGCGTTTCAGGTTGAGGTGGTGGACACCTGGGCCATCGACAGCAATGAGGTGCTGGTGATGGTGATGGCGGCGGGCGTCAACTACAACGGCGTCTGGGCCGCGCTGGGTGAGCCGATCTCGGTCTTTGACGGGCATAAGGCGCCCTATGCGGTGCTGGGCTCGGACGCGGCGGGGATCGTCTGGGCGGTGGGTGACAAGGTGAAACGCTGGAAGGTCGGCGACGAGGTGGTGATCCACTGCAATCAGGACGACGGCGACGACGAGGAATGCAACGGCGGCGATCCTATGTTCAGCCCCTCGCAGCGAATCTGGGGCTATGAGACGCATGACGGGTCGTTCGCGCAGTTCACGCGGGTGCAGGCGCAGCAGTTGATGCCGCGCCCGAAGCACCTGACCTGGGAAGAAAGCGCCTGCTACACGCTGACCTTGGCGACGGCCTATCGAATGCTGTTCGGGCATGAGCCGCATGACCTGAAGCCCGGCCAGAACGTGCTGGTCTGGGGCGCCTCGGGGGGGCTCGGGTCTTATGCGATCCAGTTGATCAACACCGCCGGGGCCAACGCGATCGGGGTAATCAGCGACGAGAGCAAACGCGAGTTCGTGATGAGCCTTGGCGCGAAAGGGGTCATCAACCGAAACGAGTTCAAATGCTGGGGCCAGCTGCCGAAAGTCGGCAGCGAGGAGTATAACGTCTGGCTGAAGGAGGCCCGGCGGTTCGGCAAGGCGATCTGGGACATCACGGGCAAGGGCGTAAACGTCGACATGGTGTTCGAGCATCCCGGCGAGGCGACCTTTCCGGTATCGTCGCTGGTGGTGAAGAAGGGTGGCATGGTGGTGATCTGCGCTGGCACCACCGGGTTCAACTGCACCTTCGACGTGCGGTATATGTGGATGCACCAGAAGCGGTTGCAGGGCAGCCATTTCGCGCATCTGAAGCAGGCGGCGGCGGCGAACAAGCTGATGGTCGAGCGGCGGCTGGACCCTTGCATGTCGGAAGTGTTTCCCTGGGCCGAGATTCCGAAGGCGCATACGCTGATGTGGAAGAACCAGCACAAGCCGGGCAACATGGCGGTCTTGGTGCAGGCGCCGCGGACCGGCTTGCGAACCTTCGAGGACACGCTTGAGGCGAGCCGGCCAGCCTGACGGCGGCCGACGGCCGGCCCGCCACAGGGTCGGCCAATGAAGCGCGGGCGAGGCTTGCGCGCGCCGTATTCTTCCCCCGGTCGAAGGCTTGATAGTGTCGACACGCAGAGGGTGTCGGCTGCTTTCGGTTAACCACGATAACCCTCCTGTGACCCGGTTTGGAGCGATTTTCTGCCTTGCTCTGAGGGGTGCATCGACGAGTGTTGAGCTTGTGGTTCGGGCTGTCAGGCTGACTGTCGGCACACCGCATCTTGCAGTTGAACAGTTGCCGGGGGCACCATGCGCCATGACTGGATCTTTGACGTCCTGTCGGATCTGAAGGCCTATGCCTTGAAGAACGACCTGCCTGCACTGGCCGCCAAGGCGGAGGAGGCCCTGATCGTCGCGCGGGCTGAAATCGCCGCAGGGGAGGGCCCGGAACCAGGTGGCGACGGAACCGACGGCAACGGGCCTTCTGGCCCGACGCATTAGCCTCGCGCTTGCGCGGCAAGGCGGCTAAGGTCGCGCCATGCAAGCCCCCGCGCTCACTTTTTCCGACGATCAGGCTGAAGCCTTCGACCGGTTGGCAGCCGCCCTCGCGGCGCATGGCATCGACGTGACCGAAAGCCAGTTGACGCCGATGGCGGAGGGCAAGGCCTCGGTGCTGGCGGTGGTGGGCAAGGCCGGGTCGGGCAAGACGATGCTGCTGGCCGCCCTGTACCGCAGCCTGAAGGAGGCGGGGGTCGAGATCGTCTCGGGTGATTACGAGGGGCGGCGGCGGAAGGATCGCCGGACGCTGGCGATCTTGGCGCCGACCAACAAGGCGGCGAGTGTGCTGCGCTTGCGCGGTGTTCCGGCGACGACGATTCACCGCATCCTCTATACCCCGGTCTATGATCCGCAATACGAGAAGATTGCCGAGTGGCTGGCGGGCAACGGCGCGCGCCCGGTGGTGGAAGGGCTGACCGAGCTGGCGCTGGACCGGGCGCATGCGTTCTACCAGACCGTCGCCAGCATCCCCGGCGCGCTGGCGGCGGCGGGCTTGAAGGGAAGCGATTTCATCAAGGGCTGGAAGCGTCGCGAGGAGCCGCTGGACGTGGGGTTCGTGGACGAGTCCTCGATGCTGGACGAGCGGGCGCTGAACGACCTGCGCGAGATCTTTCCGACGCTGGTGCTGTTTGGCGACCCGGCACAGTTGGCCCCGGTCGGCGCGTCGGGCGAGATGGTGTTCGACAAGCTGGGCGACAGCCGCAAATTGGTGCTGAGCCGGATTCACCGGCAGGCGGAGGACAACCCGATCCTTGATCTTGCCCATGCCTTGGGCGACGAGCGGCTGGGGTTTGAAGAGTTCGAGCGGATGGTCGAGGACCGGGCGCGCAGCGATGACCGCGTGGTCTGGGCCGAGCGGGTGGAGGCGGAGCTGATGGCGCGCTCGCCGGTGCTGGTGTGGCGCAACGCGACGCGGGTGCGGCTGATCCAGGCGTTCCGGAACGCATATGGCGCGCCGGAGGACCGGCTGCTGCCGGGCGAACCGCTGATTTGCGACGGGATCGAGCTGCCGTTGAAGCATCGGAAAAAGCGCATCGACCTTGAGGCGCGGGGCCTGATCAAGGGCGCGCAGGTGATCTATCTGGGCGAAGGCAACCGCGAAGGGTTCGCCAAGCTGCATGTGGTGGGGGCCGAGGAGCCGCAGATTTCGGCGGCCTCGATCATCAAGATCGAAAAGCCCGACGAGGAAGAACCGTTCATCCCGCATGCAGCAAGGATGGGGGCGGCGTTCCTGCACGGCGCGGCGGTGACGATCCACAAGGCGCAAGGCAGCCAGTGGGACGCGGTGCAGGTCTTTGCGCCAGACCTTTATGCGGCGGCGCAGTCGGGGCGGTCGGAGGCGGGGGTGCCCTTGTGGAAGCGGCTGGCCTATGTGGCGATCACGCGGGCGCAGACGCGGCTCTATTGGGTGGTGCGCAACCGGCTGGCGCGGCCAACCGGGCCGTTGACGATTGACGATTTGCGGCGTGAGCCTGCGCCTTTGGCATTGGGCGAGGCGGAGTGAGCCTGCCCTGGGCCAAAGCGAGGGGTGTCACGCCTCTCGCGCCCCCGGGGGATATTTGTGCAGAGAAGAAGCCAAATTCGATTCAAATTGGCGGGGACGTCGGCTAAGGTCGGGGCGAGAGATGGAGGCGTTGGATGGCTTTGGTTTTCGTTCAGTTCCGGTGCACGCCGGGCAAGACCTACGAGGTTGCCAATGCGATCTGGGACCGCGAGGTGGTGAGCGAGCTTTATTCCACGAGCGGGGAATATGACCTGATTGCCAAGGTCTATATCCCCGACGGCGAGGATACCGGGCATTATCTGTCGTCGCGGCTGTTCGATATTCCTGACATGGTGCGGACGCTGACGACGATGACCTTCAAGGCGTTTTGACGGCCTATAGCCAGTCTGACCGCCGGGTGCCGATGGCAGCGGCGACATTGGCGTGGCCGTCGCGGACGAGGAGTTGGTCGAGACCGCGCGCGGTGTCGGCGGCAACCGACAGACCCTGATACACCATCGAGGTATAAAGCTGCACCGCGGAGGCACCGGCTGTGATCTTGGCGTAGGCCTGTTCGGGGGTGGAAATGCCGCCGACCCCAATCAGGGGCAGTTTCCCGTCAGTCAGTTGCGACAGGCGCGCGAGGACGCGGGTGGAGCGTTCAAAGAGCGGCGCGCCGGAAAGGCCGCCGGCCTCGGCTTTGTGCGCGCTTTTGAGGCCGTCACGGTTGAGGGTGGTGTTGGTGGCGATGATGCCTGCGAGACCGGAGGCAAGCGCCACCTCGGCGATCTGGGCGAGGTCTTCATCGGTAAGATCGGGGGCGATCTTCAGGAACACCGGAATTGGGCTGACGAGGGCGGCACGCGCCTCCATCACCCCTTCTAGGAGGGCGGCGAGGGCGGCGGGGCCTTGCAGGTCGCGCAGGCGTTCGGTGTTCGGCGACGAGACGTTGACGGTGGCAAAATCGACATGCGGGCCGCAATGGGCGAGGACGCGGGCGAAATCGGCGGCCCGGTTGTCGGAGGTCTTGTTGGCACCAAGGTTGAGCCCCACCGGGACCGCGCTGCGGGTGCGGCGGGCGAGGCGCGCGCCGATAGCCTCCATCCCTTCATTGTTGAAGCCGAAACGGTTGATCGCGGCGCGGTCCTCGGTCAGGCGGAAGAGGCGGGGTTTCGGATTGCCCGGTTGGGCCAGCGGCGTTGCGGCGCCGACCTCGATGAATCCGAACCCTGCGCGTGAGAGGGGCGCGATGGTCGTGGCGTTCTTGTCGTAGCCGGCGGCGAGGCCCACGGGGTTGAGAAGCGGCAGGCCGGCGAGCGTGGTGGCGAGGCGCGGCGAAGTGACCGGGCCGGGCAGAGGGGCGAGGCCGGAACTCAGCGCAAGGAGCGAGAGGCCGTGCGCGCGTTCCGGATCGAAGCGGTGGAGGAGCGAGAGGCCCGCGCGCTCAAGAAAGCTCACCAGACGCCCTCGGGGAAGATGTGACCGGTGGCGCCGAGGGGGAGCGACTTGTCCCAGACCACGTCGGACAGCTTGAGGGGGCGGTAGAGGTGGGGGAAAAGCTGGCCGCCGCGTGAAGGTTCCCACTTGAGGGTCGGGCCAAGGGCGGCGCTGTCGAGGGCCACGAGCACAAGATCGCTTTCCGCGCCGAAGTGTCTGGCGGCAGTTTCGGCAACCTGGGCGGCGGTCGAGATGTGGATGTAGCCATCGGCAAGGTCGATCGGCGCGCCGAGGGTTTCACCGGCGGCACGGAATGCATCCCATTCGGGGCGGCGGAAGATCTTGTAGATGAGCATGGCGCGCTTTTGCCCTGCGGCGACTGCCCGGTCAATCCGTTCAACGGGGGTCGGCCAGACTGTTGGCGAAACGGCCACAACGGAGGCGGGATTAACCGAATGTTAACGGCACGGCAAAACTGCCGCCGTTAAACCTTTTATTAACCAAATCGCAGCCGCCAGAGGGCCGCGAATCCAGTGCATAAAGGTTAAATTGAAATTGAAAGGTTAGTCAATGAAACAACTTCTGATTGCATGCGCTTTTTTTGGCTCTGCTGGATCGGCTCTGGCTGAAGTAGCGACGTCCCCGGACTGCGGCTACGTCAAGATCGCAAACTCGAACGCGTACTACCGGTCCGACAAGGCGTGTCCGGCGACAGCATCGAAAGGTTCGGCAACTGTTGAGAAGTCGGACTCGCCGGTTCTGGTGGCCGTCGTCATACCGAAGAAGCCAGAGCCGGAGGTGAAGCCGGAGCCAGAGGTCCAGCCTCAGCCAGAGGTGAAGCCGGAGCCAGAGGTCCAGCCTCAGCCAGAAGTGAAGCCGGAGCCAGAGGTTAAGCCTCAGCCAGAGGTGCAGCCTCAGCCGGAGGTGAAGCCTCAGCCGGAGGTTAAGCCTCAGCCAGAGGTGCAGCCTCAGCCAGAGGTGCAGCCTCAGCCAGAGGTGAAGCCTCAGCCAGAGGTTAAGCCTGAAAAGGAAAAGAAGGACGAAAAGAAAGAGAAGGACGAAAAGAAAGAGAAGAAAGAGAAGGAAGAGAAGAAAGAGAAGGAAGAGAAGAAAGAGAAAGAAGAGAAGGAAAAGGTCGACAACGGCGGCGGCAACGACGAGAAACACGTAGAATAAAGCGGGCCGGTCGCGGACAAAGCCGGGAAAGAGCCGGAAAATCCCTGACCCTTCCCTGACGGCAAAAAAAGCACGGCGCGCATCGGTGCGTCGTGCTTTTTCATTTGTATATCAATAACTTCAGCTTCTCGTGTCAGCGGAGGTTTGACAGGCCTCACGGGCGAGGCGCAGAGTGTGGGGATGGCAACTACCTCATCCAAAAGGAGAATCGCTATGCAGCATTTCCAGAGATCTTTGACACGCAGCCTGCTGGCTTCGGCCGGGCTAGTGGCGCTGGCGGGCCCGCTTGCCGCGGAGACGGTGAAGCTGACGCTGTTGGGCGTGGGCGACGTCTACAATTTCGAGGAAGAGGATGGACGCGGTGGCTTTGCCCGGCTGAATGCGGTGGCCAAGGCCGAGCGCGCGGCAAACCCGAATACGCTTTACCTGTTCAATGGCGACATGCTGTCGCCCTCGCTGATCTCCGGTTTCGACATGGGGCAGAACACCATCGATTTCACCAATCTGGTGCCGTTCGATCTGGCAGTTCCGGGCAACCACGAGTTCGACTTCGGGCCGGAAAACTTCATGGAGAAGATGAAGGCGTCGAAATATCCGTGGGCCGCGGTCAATATCACCAATGACGATGGCAGCCCGGTCGAAGGTCTGGGCGGCGTGATGGTCAAGGAGGTTGGCGGCCTGAAGGTGGCGCTGGTGCCGGTGGCGCAGGATACCTCGCCTGAGGTGGCATCGACCGGCAGTCTGAAGTTCCTGCCCACCGTCGATACCGGGATCGCCGCGGCCAAGGCAGCACGCGAGGCGGGGGCCGATATCGTGGTTGGCGTGGTGCAGACCAACATGGAGAACGACCGCGCGCTGATGGCGAGCCGGGCTTTCGACGTGATCCTGTCGGGCGACGATCATACCTATGCCACGGCTTATGACGGGGTGACGGCCTATGTGGAAACCAGCGTCGACGCGCAACTTCTGACGCCGATCGACCTGATGGTCGAGGTTGGCGAATCCGATGGCAAGCGCACGATCAGCTGGACGCCCGCCTTCCGGTTCATCGACACGGCGAATGTGACGCCTGACCCGGAGTCTGAGGCATTGGCCGACGGCTTCCGCGCCAAGATGGACGAGACGCTGAATGTCGAGATCGGCACGCTGGAGGCGCCGCTGGACAGCCGACGCAACGTGGTGCGGGCGACCGAGGCGACGATGGGCAATCTGATTGCCGATGCGATGCGCGACGCGACCGGGGCGGACATCGCCATCATGAACGGCGGCGGCATCCGGGGTGACACGACCTATGATGCGGGGCGGAAACTGACGCGGCGCGACATCCTGACGGAACTGCCGTTCGGGAACATGACAGTGGTGACCGAATTGCCGGGCAGCCAGGTTCTGCTGGCACTGGAGAACGGTGCGAGCCAGGTCGAGAAGGGGGCCGGGCGGTTCGCGCAGGTGTCGGGGCTGACCTACACCATTGACCCGTCGGCGGAACCGGGCGCGAGGGTGTCGGAAGTGATGGTCGGCGGCGCACCCCTGGAGGCCGACAAGGTCTATAAGGTGGCGGTCAACGATTACATCATCGGTGGTGGCGACGGCTACGACGCGCTGGGCGGCGGGCGGGTACTGACCGAAGGCTCGACCAGCCGGCTCGTGGCGAACGACGTGATGGATTACGTCGAAAAGCTGGGCACGGTGAATGTTGCCGCCGAAGGGAGGATCAAGATCCTCGGGCAGTGAAGCTTGGGGCCGCGTGAGGGTTGCTGATGCGCCTGAGCGCGGCCTTTTCCCGGTCCGGTCTGACATGCAACGACGGCCTGGCTGCGGGCTTGGCGCGGGCCGGTTGAGGGCCTATCTTCACCTCATGTGCGGGCGTTTCACCATAACCCATCCGAATGAGGCGCTGGCGGCGCTGTTTGGCGCGAGCCTTGGCAACGACCTGCCGATGGTGCCGAACTACAACGTTTGCCCGACAAACCCGGTGGCGGTCGTCACGTCGGAAGGCGGTGTGCGGCGGCTGAGGGCAATGCGCTGGGGGTTCATCCCGTCATGGTACAAGGCGCCGAACGACGGACCGCTGATCATCAATGCGCGGGCCGACACTGTGGCCACGAAGCCCGCTTTCCGCGATGCGGTGCGGTCGCGCCGCTGCATCGTGCCGGCGAGCGGGTTTTACGAATGGAGCACCGGCGAGAAGGGCGAGAAGCTGCCGTGGTATTTCACAAGGGAGGACGGCCTGCCGATGGCGCTGGCCGGGGTCTGGCAGCGCTGGCAGGATATCGAAACGGTCGCCATCGTTTCGACCGACGCGGGGCCGGTGATGGCGGGGCTGCATCACCGCGAGCCGGTGGTGCTTGAAGCGGCGGACTGGCCCCTGTGGCTGGGCGAAGCGGGGCATGGGGCGGCAGTCTTGATGAAGGCCGCGCCGGCGGGGGCGTTGACCCGCCCGACGCGCGTCTCGACGGCAGTGAACTCCAACCGGGCCAGCGGTGCGGAATTGATCGTGCCGATTGCCGCCTGAACCTGCACGGGCCAGCACCAGCAATTTCGGAACCCTCAGCGAAGTGAGCGGTTGTCTGGACTGGTGCTGTTCGTCTGGAAGGATGTGTTTTGCAGAAGTTTGACCCGAAAATCGTTCGTCTCGGGCCCCGTCCCGGCAATTTTCCCCAAAGTGCATTGCGCGACCCGTCCCGCCCGCTGGAGCTTTGGGGTGGGCTGGAATGCAGCCATGTGACGATCGCCGGCGAGACCCGCGATCAACTGTCGGAAACCGGCCACCTCGACCGTGAGGATGACCTTGACCGGATTGCCGAGCTTGGCATCCGCACCATCCGCTATCCGATCCTCTGGGCGCATTCGCTGCGCGAGGACGGCGTTTCGCTGCACAGCCATGCCCGCCGACTGGCACGCATGGACAGCCTCGGGATCACGCCAATCGTTGGGTTTCTGCATCATGGTTGCGGACCGGGCGGTATGCTGCCTACGGAACCCGGTTTCGTCGAGGGGCTGGCCGACTATGCCGAGCAGGTGGTGCGGCGGTTTCCCGGTCTGCGGCATTTTACGCCGATCAACGAGCCGGTGACCACAGCCCGGATTGCCTGCCTTTACGGCCATTGGGAGCCACACACCCGCGATACGCCAACCTTTCTACGGCACGTCGTGGCCTACGCCGAAGCGACGGCAGAGGTGATGCGGCGGATACGGGCGATCCGGCCTGATGCGATGCTGGTGCAGACTGAGGATGTCGGGCGCGTCTTTGCAACCGAGGCGCTGGCGCGGCAGGCGGCCTATGAGAACGAGCGGCGCTATCTTGGGTTTGATCTGTTGTGTGGCCGCGTCGGGCCGGGGCATCCGTTCTGGAACGAACTTCTGGCCGCCGGGATTGCGCCGGAGCGGCTTGCCGCGCTGGCCGATCAGCCTTGCCCGCCCGATGTGATCGGCATCGATCAATATCTGACCAGCGACCGCTTTCTGGACCACCGGCTGGAGCGCTATCCCGACGAGCCCGTCGGTGGCAACGGTCGGCAGAGCTATGTCGATGTGGCTGCGGTGCGCAACCGTGACCTTGACGATCATGTTGGGCTGCTCGCGCGCCTGCGCGAGTTGCACCAGCGTTACGGCCTGCCGATTGCCGTTACCGAGGTGCACAACGGCTGTACCCGCGAGGAGCAGTTGCGCTGGTTGATGGATGCGTGGAACGCTGGCCTTGCGGCAAGAGCGGAAGGCATCGTTCTGCGGGCGGTGACGATCTGGTCGCTGTTCGGGGCGATTGACTGGAATTCCATGCTGAACGCGAGGCGGGGCTTTTACGAAAGCGGCGCTTTCGACGTGCGGCATGATCCGCCGCATGAGACGGCCATCGGTGCCGCCGCACGCGCATTGACGCGCGACGGGCGGTTTGATCATCCCACGCTGGGACGACCGGGGTGGTGGCGCGCCGACGCGCCGGGCGGCGATGCCGGGCCGGCGCTGTTGGTCGATGGGCCAAGCGATCTGGTGGCCGATTTTGTGGCGTGCTGCGCCCGGCGACGCATCGACACAGTCGGGGCGGGCGATGCGGCGGCTGACGCGTTGGACATCTGGGGTCGCTTGACACTGGAGGAGACGGGCCGCGGCTACCGGTTTGCGTTCAACGACGGGGCAGAAAGCCCGTTGGAGATTTATGTCGAACCGGGAGCCGATCTCATCTGCGCCACGGATGCGGTGCTGGACATGGCGATTGACGGCCTGACCGGCCAGTTCAGCGCCGAGGGATTGGGACCGCATTGCCAATACAGGCTGGTACCGGTTGCCGCCGACACGCGTCGGGCGGAGCGTTCGGCGCGCCGCCGACGCTAACCCTTGCGCAGGGTCAGACGCGGACCCAGACGCCCTCGACCTTGACGGTCACCGGGTTGCCGCAGTGGAAGCGGTAATAGGTCAGCCCGGCCGTCTGCACCCGCATGGCCCGGGTGGTGTTGCAAAGATCGACCGCTGGCGGGAAGCGGGTGATCGCGTGCATATCCGGGCAAACCGGCTGTTGCGGCGAAACGATCATGTCCTTCATCGGCTTGCCGGTCCCGAAGGCGTTGGCCGGAATCCGGATCGGCTGCGCGCTGGGGTGCTTGCGCACGAAATCTTCGTCGAGATGGATCTTGTCGATCCATTGTACGCGCACGATGGCACCCGAGGCGGTGCGGATTTCGTCACGCACGCGGAGCGCCTCGATCGGCAGGTCGCCGAAGGATGTTCCGACGCGGCATTGCGCCCCGAAACCGGGCAGGGTCCAGTTGACTTCACTTTCGGCGGTCGTTGCGTCATCAGCCTCGTCAGAGGAAACGGCATTCAGGACGGATTGGAGGATGGCGTTTTCAATGGTGGATACGGCGCTGAGGAGCGTTTTCATGGCAGGTCTTTCAAAATTGCGTTCTGGCAAGGTTCGGTAAAGAAGCAGTCGGTGCCGACGTGAAAATGCATGTCGGTCACCGTTAACGTACGTTCATCATCGATTCGATTTAAGCTGTCTGTTTAGACAGGTTGTGTGCCGCGATGGTGAACAGTTGGCCGCGACTTCGACAATTGTGAACGGTTCGGAGCCGTCCAGAGCGCTCGATAACGTGGCTAACCGGCTGCGCACAACCTTAAGAAGAATTGATGCAAATCAATAACCTGCACTGATTCTTCGGTATAGTCTTGTCGAACCGCCGGATGGCGTCTGACCGGTCCCGCCGCATGAGAGTGCAGCGCAGGAGTCCGGATTTCCGACCGGAAGCTGGAGGATTGGATGCGGTTGACCTATGCCCACGCCCGGTCTGCGATTGACTGTCTGACCGCGTTGAACGCCTCGGCTGACGGGCTTTCAGCGGCTGAGGCGACGCGCCGGTTGGCGGAGCATGGACCGAACCGTCTGGCCGAGGTGCAGGGGCGTGGACCGATCCTGCGGTTTCTGGCGCAGTTCAACAACGTGCTGATCTACGTGCTGCTCGGCGCGGCGGCGGTGACCGCGGGGTTGCAGCATTGGGTCGATACCGGGGTAATTCTGGCCGTCGTGCTGGCGAATGCGGTGATCGGGTTCGTGCAGGAGGGCAAGGCCGAGGCGGCGATGACCGCGATCCGGCAGATGCTTGCGCCCCATGCGGCGGTGCTGCGCGACGGCGTCCGGACCTCCATCGACGGTGTCGATCTGGTGCCGGGCGATGTCGTGCTGCTGGAAGCGGGCGACAAGGTGCCGGCCGATCTGCGCTTGCTGGAGGCGCGGGGCCTTGCGGCGCAGGAGGCGATCCTGACGGGTGAATCCGTGCCGGTGGACAAGGCCGCAGACCCGGTTGCGGCAGAGGCCGCGCTTGGTGACCGCCGGTCGATGCTGTGGTCAGGCACGCTAATCACCCAAGGCACGGCAAAGGGTCTGGTTTTGGCGACCGGGGCTGAGACCGAGATCGGCCGCATCGGTGGGTTGTTGGCCGGCGTCGAGCAACTGACCACCCCGATGGTCGCGCAGATGGATCATTTCGCGCGCTGGCTATCGTTCCTGATTTTGCTCTGCGCCGGGCTGTTGCTGGTTTACGGGTATTACGTCGGCCACATGCCGTTTGCCGAGCTGTTCATGACGGTGGTCGGCGTCGCGGTGGCGGCGATCCCCGAAGGCTTGCCCGCGGTGATGACGATCACGCTGGCCATCGGGGTGCAGGCGATGTCGCGGCGCAACGCGATTGTCCGGCGCCTGCCGGCGATCGAGGCGATCGGCTCGGTCTCGGTGATCTGCACCGACAAGACCGGAACGCTGACCCGCAACGAGATGGTGGTGGTGGCGGCAGAGACGGCGGAGGGAAGCTTTTCGGTGTCTGGCGACGGCTATGCGCCCGAAGGCGAGGTCACGCCGCAGGGCGCGCTTGGCCCGCTCGCCCTTGCTGCCGCGCTGTGCAACGACGCGAGGCTGCACCGCAGTGATGGCAGTTGGACAGCAGAAGGTGACCCGATGGAGGGTGCCCTGCTGGCCTTTGCGGGAAAGGTGGGTGTCGCGCAGGCGGCAAGGCGCCTGGACGCCATCCCCTTCGACAGCCGCCACCGTTTCATGGCGGTGTTGACGGATGGGGGAACCGGGCGGCGGGTGCATGTGAAGGGAGCCCCGGAACGCGTGCTGCTGATGTGTGCCGGGATCGACTTGCAGCACTGGCACGACCGGGCAGAGGCGTTGGCACGGCAGGGGCTGCGGGTGCTGGCGCTGGCCGAGCGGGCTGAGACGGGGGATCGCATCGACCCGGCGACGATCGAAGGCGGGCTGCGCTTTCTTGGCCTTGTGGGCCTGATTGACCCGCCCCGTCCCGAGGCGGTTGCCGCCGTAGCCGAATGTCGGGCGGCAGGGATCGGGGTCAAGATGATCACCGGCGACCATGCCGGCACGGCGGTCGCCATCGCCCGTGCGATCGGGCTGGAGAACCCCGAACGGGTATTGACGGGCCATGACCTCGACAAGCTGGACGACGCGCAACTGGCGCTTGAGGTGATCGGGACCAGCGTTTTTGCTCGCACGAGCCCGGAACACAAGCTGCGGCTGGTGACAGCGCTGCAGTCGCACGGACTGTCAGTTGCGATGACCGGCGACGGGGTCAACGATGCGCCGGCGCTTAAGCGTGCGGATGCTGGTATCGCGATGGGCCTGAAAGGATCGGAGGCCGCAAAGGAAGCCGCCGACCTGGTGCTTGCCGACGACAACTTCGCATCGATTGCCGCAGCCGTGCGCGAGGGGCGGACGGTCTATGACAACCTCAAGAAGGTGATCAGCTGGACGCTGCCAACCAATGCGGGGGAGTCACTGGTCATCGTTCTGGCCTTGCTTCTGGGCCTTGCCCTGCCGATAACGGCGGTTCAGATTCTATGGATCAACCTTATCACGGCAATCACGCTGGGCCTTGCGCTGGCGTTCGAGCCGACCGAGGCAGGCACCATGTCCCGTCCGCCGCGCCCGCGCCATGCGCCGATCCTGTCGGGCGATCTGGTCTGGCATGTCGTGCTGGTGGCTACCCTGTTCTCGGCGGCGGTGTTCGGTATCTTCACCTATGCCATCGACCGGGGCTATCCGTTGGCGCTCGCCCAGACGCTGGCGTTGAACATGCTGGTGGTGCTTGAAATCTTCCACCTGTTCTTCATCCGCAACATTCACAGCACGTCACTGACATGGGCCGCCGCCAAGGGAACGCGTGTGGTCTGGACTGTGGTCATCCTCATCACCGCGGCGCAGTTTGCGGCGACCTATCTGCCGCCGTTTCAGGCCGTGCTGGGAACCGAACCGGTGACCTTGACCGATGGGGTGCTGATCATCGGGATCGGTGTGGCCTTCTTTGCGCTGATCGAGATCGAGAAGCAGATCAGACTGGGGTTGAGGGCATGACGCGACCTGTCAAAAAGACATCCCGGCCAGCGGCGTCGCCGGAAATCGCCTCTGTCGAGCCGGTGCCAGTGATTGGCCCTGCGCCAGACGAGCCTTCAAGCCATCCGGAGCGCGACTTTGATCGTGCCGCCCGTGGCGCGCTTGCGCGTCTGAGCGGTGGGGTCTCGCTGCACGCCTTCATTGAAGCCTGGAGCGATTGGGCGCAGCATCTGGCGCGGTCGCCGGGAAGACAGCTGGAACTGGCTGAACACGCCCAGCAAAACCTTGTCAAACTGGCGGCGCTTTGGGGCGGTGGGGCCAGTCCTGCGCCCTTTGCGCCAAAACCCTTCGACCGGCGGTTTGCCGATCCGGGCTGGAACAGACAGCCGTTCCTGATGTGGCAGCAGGGGTTTCTTGCAGTTCAGGATTGGTGGGACCACGCGACCGAACCGATGCGCGGGCTGGAGCCGGAGGACGCCGAGCGCACCCGGTTTCTGGCGCGGCAGACGCTGGACGTGCTGTCACCCTCGAACTCGCCACTGCTGAACCCAGAGATAATCGCCGAAACCTTTCGGACTGGCGGTCACAACCTGAGCGAGGGTGCCGCGAATTTTCTGGCAGACGCGATCACCACGGCGACAAACCGGCGCGTGCCGCCGCCCGAGGGTTGCCGGGTCGGGACGGACCTTGCCTGCACGCCGGGGCAGGTGGTCTATCGCAACGACCTGATGGAGTTGATCCAGTATGCGCCACAGACGCCGCAGGTGCAGGCGCGCCCGGTCCTGATCGTTCCGGCGTGGATCATGAAGTATTACATCCTCGACCTTTCGCCCAAAAACTCGATGGTGCGTCATCTGGTCGGGCAGGGTTTCACGGTCTTCATGATTTCGTGGATCAACCCGACATCGCGGCACCGCGACCTGTCGCTGGAGGACTACCGAAAGCTTGGCGTTCTGGCGGCGCTGGATGCGGTGGCCACCATTGTACCGGACACGCCGGTTCATGCCGTGGGCTACTGTCTGGGCGGCACGATTCTGGCGATTGCGGCCGCGACCATGGCGCGCGACCGGGACGAGCGGCTGGCCTCGGTGACGCTGATGGCGGCACAGGTGGATTTCGCCGAGGCGGGAGAGTTGCTGCTGTTCCTCGACGAAAGCCAGATCGCCTTTCTGGAAGACCTGATGTGGGAGCAGGGCTACCTTGATCGTCCGCAGATGGCGCGGGCCTTTGCCGCCATCCGGGCGGAGGATCTGATCTGGACCCGCGCGGTGCAGCGGTATTTCCTTGGGCGCGAGGATGTGCCGACCGATCTTGGTGTCTGGCTTTCCGACACCACGCGGATGCCGGCGACGATGCATTCGCAATACCTGCGCGGTCTGTTTCTGGAAAACCGGCTGACGGCTGGGCGTTTTGCGGTGGAGGGACGGGTGATCGCACTGAAGGACCTGTCGGTGCCGCTGTTCGTGGTCGGAACCGAGACCGACCACATCGCGCCCTGGCGGTCGGTCTACAAGACCCAGCTTTTCACCGATTGCGACCTGACCTTCGTGTTGACCAAGGGCGGCCACAACACCGGCATCCTGAGTGAGCCGGGGCATAAGGGCCGACATTACCGCATTTCACACCGGCCGGCAGGGGCGCTTTATCAGGGGCCGGACGCCTGGTTGGCCCAGACCGAAGCGCAGCCGGGGTCTTGGTGGACGGAGTGGTTTCATTGGCTGGCGGCACAGGGGGGTGGGTTTGTCGCGCCACCGTCGATGGGTGCCGCAAGCCATGGGCTTCGCCCGCTTGGCGATGCGCCTGGCAGCTATGTCCTGCAGGTGTGACAGGGCACGGAGCTGAAAAGTCCGTTCGCCATGTTCAGCAGCTTGGGGTGCAGAAGCTTTCGCGCAGGGCGGCAATGACCGGGACGATATCCTCCCGATCAAGCGCATAGGTGACGTGTTTGCCATGCCGCGACGGGCGGACGAAGCCCTCGGCCCTGAGCCGCATCAGTTGCTGCGAGACGTTGGCCTGAGGCTCGTGCAGGGCGGCGGACAATTCGCCGACGTTCATCTCGCCGTCGATCAGGTGACACAGGATGCGCAGCCGACCAGCATGGGACAGCGCCTTGAGAACGGCGACGGCCCGTTCCGCCGATTGGGGATCGTGCAGCGAGAATTCTTCGGTCATGGCAATCAGTCGAAAGCGCAGCCCGACTTCACGCCGAACGCCTTGAACAGGCGCGCTGCCGGGCAGAAGCCGGTGAACGACGACTGGATCAGGTTGAGGCCGATGAACACGGTGAACCATACGAAAAGCGGCGAGACGAAGGTGGTCAGCAACACGCTGAGCAGCACCATGCAGCCGGCAAAGAGCATTACGGAGCGGTCGAGGGTCATGTCGTTTCCTTTGCTTGGGTAGAGGTCGGTTGGGTAGGGATCAGGCGCAGGGGTGCGCCCGGGTCAGGTGCGGAACACCCGGTAGATTGCCGGAATGACGAGAACGGTAAGCAGCGTCGAGGTCATCAGCCCGAACAGAAGCGCGATCGCCAGCCCCTGGAAGATCGGGTCTGCAAGGATCACCACGGCCCCGATCATGGCGGCCACGGCGGTGAGGAAGATCGGCTTGAAGCGGATCGTCCCGGCACGGATCAGGCTTTCCACGGTCACCGCCCCCTCGCCCCGGATGAAGTCGACGAGGAGGATCGAGTTGCGCACGATGATTCCGGCCAGCGCGATGAACCCGATCATCGAGGTGGCCGAAAACGGCGCGTCGAACAGCCAGTGCCCGGCCATGATGCCAAGGAAGGTCAGCGGGATGGGCGTCAGGATGACCAGCGGCAGCTTGAACGACCCGAACTGCGCCACGACCAGAATGTAGATACCGAGGAGAGCCACACCGAAGGCCGCCCCCATGTCACGGAAGGTGACCCAGGTGACTTCCCATTCGCCGTCCCAGAGCAGGGTTGTCTGGGTCTCGTCCTCGGGCTGGCCGTTCAGCCGGATCGTGGGCGCCCCTTCGACGCCGTTCAGGGCTTCGGCCACGGCGAGCATGCCGTAGAGCGGGGCTTCGAAGTCTCCCGCAAGTTCGGCCTGAACCATCTCGGCGGCGCGGCCGTTGTGGCGGAAGATCGGGAAAGAGGCGCGCTCCTCTGCGACCCTGACCACATCGCCCAGTTCCACCACCCCGCGCGCGCCCGGCAGAGTGTTGGCCGGGATCGGCGTGGTGAGAAAGCGTTCGTCCAGCACCCGGTCGCCCTTGGCCCGTTGCAGGACCAGCGGGATCGGATAGCGTCCGTCGCCACGGTGCGAATAGCCCACCGTGCGACCGCCGTTCAGAAGCGCGATGGTGTCGAACACGTCCTGTTCCTGGACGCCGAAGAACTCCATGTCGTCGCTGGAGATCGTCGCCCGCATCCGCCGCGCCGGATCGCCGTAGCTGTTGTCGACATCGACGATGAAGGGCACCGAGCGGAACGCTGCCTCGACCTTGGCGGCCGCTTCGCGGCGCGCTTCGGGCGTGGGGCCGTAGATCTCGGCCAGCAGCGTGGCAATGACCGGCGGGCCGGGGGGCGGCTCGACCACCTTGAGCGAGGTGTTGGGAGGCACCGCGACCGCCTTGATCCGCTCGCGGATGTCGAGTGCGATGGCGTGGCTGGACCTCTCGCGCGCTTCTTTCGGCGTAAGGTTGATCGCAACCTCACCGAGATGCGGTTCCTGGCGCAGGTAGCTGTGGCGCACGAGGCCGTTGAAGTTGAACGGCGCTGACGTTGCCGCGTGGGTTTGCACCGACGTCACTTCCGGCAGGGCCAGCACGATTGCCGCGACATCCTGCGCGACCCTGTCTGTCGCCTCGGTCGACGCGCCTTCGGGCAGGTCGATCATCACCGACAGTTCTGACTTGTTGTCGAACGGCAGCAGCTTGACCGTGACGTCCTTGGTGTAAAGGAGGCCGAGCGATCCGAACGAGAGCGCCGCGGTGATCAAGAGGAAGGCGAGGCTGCGCCCTTTCGAGGCGAGGATCGGTCGGGCAGTCGCTGCATAGGCCCGTTCCATGAACCCGCCATGCTTGGTGTCATGCCCGCCCATCACATCATCATGGGCATGGGCCGACATGTCGGCCTTGCCCGCGATCTTGACCATGAGCCAAGGCGTGATCACGACCGCGACGAAGAAGGAAAAGATCATCGCTGCGCTGGCATTGGCCGGGATCGGCGACATGTAGGGCCCCATCAGGCCCGAGACGAACAGCATCGGCAAGAGGGCGGCGACAACCGTCAGGGTGGCGACGATGGTGGGGTTGCCGACCTCGGCCACGGCGTCAATTGCCGCAGTGGTGCGGTCGCGCCCGTCGCGCATCGCCCAGTGGCGGGCGATGTTCTCGATCACCACGATGGCGTCATCGACCAGAATGCCGATGGAGAAGATCAGCGCGAAAAGGCTGACCCGGTTCAGCGTGTAGCCCATGATCCAGGCCGCAAAGAGGGTCAGCAGGATGGTGACGGGAATGACGATGGCGACCACGATGGATTCGCGCCAGCCGATGGCCAGTAGCACCAGCCCGATGATCGACACGGTGGCAAGGCCAAGGTGGAACAGCAGTTCATTGGCCTTTTCGTTGGCGGTTTCGCCGTAGTCGCGGGTGATTGTCAGCTCGACGCTGTCGGGGATCACGCTGCCATGCAGGCTTTCGATCCGGTGCAGCGCGGCCTCGGCGACCACCACCGCGTTTGCGCCCGCCCGCTTGGCCACGGCCAGCGTGACGGCAGGGCTGCGCAGGACGGTGCCGTCTTCGGCCCGCGTCAGATGCGACACGATCCGATCCGTGGTGTCGGGCACGTAGGACACCTCGGCCACGTCAGCGACATAGACGGGCCGCCCGTCGCGGGTTGTCAGCAGCAGGTTGGCAATCTCGGCCGGAGCGGTCAGGGTTTCGCCGGCAACCAGATCAACCTGCTCGCCGCCGTCGCGCAGTTTGCCGGTGTTGAGGGTGCGGTTGGCCTGATCGACCTTGCCGGCCAGTTGCTGCAGGGTGACGCCGTAAAGCGCCAGACGGTCCGGATCAGGGGCGATGCGGATCGCCTCGGTGGCTTCGCCGACGAGGTAGGTCAGGCCGACATCTTCGGTCTTGGCGACCTCGGCTTGCAGGGCGCGTGCGATGCGGGTCAGGTCGTTGGATGCAAGGTCGCCGCCGGGTTTGGCCGACAGGGTGACGGTCAGGATCGCCACGTCATCGATACCGCGCCCGACGATCAGCGGTTCGGGAATGCCGACGGGGATGCGGTCGAGATTGGCGCGGACCTTGTCATGCACACGCAGGATCGCGTCCTCGGCGCTGGTGCCGACCTTGAAGCGCGCCATCACCAGGACCGCGTCGTCACGGCTGTTGGAGTAGACATGCTCGACGTCGTTGATGCCCTTGACGATCACTTCGAGGGGTTCGGTGACCAGTTTCACCGCGTCTTCGGCCTTCAGCCCCTGTGCCTGTACATGGATGTCGACCATCGGCACGGAAATCTGCGGTTCTTCCTCGCGGGGGAGGGCGCCAAGCGCGACCAGACCCGCCGCCAGCGCCGCGAGGATGAAGAGCGGTGTCAGGGACGACGCGATAAAGGCCTTGGTGAGCGCGCCCGCCATGCCAAGCGGGCCGGGCTTGAAATCACTCATGTCCTGCCTCCGGCGCAGGGTCGATGACAACACGGTCGCCCGCAGCCAGACCGGACAGGATTTCGACCATCTCGCCGGTTTCGGTTTCGGACCGTTGGCCCGGCACCACGGCACGCAGGACCGGGCCGGAAGAAGTTTCGACCTGAACGAAGTCGAGGCCCGAACGCGAGATCACCGCGCTGGATGGGACCATCAATGCCTGGCGTTCGGCCATCGGCAGGCGGACGAGGACGCGGGCGTCGACAAAGCGGTCGGACGCGCCCTCGACCTCGACATCGGCAACGACACGGCCGTTTTCGACCAGAGGATAGACCTTGACCAACTGGCCTTCTTGCGGACCGGAGGCCGCATCGATGCGGATGGTGGCACCCTCTTGCAGCATGTCGGCGTGGCGTTCCGGAACGGCAAGCCGCAGGAAGGTGCCACCGACGCTGATCAGCGCCACAGGTTCGCCCGGCATCAGCACGGCCCCCTTTGAGACTGGAACATCAAGGACGCGCCCCGCTGCGGGAGCCAGCACCTGACCTTCGTTCTGGCTTTGCCGGATGAGTTCGGCCTGCGCGTCGACGGTGGCGATCTGGCCTTTCAGAACCTCGACCTGGGTGCGCAGCGCGTCCAGCCGCTGAACCGTGCTTACGCCCTGTTTCAGCAACTGCTCGCCACGGCCAAGTTCCACTTCGGCATTGCCAAGCTGGGCCGACAAGGAGGCTTTCTGCGATTGCAGGGCGCTGATCTGGAAATCGAGCTTGTCGTCGATCAGCGTGGCGATCGGCTGCCCTTCCGTGACGACATCACCTTCGGTCACAGTCAGTTCGACCAGCGTTCCACCGATGCGTGCCCGCGCCGGCACACGGTCGCGCGACTCGATCCGGCCATAGACGGCCTTCCAGTCCGTGGTCTGAACGGGCGAGAGGGTCAGGGTTTCGGCGGTGATCGGTTGGCCTGCGACGAGCAGGCCCAGCAGCAACAATGAGGCGCGATTCATCGGTGTCTCCATATGATCATATAATAATATGTGAATATAAAACAAAGATCAAGTGCGCTTCGGGTCGAATTTCTGGTGCCTCGGCGAACGGTTACCTTGGCGCAGAGTTGTCGGGGCCGGGCCGGTTGCAGACGGCCCCGACAGTGCCGCGGTCAGACCGCCGCGACGGCCTGTTCCAGCAAGGCGCGGACTTGGCCCGCCACTGCGGTAAGCTCTGCGTTCTCGATGGCTTGCATCGAGGCGACCGGGTCGATGGCGCTGACTTCGACGCCGCCTGCGACCTCACGGAGAATGACGTTGCAGGGCAGCATCGCCCCCACCCGAGGTTCCATCCCGATCGCCTTGTAGGCCATACCGGGATTGCAGGCGCCAAGGATGCGGTAGCCCGGCATCGCAAGGTCCAGCTTTTTCTTCATCGTCGCGGCAACGTCGATTTCGGTCAGGACACCGAACCCTTGCGCCGCCAAGGCAGTGCGTGTCCGTGCATCGGCCTCGTCCAGCGTGATGCCGTCGATCTGGCGATTGATTGTGTAGCCCATGGTGCGATCCTTTCGAAAACTGCGGTGTGGTTGTTTCATTTGCCTCGGCGATCTGCCTTTGGCACGGTCACCCGGTGCGTCGGTGCGCATGCTGCCCCAGATCAGGGCTGGCGCAGCGTCCTGTCAGTTTGCACCAGCCTTCGAACTGCGAGACGAATATCTGGCCGGAGAGATGGGTCAGAAAATCCGAACGGCGCAATCTGTCCATCACCGGCCCCTTCACTTCGGACAGATGCAGGGTGACGCCCATGTCGCGCAGGCGGTGGACAAGCGATTCCAATGTTTCCAACGCGCTGAGGTCGATTTCGTTCACGGCGGAACACATCAGGATGACGTGGCGCAGCGACGTGTCGCCGGTGACGCGGGCCAAAACAAGGTCTTCGAGGTAGCGCGTGTTGGCGAAATAAAGGCTTTCGTCGATCCGAAGGCTGAGGACAGCCGGGTCCGTCTCGACCGTGAAGCGGGTGATGTTGCGGAAGTGTTGGGTGCCTGGGACCAACCCCACTTCGGCCACATGCGGGCGCGACGTGCGGTAGAGGTGCAGCAGAAGCGACACCAGCACACCTGCCGTGACGCCGGCCTCGATCCCCACGCCGAGGGTGACGGCCATCGTCGCGGCAACGGCTGCGAAGTCGGCGCGGGAGTAGACCCAACTGCGTTTCAGGATCGACAGATCGACGAGGCTGAGAACGGCGACAACGATGGTTGCGGCCAGCGTCGCCTTCGGCAGAAGGGCGATCAGCGGTGTCAGGAACAGAGCCGCGAGCGCAAGGCCGACAGCGGTAAAGGCACCCGCAGCCGGGGTTTCGGCGCCTGCGTCGAAATTGACGACCGAGCGTGCAAAGCCCCCGGTGACCGGAAAGCCCCCGGTAAACGATGCCCCGATATTGGCCGCACCAAGGGCGACGAGTTCCTGATCGGGTTCGATGCGTTGGCGGCGCTTTGCCGCAAGCGTCTGGCCGACGGAGACCGATTCAACGAAACCGATCAGCGAGATCAGCGCGGCGGGCAGCAGAAGGTCTTGGATCAGGGTCAGGTCGAAACCGGGCAGGGTGAAGGGAGGCAGGCTTTGCGGCACCACGCCAACCACGGCGACGCCGACCCGGTCCAGCCCGAGCCACCACACGGCCAGCGTCGATCCGGCAATGGCGACGACCGGGCCGGCCTTGGCCAGCATGTCGGCTGGGCGCGCTGCAAGGCCCGTTCGACGCAGTAGAGGCTTGAGGCCGAGCCGCACCCAATAGAGGAACACAAGGCTGGTGGCCCCGATTGCCAGTGTCGGACCGTTTATCCGTGCGGCTTGCTCGGCAAGTGACGCAAGCTGCGGCACGAGCCCGTGGCCTTCCGCGCGCAGCCCCACTAGCGGGCCGATCTGGCTGGCTGCAATCAGGATGCCTGACGCCGTGATGAAGCCGGAGGCAACCGGATGCGACAGGAAATTCGCCAGAAAGCCCAGCCGCAGCACGCCCATCAGCAAAAGCATCAGCCCCGAAAGGAAGGCCAGCGTAAGTGCGGCGACCGCGTATCCGGCAGTTCCCGCCTCGGCCACCTGGCCGATGGTGGCGGCTGTCATCAGCGAGACCACGGCGACCGGACCGACCGCAAGGACACGCGACGTGCCGAACACGGAATACAGGAGGATCGGCACCACTGAGGCGTAGAGGCCCGCTTCGGGCGGAAGCCCCGCGAGCAGGGCATAGGCCAGGGACTGCGGGATCAGCATGATGGTCACGATCACGGCGGCCAGAAGATCGTTTTCAAGCGTCGCCCGGCCATAGCCGCGCGCCCAGCCGACGATTGGAAACCAACGCTCCAGTGGATTGCCGTGTTTGCGGTTCATCTGTCGTCCTTCGCTGCGCGGCCCATATATATTCATAAAGACGAATATAACAAGGGACGAAGGATGACAACCAGAACATGCCCGAGAAAGGCACGGGCGGCCTGACATCGCGGTCGTGGAGGGAATGGCGAAAAGCGGGCTCGGCGGCTTCACGCCATCGGGGCGGTCAGCGGAACCGGGTCGGGCAGTTCGAGAACCTTCTGCGGAAGGATTTGGTGAAGCTGCCGCGCGAGTTGAAGCCGGTAGCGATTGCCACGTCGAGCATTGACATGTCGGTTTCCGCCAGAAGATCACGCGCCTGTTCAAGGCGCAGGCCAAGGTAAAAGCTTTTCGGCGTCTCGCCTGTCACGGACTTGAAGGTGCGCTCAAGATGTCTGGTGGACTTGCCGAAGATGGCGGCCAGTTCACCCTGTCCCAAGGGCGTGGCGATATTGGCCTGCATGGCCGCGATGACGCGGGCGATGCCGTGGTTGCGCACGCCCATCGGCGCGCCGAATACGCGCTTTTGCAACGTTCCGGCGTCGCGGCGGCGGCTATGCAGGCACATTTCGGCAACCGCATCGGCCAGCTTCTGGCCGTGGTCTTCGGCGATCAGCGCCAGCATCATGTCGACCCCGGCCTCGCCCCCGGCACAGGAAAAATGGCGGCGGCCGAGGACGTAGATCTGTTGCAGCGGCTCCATGTCGAAAAGTTCGCGGAATGCGGCCTGATTTTCCCAGTGGACGGTGGTGGCGTCGCCATCAAGGAGACCGGCGCGGGCCAGGGTGTAGGCCCCGGTGCAGACCGCGCCGAGAGTTCCGCCGTGGCGCGAATGGTCGCGCAGCCAGGTCAGGGCCTTGCGGTCGGCAGCCTGCGTGGCGTCGGTTCCCGAGCAGACGATGACGGTCGTGTCGCGCCCTACGGGCTGCAGCCCCTGATCGGCCTCGATGCGGATGCCGGCCGAGCTTTCGGTGGGCTGGCCGTCAAGGCTGACCACGCGCCAGCGGTAGAGCGGGCGCTGAGTCAACTGGTTCGCGATGCGCAGCGGATCGACGGCGGAGCTGAACGCAAGCAGGGTGAAGCGCGGCAGCGTCAGGAAGGCGAACTCGCGGGTTCGGACCGCCCCGGTCAGCGGGACATGTGCCACGCCGCGCGGGATGACGGCATTGGCGGTGGCAAAGCTGTCGCGCGGAGATTGGTGTGTCATGGCAGAACCCGCTGTACCCGTGTGATGATCTGCCGCCAGAGGCGGAGGGCCAGCGCGACCTGCAATGGCACCGCCTTGATCTGCGCCCGGCTAAGGCCACCTGATCCTAGGAGTATGTGGCTCATTCTAACCCTCTCGTTCATGTGGTCAGCGGCAAGCGGGGAAAGGCGCCCGACGAAGAAGGCCAAGCTTGGGTCAGGCTTCGGCGACAAGGTGACCATCTTTAGGCTCCCACCAAGCGAATAGCTGCTGGCCGACGTCGAGCGGCAGGTCGGCGAGTTCGTCATGCCCCTTTTGCACGCGGATTTCCTGTCCTTGCGCCGTTTCCAGATAGACCGTGGCTGTTGCGCCGACGAATTCCTCGCCCACCACCCGCACCGGGACCACGTTCACCGAGCGCTGGGGGGCGGCCACGCTGAGGTGCGTCTTTGTATCGAGAACGGTCACGGTGGCGGCCATCCCTGCACTGGGAAGGGCATCCTCGGCGCCAAGCATGAGCGCCCCCGCAGGTGTCTCCAACTCCATCTGACCTGCGGCGCCCTGGCGGACCTTGCCGCTGAACAGGTTTGACGAGCCAAGGAAATCGGCGACAAAGCGGGTGCGGGGAGTACGGTAGATCTGCTGCGGCGTGCCGATCTGTTCGATCACACCGCGGCTCATGATCACCACGCGGTCGGCCATTGAAAACGCCTCGGACTGGCTGTGGGTGACGTAGACGAAGGTGATCCCCGTCTCGCGCTGAAGGTTCTTCAGGACCGACTGCATCCGCACCTTGAGGGCAGCGTCGAGCGCCGAAAGCGGTTCGTCCAACAGCAGGATTTCCGGCTCCACCACAAGCGACCGTGCCAGCGCCACGCGCTGCCGCTGGCCGCCCGAAAGCTGCGCGATGTTGCGCTCGGCGAACTCGGTGATCTGCATGCGGTCCAGCCATTGTTCAGCCCGACGCC
>LNFM01005164.1_pt1 | contig 35540 bp, 37 predicted proteins | sample 596031 | NCBI WGS metagenome assembly LNFM01 (sample SAMN04254537, study PRJNA301005) | activated carbon metagenome | isolation source: dual media filters at the Ann Arbor, Michigan drinking water treatment plant | place: USA: Ann Arbor
GCGATGAAAGAGGCAGGCTGATGGACATCCGCGCCGCGGAAATTTCCGCGATCCTCAAGGACCAGATCAAGAATTTCGGCCAGGAGGCTGAGGTCACCGAAGTCGGACAGGTGCTGTCCGTGGGCGACGGCATCGCCCGCGTCTATGGCCTCGACAACGTCCAGGCCGGTGAAATGGTCGAGTTCGAGAACGGCACCCGCGGCATGGCGCTGAATCTTGAAACCGACAATGTCGGCATCGTGATCTTCGGCGCTGATCGCGAGATCAAGGAAGGGCAGACCGTCAAGCGCACCCGCGCCATCGTCGATACGCCCGTCGGCAAGGGCCTGCTCGGCCGCGTCGTCGACGCGCTCGGCAATCCGATCGACGGTAAGGGCCCGATCCAGTCCGACAAGCGCATGCGGGTCGACGTCAAGGCGCCCGGCATCATTCCGCGTAAGTCGGTCAACGAGCCGATGGCGACCGGCCTGAAGGCGATCGACGCGTTGATTCCGATCGGCCGTGGCCAGCGCGAGCTGATCATCGGCGACCGTCAGACCGGCAAGACCGCGATCGCGCTCGACACCATCCTGAACCAGAAGCCGCTCAACGCGCAGCCGGACGAGAACCTCAAGCTGTATTGCGTCTATGTCGCGATCGGCCAGAAGCGTTCGACCGTCGCCCAGTTCGTCAAGGTGCTGGAAGAGCAGGGCGCGCTGGAATACTCGATCATCGTCGCCGCCACCGCGTCCGATCCGGCGCCGATGCAGTACATCGCGCCGTTCACCGGCTGCACCATGGGTGAATATTTCCGCGACAACGGCATGCACGCCGTCATCATCTACGACGACTTGTCAAAGCAGGCCGTGGCGTACCGCCAGATGTCGCTGCTGTTGCGCCGTCCGCCGGGCCGTGAAGCCTATCCGGGCGACGTGTTCTACCTGCATTCGCGCCTGCTCGAGCGCGCCGCCAAGCTCAACAAGGATCAGGGCTCGGGTTCTCTCACCGCGTTGCCGGTCATTGAAACCCAGGCCAACGACGTCTCGGCCTACATCCCGACCAACGTCATCTCGATTACCGACGGCCAGATATTCCTGGAAACCGACCTGTTCTTCCAGGGCATCCGCCCGGCGGTCAATGTCGGCCTGTCGGTGTCGCGCGTCGGTTCCTCGGCGCAGACCAAGGCGATGAAGAAGGTCGCCGGCAAGATCAAGGGTGAGCTGGCGCAGTACCGCGAAATGGCGGCGTTCGCGCAATTCGGCTCCGACCTCGACGCCTCGACGCAGCGCCTGCTCAATCGCGGCTCGCGGCTGACCGAACTCCTGAAGCAGCCGCAGTTCTCGCCGCTGAAGATGGAAGAACAGGTGTGCGTGATCTGGGCCGGCACCAACGGCTATCTCGATGCGCTTCCGGTCAACAAGGTGCGCGCCTTCGAGGACGGCCTGCTGTCGCTGCTGCGCGGCAAGAACGTCGATATTCTCAACGGCATTCGCGACAGCCGCGATCTTTCCGACGATCTCGCTGGCAAGCTGAAGAGCGCGGTCGAAGGCTTTGCCAAGACCTTTGTTTGATTCATACCGTCATGGCCGGGCTTGTCCCGGCCATCCACGTCCTTGGACGTGGCGGAAAAGATAAGACGTGGATGCCCGGCACAAGGCCGGGCATGACGAAGCAGGGGTTAGCGGCCGGTTTGAAAAGCAGGTCGCCAGGGTGAACTGAGAATGGCTTCACTGAAAGACATGCGGGTCCGCATCGCCTCGACCAAGGCGACGCAGAAGATCACCAAGGCGATGCAGATGGTCGCCGCCTCGAAGTTGCGTCGCGCGCAGAACGCCGCCGAGGCGGCGCGGCCCTATGCCGAGAAGATGGATGCGGTGATTTCCAGCATCGCCTCCGCCGCCGCAGGCTCTCCCGGCGCGCCCGCGCTGCTGGCCGGCACCGGCAGGGACCAGGTTCATTTGTTCCTGGTCTGCACCGGCGAGCGCGGGCTGTCCGGCGCCTTCAACTCGTCGATCGTGCGGCTGGCCCGCGAGCGCGCGCTGTCGCTGATCGCCCAGGGCAAGGAGGTCAAGTTCTTCTGCGTCGGCCGCAAGGGCTACGAGCAGCTGCGCCGCACCTTTGACCGGCAGATTGTGGAGCACATCGAACTGCGTTCGGTGCGCCAGCTTGGCTTCGTCAACGCCGAGGATATCGTCGGCAAGGTTCTGGCGCGCTTCGAGGCCGGCGAGTTCGACGTTTGCACGCTGTTCTATTCGCGCTTCAAGTCCGTGATCTCGCAGGTGCCGACCGCCCAGCAGGTGATCCCGCTGGTGGTGGAAGCGCCTGCCGCCAACGCCGGTCCGGCCACGTCATACGAGTATGAGCCGGAAGAGGACGTGATCCTGACGCAGCTGTTGCCGCGCAATCTCGCGGTTCAGGTGTTCCGGGCGCTCTTGGAAAACAACGCTTCGTTCTACGGCGCCCAGATGAGCGCCATGGACAACGCCACCCGCAACGCCGGCGACATGATCCGCAAGCAGACCCTGATCTACAACCGAACCCGTCAGGCCATGATCACCAAGGAGCTGATCGAAATCATCTCCGGCGCCGAGGCGATGTAGCGGCGACAGGCACGATCAAACTGACGGTTGTCCAGCAATCAAGAATTCGAAGGAGAGAGTTTATGGCCACACCAGCCAACCAGACCGGACGCATCACCCAGGTGATCGGCGCCGTCGTCGACGTGCAGTTCGAGGGGCATCTGCCCGCCATTCTGAACGCGATCGAGACCCGGAACGGCGGCAACCGCCTGGTGCTCGAAGTGGCGCAGCATCTCGGCGAATCCACGGTTCGCACCATCGCCATGGACACCACCGAGGGCCTGGTCCGCGGTCAGGAGGTCACCGATACCGGCAACCCGATCATGGTGCCGGTCGGGGTCGGCACGCTGGGCCGCATCATCAATGTCATAGGCGAGCCGATCGATGAAGCCGGCCCGGTGGTCTCGGAAGGCTTGCGGGCGATCCACCAGGAAGCTCCGACCTATACCGACCAGTCCACCGAAGCTGAAATTCTCGTCACCGGCATCAAGGTCGTCGACCTCCTGGCGCCCTACGCCAAGGGCGGCAAGATCGGCCTGTTCGGCGGCGCCGGCGTCGGCAAGACCGTGCTGATCCAGGAACTCATCAACAACGTCGCCAAGGCCCATGGCGGCTACTCGGTGTTCGCCGGCGTCGGCGAGCGTACCCGCGAAGGCAACGACCTCTATCACGAGTTCATCGAATCCAAGGTCAACGCCGACCCGCACCACCCCGATCCCAACGTCAAGTCGAAATGCGCGCTGGTGTTCGGCCAGATGAACGAACCGCCCGGCGCCCGCGCCCGCGTCGGCCTGACCGGGCTGACGGTCGCCGAGCACTTCCGCGACCAGGGCCAGGACGTGCTGTTCTTCGTCGACAACATCTTCCGCTTCACCCAGGCGGGCTCGGAAGTGTCGGCGCTGCTGGGCCGCATCCCCTCCGCGGTGGGCTATCAGCCGACGCTCGCCACCGACATGGGCGCGCTGCAGGAGCGCATCACCACCACCCACAAGGGCTCGATCACCTCGGTGCAGGCCATCTACGTGCCGGCCGACGACTTGACCGACCCGGCGCCCGCGACCTCGTTCGCCCATCTGGACGCGACCACGGTGCTGAACCGCGCGATCTCGGAGAAGGGCATCTATCCGGCGGTGGATCCGCTCGACTCGACCTCGCGCATGCTGTCGCCGCTCGTGGTCGGCGAAGAGCACTACAACACCGCGCGCATGGTTCAGCAGGTGCTGCAGCGGTACAAGTCGCTGCAGGACATCATCGCCATTCTCGGCATGGACGAGCTGTCGGAAGAGGACAAGATCGCGGTGGCGCGTGCGCGCAAGATCGAGCGCTTCCTGTCGCAGCCGTTCTTCGTCGCCGAAGTGTTCACCGGCTCGCCCGGCAAGTTCGTCGATCTCGCCGACACCATCAAGGGCTTCCGCGCGATCTGCGAAGGCAAGTACGACCACCTGCCGGAAGCGGCCTTCTACATGGTCGGCACCATCGAAGAGGCCGTCGAGAAGGGCAAGCGGCTCGCGGCAGAAGCGGCTTAAGTTAGATATCGTCATTGCCGGGCTTGACCCGGCAATCCATCGTCAAGAAAATTTCTCTTGATGGACCCGCGGGTCAAGCCCGCGGGTGACAGCGGAAAGAACGGAAAGACCATGACTACCTTCCACTTCGATCTTGTCTCTCCCGAAAAGCTCGCCTTCTCCGGCGAGGTCGATCAGGTGGATATTCCCGGCATGGAAGGTGATTTCGGCGTGCTCGCCGGACACGCCCCTGTGGTCGCGGCGATTCGACCGGGCATTTTGACCATCACCGCCGACGGCGTGCAGCAGAAGGTCATCGTGCTTGGGGGCCTTGCCGAAATGTCGGACAAAGGCCTGACCGTGCTCGCCGATGTCGCCACCTCGACGGCCGAACTCGACCGCGCACAGTTCGCCGAGGCCGTTGCCGAAATGGAAGCCAAGCTCGCCGAAAAGGAAGGCTCCGAACTCGATCACGCCATCGAGCGGCTCGACCACTTCAGGAGCATCCAGCACGAGCTTTCCGCGACGGCTATGCATTAAGCCCCGGGGCATCGCTCCGGGGCAGCATCAAGGCTCGAAGTTCCAGCGCTCGTCACCCCCGGTGTCGGGCGTTGCGCGCTTGTGGTCAGGCGCTTCCGCCACGCGAGCCGGTCCTGGTCGCATTAGACCGGCCCTCGACTTGATCTCCGGGTTTGGCGGTGCCATGGACCTGCGCCCGATGGCCAGCTGCTGGAACAAGCTTCGGTAGCCCTGATAGCGGGCAGCCGAACGGGTACGTTCGCGCCCGCTCATGGTCAGCATTCCATTCTGGTCGTGCACCCGCCACTCCCAACTGCGGCGGCGCTTGGATATGATCAATTCCATCATGGGGGGCGGGACACCGTGGCGCGGGCTGGTTCGAGCTGAACCGGTTACCGTTAGTCTGCGGTCGCGGCGAAAGGTTCGCGGAAGGGTAGGGGGTTGGGCGCTCAAGCGTGTCGCCGGCGCCCCCTGATAGACGGCGCGATCTACCGGGCATACGCCGCGAAAAGCCGCGCCACCGTCCGATATACCTCGCGCCGGAACGGCACCACGAGGTCGGCGACCCGGTCGAGCCGCTCCCAGCGCCAGGCGTCGAACTCGGCCGGCTGGCCGTTGCGCGGCGTCAGCGGGTCGATCTCTTCGTCGCGGCCGGTGAACCGCAGCGCGAACCATTTCTGCCGCTGGCCGCGAAACCGGGCGAGACGGTGGCTCGATGGCCCGTCATAGGACGGAAATTCGTAAGTCATCCAGTCGGTCTCGCCGAGATGCCGGGCGTTGACCGCCCCCGTCTCCTCCCAGAGTTCGCGCATCACCGCATCGCGCGGATTCTCATCGGCGTCGATGCCGCCCTGCGGCATCTGCCATTCGAGGCCGGGAAGAATGATTTCCGGCCCGTCGTCGCGGAAGCGGCGGCCGATCAGCACCTTCCCTGAGGCGTTGAACAGCGCGATCCCGACATTGGGCCGATAAGGTTTATCGGACATGTTGACTGTCATTCCGGGGCGACGCAAAGCGTCGAACCCGGAATCTCGAGATTCCGGGTTCGCTTCGCGCCCCGGAATGACGTGCTTAGATGACGATAACTCCAGGCTGCCATGCTAACCGCCCGCAAGACTGGAGAATTCCTTGACGACACGCTCATAGACCGGGCGCTTGAACGGAACGATCAGGTTCGGAAGATTCTTCATCGGCTCCCAGCGCCAGCTGATGAATTCGGCCTTGTGGCCGCCGCCGGGACTCGCGACGTTGATCTCGGCGTCCTTGCCGGTGAAGCGCACGGCGTACCATTTCTGCCGCTGACCGCGATAGCGGCCCTTCCAGGCGCGGCCGGCCACGGTGCGGGGGATGTCGTAGATCAGCCAGTCCGGAATTTCGCCGAGCTTCTCCACCGAGCGGACGCTGGTTTCCTCGTACAATTCGCGCTTGGCGGCCTGCCAGGTGTCCTCGCCGGGATCGACGCCGCCCTGCGGCATCTGCCAGACGTGGGTTTCATCGACATGCTCGATGCCACCGGCGCGGCGGCCGATGAAGACCAGCCCCGCTGCGTTGATCAGCATCATGCCGACGCATGTCCGGTAAGGCAGGTCCTCGTAGCGCGTCATTCCGTCAGGGCTCCCTGGGGTCGCAACCGATCAGGCCGGCGCAGTCCGAAAGTTCCGGATCGGCGCCATCAGTTTGTTCTCTAGCCTGATTTTGATTTCAGCATCGCTGTTGTCAATGGCACAAGCATGATGCCGCGACTATCGAGCGTCTTGATCCAGGCCGCAATCCGATCGATGGAAATCGGCATAGCCGAGGCGACGCCGACCGCCAGTCCGCGCTCCCTGGCCAGCGTCTCCAGTTTCAGCAGCGTCCGGTCGATCTCCGCCGAAGTCGGCACCGCGTCGATGGTGAAATCAGCCTTCGCGAACGGCACTGATTGCGCCGCCGCCAGTGCCGGGGCGGAACTTCGCGGCGTGGCGCCGTCGTCGAGGTAGCCGAGCCCGCGCTTGGCTGCCTCACGCATGATCGGCTGCATCACGGCGTCGGTGGCCGCAAAGCGCGCGCCCATGAAGTTGGCGATTCCCGCATAACCCTGGAACCGGCTGAGATGCCAATGCAGGCGGTCGATGTTCTGCTCGGGCGTCAGCGAGGTCAGCAGGGTCTGCGGGCCGGGATCGTTGTCGGGATAATCGAACGGCTCCATGGGAATCTGCAGCAGGATTTCGTGCCGTTGCGCGCGGGCGCGCTCGGTCAGCCTGGCAGGGTCCGCGCCGTAAGGGGTGAATGCCAGCGTCACCGCCGGCGGCAGCTTCATGATGGCGTCGACCGTCTTGGCGGCGCCGACGCCGAGGCCGCCGACGACGATCGCGATCACCGGCATTTTTGCCGCCTTGGCGCGATCGGCTTCGGCCGCATAGATCGTGAACGGCTTCAGCCCATCGGCGATCACCGGGATCATGCCGTAGCGGGATTTTTCCAACAGCCGTGGATCGATCCCGATCGTCATCGCCGGGGGAGTGGTCTCCGCGCCGGCCCTGTCGCCTGCGCCGCCGCCAATCACGACCTCCTGGCGCTTGCCGCTGGAGCCGTCGATGATGGTGACGGTCTTGCTGTCGCTGGTCGCGGCTGGACCGGGGAGGGATTTCGCCGCCGGATCGGGCTGGCTCAAGGCCGCCGCGGGTTGTTTCTCGTCCCCGGCGGCAGGCTTGCGAAGGGCGACGCGCACGATCGGCTCGCCCCCCAGCGGATTGTCGGTGAAAAGGGCGACGGTGAGGAAAGCGACCAGGAACAGACCGAGCAGCACGGCCATCGCCTGGCCAGCGGTGAAAGGCAGCCGAAACCGGCGCTTGCGGCGCGGTGGCTTCTGTCCGAGTGGCCTGCTCAGCTCTTCGGTCGTTTCCGTCATGACCTCCCCGAATCAACCCGCCGACGATACCACGATGGGCCTGATTCGAGCGCCTGCGCCCGGCTTCGGACGGGGCTTCGGGAAAGCTGCGGACCGGCAAAAAAGGGCGACCCGAGGGCCGCCCTTTTACGCTCATCGGAGAGTCAAAGGATCAGTTGGCCTTGGCGGCAGGCTTGTCGATCGCCGCCTTGTCGCCGGTCGGTGCGGTCGCCGTAGCCTTGATGCCGTGCAGCAGGTCGGCGGCCGTCTTCAACGCCTTGTCGTCCTTGGCGTCCGGCGGCACGTAGGATTGCGAACCGGTCTTTTCGTCGCCTTCCGACTTCAGATGGCCGCGCAGCGAGGCCTCGCCCTTGGTGTCGGTCCGCGACTTGAGCTCGTCCGGCACGTCCTGCAGCACCTCGATGTCGGGTACGATGCCCTTGGCCTGGATCGACTTGCCCGACGGCGTGAAGTAGCGCGCCGTGGTCAGGCGCAGCGCGCCATTTCCACTGCCGAGCGGGATGATGGTTTGCACCGAACCCTTGCCGAACGAGCGGGTGCCGACAAGCGTGGCGCGCTTGTGGTCCTGCAGCGCGCCGGCGACGATTTCCGACGCCGAGGCTGAACCGCCATTGACCAGCACGATGATCGGCTTGCCCTTGGTCAGGTCGCCCGAATGGGCGGCGCGGCGCTGGGTTTCCTCGGCGTTGCGGCCGCGGGTCGAGACGATCTCGCCGCGTTCCAGGAAGGCGTCGGAGACCGTCACCGCTTCCTCCAGCAAGCCGCCGGGATTGTTTCGGAGATCGATGATGTAGCCCTTCAGCTTGTCGCCGATCTGGTTCGACAGGTTGCCGATCTCGCGCTTCAGGCCCTCGGTGGTCTGCTCGTTGAACGTGGTGATTCGGATATAGGCGATGTCCTCGCGCTCGATGCGGGAGCGGACCGAGCGGACGCGGATGTTGTCGCGCATCAGGGTCACTTCGATCGGATTGTCCTGGCCCTTGCGGATGATCTTGAGACGGATCTTGGTGTTGACCGGGCCGCGCATCTTCTCGACCGCCTGGTTCAGGGTAAGGCCCTGCACCGCTTCGTCGTCGAGATTGGTGATGATGTCGTTGGCCATGATGCCTGCCTTCGAGGCCGGCGTGTCGTCGATCGGCGAAACGACCTTGATCAGGCCGTCTTCCATCGTCACCTCGATGCCGAGCCCGCCGAACTCGCCGCGGGTCTGCACCTGCATGTCGCGGAAGCTCTTGGCGTCCATGTAGCTGGAGTGCGGATCGAGCCCGGCCAGCATGCCTGAAATCGCTGATTCCACCAGCTTGCCGTCGTCGGGCTTTTCCACATAGTCGCTGCGCACGCGTTCGAACACGTCGCCGAACAGGTTGAGCTGGCGATAGGTGTCCGAGGTCGCGGCGCGCGCGCTCGATCCCATCAGCAGCACCGAACGTGGTTGCGTTACGAACAGCGTCAAAGCTGCGCCGGTGGCGGCGCTGAGAAGAATTATGGAAGTTTTGCGCATCATCCGCGAACCTTTTCGCCTTCATTTGCGGCCCACCATGGGCCCGAATCGATTGGAGTGCCGTCCTTACGGAACTCGACATAGAGCACCGGCTGGCTCGCGGTCGTCGCGAGGATGGATGCCACCTGGGACGTCGATCCCATGGTCGCCACCGGCTCCCCGGCGAGTACAAATTGGCCGATGTTTACCGAAATGCGCTCCATCCCGGCGATCAGGACATGATACCCGCCCCCGGCATTCAGGATCAAGAGTTGTCCATAGCTTCGGAACGGTCCGGCGTAAACAACCCACCCGTCACACGGGGTTGTGACCTGCGCACCTGGCCGGGTTGTCAAGGAAATGCCTCTTTCCACGCCACCCGCGCCATCAGAACCGCCAAAATCGCGAATCTTGCGGCCATTGACCGGAAAAGCGAACAGCCCCTTGGCGGAGGCGAACGCGACCGCCGGGCTCAGTCGGGCCGTGTCCTTCAGCGCCCCCAAATTGGGTTTGCCATTGCCGACAGAAGGGGCACCCTGCAGGCTGGCGGTTGCGGCGGCCTTGGCGGCGCTGTTGAGATCCTGCTCCATCTTCGTAATCAGGCCCTGCAGGCTGTCGACCTGTCTGGACAGGTTGATGGCGCGGGCGTTTTCGGCCTCCATGTCCTTTTCGAACGCGCTCTGCTTGCGTTGCCGCTCCTCCACCAGCGCGGCCAGCCGGACCTGGTCGTCTTTCAGCTTGTCGCGGTCGCGCGCCTGCGCGTCGCGCTCGGTGGCGATGGCCTTGCGCAGCGCGACCAATTCGCCGAGATCGGCGGTGAGCCGCTCCGCGCGCCCGCGCAGTTCGGGAACCACGGACCCGAGCAGCATTGCGGTGCGCAGCGACTGCAGCGCGTCCTCGGGCCGGACCAGCAGCGCCGGCGGCGTGCGCCGGCCGGCGCGCTGCAATGACGCCAGCACCTCGGCGATTTCGGAGCGGCGCGAATCGAGCGAAGTTCTCATCTGCTGCTCGCGGCTGTCGAGCGGGCGCAGCCGCGCTTCGGTTTCGCCGATCCGGGCCTCCACGCCGCGCACCTGGGCGGCGATGTCGATCAGTTGCTGATTGAGCTTGGAGCGATCCTGCCCGATGGCGGCGATATCGGCCTTCAGCTTCTGCTGCAACTCCGTCGCTTTGCGCTGCTGCTCCCGGGTGGCCTCGAGTTCCTGCTTGATGGCGTCGGGGGAGGCGGCGCTCGCCGGTTGCGCGGGGGCTGCCGGCTGGGCAACGGCCAGGGTCGGCAAAGCGGCAAGACTTGCGCCGAGCCATGTCAGGCAAAGCAGGACGGCTGCGGTCAGCGGCACGCCGCGCGCGGCGGTGTCGGGATATGTATGAATGTGCCGCGTTGAATGCATCCGGTCTATTCAGCGTTGCCGATGGTTGAGTTAGCCTGCCTGGGCGCGATGATAGGGGTGGCCCGCCAAAATGGTCGCGGCCCGGTAGATCTGTTCAAGCAGCATGACGCGAACGATCTGATGCGGCCAGGTCGCCGAGCCGAATGCGATGCGCAACTGAGCCTTGCGCTGCAAATCGGGCGAAAGTCCGTCCGCGCCGCCGATTGCAAAAATGGCGTTGGCGATCCCGTCATCCCGCCAGCGGCCAAGGTGATTGGCGAAGTTCGCGCTATCCATGTTGCTGCCGCGCTCGTCGAGCGCCACCAGCGCCGATTTCTCCGTGATCGCCGCGGCCATCGCCCCGGCCTCCTCGGCGATCCGGGCGGTGGCGTCGCGCGCGCGGCTCTCGGGAATTTCGTGAATCTCAAGGCCGCGAAAGCCCAGCCTGCGGCCGACATCTTCGAAACGCTCGCGATAGCGCTCTGCCAGTTCCCGCTCCGGGCCCTGTTTCAGCCGACCGATGCAGACCACCACGAGGCGCATGACGGGTTCCCTGCATGCGCGCGTCGACGCATGCAATTGCAGACGCGCCGACCGATTCGAAATCGGCCGAAGCTCAGATCGCCTTCGCCGCCGCAGGGTTCTGCGTCCACAACCGTTCCAGATTGTAGAACTCGCGCACCTCGGGTCTGAAGACATGCACGATTACATCGCCGGAATCGATCAGCACCCAGTCGCAATTGGGCAGGCCCTCGACGTGGATGCTCTTGGCGCCGTTTTCCTTGAGGGCCTTGGTGACGTTCTCCGCGATCGCGCCGACGTGGCGGTTGGCCCGGCCGGTGGTGACGACCATGTAGTCGGAAAATGCGGATTTGCCGCGAAGGTCGATGGTGACGGTGGCTTCCGCCTTCATGTCGTCGAGGCGGGAGAGGATCATATCCAGCGTCTTGTTGGCGTCGGGCTGCGTCTTCAAGGCCGCAGCTGGCGTCGATGTCTTGCGCGCGGTCTTCGCTGGCTTGCCAAGAGCCTTGCCGGAAACAGCCTTGCCGGAAACAGCCTTGCCGGAAACAGCCTTGCCGGAAACAGCCTTGCCGGGAGCAACCTTGCCAAGGGCCTTACCAAGAGCCTTACCAAGCGAATTGCCAGCGGCGCTGGCAGGAGCCTTGCTCGAGGTTTTTCCAGCAGCCTTGCCGGCTGCCTTGGGTGAAGCAGACTTGGGTGAAGCAGACTTGGACAATACAGATGTGGCCAGGGACCATTCCTTTCACTGTATCGCGAACGCCGAATCCCGGCGCTCGCTGACTATACTAGGCATGTGGGGTTAACGGTTTCAATATTCCAGTGAGCCCCGCCTGCCGGTTCGAACCGAAATGTCACTTCTTTGCCTTCCAGCTGCCGTCCGGGTTCCGCAGCCCGCTCGATGACAGGTTCAGTTTCATGCCGGTGAGGAAAACCCACCCAGGGGCCGGCCGATCCGCCAGCCCGGCCGCCTGATTCTCGGGCGCCCGATAGCGGGCCATCGCCTGTGCAGCGGGCGCGGCCAGCGCCCGGAAACTCTGCGGCGGCCGGTCGACCACGGCGATCGGCACCGCGGAAGCGATGCGCCGCCAGTCCTTCCAGCGATGAAACTGCGCGAGGTTGTCGGCGCCCATGATCCAGACGAAGCGCACGCCGGACACGCGGCGGCGCAAATGAATGATCGTATCGACAGTGTAGTGCGTGCCGATGACGGCCTCGAGACAGCTGACATCGATGCGCGGATCATCGGCGACTTCGCGCGCGGCGCGCGCGCGCTCGAACATAGTGTTCAGACGGCCGCTATCCTTGAGCGGATTGCCGGGCGTCAGCAGCCACCAGACGCGGTCGAGCTTCAGCCGCTTGAGGGCAAACAGGCTGATGGCGCGGTGCGCCGCGTGCGGCGGATTGAACGAGCCGCCAAGCAGGCCGATACGCATGCCGTTGCTGTGCAGAGGGATGGCTTGCGCGGCTGATAGCGAGGACATCGGCCGGGTCACCGCGCGCGCGGGGTTGCGGTCACGGCCGGGTCTGCCCTGTTCCATGAACGCGGTATTTGAAGGTGGTCAGCTGTTCGGCGCCGACCGGGCCGCGGGCGTGGAATTTGCCGGTGGCGATCCCGATCTCGGCGCCGAAGCCGAATTCGCCGCCATCGGCGAACTGCGTCGAGGCGTTGTGCAGCACGATCGCGGAATCCACTTCGTTGAGGAACTTTCGCGCCGCGTCGGCATCATCCGTCACGATCGCGTCGGTGTGGCGCGAGCCGTGATCGCCGATATGCGCGATCGCCGCGTCGACGCCATCGACCACGCGCGCGGCGATGATAGCGTCGAGATATTCGGTGTCCCAGTCCTCGTCGGATGCGGGCTTCACCCGCGCATCGACCTTCTGAACGGCAGCGTCGCCGCGCACCTCGCAGCCGGCGTCGATCAGCATCGTCACCAGCGGCTTCAGCGCGGTCGCCGCCGCGGCGCGATCGACCAAAAGGGTTTCGGCCGCGCCGCAGACGCCGGTCCGGCGCATCTTGGCGTTCAGTACGATCGATTTCGCCATCTCCAGATCGGCGGATCGATCGACATAGATGTGGTTGACGCCCTCCAGATGCGCGAATACGGGCACCCGCGCCTCCGCCTCGACGCGGGCGACCAGGCTCTTTCCGCCGCGCGGCACGATCACGTCGATGCCGCCGTCCAGCCCGCCGAGCAGCAGGCCGACCGCGGCGCGGTCGCGCGTCGGCACCAGCGTGATGGCGGCCTCGGGAAGACCCGCCTTGCGAAGCCCCTGCACCAGGCAGTCGTGGATCGCGCGGCAGGAGCGATAGCTGTCGGAGCCGCCGCGCAGGATCACCGCATTGCCGGATTTCAGGCACAGCACCCCGGCGTCGGCGGCGACATTGGGGCGGCTCTCGAAGATCACGGCGATCACGCCGAGCGGCACCCGCACCCGCTCGATGGTCATGCCGTTCGGGCGCTGCCAGCTTTCGGTGACCGCGCCGACCGGGTCGGCGATCTCCCGCACGGTGGCGACGCCCTCGGCCATCGCCTCGATACGCGCCGGCGTCAGGGTCAGGCGGTCGATGAAGGCCGCCGTCGCGCCGCCGGCGCTGATTTCCGCGACATCCTCGGCATTGGCGGCGAGAATCGTCGGCGCCTGATCGCGGATCGCGCGCGCGATGGCGTCAAGCGCCCGGTTCTTCTGCTCCGGCGAGGCGAGCGCCAGCACCCGGGCCGCGGCGCGCGCCCGGACAGCAAGATCGTTCATCAGGGCGGGCAGATCGGCGTTGCCGTCGATTGCCTTCAGCGGCGCGGTCATCTCTGGGGTCTCGGGTCGTGAGTTAAGGCCATGTGCTAGCATGGAAATCCCGATCTTGCGAGGTCCCGGAACCGGGATAGCTGCCGAGGGTTCGAACTCGGCCAATGACCGAATCGGCGACGAGTCCGGCAAATCGGATCGGCTTGCACCGGAGAAGAATATCATTAAGTATCATTTTATGATATCGGGGAGCAGGTCATGGCGACGAGCTACAGCATCGGCAAACATTTTGAGGGGATGATCAAGACGCTGGTCGAAAGCGGTCGCTATTCTACGGCCAGCGAGGTCATGCGCGAAGGCTTAAGGCTGGTCGAAGAGCGTGAGGATCGACGCAAGGTGAAGCTTGAGGCGTTGCGCGCCGAGATCCAAAAGGGCTTCGACAGCGGTCCGGCCGAAGAGGTTGATATCTCCGAGTGGATGGAGAACATAAAGGTGCAAGGACGGCAAAGACTGGCAGCGCGAAAACGTGCCGAATAAATTTCGCAAGCTTCCGCAGGCCGACCTCGATCTCGATTCAATCTGGAATTTTATCGCGGCCGACGACAGCCGAGCCGCGGACCGGCTGATCGATCGCATTGGCAAAGTATTCCAGATGCTGGTTGAAAGTCCGTTGGCCGGACGCGAGCGCTCTGAACTAGGAAGAGACCTACGCAGCTTCCCGATTGGGAACTATGTTGTCTTCTACGTGCCGACATCCGACGGCATCGAAGTCATCCGGGTAATGAACGGCCGTCAGGACATCAGCGCGGACGATCTGGCGTAGCGCCCTCAAGCCGGATCGCTCTGCCGCGCCCCGCCCACCACCAGATCGTCGCGGTGGATCATTTCCGCCCGCCCGGAGATGCCGAGGATGACCATCACGTCAGGCGAGGAGCGGCCCTTGATCTTGTCGGCCTCCTCGGCGTCGTAGGCGACGAGGCCGCGGCCGATCTCCTGGGTATCGGGGCCGCGCACCACCACGGCGTCGCCGCGGGCGAACTGGCCGTCGATCCGGATCACGCCGGCCGGCAGCAGGCTCTTTCCGGCCCGCAACGCGGCGACCGCGCCGGCGTCGATGGTCAGCGTGCCCTTGGGCTCCAGCGAGCCCGCGATCCAGCGCTTTCGCGCGGTGATCGGGTTGGCCGGCGTCAGGAACCAGGTGCAGCGGCCGCCGTCGGCGATCGCCTGCAGCGGATGCGCGATCTTTCCGGAGGCGATCAGCATGTGCGTGCCCGAGGTGGTCGCGATCTTCGCCGCCTCGATCTTGGTGGTCATGCCGCCGCGCGACAGTTCGGATTCGGCTGCGCCCGCCATCGCCTCGATTTCCGAGGTCACGGTTTCCACGATCGGGATCAGCTTCGCGTCAGGGTTGGCGCCGGGCGGCGCGTCATAGAGGCCGTCGATGTCGGACAGCAGGATCAGGAGATCGGCGCTCGCCATGGTGGCGACGCGGGCGGCAAGGCGGTCATTGTCGCCATAGCGGATTTCGTTGGTCGCCACCGTGTCGTTCTCGTTGATGACGGGCACCGCCCGCCACTCCAGCAGCTTGGCGATGGTCGAGCGTGCGTTGAGATAGCGGCGGCGTTCCTCGGTGTCCTGCAGCGTCACCAGGATCTGGCCGGCGCCGATGCCGTGCTGGCCAAGCACTTCCGACCAGATCCGCGCCAGCGCGATCTGTCCCACCGCTGCGGCGCCCTGGCTCTCCTCGAGCTTGAGCGGCCCGCGCGGCAGTTTCAGCCGGCTGCGGCCGAGCGCGATCGCGCCTGACGAGACCACCAGGACGTCGCGGCCCTCGCCGTGCAGTCGGGCGATATCGGCCGCCAGCGCCGCCAGCCAGGCCGCGCGGACTTCGCCCGCGTCGGAATCGACCAGCAGCGAGGAGCCGACCTTGACGACGATGCGGCGGAAATCTGTGAGCGCGGGGCGTTTCATGGCGGCGGTCGATTGATGAGGATGATCGGAAGCAATACGCGCCGGTGGCCCGATTTGGAAGTGGCGCGGGCGCGCTTCGCGCGGGATCGGGCGTTATCGTTACGGCGTCGCCGGCGCCCACGGCTCGGCCTGGCCGCCTTTGGCCTTCAGCGACACCGGCGCTTCGCCGATCACCTCGACCAGCGCCCGCAACGCCTCGGGCATGCCTTCGCCGGTCACCGCCGAGATCAGCAGCGGCGTCTTGCCGGCGGCCCGCTTCAGGCGGTCCTTCTGCTTTTTCAACTCATCCGGCGTGACCGCGTCGATCTTGTTCAGCGCGACGATCTCGATCTTGTCGGCGAGCTGGCCGTCATAGGCTTCGAGCTCGGTCCGAACCGTCTTGTAGGCCTTGCCGGCATGCTCGCAGGTGACGTCGATCAGGTGCAGCAGCACCCGGCAGCGCTCGACATGGCCGAGAAACCGGTCGCCGAGGCCGGCGCCTTCATGCGCGCCCTCGATCAGGCCGGGAATATCGGCGAGCACGAATTCACGACCCTGCGCGCTGACGACGCCGAGCTGCGGATGCAGCGTTGTGAACGGATAGTCCGCGATCTTCGGCTTGGCCGCGCTGACGACTGAGAGGAAGGTGGACTTGCCGGCATTGGGCAGGCCGACCAGGCCGGCGTCGGCGATCAGTTTCAGCCGCAGCCAGATCCAGCGCTCCTCGCCTTCCTGGCCGGGATTGGCGTTGCGCGGCGCGCGGTTGGTGGACGATTTGAAATGCGCGTTGCCGAAGCCGCCATTGCCGCCTTCGGCGAGCACGAATTTTTCGCCGAGCGTGGTGAAATCGTGGATCAGCGTTTCGCGATCCTCGTCGAAGATCTGGGTGCCGACCGGCACTTTCAGCACGATCGATTTGCCGTTGGCGCCATGGCGGTCCTTGCCCATGCCATTGGTGCCCTTCTGCGCCTTGAAGTGCTGCTGGAAGCGATAGTCGATCAGCGTGTTGAGCCCGTCGACCACCTCGATGATGACGTCGCCGCCGCGGCCGCCATTGCCGCCGGAGGGCCCGCCGAACTCGATGAACTTCTCGCGGCGGAACGCCACGCAGCCATTGCCGCCGTCGCCGGAGCGGATATAGACCTTTGCCTCGTCAAGGAATTTCATCGGCTACAGGTAGGGCAGGGGGACCCGTGCGGCAACCCTCAAGGCCCGTAAACATTGGCGAAAAGGCTTAATTTCCGGGTCTTCTTGCGGTTAGGTCGGCCGTCTTCGAACCAGGAACTTCTGCATCCCTTCCAGCACCAGCTCCCTGCGCTGGTTGAACACGGTCGAGCGCAGCGTGACCACGCCGGTGCTGCGGCCCGGGGTCAGCTCGGTCACCTCCAGCGCGGGATAGAGCGTGTCGCCGGCATAGACCGGCTTTAGGAACCGGCTCGATTGCTCGAGGAAGCCGACCAGCGATTCCTCGACCAGGTAAGGGAACAGCCCGGCGCCCGGCGCGGTATGGACCAGGGTCTGGAAGCCGTGCGCAAGCAAATCCGGCATGCCGCGGGCGCGGCAATATTCGACGTCGTAATGGATCGGATGGGTGTCGCCGCTCGCGGTCTGGAACGCGGCGAATACGGCCGAGGTCTGGGTCCGGCTCGGGATCACGAAGCGCTCGCCGAGCGTGAAGTCCTCGAACCAGCGCTGTTCGCTGACCATGCGGTGCCGTGCGGGGTCGAAATCGGTCATGGTGCTTCCTGCGGTGGCGGATAGCGTTAGCGCAGCGATCGGGCTGCGACAATTGCTTCGCGGGGGTGCCAATCCCGGCCTTGTTCTCCTTTGCATGGGGTTGTTTTCGATATTTTATGCCCAGGCCCCTTGATGGACCGCTATGGACATCCCGGGCGTCTGCGTCTTTAAACCTCGCAGCAACAAGGAAGACGGAATTGGGACGGCGCGCGGGAGCGACGCCGCCCTTGTGACGGCCGCGTCCGGCCATGACGGGACATGTCTGGGATCGATGAGCCTGTTCGCCAAAATCTCCAGCTATGACGAGCGTTCCGCCCGACTTGCCGGCATCGGGCTGATGCTGCTGTCGATCTTCATGTTTTCGTTCGGCGACGCGCTCGGAAAATTCCTGGTCGCGACCTATTCGGTCGGTCAGCTGATGTGGCTGCGCGCCTGCGCGGCGCTGCTGCTGCTGCTGCCGCTGATCTGGCGGCAGCGTGCCGAATTCTCCCGGATCGAGCGGCCCTGGCTGCAGATGCTTCGCGTCCTGCTCTCGACGCTGGAAGTCGCCGCTTTCTTTCTCGCCACCGTCTACCTGCCGCTGGCCGACGTCATCACCTATTATCTGGCTGCGCCGATTTTCGTGACCGCGCTGTCCGGCATCGTGCTTGGCGAGCGGGTCGGCTGGCGGCGCTGGAGCGCAATCCTGGTCGGATTCTGCGGCGTGCTGATCGCGCTGCGGCCCACCACGCAAAGCGTGAGCTGGCCTGCGATGATCGCGCTCGGCGGCAGCCTGTCGTTTGCGTTCTTGATGCTGATCACGCGCTCGTTGCGAGCCACGCCGGATATCGTGCTGACGACGACGCAGTTCGGCGGCACGTTTCTGCTCGGCGCGCTGCTGTCGCCGATCGGCTGGGTGACGCCCACGATCGGCAGTCTGGCGCTGTTCGCCGCGGCGGGCGCTGTTTCGGTGGCCGCGCTGTTCTGCATCAACCGTTCGCTGAAACTGGCGCCGGCGAGCGTCGTGGTTCCCTATCAATATTCGATGATCGTCTGGGCGGTGATCTTCGGGTTCGTGGTGTGGGGCGACGTGCCGTCGATTTCGACCCTGGTCGGCGCCGCCATCATCATCGGCGCCGGTCTATATATCTTCCTGCGCGAACATCAGCTCGGGCGCGAGGAAACCGTGGTCAGCCCGCCGGCGTAGCCACTTGCCCGTCTGTCTTCCCGGCCTTCGCAGGGACGACAGCGCGGTTGCCGCGCGTGCCTACCGCTCCCGCCTTGTCGATGCGCTCCAGTTCTTCAGCGAGGACCACACGCTGCGCGACAGGCGGAAGCGGTCGACCGGGGTCGATGATCCCAGCGCCTCGAAGCGGTGCAGCTCGACGCCGTTCCACTGGAAGCCGCATTTCTCCAGGATGTTGCGCGACGCCGGGTTGGCGACGCGGGCGCCGGCGATCAGATGCTCGGCATCGAACTCCTCGAAGAAGAAGTCGATCGTCGCGCGCGCGGCCTCGGTGCCGAAGCCCTGACCCCAGTGCGCGACGCCCAGCCAATAGCCGAGCTCCGGCGCAGCCGGCTCGCGCCAGTCGATCCCGACCATGCCGATCAGCGAATAATCTTGTTCGATCAGAAACACCGTCTCGCGCCGGTCGTCGGCGAGGGCGCGCACGAACTCGGTGGCGTGGTCCTGCGAATAGGGATGCGGCAGGCGACGGGTGTTCTCGGCAATGCGGCGGTCGTCGGCAAGGCGCGAGATCGCCGTGACGTCCGCAAGCGTCGGTTGGCGCAGGGTCAGCCGTTCGGTTTGGAGAATGCAGCTGTTTGCCTCGCGCAGGGTCGGGCTCTGAATATCCTGCAACATTGAGGGCTCCTTGGCAGATTTTTGATCACCGCGCGGGTCCTGACGGCACACGCGAAAAATCAAGAAAATAAAAAAGGGAGGCCGGTTTCCCGCCTCCCCTTGGAGCCCTTTTCGACTCCGCCGGTTCAACAGGACCCGGCGGACTCAAATCAATCCACCGTCTATTCGGCCGCCTCCGTCATCGGAACTACCGATACGAATGTGCGACCATTGGCTTTTGCGCGAAATTCGACATGACCTTCGACCTTGGCAAACAGAGTATGATCGGTGCCCATGCCGACATTATGACCGGGATGCCAGGTGGTGCCGCGTTGACGCGCGATAATGTTGCCGGGAATCACGTGCTCGCCGCCAAACGCCTTGATTCCAAGGCGCTTGCCCGCTGAATCACGTCCATTCCGCGATGAACCGCCTGCTTTTTTGTGAGCCATGGCCCGTCTCCGACTTCGTTAGGTTCTCTAGATCAATTCCATGACGGAATCATTTCAAATCTTGTCACGCTTCAACTTTTGATCGAAGCCGATCACTTCTTGCTCTTGCCCTTCGCGGCGGCTTTCTTGGCAGGCGCTTTCCGGGCCGGGGCTTTCCTGGCGGCGGGCTTGGCCGCGGCCTTCTTGGCAGTTTTCTTGGCGGGCACCTTCTTCTTGGCGGCTTTCGGCGCCTCGTCGCCCTCGGCTTCGGGCGCGACAACAACCTTCTCCCGCTTCGGCCGCGGGCCGATCGAAGGCTGCTTGTTGTCGGTCAGGATCTCGGTGACGCGAAGCACCGTGATCTCGTCGCGATAACCGCGCTTGCGGCGCGAATTCTTGCGGCGACGCTTCTTGAAGGCGATCACCTTCGGCCCGCGCTTGTGCTGCAGCACCTCGGCCGCAACGGTGGCGCCGGCCACCGTCGGCGTGCCCAGCACCGGCGTGTCACCGCCGACCACCAGCACTTCACCCAGTTGCACGATGGCGCCGACTTCGCCGGCGATCTTGCCTATCTCGAGCACATCATCCGGAACGACGCGGTACTGCCGGCCGCCGGTTTTGATGACTGCGAACATCGTTTTATTCCTTCGTGTTCGATCCCGTCCTCGGCAGCATCCCCAAAAGGATCAGGTCCGGGTCGGCTTTTTGGTCAGTCGGTATGGGTACGATTTTCGCGCGGGTCGGGAGCGAACCCCTCAAAATCGCGCAAAAACAAGCGGCGCGAGAAATCCCGCGCCGGATGCGGGGACTTATAGCCGCCGAACGCCACGAGTCAAGGAAAAGACAGTCGAAAACCAGCCATAATGAAGGATTCCGAGCTCGGGAGGCCAGCACCGGATCGGATCGGGGAATGAGCCGACCTCCCTTGTTGGCTGCCTCCCGCCCCGCTCGATCCATGAAACAAAAGGGTTCCCCGCCCGTTGTCTGGACGAAAATCAACAGGGCAGGGGCAAATGGCAGACGACATCGCGACCAGCACGGGCATCGCGCACCACGGATCCACCCGCCTGCCGTCGGTCGAGATCGACAGTTTCAATATCGAACTGAAGGACGAGGACGGCTTCCTGGGCGACCGCGCCAGCAGGAGCGCATTTCGCAAGATCCTGGACGAGTTGCGCAAGCCGTTGAAGAAGAATGGCGACGATCCGCTCGGCAAACGCTCTACCGGCGAGATCGCCAAGGGTGAACTCGACGCAGCGTTGATAGGCGAAGACGTCGGCGCCGCGGCGCTGGTCCATGGCGCGATCGAGGAATTCGTGCAGGAACTGGCCTATGTGACGCGGCGCTTTCTGAAGACCAAGGCATGGGGAGATACCGAGCGTATCGTCGTCGGCGGCGGCTTCCGGCAGAGCAGGGTCGGCGAGATTGCGATCGCCCGCACCAGCCTCCTCCTCAAGGCGGAGGATTTCGACGTCGACCTGGTGCCGATCCGCTTTCACCCCGATGACGCCGGCCTGATCGGCGCGCTGCACCTGGCGCCGTCATGGATCTTCGAGGCCCATGACAGCATCCTCGCGGTCGATATCGGCGGCACCAATATTAGATGCGGTGTTGTGGAGACGGGCTGGAAGAAGGCGCCGGATCTGTCGAAGGCCGACGTATGGAAGTCCGAATTGTGGAAGCACGCCGATGATGAGCCGACTCGCGAAGGCGCGGTGAAGCGGCTGGTGAAGATGCTGAAGGGACTTATCACCGAGGCGGAGAACGAAGGGCTTAAACTCGCGCCCTTCATCGGCATCGCGTGTCCGGGCGTGATCAATGCCGACGGCTCGATTGAAAAGGGTGCGCAGAACCTGCCCGGCAACTGGGAGAGCAGCAAGTTCAACCTGCCGGCAAGTCTGGTGGAGGCGATCCCCAAGATCGGCAATCACGATACGGCTGTGCTGATGCATAATGACGGCGTCGTGCAGGGACTTTCCGAGGTTCCCTTTATGCAGGACGTCGACCACTGGGGCGTTCTGACCATCGGCACCGGCCTCGGTAACGCGCGCTTGACCAACCGCCACAAGAAGAATGGCAAAGAGACCGGCAAGGAGGTCAAGGAGGGCAAGAAGGCGAAAAAGGCCCGCGAATAGCGTGGTCGTCCAACTTGCTTTCGCGCGAGCGCTTCGCGCCGGGGCCGCGCCTCGCGAGTTCCCGCGCGGTCGCGCGGTAAGGTTGACCGGTTAGGTTAAGGGCGGGATCGCGTTGCCGTTTCCATCGGCCTGGCTACCGTTGTTTCGTCGCTCCGGCTGGCCGGCGAAGCCGCACTTCCCGGGCCAGTTTTTCAAAGCAGCGACACGGGACCGCCAGTTTTTTGTCGCGTCTGGCGGTCCCACCCTTCATCCTGAACAGCAACGCCGCTCAGCGCCAGCCGATGCGCGCAAAGAACGCCGCGATCTCGGCCGCGGCGCGGTCAGGGTCCTCGCGATGGGGAAAGTGGCCGACGTCCGGAAACATCGCGAGATCGAGATTTGTAAAGGTCTCGCCGAGCCGATCGGTCCATTGATAGGGAAACAGCGGATCGTGCTCGGCCCAGCGAACGCAGGTCGGAACGTCGATCGGCGGCGGCGCCGGGGCTTCGCCCTGCATCATCCTGACCCGGCCGGCATGGGCCGCGCGGTAATGCGCGAAGCCGCCGGCGAGATTTCCGGCCTTGAGGAAGTTGTCGGTGAAAGCCTCGAGATCGTCGTCAAAGACGTGGCTGCGATGCGACCAGGTTTTCAGGAAATGCCCGATGTAAAGCCGGCAGCTTTCGCGGCTGGCGCCGACCAGGGCCGGCGCCATCTCCATCTGGTGAAAGGATTGATACCAGATGTGATTGAGGCGCTCCGGCGCCGCCATCCGCGGCCCGATCCCGGGGTAGACGAAATCGAAGAAAAACAGCCCGGCGATGCGTTCCGGCGCCAGTCGCGCCAGCGGCTGCATCAAGGCGCCGCCGACGTCATGGCCGACGATGCCGGCCTGCGCGAGACCAAGCGCGTCCACCAGCGCCAGCATGTCGGCGGCCTGCTGGTCGGGGCCGAACAGCCCCTCGGGCTTGTCGCTGTCGCCGAAGCCGCGCAGGTCGGGAGCATAGAGCGTGAAGCGATCGGCGAGTCGCGTCATCACCGGCTCCCAGGTCAGCCAGAATTCGGGCCAGCCATGCAGCAACAGCAGCGGCCGCCCTGTGCCGATGCGGGCCACGTGCAACGCCGCGCCATTGGCCCGAACCGTCAAATGCTGCATTTTTTCCTCCATCTTGCCTCCCTGCGCGGCCATCGGATTTCTTGGCCCCGCGCCTTGTCTGCCCCGCCTTCCTCGCCTAGAACTCGGCCCGACCGCGGGCCGAATCCGACCCGTCAATGGCGCCTGGAGAGGTGGCAGAGTGGTCGAATGCACCGCACTCGAAATGCGGCATAGGTGCAAGCCTATCGGGGGTTCGAATCCCTCCCTCTCAGATCCAGCGCCGGACCCGGCGCCTGTAGTCCTCGAACTCATTTCCGAAGCGCGCGCGCAGGACGCGTTCCTCCGGCACGATCTGGAAGCGGTCGATGAAGAGACCAAAGGCGAGCACGACCACGAACGCCACCAGATTATCGAAGAGAGCCGCCGATCCGAACAGAACGAGGGCCATGCCTGAATACATCGGGTTGCGCGTGAGCCGGTAGATGCCTGTCTTCACCAGGGCGGAAACCTTCTCCGGGTGCAGCGGATCGACGGTTGTCCGTGCGCGGCGGAATTCAAGAACGCCCCAGGCCATCGCGGCGATGCCGATGGCGCCGAGCAGGCCTGACACGGCAAGCCGCCACGGCAACCCGAGCGTGAGGCTCTCGATCGCCCGTGCCCCGGCCCATTGCAGGCCCACGGCAAGACCGAGGAGGAGGGGCGGCGGAATCCGGTTCTCGAGCCAGCGCATGATGCCAAATTACCCGTGCCATCGACACGCCCGCAACGAGCCGGCCGCGTTGCTCAAATGGAAGCATCGTCGAGGCGGATTTGAGCGTGGAGTTCGTCCAATGTGTACAAGGACGGCCCCCAAGGTGACAACCCAAAGGTGACCCGATCAATAGAGGCGCTTCGCAATTCGTGGAGGACCGCGTCGCGCATCCTGCGCCAGCATGGCGCGCCTTAGTCGATCATCTCGTCGGCAATGGCCATCAGCGCCGGTGGAAACTCCAGGCCGATCGCCTTGGCGGTCCTGAGGTTGATGACCAGTTCGAAACGCGTCGATTGGGTCGCCGGCATGTCAGCCGGCTTCTCGCCCTTGAGAATGCGCCCGGCATACGTTCCGGCGAGCCGCGCCGCGTCGGCACGATCCGTACTATAACTCATCAGACCGCCGCTGGTGACGAATTCGCGCCATTCATAAAGGGCGGGAATACGGTAACGCGCCGCGAGCGCCACCAGTCGATCGGCGATCACTTGAAAATATTGTGACGCGCCAAAGAGAATCGCGGCGACGTTACGTTCCGCGATCATCGCAAACATCTTGTCGACCTGATCCTCGGTGCCGGCCTCGGCGATCAGCAGCGGTTGACCGACAGCCTGCGCTGCCTCTTGCACATCCTTGACCTGGAACGGCGTCGCGCCGTTTTTCGGATCGACGGCGAAGGCAATCAGGCCCGGTTTCGGCAATAGCTCGCGCAACAGGGACAGGCGCTTGCGGCCAAGCTCGGCTAGCCTTCCATAGGCAGTGACCAAGCATGGACCTAAGCGCGATCAGCTTCGCACGCGGCGCGGTTCGCTTCTTCCCGGGCAATCCGGGCGTGTATCTCCGCGCCTTTGATATGACCGCCCCAGATGACCTCTCGCGATCTCGATCCCATGGCGTTCATGACAGCGGCACTTGCGGGCCGCCGCAATGCCACTAGGATTAATTGTCGGTCACCGAGGCACCACAAAGTGAATGCGACTACAGTACGCGCTCAGGCCATGCGGGAAGTTGTCGTGCGTTGCGAATATTTCCGGGAGAGACTGTGGGAAAGCCCGGTAGGCATGGCTTGGGAAGCCCAATTCAGCGGGGTGCATCGCTTTGCTGCGCAGCGTCGGCCATGTATTGGAAAAGACAGATGCTGTCTCATCTTCCAGGCTGGCAAGCAACGCGAAGAAATGGTGGATCAGCATAAAGGCCAGCAAACCTGAGCCCACAATATTCTGGGAGTTCACCGAAAAAGAGCGAAATCTAGTCCTTAAAGAAAGCGAAATCCGAGCAGGACAATCGGCTACGGTAGTAATAGTCGGAGTGCGAGATCGAGGGCTGGCTGCTGGTCAAAAATCTGAGCCGATTTTGCTGACCGAAGCACGGCCTGAAGTAGCTTATTCCTATCAGAAGTAGCTTATTCCTATCAAATGAACCACGGGCACTTTGCTGGGCGCGACCCCCGTGAATTGATTAACGAGGCGATCGCTTGGTGGCATCAACAGATACTTATAGTCGAGCACATCTGACATTCTGGGCATGCAATTGCCCCGCTGCATGTCGTGCCGCTGCTCGGCATACCCGCCTCCGCGCCGGCTGCAACGGCTTGACCGCTGCTGACCATCCGATCATGGTGCGGGTGCGGTTTCGCGCTTCGACATCATTGATCTGGCTCACTGGTCAGGCGATCTCTGTAGCAGGCGGGCACTGAGCCAAGCCAATCTTTCTATCATCCTAGGTGGCGAGGGTCGTCACCGCACCAGCACAGGGGGATACTATGCTTTCAGCCTTGATCGGGGTTTTGATAATTTGCATCGTGGGTGCAATTTGTTTTTGGGCGATTGACAAGTTTGTTAATGAAGCCCGCCTCGCCAACCTTCTCAAACTGCTTGTGGTTCTGATCTGTCTAGCAGCGATCCTTCAACGGGTACTGCCGCTGGCAGGGATCAGTTGGCTGTAGCCGTGCCGAATTTGGTCGAAACGCCGCCTTCACTATCGGGCATTCGACCGCATAAAGGAAAATCACACAAATAGGGGTCTTTGGACAATGAATCGCAACATTCTTTACCTCATCATCGGCTCGCTTGCCGCTGTCGTCGCGGTACTCAGTTATCAATTCTACCAGCAGCGGCAGAAAACCACTGGCGTCGAGATCAGTATCGGCGAGCGTGGCATTTCACTCGAAAAGAAGTAGTCTGGCATTGTTCTCGGTGACCCCAACGACAGGTGACAGCGGAAACATCAAGGTTCAGGTTTTGCAATCGGACTACTAAAGCGTTTTCCAGCGAAGTGGAAACCGGTTCGCGTCAAGAAAACGCGTCAAATCAAGAATCTAGAGCCCCGTTTCGATTCAATCGAAACGGAAAAGGCTCTAAGAAACCCAATATTCATTGGATCCGTCCAAAGGAGTCAGGCATGTCGCTCGGACTTATACTCATTATTATCCTCGTCATCTTCCTGCTTGGTGGCTTCAGTGGCCGCTTCGGCGGCTACGGCTACGGCTTCGGTCACGGGGGCGTCGGTGTCATCGGTGTCATCCTGATCATCCTGGTCGTCATGCTACTTATGGGTCGGATTTGAACTGCCAGTGTGACGAGTTCGGAAGCTGGATTTGCCGATCGCTCGGCCCGCTCCCGCCGCTGACGACGAGCCTCAGCGCGCGCCCGCCGATTGCGCCGCGGCCTTCTTCTCCATCTCTTTCCGCAACGCCAGCACGTCGAGGTCGGACTTGATCTCGACGTCGGCAAAAGTGACGATGTGGTCGCGCGCGACGTCGCGGATCAGGCGGACGTTGTGGGCGAGCCCGATCGGCAAGCCGCCGACCGACAGGCTTTTTTTGGCCGGGATCGCGTTGGCCCACACGCAAAAGCCGCCCTCGCCGTCGAGCATTTCGCCGGCCTTGAGATCGCGCTTGGCGGTGGCGACGGCGTCGCCGCGGAATTCTTTTGGCGAGCCGGTGGCTTCGCCGCGCAATACTGCCGACAGAACCGAGACCGAGGTTTCCAGTCCGATCATGTGGAACGGGCGCCACATCGACGCGTACCAGCCGGACGGATCGGTCAACAGCCCGTACTGGTGGAAGCACGCCCGGGTATATTCGTTGTTGGCCTTGAACGTCACGAAGACGCCGTAGCGGATGTTGTTGAACACCTCGCGTCCGTCCGGCTCCTGGCTCGCCGCGATGTCCACAAGACCACGGCGCGCAAGGCGCCCGCCATCGGCGGCCGGGCGGAACACGCGCGCGAGATCCTGCAGGCCTGCCGGCGGAAACGCGAGGCCGTCGTCGGGGCAGTCGAGCCCGGTGCCGTTGGCGACCGCGGCCATTTCGATCGCCGCCTTGGTGCCGTCGGTGAATGAGTTGTACATTTTCGGGTTGAAATCGCCCTTGGCGACCTCTTCCTCGCTCCAGCCGAAGAAGCCCCACACCGTGTCGGGGGTCGAATAGCGATAGCGCGGCTCGAAGTTCATCCCCTTGCCGGCGGCGGTCAGCTCGTAGCCGCAGGCATGCACCCAGTCGACCAGTTCGCAGATGATCGCCGGCTGGTCGCCATACGCCATCGAGTAGACCAGGCCCTTGGCGCGGGCTTTTTCCGCAAGCAGCGGGCCGCACAGCACGTCGGCCTCGACGTTGACCATCACCACATGCTTGCCGGCCTCGATCGCCGCCAGCGCGTGGCGCACGCCGGCGATCGGGTGGCCGGTCGCCTCGATGATGCAATCGACGTCTTCGAACGAACAGAGTGCGGCGGCGTCGCTGACGATGCAGGTTGTGCCGGCCCTCACCGCTTCGCCGAGGCTGGACGCGGCATAGCGCTCTTGCGGCCAGCCGACCCGGGCCAGCGCGGCGCGCGCCTTGGATGCGTCGAGGTCGGCGACGCCGACGATTTGATAGCCCTTGAGCCATTGCGCCTGGGCCAGGACCATCGAGCCGAACTTGCCGGCGCCGATCAAGCCGACGCGGACCGGGCGGCCTTTTGCGGCGCGCTGCGCCAGCAAGGCGGAGAGATTCATCGGTGTTTCCTTTCCCGGATTCGCCGTCGTGCGGCGACTGTGGTGCTGCGGCGACGCCTGTTGCGAACGCCTAATGCCGGCGACCCTGGTTCACGCGACCTATCGAGCTCCATTCAGAGCGGTGGAGAGATGCATTAGCCAAGCTGAATATGCGCCTGTCTGCTGGGCATCCCGCTGGGGCGCGCTGGAAAGTCAATCTGCCTCCAGTATAGGCTGAATGGCGCCGGCGTACAGCGCTCCTTCGTGTCGGTCGTTCAGGCGAACCACGCCTCGGGTAACGAGGCATGGCGGCCATCGATTCCGTGCCGCCGAATCGAACCTGGATCGCCTCTTGTGGTGGACACCGGGTTGTTTTCGGGAGCCTGGATCCCCATCTACCTAGTCGATGCCTCGGTTCCTCGCAACTTGCCGGAACCGCAACACATCAGCCAAACGACATTCTGCAGAACGATTTCGGCCAGCGGCGCATCGCCTTGATGCGCGCGCAACGGGTCAGGACTTCCCATGCCTACCGAACATGCCGCCATACGGGTCGTTCACAAGCCGTGGGGACTCGGCGATCTAAAGCCCTGGAGCCAGGTTGACGGGTCCAGTGACGCCGTGGGCGAGCTTTGGTTCGAACGCGCCGACAGCACGGCGCCGACCCCAGCCTTGCTCCTCAAACTCCTGTTCACCAGCCAGCCTTTGTCGATCCAGGTTCATCCGGACGACACGTTCGCGCGCGCGCTGGGGATGCCGAACGGCAAGAGCGAGGCTTGGTATATCCTCGCAGCCCAACCCGATTCGCAAATCGGCGCCGGATTGAAACATCCGGTAACGCCGCAGCAATTGCGTGCATCGATCCAGAACGGCTCGATCTCCGAACTCGTCCAGTGGCGAGCTGTTGCCAAAGACGACGTCATCTACATTCCGGCCGGCACCATCCACGCCATCGGCGCCGGCATCGTGCTCGCCGAAATTCAGCAGCACAGCGACGCGACATTCCGCCTGTTCGACCACGGCCGGGCGCGCGAATTACACGAAGACAACGGGGTCGCCGTCGCCCACACATGGCCGCTTCGAAGTTCAGGTATTCCGACGCCGTTTGCCGCGAATACCGCAAACAGAACGATTCTGGTCGCGAGCCGGCATTTTGTTCTCGAGCGCCTGGCGTTGCCTGAGGGGTCAAGCTGGGCGCTGCTTGCCGAACCCGAGACATGGCTCCTTGTCCTCGACGGCCGGGCCGCCATCGGGGCGAGCGCGGCGTCGATCGGACAAGCGATTTTCATCGGCGGCGGTCGCACCAGCATCGAGGTTGGCAGCGACGGATTGAGCGCACTGATCGCGTATCCCGCCACCAGACCGGCCGTTTCGCTGTTGCAGAGAACAGGCGCGGCGCCGGCCGAGCCTGCGCACCCAGACGCTGCCTCCATGGCGCGACCTGCAGGCCAGATCGGGGGGCGAGCATGACGCCGCTTCGCCGCATCGCCATCATCGGCAATTCGCTGCCTCGCCGCTGCGGCATCGCGACCTTTACAACCGATCTCCACCGGGCGATTTCGAATTCCCGACCGGATCTGGAGGTCAGCATTGTCGCCATGAACGACCGCGGGCAGGCCTATGACTATCCTGGCTCGGTCGCCTTGCAGATCAGGGACGACACCATCGAGGACTATGTGCGTGCGGCGGCATTCCTGAACGCCGGCCGGTTCGACGTCGTGTGTCTGCAACATGAATTCGGAATTTTCGGCGGGGAGGCCGGCGCCCACATTCTCGAGCTGCTTTCACGCCTCAGCATGCCCGTCGTCACGACGCTTCATACGGTGCTGGCCAAGCCGACCGCGGCCCAGCGCGCGGTGATGGAACGCATTGTCGAAGCCTCTTCGAAGGTCATCGTGATGGCCAACAAGGGACACGACATGCTGCGCAGCGTGTATCGCCTGTCGAACGACAAGATCGAGGTGATTGCCCACGGCATTCCCGACTTCCCGCTGGTGGAGCCCGACGCGGCAAAGGCCAAGCTCGGATTCAGCGACCGTTCCGTCATTCTGACGTTCGGACTATTGTCCCCCAGCAAGGGCATCGAGGTCATGATCGATGCCATGCCGGCGATCCTGCAACGGCGCGCGGACGCGGTCTACGTCGTGCTGGGCGCGACCCATCCAAATCTGGTGCGCGATCAGGGCGAGGCCTATCGCGAGAGTCTGGTGACGCGCGTCCGCGAGCTTGGGGTAGAGGACCACGTCATATTCCTCGACCAGTTCGTCGATCAGGCGACGTTGCTGGAGTTCATTTCGATGTGCGACGTCTACGTCACGCCTTATCTCAATGAAGCGCAGATGACGTCGGGCACCCTGGCCTACAGCTTTGGATTGGGCAAGCCGGTGGTTTCCACGCCGTACTGGCACGCGCTGGAGCTGCTCGATGACGGCCGTGGCGTCATCGTGCCGTTCGGCAATGCCGCCGCGATCGGCAGGGAGATTGCGCAACTGCTCACGGACGCCCCACGCCGGCAGGCAATGCGCGTGCGCGCCTACACAACCAGCCGATCGATGACATGGGAGCGCGCGGCCGAGCGTTACCTGACCACTTTCGAAAAAGCGCGCCAGGGCGACTGGCTCAAGGTGATCGCGCGTACCGGACCGGTCGCGATCGCGCACAGCCCTGCGGCGTCCGACATGCAACTGAGCCACTTCCTCTCCATGTGCGACGATACCGGCCTGTTCCAGCATGCGGTGCATTCGGTGCCCGATCGCGCGCACGGCTATTGCGTGGACGACAACGCCCGCGCCCTGCTGCTGGCATGCGCCCTCAACAATCCCGGTGAAAAACGCCTGTCAGAGGTTCTGACGGCCCGTTTTGCTGCCTTCGTGCAGCATGCGTGGAATCCCGACACGCGACGATTTCGCAACTTCATGGGATTCAACCGGACCTGGCTTGAAGACACTGGCTCCGAGGACAGTCATGGGCGAACGCTGTGGGCGCTGGGCGAGTGCGCGCGCAGGGATGCAAGCCCTTCGCGGCGACGATGGGCCACTGCCTTGTTTGCGGAGGCGCTTCCAGCCGTCGAAACGTTTAGTTCGCCGCGCGCTTTGGCTTTCACGTTGCTGGGTCTGGACGGCTATTGCGCCGTTGCCGCCGACGATGCGCGCGCCCGCGATTTTCGGCGCACCCTTGCCGACAGCCTGATGTCCAGCCTGGCGGCGGTCGAGACGCCGGAATGGTCGTGGTTCGAGGAAGGCCTCGCCTATGACAATGCGCGAATGCCGCAAGCCCTGATGCTGACAGGCATGGCGACGCAAACACCCGCGTACCTCGCTGCCGGTTTGCGCTCGCTGCGCTGGCTGATGACGCAACAAACGGCTCCGTCAGGACATTTCCGTCCCATCGGCAGCGCCGGTTTCGGCGAATTGCGTCAGCCGCCGCGCGCGTTCGACCAGCAGCCGGTGGAGGCGGCGGCAACCATCGCCGCCTGCCTGACCGCATGGCGCGCGGATGGCGATGCCGAATGGAAGGCGATCGCAACCAACGTCTTTGCCTGGTTCCTCGGGCGCAACGATCTGGCGATCGCGCTCGTCGATCCCGAGACCGGCAGTTGCCGGGATGGACTGCATCCCGACCGCGCCAACGAAAACCGTGGCGGCGAGTCGGTGGTGTCCTATCTGCTCGGTCTTGCGGATATTCGTCAGCTTGCGCGTGTCGATGTCGGCGTGACACCGCCAATGGCGCTTCGCGCCGTTGGCGTCTGAACCAGCTCCCCAGCGAACCGAGGACACCTTGTCACAAGCCACTTTCCTTAACCGGCAGGCGCTCTATCTGCGTCCTGACCCAGCGCGGGTGATCGTGCGGCCCTTCAAGCCGACGACTGAACCGCGCGATCTGAACCCGACCGACAAGACACGCGCCAATCACATCGTTGAACGTGTTCTCGCACTGGATCCCAAGGTCGCGGCTCAACTGCTGGCGGATGTGCTGGAAAATTTTGAGGACCGGCATCGAAACCTGCTGGAAACCTTTGAGGCGCGCGCTGATGTCATGGAACAGGCGCTGGCGGCCCACGGTACGTTCTCCAGCGTCCAGCGCCAGTTGATCGGCGCCTATTTTCTGAACGAATACTCGTTCGAGGCCTCGGCGCTGTTCAATCCCAGCATCGTGCCGCATCCCGATCAGTCGGACGCGCCGAAGGGCGGCTTGCGCTTTGTTCTCAGCCTGCGTGCGGTCGGCGAAGGGCATGTATCGTCGCTGACGTTTCGTGCCGGCACTGTCGCCGCCGACGGCAGCTTGTCCGTTGATCCGACGGCCCGCCTCGCTTCCAGCCCGCGGATCAAGCTGCGTGTACCCAGGCCAGATGGCGACGATATCGAGTTGACTTTCAATGCGGACGAAGAACTCAGCGAGCGCGTCATCTTTCCGGTGACTGATTCCCAGTCCAACGGCATCGAGGACGCCCGCTTCGTCGAGTTCAGTGATGGCGGCCGCAAGATCTACTACGCCACCTACACCGCCTACAGCGGCAAGGCGATCCGATCCGAGTTGATCGAGACCCGCGACTTCCTGTCATTTCGCATGACGCCGTTGCGGGGGACGGCTGCCCTCAACAAGGGCATGGCGCTGTTCCCGCGCAAGATCGACGGCAAATACGCCATGATCGCACGCCAGGACAACGAGAACCTTTATCTGATCTATTCGGAGGACCTGCACCAGTGGGACGGCGGTCAGGCGGTTCTAAAGCCGCAATTCCCCTGGGAGTTCGTGCAAATCGGCAACTGCGGTTCGCCAATCGAGCTCGATGAGGGCTGGCTGTTGCTCACGCACGGCGTGGGCCCGCTCCGGAAATACTCGATCGGCGCGGCCCTGCTGGACAAGACCGATCCATCCAAGGTGCTGGCGCGCTCGGTCGAGCCTTTGCTGCATCCCGAGGCGTCCGAGCGCGAAGGTTATGTTCCCAACGTCGTCTATACCTGCGGGGCGATACGGCACAATGACCAGATCATCCTGCCCTACGCCGTATCCGACACCTATTCCAACTTCGCCACGATCAAGATCGCCGCACTGATGAAGGCGATGTCCTGATCGGTTGCGAAGCGCGCGCAAGCGCGGCAGGAACGCCAAGCAGGCGCAGCTCCTGACGGCCCTGAGCAGGGAACCTGACGTCGCGGGCCAACGATCTGTTGCCTTGCGAGGCCTTTGAGACTACAAGCCTTTTTTCAGCGGAAAGACCGGCGATGGCCCACAATTATGCGATCAATGACGACGTTCATCATCAGCAGCAGGGTCCGCAGGGCCGCGCCACGGTGAAGGAACGCAGCATCTATACCATCGTCTCGTGCCTGCCGATCGAGGCCGACGGCCGGCCGCGCTATCGCATCAAGAGCAAGTCCGAGAATGTCGAGCGGGTCGTAACCGAAGAGCAGATTTCCAGGCTCGGCTGATCCTGATGCGTCCGGGCCGTGGCGGCGTGCCTGATGCCTGAAGGTCGCGAGAAATGCAGGCGGCGGCGATCCCGGAAGGTAAATGCGATCCCCGCAAAACTACGGGAGATATCGGCCGCCAAATCCCACCCCGACCCCGGCATTGGTCGCGACCAGTGAATTTCCGCGCGATAATGTGATCTTTTCGATGATTTCGCAGCCTTCGCGCGGTCAAGCCGGGTTTGCCCCGTATTCTTACCGACTGCGAAGTTAACCATCCGCGATACCGCAACCGATAAGTTCCGCCCATGTCGGAACAGGCCCGTCAACCCGTTGCTTCGCAGGCCCCAAAACGGGCCGAGCGAATCGCGCCTGGCGAAGACGCTCTCGAGGTGGCCGAGCCTCCTGTCGCGCGCATCCAGGCAGCGGACGAGGCCGGAGCGGCGTTAGCCAGCCAACTCAATGGGCCTGTCACCGCGCTGCTGCTCTATATCAACGAGATCAAGCGGCACAGCCACCAGTTGCCCCACCCGCAGGACGGTCGCCTCTACCTGCAGCAGGTCGTGGACAATGCGCTTGAGCAGACCGAACACGTCTACGCCCTGGTCAGGCAGATGTCGGGCAATGATCCGACTGCGGCGTCCGACTTCGCGCAGGCGAGGGAGCGGCTGGTCGGCAGCAGGGGCGGCGAACGCCCGCGCGGCGCGACGTTCGCGCCAGCGTCCGGCCAGAAGCCGCTGACCAGGCGAGAGCGCGAGGTGTTGAGCCTGATCAGCGAAGGCTACACCAACAAGCAGGGCGGATTACGGATGAACATCAGCCCAAGGACGTTCGAGAGCCATCGCGCCGAGGCGATGCGCAAGCTGGGCGCCCGCAACACCGCCGATCTCGTTCGCAAGGCGCTGCTGCAGTCCGCCTGAACTGGGGCGGCCGTCTATTCCGCCGCTTCGCGGCAATCTTCCACCAAAGCGCGAATGCGCGGCGCGGGCCGCAGGAGTGTCGGCGCCTTCGGCTGCTTCACAATGATGGTGATGGTCCACGCCGCCGGGCCGCCGGACTTGCTCGGCGCGATCGATCGAACGTGGCCGGTGACCACAGCGCCGGATGAACGCACCGTCGCGGTCCTGCCGTTGAACTGGGCGATGCGCAACCGCCGCACTTCCTTTTGATCGCGTGTTTCAAACGTGAACATGAGCGTGCTCCCCTGGCCGGTGTCGTTATCATTCATCAACCTTATCCGTCGGTGAAAATCTGAAGCCGTAGAAGTACGGTTGCGTGCCGCGGCGCATGATGCGCGCGTCGACATCATCTTCAGCGCGGCAAAGCTTCAGCGCGACAACGCTCGGCGCTTCCTGAACGGCGCGTTAAGTCAGGGCCGGCCTGATCATACATTGTTTACCATAAAAGAAGGCGATGGGGTTTTCTCGCCGTTGCATAGGCCTGCGGCGTGGCGCGTTAACGAACGGGTAGTGCTGAGCCGCCAGTGTGGCAGCGTCGCCTATGAAGCTGCGGCGTTGCGTCAATCGCGTTCATCCAGAAGGGTAATCAGTCATGTCAGGTATTGTTCTCTCCTCGTCGGTTCGCCAGAACCTTCTCTCGCTGCAGTCGACCGCCGATCTGCTCGCGACCACGCAGAACCGCCTTGCCACCGGCAAGAAGGTCAACACCGCCCTCGACAACCCCACCAACTTCTTCACCGCGCAGCTGCTCGACGCGCGCGCCGGTGATATCAATAACCTCCTCGACGGCATCGGCAACGGCGTGCAGGTGCTGCAGGCCGCCAACACCGGCATCACCTCGCTGCAGAAGCTGGTCGATACCGCCAAATCGATCGACGTCGCAGCCACCATCACCGGCGCGACCTCGAACGACCTGCGCGGCACCACGACCTACACCAGCGCGACCGCGTCCTCCAACGTGCTGTTCTCCGGCGCGGCCGGCGGCACCACCGCGGCGACGGCGGCCCTGACGCTCGGCGGCCTGGTCGGTACGCGAACCGGAACTGCGGTCAACGACAACGCGAGCGCCCCGGCCGCGATCACCACCGCCACCCTGCTCAACAACACCGGCGGCGCCTCCCCGGGTCTCACCACCGCAACGGTCGCGGACGGCGACACCTTCACCGTCAACGGCCGCACCATCACCTTCAAGGCGGGCGCTGCCCCCTTGGCGGCAGCCGCGCCCACCGGCTACGGCATGGACAACAGTGGCACCGGCAGCGTCGCGACCGACGGTAACGGCAACTCGATCATCTATATCGGCGCCAGCACCACGACCTCGACCGCGACGGTCGGAGACGTTCTGAAGGCGATCGACCTCGCCAGCGGCGTTCAGTCGGCAGCCATTGCCAACGGCGCCGCCACGCTGGCGGTCAACGCCGGCCAGACCGCGTCCAACATCACGGCGGGCGCCGTCACGCTCAGGACCTCGACCGGCGCCGATCTCGACGTCAGCGGCAAGGCCGACTTCCTCAAGGCGTTCGGCCTCACCACCGCGCTCGGCTCCGGCATCACCACGGTCAGCGCCACCCGCACCACGAGCGCCGCCACCCTCGGCAACCTGATCCAGGACGGCTCCACGCTGAACGTCAACGGCAAGATCGTCACCTTCAAGAATGCCCCGACGCCGTTGGCGGCGGGCGTCGCCGCCGGCTCCGGCGTCAACGGCAAC